>ERZ746981.336-NODE-336-length-21898-cov-12.950002_pt1 | contig 21898 bp, 10 predicted proteins | sample MGYA00374948_ERZ746981 | MGnify/ENA primary metagenome ERZ746981 (study PRJEB28757, sample SAMN06711160) | food metagenome | host: microorganism | place: China:Harbin | collected 2017-01-30 | study: EMG produced TPA metagenomics assembly of the Analysis of...
AGAGAAAATTTCTCGAGGTCGTACGGTTAACAACAATTGTCTTTGTAATATTCCGCTGATGGTGAAATATTCCAACAAAAGAAACATGGACTGAAAACTTTTTGGATATGTAGATGATGAGAACGAAAAATTTAAATTTGTATTACCACAAAGCCAAAACAACTCAAAAAAATATAGAATAACAATGAGAAATAGGCTACGAAGAGAGAAAAAAAGAAGGACAGGATAAGGACATACAAGGAATTTAAGATAAATTTCCGCCGCCCTCCCTGAAAAAAAAATAATAAATAAATCAAATAAAGTAAAATAAAAAAGAAAAATTTGTGGTCAAAATTAGTCCCTTACTAAACCTGCCGAGGTATGTACACTTTGGATAGTAAGATATAACCAGTTAGCATTCTTTCATATTCTTGGAGATTCATCAGACTTTAAGTACATACTCTATATGAAATCGATAGATCAAAATATATTCATATAGAAGAAAAAAAAAACAGTTAATAGTGAAGGCATCAGGTTGGAATCCTAATTGCTACATAGGTTCATTTCGTGAGACAGTTAGAAAGGTGAGCACTAAGATAATAATATTTGAATAAATAGCTGCTGAATTACGGTATATTGAAATCTGGATAATCAAAGATGTCGGGAAGAGATAAAGGTGAAATTTTGAAATCTGAGATGCCGGTCAGGAAAGTTTCAAATACAACTGAAAAGCCAAAGGCTAAAGTATCGGTACAATTGGAGAGAGCAGCATCGAAAAAACAGCCAAATATTGATTCAAAATTATCGGAGGCATCGTCACTACTACAGAAAGTTAAGGGTAAGAAGGAAAAGACCAAGAAACAAGCACAAACGATTGAGCCAAGCTTGGTGGAATCACCAAGTGTGATTGCAATTTCGAATTTAAGATGCCCATCGCCACCTCCAATTTTACGGCATCCGAGCCAGAATGCTGTGCCAGATGCAAGCAACAAAGTTGCAGGCGACGATGAGAAAGAAAGCGAGGATACTGATTTGAAGGATAGTGATAATAAAGAGAAACAATTAAAGGGGAAGGAACAAGTGCATAAAGAAAATGCAGGGCCAAAGGCTGGAGTCCGGGTTAGTGCACCGATCGGTGTTTCTGGAATAGCATTAAGGAAAAGAGTGGCTGTCCATGCCTTAACTGCAGCGATGGCTGCAAGAACTGCACGGGTATTAAACAAAGGGTCTCAGGAAAGTGAGACGAACTTGAAGAGTGGTTTAGTGACAAATCCAAAGGTCACAATTTCAAACACGAAAGTGGCGTCTCCCCAACCGCAGCGGCCAAAATTAGAAACGGTATCTCAACTAACGGAATCTCTCAAACTTCCACAGCCGGATATATCGCATCATAAAGCACCATCAATGCACGCCCATTTTTATGTGGAAGATACTTTGAAGCATGGTGCAATTTGTTCGAGGAGTGCCTCGGGCTCAAACAGCGATATACACAGCATTGCTGAGCATACTGTAGTTACTCCGACCGGTCAATCTGCCACTCGGGGCAACGCGAAAAGTCCATTTTCTTCGCAGACATCAATTTCTTCCGATGCTGTGTCATCTCCAGGGTCTGCAACAATTAATGCAGGACCAATTCCTCCGGGAACTCCGACACCACTAAATGTTGATGCACGGCTTCCACACGATGATGGTAAATTGCACATTTTGTTTGGTGCATGCGGATCGATATCGATTAATAAAACGCGTCTGATCATACGGAAACTCGAGGAGATATATAAGGACAAGGTTTCGATTCAGCTCATTCTCACGAGGTCTGCTGAGCATTTTGTATCCAGGGGAGAATTCTCATCAGATGTGATCATTTGGAAGAACAGTGATGAATGGACTACGTGGCATAGCAGGACTGATCCGGTGATTCATATTGAGCTCAGAAGATGGGCTGATATACTCATTGTTGCGCCACTTTCGGCAAACACTCTCAGTAAAATAGCTATTGGATTATGCGACAATCTTCTCACGAACGTGATCCGCGCATGGAACACACAATATCCAATATTACTTGCTCCAGCAATGGTGTCGTTTGCCTACAATTCACCTGTTACGAAAAGACACGTGAATGTGATAAAGAATGAGATGAAATGGATAGACATTTTAAAGCCAACTGAGAAGGTTGTTAGTAGTTATGGTGAAATAGGTATGGGAGGAATGATGGATTGGAATGAAATCGTCGATAGAATAGTACAGAAGTTAGGTGGTTATCCGGAGGAGGATGATGATGATAATGGAAGTAATGGCAATGATGATGATGAGGGTGATGATGATGATGATGATGATGATGATGATGATGATGATGATGATGATGATGATGATGATGATGATGATGACGATGATGATGATGATGACGATGACGATGACGATGACGATGAAAATAATAGTAGTAGAGGGAAAAGCAGTGCAAAGGATGATATTGAAGCAGAAGCTGACGAGGATAATAATGATGAGGATGATAAAGATGTGATTCAGAACTCAGAAGAAGAAGAAGATGATGATGACAATGAGAATGCCATTGCGGATGACGACGATGATGATGATGATGACGATGATGATGAGGGATCCTTAGCCTTGGGAGTTCGGAAGATTACTGTTGCCGAGGAAGATGAAATTAATGACAGCCAGGATCGGCACTCTTTACCTTAAATAAAGCGCTTATAAATGATTTGATATCGAATATAATCATGTATCTTATGACCCGAATTACACCTTGTAAAAGCTGGACTTGGCTTACAGTCGTAGATCGACGCGTCGATTACTTTACTGTGGAATGTGTAACGGTTGCTCGAGAAACTCAATTTTGGATTCCAACAAATTAATTAAAGGGAAAAAAATTGCGGGGCGAGGTTCCCGGGATAAGGCGTTCCAATAAACAATAGATTAAACAATTAATAGGGTATGAACCACTTTAAAATGCTTATCAGTAAACGTAATTGGGAATCTAAGTAACTCCATAATTTACGTGCCCGGCGAATCCTTTTGTTAGAAGCTTGAATATGCTGAAGGGAAGGCTAAATAAGAAATGTAAATTCAGAATTCTGCACTTTCGGTAACTTTTATTTAATTTCCGTTGCCGTTAGCTAATTATCGTTATTTCTTTTTTATCATTGCCGTACCGTTGAATTTAATAGTCCCTTACCCCAGCTCATTTATTATTGCAAATATTTCTCAATGCGTAAATCCGAAGGGCACACTCGAATTTCGATCCCATTCGTCAGCCAGACAGACGTTGCTCCGAGTTATTTTATTTGCCCAACCCCTTGGTTGTGACCAGAATTTCCCAATTTAGGTCTTTTTCCTAACCGCGTGCTTCTTTTCGAAAATTTTTCTTTTGGCTTCTTGCTTTTCGTTTCGCCTTTTCGCACTTTTTTTTTTCTTGTAATTCTTACATTTTCACTCCTTTTTTATTCACGTTTTTTTTGCGGTTCTGGTAATTCTCCGTAACTGTGTTCGGTTCAGAGCTTGAAAAAGTAAAGAGCGACGTAATAATGAGAAAAAATAAAGAAATAAAGAAATAGACTAGTTGAACGAAAAGTTTTAAGGTAATATCGATTTTCTTGTAATCAAGTTTAACTAGCATCATATATACGGCGATCAGTATTTTTAAAGGTATAACGTGGAAGAAGTAAGAACCTTTTGCTTTAGAGAGTATTCGCAGCGTACGTGAAGCTGCAGGCATTTCTAGTAATATTTAAAGTATAGGTTATCAGATAAAGCACGCAATCGATTCACGAAACAATGCTCAAGCTTTTCCCAGCAAGGGCGTCTCTGCCGGAATATATCGACAAAACTGCGGAGTATAATGGTAAGCATTTATTATCCGCTCTGGGTACGCCAGCTGGAAGAGAGAGTACAATAGCATCCATTACAGAAATGCTATTGAATATTCGTGATCCAGGTGTTATCAGGAAAATTCTCAACTATCTCACCATATCAGATCTAATTTGCATATTTCTTGGAATTGTGGGATCCGCCAAATTGGACGATGAAAGATTCAAAGTACTTATTGAAACAGTGGTTTTGATACTGAATAGCTTTCCATGTGTTAAACTTGTTGATAACAAAGTCGCATGCAAGAATGATCCATACTGCACAAGCTCACTGTTTGCAGATACAGATGATTATGACTCAGAAAGGGTTCTTGATGATGACGATGACGAAATTGTATTCTCGGAATCCATAAAGTACCAACTTTCAGTGAAATCCATCGAGTATGTCAGGCTGCTTTCGCATTTGGAAACTACACATAATACGCCTAAGATAACATTCCCTCTGGTAGAGATTAAATCACGATATCTAAACGCGGTGAGTAGCTTTGTCGAAATGACCGCAGGCGCTATAAAGATAGAAAATGGCTCTCTTGGAATTCTAGGGCCGTCATCACAGTTAAAAAGTAGGCTTAAAGTTGTCACCATATCTGGATATGAAAACTTTCAGTCTCTAAAGGAATTTAATAGTATAGAGAAACTCATCGTTTACGGAAACCAAGTCAGTGTTGATGATATAAGGGAGCTGATAAAATCATGCCATAACCTAAAACAAATATACTATAAAGGTCGGGTGGCAATGTTTAGCGATAAAATGAACTGCACAGGTACAGAGACAAACATCAAGACAACTTATGATTTGATTTGCCTCGACAGAATAACTCCTGAAATTATAGATTACTGCGGGGATAAGAACATTATAGGGCTCAGTGAGCACATATTTACTTGCAACGCGTTATCGTTGAATCAAAACGATACTTCGGGAAAGCCACTGGAAAGATCCATTGATCTCAGCGTTCTTTTAAAATCGCTTCCAAATTTAAGGAAATTCCAAATGAACTGTTTATTTGAGGATGGCTTCATTAGCTGTGCGTGTGACTCAACAATACTCAATAGCAGTTTGCATTATATTGATTTGAGTCGTTGCAAATTTGAAGGTTTAGGAGATTTCAGTGGTCTCCCGAACATTCGGAGTGCATCTTTTAGAAACTGCTCCATAGATGTTAAATCAATATCATCACTTCGCAGATGCAGGTCGTTAAGTGAAATATGCTTTTATGACTGCATGATTTATTGGAATGCAGCGTTATACTTACCACCAGGTGTGCGGCAGTTTGTTCTGCACAACATTGACGTTGATCAATGCAAAAATATACTCTTTGCTTCATATACTACGGAGACAGATACATGCGACTCATCAGGTGCAGAAATGGAGAGACTTGTTGGCATAGACATTAACTCAGAAAGATCATATCTCAGGATTGGATGCCGCAATCAGCTGGCAATAATGAAGCCTGGAGTTGTTCATAGCGACATAGGAAAGGGAAAACGCGGTAACTCCTCGAATGGGAATCATACACGCAGAAACAATTTGAAAGCAAATCCAGAAGTGGACGTGTATCTTCCGGAAAGTTTGACATCGATATCATTCGTTAACTATCCCAACTTTGAGTCTGTCGATCTTGCCAAGATACACGGTCCACAGTGGTCTAAGATAAAAGAGATTGATTTCCGGTTGTATGCGTATGGAAATGTGTGGCAGAAGCCGTTGCATTTGCCAAATGCCGATTCGATCAGGTACAAGTTCCATTATGTAAATGTGAACACCATCGGAGGTGAAAGATCGGAACTCAAGCCTATATTAAGTGCGGAGTCACTGGATGGACTGAGGTCAAGTACATATTCTTCAGAAGATGAAGCGAAACCAAGGAGGAGAGGCCGTCGTCGGGGTCCGAAGCCAAAGGTTAAAAGACCAGTTGGAAGACCTAGAAGAAGAGGCAGAAGACCACTCAGAGAGTCAACAGAAGATTCGGAGGAGATTGAAGTGCCAATCGAGGACGGCAAGTACGTGGATAGGAATGTTGAAGATCTCAGCGAGTTTCAAAAGGGATATCAAGGTAGGAGGCTACCATTCCCGGTTGCAAAGCATACTGCACCACCAATGGCGACACCTGAGGATCCCACAAAGCCATATCAGTGCAGGTTTTGCAAGCGTTCGTTTGACCGTCGGGAGAATTTTCGCCGTCACTCGTTGATCCATACCGATTATAGACCATACGTGTGTCCAATGTGCAAGAAGGGATTCAAGAGATCGGACAATCTGCGTTCGCACATGCGTGTTTGCCATGCTGCAAATAGAAGTGCAAGGGTTAGGGATAGTGCCAAGAGAGGAAGGTCGAAGAGCAGGGAAGAGTCTGTTAGTGCCACTATTACTGACGACTCGTTTAGGATCATTTCACAACCGGTGCAATCTTCACCAGCAGAAAAGAGCTTTGAAGAAACAACCGCCGAGTCTCCAAGAAAGAAGTTGAAGCTACACCGTGATCATCCAAGCGCTTCTCCAGAAGGTGCAGAGCGGAAAAGACCTGGCCGTCCATGTAAGATCAAGTTTGAGCCTACGAATCTCTCGTTGGCCATATCGACACCGAATCCTCTTCTTTCGAAGCCTAAAAGCAGCACTGTCAGGATTGGAGGAAACTGCGTTCAGCGGTTGGTTAAGGACAAGAACTCGCAGCTCATCCTCAAGTCGATTGTTCCTAAAGACGGCGATACTTCTGCCCAGCAACAGGGGGAAAAGCCGGATGCAGTTTCGGAAAAGCCTTTCCCGGAAAAGGAGGAGAAGGAGTCGCACTCAATTGTTCCTAAACTGAGCAACCTGCTGGATTCAAATGCACCATCGAGTCCTCCTGGCACTTCTAATTCTACTTTCTCTAACAGTACAAGTGGTGGGTCGAGCAGCTCACGCCCGGACACCAAATCGTCAAATACGTCCGGCGTGGACTATGCACAGTATTATCAGGGTCCTTTAGCACCGTCTTCTGGTGTAGAGAAGAAAGAAGGACCTTCCGCGGCTCAGGTGAACTTACCAAAGTTGAAAATGTTCGAGTTTGTGCCAAACATGAAGTTGTCATACAACAGCAAGGGCGATCGTTTGAAGGCCAGAGGAGGATTCCGTCCGGAGCAGATTGGTTCTCAGCGTGCATATGACCGGGAAATACGGTTCGATGCTGGACAAACAGGCGGTTTAAAGCCACAACTGCTCCAAACATACAGTAAACGGACAGGAGATCACAGCAAAATGCTTGTTTTCCGGATGGAGAAGCCCCAGGAGACAGTTGCGAGACATCGGCGTGAAGAAGAACGCAGAGCACGTGCTAAGACGAACTCAGAAAGTCTCGAAGATCAAAATCCGGCAGGTCCGTCTTCAGAGCAGATGGAAAACAGACGAAGACTAATCCGCGAGAAGGTTAATGAGGCATTTGGGAAATGCGAACGTACAAACGATGGGCACTATGTGTGCTTCAAGTGCGGCAAGAACTTTGCGAAAAGAGGAAACGTGAAGAGACATCTGATTCTGCATCTCGACGTTGATTTATATGACTGCATCTGTGGGAGAACCTTCCAGAGATCCGATAACTACAAGAGTCACTTTTTGAAGTGCAAGAAGAGACGTGAACTAGGGTTACCGTTGAGTGTGGATGCAGATGACATGCAGGTGGTACCAAGAGGTAGACTTAGCAACTTAAAAGGTGAGATAGGTATAAGTGGAGACAGCACACCGGGTGTTACATCAAGTACACTTAACGCGATTTCCTCGCCTGACGCGTACAGTACTGACAGTCTCTCCACTTCCGATAACGCGAATATCTCTCCCAACGGCCCCAATGTCGAGTAAGTGGGAAAGAAGACTGAAAAAAAAATGGATTTTGATTTTATCTACATTTCTATGTACTATTCCTGTACATTACTGTATTTTTTAGAACTATTAGTTAAATACAAATGAGCATACAAAATTTGGTGTAGAGGAAGAGTAGCAGGGAAAGAGTGTCTAAGAGCTTTGAATTTATCTCCTGCTTTGTTATTCTTCTGACAATTTATAAGAACCTCATTTGCTGAACTGAACGTGTGTGTGTCGGAACAATTAATTTGGTCAGTCTGCTTATTCATTATTAGATTTGCTGTTCAGTGTAAGGATGTGCGGAATTGGGTATTCTCTTCTGTCTTTTTCTTGTGAACTTCAAACAACGATTTGAAAAAAAAAGTAATTGCTGCAAGAACATACCGAAGAATCTATAATATCGATGAACACATGTCTGCTGCATCAATTGCTAGCTGCTTCTCGAAGATTTTCATACGGAAAATGCATGTCACATATTTGCCTATGAGTTGGAGGTCGGGAGATAACTATTGCTATCTCCTAACTGATGAACCATCCAATAAGTCATGGTTGATTGATCCAGCATACCCTTCAGATATCATGGACTTTTTAACGAAAAAGAATAAAACTGAGGTTACAGGAATAGTGAACACGCATCACCATTATGATCATGCTGGAGGAAACGGCAAATTGCTCTCTTCCATTTATAAAGGAGTTCCTGTTATTGGTGGCAAAGATTGTCCTTATGTGTCATATATTCCTTCCGATGAAGAAGTGATTCAATTGGGAAAGAATATAGAGATTACCGCGTACCACACCCCTTGTCATACGCAAGACTCGATCTGCTATTATGCTAAAGACAAGAAAACGGGCGAAAAATGCGTTTTTACTGGCGACACTTTGTTTACATGCGGGTGTGGTAGATTTTTCGAAGGCACGGCCGATCAGATGATCAAAGCACTACAAAAGATAGCAGACCTACCTCCAGAAACTATCACGTATCCGGGTCACGAATACACGGCTTCAGATGTGAAATTTGCAAAGACTGTGTACGGAGATTCGAATAAGGCGTTGAATAAGTTGGAAGAGTTTGCAGGTAAGCACGAGTTTACCACAGGATTCTTCACAGTCAAGGATGAAAAAGCATTCAATCCATTTTTCAGATTGTCTGATGACGATGTGGTGAGGGCCACAGGTAAGAAAGATCCGGTTTCTGTGATGGCGGAATTGAGAGCTATGAAGGATTCCTTTTAAGTAGTAGTAGTCTAGTGGTCATTATCATGATACTTTCATCAATTTATATGTCTGCGCATTTGTATAAAGAATGCTTAGTTTGATTAAATTTGCTTAATTAACCTGATGAGGTTCTCCACACCTTGTGCTATCTCGTCATCATATCCCTTACCTGGGGTGAACTTTGAGTGTGCAAAGTCAATATATTTGAGTTCGCTTAAGGGAGCATTCTGCTTGACTTCAGTTTCATCTTCCTCATCACTTTCACCGGCTACAGTCTCTTTTATCAATGCATCCTCGTGATTCTTCTGCTCCCATATCTGCTGATCATTTTCGTATACGAAAAGAAGCGATGAAGACACTGCTCGGAACTCTGTGTCTAGTATGCAATTATAGAACATCATCAATCTATTTGTGAATGTTTGTATCATCTGATCCTGCGTGTCTTTAGAGAGCCTGTTATACCTAAAGAAAACTCGTAGTCCTTTAATTACCGTATCCGAGTTCAAATGTCGACCGAAGAACTTATTGAATGCAAGGTAACCGTCATCTTGAATTTTGCATACACTCTTCATCTCAACTCCCGGAATATCCTCTGGAAGTTTTCCCGGAAAGTCATTGGCCATCTGCATGCCACAAATTCTAAAAGACAAAGACCCACTAGTTGTAGTTCGTGAAACATTCTTCATTCGTTCAACTTTATCTCTGCTCGCACTCTCGTCATACAATATTGACCCCAGCTTGATATCTAATATATTTGGCCTTGTAAATCCGTAAAGAACATCTTGAAGGACTATGTATAGGCCATCTTCTTTTAGTCCGGGATTTACAGCTGGATTCGTGTCTATTTTCTCAATCGCTTCGTTTGCATATTTTCCATCCTTTTTCACGCCTGAGGTTAGACATCCATAACATATGGGCATCCAGTCAGTTATTACACTTCCAAGTGGTAAAGACTCATCAACGGATTCACGTGTTGCTCGAGTATAAAATTGTACTTCCTGTTTACTGGTAGGTTTGCAAAAAAGAGACCCGTCTTCTGTTTGCATGGGACCCTCATGTCCGGCTGCCTTGTGCTTAGCACTAATTAAAGGCATTCTTTAGATAATATTTTGAACAATTACTATACTCCCCTTCAATGATTAACATAAAGCATTTGCTTTATATACGAGATCTAATATATCGGTGTGTCGATGCCCTAATCAGTAATTTTCAGATTTCTCGCATCGCGCATAGTTAACCTAAAAAAGATTTACTTTCTCGAGACTTTCACTCTACACAAAAGCCACCTTTAAGTATGTATATGGTAATAAGCCCACGAATATATTTTGGTTGACCCTTTGCATCGAAAGCATTGAATTGTACTCAGATTTGAAAAAGGAAAATGGTATAAAACAAGTCCTTATTTCGGGCTTATTCTTGTATGTATTCTTTACCTAACATTAGTCACATGAATGTTACTGGTGTATGGAGGCAAGCAGGCGAAATTTGAAAATGTATAGAGAGTAGTACGAGTTGTCTGATAGATGGTATAATGTTAACAGTCCCTACATGCTTTCTGTTTATGTCCCCTCAAATTTGATTTAAGGCACACCAAAATATAATTACAATATTTGTACATTTTTACTGTTTAATACAGAAATATATTTGGTGGTAGTTATTTGTAGATACAAACCTATCATAACAGCGAATGATTCAAATGTATCGGAAGCCAGACAACGTTGCTTCTTTATCTATTCATAAGTTTCTTTTTACAGCAAACTCATCTTTTCTATTTTGTAAAAGTATGCAAATAAAGCAAACAACGTGCTATTTTGAAAATTGTAAAAAAAACATAAAATAAAATGAAGGGAGTTAGTTGATTTTGTCACCTAAGAAATAGCCAAAATAGTAAAAATGGAAAAAGCATACAGCGCTTCGCCACGAATCCTTGCAACCTCAAAGTATTATTTAGTTTCTAATTCCAAATACTACTTTCTACTTCGTTTCGTGAAAGTTTAAAATTAAGTTCTAAATCTTAAAACAATTTATTTACAGTTTTCCAGGCGGCAAATGGTTATATTTGCTATGATATTATCTATTACGCAACGGGCAAATATACACTATTAGATATACACTGCATCATCTCTTCCTCCTACGCGGAGTGTTTGCATTTCTTCCCTTTCCGATAGAAACTTTGACAGATCTTAGATCACCATCAGCAAGAAATGGAGAAACAATGTTATCGGCCGAACCACCACCCACAAAGTTTTCCATGGCCTTCTCCATCTGCTTTCTTTGCCACTTGGCATTCTTTATTGCCTGCTGATATTCCTTTTGATCCTCTCTAAGATATATTTCCTCAATGTTCTCATTACCTCTGTGTTGGAAACCTTTGCGGCCATACCTCTTTTGACTATTTTTCGATAAAGGTGAAGGCAGAGAATACACATTACCCCTTGTGTGCCACTGAAAGTTCTTCTTTAAATAAGCTTTAACTTCACCCGTTTTGGAATCAACGGAAACTGGACATCTCATCAACGTAGCACCTCCACAGTTTGGACAGAAATGCTTTGGAGTACCATCTTTTGGCATAGGAACCATTGTAAAGCAAGCATGACATCTGTACATATAGTTTCTCACCCTCTTTATTCTGAGACCGGACATGGCATCAAATAAATTCAACCCTAGTTGCAGTGCAACATTTTGAATGGCAAAATCACCTGTTGCCAATGCTGCTTTAACCTTTGATTCCTCCGCACTGCCCAAATCTTCAACCTCGTTATTATCTTTCAATATCGTCTCATTTAAGTTTTCTGGTGTAATCCATTCACCATCATCTCCTGGGATGTTCGAATCTGTTTGATTTGCAGAAGTTTCTTCAGTATCGGATTTCTTCTCTGTTCTTTCCACAGCCTGAACAACATGCGAAGATGCCGATGCAGGTGAGTTTGACTCGTTTGGCACATCAATTATAAGCATATCTCTTGAAGCCTTATGTTTTCTGCCACCTCTCTTACGTTGCTTCTTCTTATAAACGTGCTTTTTACTCTTAACGGTTGTCCAACCGTCATCTTCAACTTGTCCCTCGGACTCCTTCTTTTGAGATATAGTAGACACATCACCCGCTTCTTCCTTAGATTTAGGTTCTGATTCAACTTGTTTAGAAACTAAATTTGGCGTTCTATCTTCTTCAACTACATTTTCTGTTTTCGTTTCAAGCACCGTTCCCTCTGGCTTCTCACTCACTATTGGTTTTGAAGCTTCCTTCGACAACTGTTCTTTTTCTGTTTGAAGATCTTTATTTCTTTGAGCACCAGGACTTTTTCTCAAATTACCATCGCCACCATTTAGATCACATTCTAACTCATATGTAAGTGCCAAAAGATGCACATCATTCATAGAAAGCACGGCGTAATCTCCGGTCAACTTGGCAAAGTCGGAAACTGCTTTAATAGATGAAGGCCTTGGCTGCCTAACCTTCAATTTGTCTGTCCATAATGGAAGCTTTGATCGCACATTTTCATCTCTCAACTCATGATACACACCTGGAGTAGTGAAAAAGTGGAATGCAAGTTGTTGTAATCGCACAGCAGGTTGGGTAATCAAAGGTCCTGCATCCAGAATTAAGGTATCCACTTTCTGTGAATCGTTAGACATTGCTATTTTAACGTAAGGTACTTGAATATATGCTCTTCCTTAAATTATCATATAGAGCTAAACGTCCCGCAGGATAGATCATATAGATAGATAAATTTTTCACCAGAATATATTTGTAGGATTTTTTTTTTTTTTTTTTTTTTCCCCTAGCCCTACCAAGCATGTGCTGAGGATATCTTACATAATCTTACAAAATATTACAAGCACAAACATGTATCATTATTGATTAACACTCCAATACTTTCTTCGATCCATTTACCATTTATCATTGGAATAAATTGAAAGATGGCAATTGAGAAATTTATACAGAACGCCGAGCAAGCCTTGGAAGATAACAACTTTTTATCAGCGGACAAGTATATAAAAGATGTGTTGAATGAAAATCCAAAATCGTTGAAGGGGTATTTATTGAAATGCACTTCAGAATTACGTCAAAAGAAGGTTGAGGACTCACTTCAAACTTCATTAACGTTGATCCATCTTGCAAGGGAACGTGGCAAAAGGGACTACATTTGCATGGGATTATATCATGCGGCTCTGGCAGAATTTAAACTCAAAAGTTATAAGGATGCGTTTAAATTTGGAGTTTTGGCAAATAGCTATGATAACACAAACAATGAGTTGTCAATCTTCCTAGGAATGGTTAAAAACAAATTAAAGAAGACCGAATCATTGACTGATGTTGCTTTAGATGACTTGGAGAAAAAAATACGGGCCACTAAAGAAGATGCTATAATACCAGAGACTTCAAGTAAGCAGGAGACTGTTCCGGCTCGAGACACTAAAAATACGCAACCTGCAAAAAAGCAGGAAAGCACTTCCGTAAGACCAGAGCAGAAATTAAGGACAGACTGGTATGAAACTGGAAATACAATTGATATATCTTTGTATGTAAAACGCATCGACAAAGAAAGTGTGAAAGTCGAGTTTAAAGATGAATCCTTAAGCGTACACTTCAAAACTTTTGATGGGCAGATTTTTGACTATGATATTGTAAAGCTTTACTCTACCATTGTGCCCCCTGAGTGCAGCTACATCGTGTTTGGAACAAAAATGGAATTATCCTTGATAAAGCAGGAAAAGATCAAATGGCCAAAGTTGGAGTACGAGGAAGGTGGAAGTAAAGCATTGAAGGAATTTCCTAAAAATCAGGCTGAAAAAGATCTAGAAGAAGCCACTCCTTCATATCCAACATCATCAAAGAAAAAAATTGATTGGTCTAAATTTGATGATAAGGACAATGATAAAGAGGAAGAAGGAGATCCAGCTCTGAAGTTTTTCCAATCTCTTTATGCTAATGCAGATGAAGACACAAAACGAGCAATGATGAAAAGTTATGTTGAAAGTAATGGGACTTCACTCAGTACCGACTGGTCTGAGGTCAAAAAGGGTAAAGTTAAAACAGTTGCTCCTGATGGTGCAGAGGTCAAGGAATGGAGCAAAGAGTAAATATGTATTAGATTTATCCCCATTGCATCAATGTCTGTATTTTATATACATGCATGTCTACCTTTAATCAGTCACTACTTTATGTAAATGTTTATTCTAGAAGTACACCTTAGCATTATAAATACAGCATCGGATCAGAATACAATATGGCAAATTACGTTATGACATCAAACAGCAAATTCTCAATTGACTGTCATCCTTGGGCTGGTACTCTCACCAGCTGGATGCATTGATTTGCTATCTTTAGTCTTTTGTGTACAATCAAGTGGCGGCTGATTCTCCTTATCGATGCATACAGGAAATCGTTCCGAGTCGGACATATATATGAGTGAATCACTGAGATCCTCCAATGAATCATCATCATCATCATTCAGCTCCGATTTTTGTAATTGATACGAAGCTTTGCGTTTTCTACCAGTTGTATCTGGACTATTATTTGTGTTCAAAAACGATGAATTTCTCAAGGGATGGCGGTCACTAGTCGGATATCTAAACTTGGGGCTTGAAGTAGAATGTGAATTAAAAGTGTTGCTGTTACCGGGTGAAAGTGAACGCAACTTTGGAACATGGCTAAGGATGGATTTTTTGGTTGACAGTGTCCTTGCAGTGGAGTAATCCAACTGTCGAATCGGAGACCCACCCTTAATTACAATCGGAGTATTGGACACTGTTGATCTTCCATCATTTAAAGAGTTGAAATGTAATGCTCTGAGAGGTTCCGATCCAACTGTACCCAAGGAACGGGTTCTATTCAAACGAGCTCCTGATGAGGATAATACACGTGATCCAACTGTAGGTGAAGCTTCCCTTGATACAAAAGGATTGGACATAGAGCTTGCCGATCTTGATCTGGAGACTGAAGTTGATGGTGTCGCATTACATGATCTGACTGCGGTTCTGTCCAAGGTTAAACGTCTGTTTCTCCTCGTTCCAGGAATGCTTTCTCTCCGTGAACCACTTGAACGAGATGATTGTTGCCTTCTCTGCTTGAAAGATGATCGATTAAATTTTCTGTGTCTGTAGAATGTTGCCCTCTCGATCTCTGCAAGCTTCTTGATATAAGGTTCACCATTAATTTTGAATTGTCGATGGCCTTTCATTTCAAACTCATGTAATTTCTGTTTTATTCTTTCAATGGTTGACGGAAGCTGCTTTGTAAGCTTGCTCCTCATCTTCTCCTCACGACGAAGAATGCGGAATGAATCTCTTCTTAGTAACCTGCTTGGATCTCTCGAAGCTTCATCTAGTTCCTTTTTATCTTCCAGAAGCTGGTCTAAATCAGCAATACTTTTGAGAAGCGGCTTTATACTTTCTGCCTCCACTCGAAGCTTTTCAACTTCTTTAGTATGCATGTCTAGAAGCTCTTCTGTAAACATTGATGTGTCCGTGACAAAGAATTGGGTGAACTTTTTTTTTTCATCCTCATCATACATTAGCAATTCCCAGTATCCACGAATTCTATCTCGGCATCCTTTAATAAACTTCGCTATGTTGTCCTTCTTCTCTTGCTCAAGCTTCTTAATCAACGATTCCAAATTTAATATGGAGCTTTCCTTAAGGTTCTTATTCTGCTTCAAAAATGCCACTATGCTCTGGTCTCCAGGTCGTAGAATATCCCAAAGACTGGACAATTTGTTCATATAACCATCAAGCATTTTCTGTCTTGCATCTCTAACTTTTTGTAATTTCTCAACTTCACTCTTGTACTTGGTAATGGTATTCATCTTCAAACCTACTTTCGATATTATTTGCTCATCCTCCGAGTACTCATCTAAATTTATCTTCCCGTCCTCTATTGAAAGCTCATTCTGTAATCCCCACAACTGTCGTTGCAGTTGTCTTATTTGCTCTAAGCGTTGGCTTTTCACAATTTCTATCTTCTGCGTTTCTGCATCCAACTTATCCAATATTTCAGGACCAATCTTGCTTAACTTCTTACTCATTTGATCGCCTATTTCAGAGGCCTTTTCTGCACCGAGAAACCTGTCAAGCTCATCCTTTGTGGGAAGAAGATTCAAAAAAGGAATTTCTGGATACTCATCTACGCTTTCAAGAACTAAGTAGAATTTTTGTATCTTCGTGCAAATTTCTGATATTGCGTCTTTCACCAATTTTTGGACCGTCATCACATCTGACTCTATCAGCTGATTAAACTCACTCAATGGATGTGTTTCGTTATAAAATTGATCATCGTTCTGAATTTTGTTGCTTATAAAGCTTCGCATTAGGGGTTGTATTGGCGGACTGATTAGATGAATAAAATCTCCGTATGTCCCTTTTTTGCTATTTTTACAGTTCAATAGTACTTGAAACATTTCGTTCAATGTCTTCATGCAGTTCATAAAATACTTTTTGGCTTCTTTCTCTTGCTTTTCGAGGTCTTTCAATTGAACACCCAACTCATCTTCCATCTTTGTCAACCACTGTAAGACATTTCCACCACTGTCTGCACCTAATTGCTTCCGTATTTTATTTGCCTTGTTTAATTTCTCTGTAATATTTTCTAGTATCTTTAATTCATCACAATCGTTATTATGCAGTTTATCTTCAGTTAAACCAGTAACTGGATTATCGCTTGGTAAACTTCTGCGTGCATTTTCATTACATGTACTCTCATTTGGAGTGCTGCTATCACATGTGCTCATGTTACTTGTATTGTCATCACCTGTACTTCCATTATTATTTTCAACATTATCCAGTGTAACTTTTGGAGTCTCATTTTTGTTTACCGACGAAGCCGACGCTATAATCACTTTCCCTAAAGCTTCTATCTGTTCTGCTGTAAGAGAAGAGAGTGTCTTCTTTACATCAGAAGCATTCATTATGTTGTATTAATAAGTCTATGCCTGATCTAATTGATGATTAATGCTATGTAATAAGTTGTTTATAAAGGCTTGTGTTGTTTCTAAAATATGCCTGAATTCCATCGGCCTAAATGTAATAAACCTTTGATTTTTTGTATCTTGGTTCAGAATAATATGATCAGTCACGGAAAGCAGAAGGATTCAATGTTAGATAGTGTACTGTTTTCATGAAAATAAAAGAGGTAAGAAAAAAATAAAAATATTAAATATTAAATCGCACATAAAATGTTTCGAAAAGAAAACAAAGCAGATATGTTTACGTTTATCTCTTTAAAGCAGGGAAACATAACATCAAAAATTTATTGCGTCGATTGACCCTCGATACGTCTGAACATTTTTTTTTTTTCTCGAAGGCGTTAAAACGGCTTGTTGTAAAATAATCACGGAGAATAGTTTGGAAGACAATTAGTACGCTATCAACGAGAAACAATGCAGCTAATTATATTTACGTGTGCGATTAATCCTGAAGTAAGGTCTCACGTAAATCCCAGAGATAAAACAATCATTGTCAAGTACTGAACCCCTAGTTAATATTTTTTTTTTCTTTCATAATTCTTGAATGATCTATTTTTTTTATTTTTATTTTTTTTATTTCATTTTTTTCTTTCGCTCATCCCATTTGTAATCAGTCTCGTAAAAGTTTCGGTCACATTCCACGTAACGCATCCATATATATGTATATATTATCCGCGTCCACAGTTCTTAATTTTTCATTTCTTTCAGATAGTTATACACATTCACATCAAACATTCACACTGTAACTTTTCGACATCGTCTATAGGTGAATACATAGCATTTTATTGGAAGCAAATATGTCATCCTCAGTACTCCTATTGTTGCATCCTTTGATGGCCTCTGAGCCAACTACAGTGGAGGAAACAAAAAAGAAACTTCAATCACTTCATTTAAATGAGCATTTAATGCAGTATGTTATAGATCGAGTGGCTTCTGGCAAACAAAGCTTGCCTGAATCAACGTTTAGCTTGGTATATTATTTGGCACCTGATGGCGCTAGAAAGAACAAGTTCAACGGTCCTCTAACTGAGAACATATTCAAGTCTTTGATTCCAAATGGTGTGTTTGAAGGCCTCATTCCGGATGATTGTAACGTTCTTGCTATAAAGGCCGGATTCCTTGTAGCACAGGATGGAACTAAATGGATAAAGCCAAGCAAGCAGGATGCTGTTGTTCCTTTGAAAAGAAATACTACATCTACAGCAGGAAAGAAGATTTCTGGTCTACCTTTATTCAAGAAAAACGTTGAAAATCTCACAGGCACTCCAAATTTGACAGATAGTGGATCGGAGAACTTGGACGACGATAACGATTCTGTCGAAACTGAGATGGACACCAAGTTAAAGCAAAGCAAACTGATTTACTTCGAGAACAGTGATAGTGATGAACTTACCGACGAAGAACTGTACGATGAGAACAAATTGTTGGATTCTCCAGGGCTATCGAAGCCTCTTGTTGGGCCTTTGAAGAACTGTGGACGTACTGGAAAGAAAAGAAGAAGAGCATGCAAGGATTGCACTTGTGGTCTGAAGGAAGAGGAGGAAAATGAAGACAAGCAGCAAAGATCTGTGCAGGATGAACTTTTGGGCAAAATGTTGCACAAGACTGTTAAGGAAGTGGGAAAAACTGAAAAGCAAGCCAAAAAGCAAGAGCAAAAGACAGGTAAGGTTGTGAAGTTTAAGCCTGAGGAGATGAACGAGATTGACTTCACAGTTGAAGGCAAGAAAGGTGGATGTGGATCTTGCTCGCTTGGTGATGCATTCAGATGTGATGGCTGTCCATATCTTGGTTTGCCTGCCTTTAAGCCGGGTCAGCCAATTAGTCTTGAAGGAATGGCTCAAGACATTTAATCAACGGTTTTCTTCGCTTTTTCTTGTGCGCCACTACAGAAAGCTTTTTGGGAGCTTTCATTATGGCTAGAATAGGCTGGTTGCAATAACTTCTCATTGAAATGTTGGTACTCGTACATTTGCTTTTACTTAAATTAATTTTGTTTCATCTTTCTTTTCACTTTCTTTTTAGTTTCTTTTTCTCATTCTTTTTGCTTTTCGGTTTTCAGAGGTCTACTACACTACTTGCGATTGTTTTTGGAAGCTATGCCAACATTTAGGAGTATTTTTTTGGGGGATTTGTTGCAATTGTCCATACTTTACCGTTTCTAGTCACGTCTACAGATACATTGCCTTTTTATTGAGCAAGTGCGTTTCTAAGTTATTACCGTCAATTATGTTCCCCGACATTCGTTATATAAATTATATACTCAACGACTATTTTTCAGCCTTTCTTAAGTTGGAATTTGGCGCAATACGTTTACATTATATTAACATCGGAATAACTTCTGTCTATTAATAAATATTGTATGTACAGTGATCTATCGGTTCTCTGTCTTTTGGCATCTGTCTAAAAATGATATGAACACATCGGTGTTGAACTGCTTTTCCTTTTGTAACCATGCAGGGGTCATATCACTATTTGATCCAGACTTTTCATTTTCAAATTTTGATATGACTTTAGGAACATTGGAAAGTCGATTAATGAGCCAATATTTTGGTGCATCCCATTTGAAATCAACACATATTTTGGCAATCTGTGAATCAGTGAACGATTTGGAAATTCTTTGGCTCCGACAAGCATAAGCATAATACTTTTTGGCACTTTCTCCCTCTCCTAGCCTCATCATTTCGTTTATGATACTAAAAAAAGCATCCGAGTCTACTTTTGTGTCCATTTCAGCCCGTATAAGTAAAGAGCATGCATGTGACAAACTCCTTCTTGAAAGATCAGATATAAGTATTGAAAGATACCTTGACTTGAGCTCGGAGCAATAAACAGAGTTCAGAAACACAATCACTCTATTGTATGCAAACACTGGTTTCTTCAGCCAAGTGATAATATAACGGATGAAAGATTCTAAAATGAGGGAGGAGTGATTATTCCTGCAAAATGGATGATCCGATAGCGTATCTTGGGACTGAATTCTTCTGACCTCGTCCAAATACCTGGAGAACAATGCACCAACATCCCATTTTGTCAACTCATGACCCAAAAAGAGACGGTCGTATATAAGTTGAATAATTTTCATGGATGGCATCTTGTCGACAAGACAGAGCTCGTCTCTAATATTGCAATTTGGTATCATTTTACCGTTGTGAGTTAGATAATCTTTACCGTTCGAATTTTTGGAGATTAGATTAAGTGATGTGAATAATGATCGAGACTGCGGAAACATTGCCATAGTATATGCAAGAAGAATTTCGACCTTTGAGCCTGGCATTTTAGCCATAAAGTATAGAAACGCGGCATCGGCCTTCATTATAATGCGTGGATCATTCGTTTCGCTAAATGAAAGATACCTGTAGAGTATCTTCAAAAATGCTTCTAAGTCTGATGAGCCAATGCGTCGAGAAATAAGGAATTTGGACTCTAAAACAAAGGGGATAAGATGGCGAACGAACATTGGGCGTAAAATAGGGAGCCTATTACGCCGCAGCTTGAAACGGTTTAGCATCCGAAAAAATACCAGAAATTCTTCCTTATCCGTCAACGCACTGATATCTGTATCTAACGGTAAACTGTTTGCTATAAGCAGTCTTTCCAACAAAAGCTTCAAGAACCGCTCTGTGTCCTTATTTCTTCCTTTATTCATAATGCTGCTAATGGTGTATGTGCACATCTGAATGGAGTATACTTGAAGAAACGATTGTCGGACTTTTTCGTCTGTGCCATCTGTCATGCAGGAAAGAAAGCAAGCATAGTCCGAATCATTTCCGTTGTTTAACCGTTTTAATATAAGTATCTGCGTTTTCACATCATCTTTTGAGGACGAAAATGTATAGCCAGCATCCACCAAAGTCATACAAAAGTATGAATAATGCCGCGGATTGATATGTTGAATCAAATTTGAAAGACTAAAGCTTTTCCTTGTTCGATCATCACACCATTTCAGCGTTTGGAGTTCCGTTATATGTATAGAAAGTCTCAAAATGTCCTGTGGCTCGGAGATGCATCTCTTTCCATGCATAAGACTTTGCAAACGATGTATTCTAGAAAAGAGTTCGAACTTGTCCCGATATGATTGGTGCTCAGTAATGAAAGTCTGTTTGATCTGTTTTCTGTTGTGCTCTTTCGGCCAAGAATCCATCTTGTTACTTCCTTTCGATGTGTCTACAGATTCATTTTGTATGTCTGGACGTTCAGATTCTAAAGGCAGACTAAGGAATCGAACCAGTGGTTTAAGAGGCAGTCGAAAAGCCCTGCCAATGCACGCATATTTCAACATATAGCTGCAGTCAACTTATATACGAAAGGGCTTTTAAGATTTCAAAATTCATACAACATGGAGCAGATTAAAATCCCCAAGAGAAAGCCATCCCCACAAAATCGTAGATGTGGAAAAAATGAAGGAAGGTGAAGATAAAAAGGTCTGTTGGTGTGTGAGCGTCGCACGTCGCGCGTCGATCGACGCAACAATGGTTGGTGGAGGTTTATGCAGTATTTATTTCACGAAAGAGGATGAACACGCCGACATAAAATGGGGAGAAAGAAGTTTTACTTGACTGAAATAATTGTCGAAAGCTTAACAGTTCTTGTGGTTTTATTATGCTGAAAGAAGCAAAAAATGAATAGGAATTGTATTGTCTGGACCAACGGGTCGGTGTGAAAGCGTAATAATTGACTAACCCGATTTATTGAAAATTAACAAAATTTAAAGTGTATCTTAAAAAATTCAGATCAATAAGGTTTGAGAAAAAGTATAGTGCTCAGCCGTATAAGAAAAAAACATTATAGGTTATCGAGATTTCAAGTAAGAGGTGTATGCAGATACTGGAGAATGCCGCAATATGCAGTTGACAGGTTTGCGGTGTGGAGTAAATACATTTTATCTGAACTATGCTATAGTCAGAGTCTGAGATTGGAACCCGTGTTATAAAGTCGGTTTAGCAAATATTTGTTGGAATATTCTACCATCAGCGGAATATTGCAAAGACAATTGTTGTTAACCACACAACCTCGAGAAATTTTCT
>ERZ746981.337-NODE-337-length-21474-cov-12.351498_pt1 | contig 21474 bp, 13 predicted proteins | sample MGYA00374948_ERZ746981 | MGnify/ENA primary metagenome ERZ746981 (study PRJEB28757, sample SAMN06711160) | food metagenome | host: microorganism | place: China:Harbin | collected 2017-01-30 | study: EMG produced TPA metagenomics assembly of the Analysis of...
ATCAGAATCACATCCGTTCACCAAATTCACATTCCAGATTACGTAACTCAACCAAATATTAGCGCATACTAACAACAAAATCAACTTATTTTCGTACGCTGATTCTGATGTTGAATTTCTTTTCGAGAAAAAAATAAAATTCAACTAGTGCGGTCCGTTTTGTTGCTAAATGACTGGGAATTAATTCATGTCTTATTTGATTGTCATTATGTAAAATCTTAGAATTTACTATTCACATTTTTCATTTATCGTGCACAAATCTTTCCTACCTTTTCTTCACTTCCTTACTTCGATCACAGCTAACTTGAGCAATAGCTATACTTAATCCATTACTTTTTTCTTGAACCATAACTTTTTGGGAGGGAGGTTATATACAAAAAGTATATTCAGACATGAGGGCACCGGCAAAAAGTTCACTACCCCCTCTTCCGAGACTTCGTGTGCGGAACCAGATTGCTAAACAACAAGCAAATCCGTGCTTAGTTATAATGACTCAGATGCTCAATTGTTGGGCATCGAATGGTGAGGGATCATCCTTATGCAAAGAACTTGAAACTCAACTTAAATCGTGTATGAATAAAGGTGGAAAGGTTCCCCCACCACCAAAACCGACGTTAAATTATCACGCCTCCAGACTTCTTCCAAAGATACATAAGAAGAAGGAGTAAACAGGCTCTCCTTGACAGATACATATGTGAATATTTCATAGGTGAAGAAAGAAACAAATGGGAATGTGCAAAATAGGGCTGATCGATTAGAATAATACAGAAATAATTAATATGACTAATGAACTGCGGAGGCAAATTAGTCGGAAGAGGACAGTAGACTTGTTTGTGATGTAAATGGGAAATATCTTTGATTTCGTGCAAAAGGTGCGTACGTTATCGAAAGTCCTTTTTAAAAACGAAAGTGTCAAAGTTGAGTCTGTCTCAATGTATATATTTAGAATATGCATGGTGCGTTACCTGGTTCAACAGAGGGTGAGTTGGGCTGCTTTCATGTAAATAGTAGTGGATGGCTTTATAATATTTATAAAAAAGAGGTTGATTGCTTTTTAAGTGAAATGTGATGATGAAATGCTCATTCATCGTAAAAGCCAAAAAAAACGCTTGATCAGCTGTAGGGCAAAAAAGGGGAAGGGAGGGGGGGAAAAGAAGAAAAAAAAAATTCGAGGGGAAAAAAGGAGCTACAATTCGATTTATCTACATAACGGTTCCTATATTATTGCAATATTGAGTATATTATTCTATGCTACCTTTTGTAATCATCTAATATGATGTATGGGATCTTGAAAATTTCAAGATGTGTTCAGACTAGATGCTTTTCTTGTGTACGGCCGATGCTAAAAGAAAGTGTCGACGAAGGTATAAAGGCAGTTGAAAAGGGGCCAGATTTAGCAAAGACAACCGGAGAAGTTGAATCATCTGAAGATCCAGCGGATTTCTTAAAGAAAATTATAAACGATAGCAAAAGGAGTCTAAAGTTTGATAAAATATATAAAGAATTTTCTGAATCCGTCTCCAATACTGCACCAATGTCCTCATTCGAAGAACAGAAATCATTTCACAAGATATTTAATTATTTAAAGAACGAGCACGGTTCAATAGGAATTACTGACACCGTCAAAAGGATAACTGGCTTTTATGACTTGAATCAGAACCTTGAATTAAATGGTGACGGAAGGGATAATTCTAGTGTTGTGACTAAACAAGCGTTAATTAGCAAGAAATTTAATAGCAATTCAGAGAATACACATGCTTACAAAATGGCATTAAAGCCAACATTAGAGAAGATTAATCAATTTCAAAACAGCGGGCAGATGCTAGGCTTTATACGAAGAAACCTCCTCCAGTCTTTTCTAGAAAACGATGAGTTTACGAAGAACCACACAATTGCTGTAATAAAGGAGATATCATTAAAGAAACCAGAGCATCCAATGGTTGATAGGGTCACTCTTCCAATACTTTTAGAATATTGCTTAAATTCGTTGACAAATGACTTTAATTCGTTGGATGAAACGTTAGTCCTTGTCAATTATATAAAAAAGCATCAATCCATTGAATTATACGAGTTCGGAATGAATATAGATGTATACAATTCATTACTCAGACAGATATGGGTGAAGACAGAAAACTTGCAAATGATTTCAAGGATTGTGGATGAACTTTGTGTTAACGCCATAAAACCAGATTTGGTTACGTATATAACATTGGCGGAGATCTATTTAAAATGCATGAATGTGAAGGACAGTCTTAATGCAGAACCATATCTTCTTTGGGGCAATAGTGAAGATATTCATAAAATAAGCCATTTTCTTGAAAATATAGAGACTTAGACTTGCCTATATGTGAAAAACAATCCTTGCAAAGCCAAATCAAAATTGATATGGCCGAATAGAAAGATAAGCGTACGTATACATACAACCTTACATATTTTAGGGCTTTTCAAAATTTTTTTGGTGTAATCTGCATATATGTACGACTGACGCGTGAATAATAAATATATGAACAATCATCTAGACAAATTTAAAATCATAGAAATAGTAAAGTAATTCATTTATATTCTAGTTGTGTCATGCATAAACCGCTTTGAGAACGATTTATTTTTATTATTATTTTCTTCTGTCAAAATAAGATAGAACACTTGTCTGACGTCTTCTAAAAGGCTTTAAATGCAACGGGAATAGAGTTGTATGGTAAAGTCATCGATAACATTTTATATTTCTACGGTATAGTGATAATAAGGTACAACAGATACAGTTAACAAATTTATAGAAGCACACAGGTACAAAGCAACTATGCTCCTTACACCGGACCATTTTGCAGAGGCTTTTGAGGAAATAAGAAAAACATCCTTGACACATTCTACGTGTAAACTTGCCATTTTCACGGCATGCTTAAACGTGGATGCTATTTGCTCGGCGAGAATGCTATGCGGGCTATTAAAAAAAAGCCTCATAGTATTTCAAATGATACCAGTAGTGGGGTATAATGATTTGAAGAAGAAATACGCGAAACTTGACGATACCATCTCCAATGTGATTATGTTGGATTGTGGATCAATGGTGGACCTTGAAAGTTTTCTAGAAATTGATGTCAATAATTACTTGGATAAAGATTATTATCAATCAATGGTTACACCAGACAACTCAAGCCAGTTGGGAGATAGCAATCTGAAACTCACAAGAAAGATTTACATTATAGATGGACATCGTCCCTGGAATCTTGACAATTTATTTGGCTCAGAAATGATTAATTGCTTCGATGATGGAGGTACATCAGAAGAACTAGAGCACGAAAAGGAGGCCTACGATCTGCTAGTATCAATGGAAAGTGACGAAGAGGAAGATGCGGATAGTGATAGCGATAAAGATGGAAGTGATCATGAGGAAGAACTTTCAAACTCATCTTTTGAGAAAGATGAACAGGCTGAAGGTAATGAAAATCAGAATCAGGATGAAGATAAGTCTCAAGAGTCAAGAAAACGTACAGGTTTTGAATCCTTTGAAGATCAAAATCCCGATGAACAACAAGAACATCAAATTAACAAGAAGAAACGAAGAACTCAAATGAGAGAAGGTGAAAGAACTATAGAAAACTACTACAACCAGGGAACGACAGTTATCATTCCATCTTCTTTACAGATGTATACATTACTTTCGACAATTGGACGGTGCAACATGGATAATTTATGGTTGTCAATTGTAGGGGCGACATCTTTGAAGGCAAACTACGAGCATGTTTATGATGACGTATTTCCACTATTGAAGGAAGAGGTTAATAGATTGCAATCTGAAAAACAGGCGGAAGATAATGCCAAAACTTTAGCTACAACACAGAACAATACCAGTCAGTTAGAGCTATCCAAAAATATGGGTGATAGGGCGGACAATTGTAGTATTCAAATAGATAAAGAATACTCATTATTTTTATTGAGACACTGGAACATGTATGATGCATTTTTCTACTCCAATTACGTGAACTCCAAATTACAATTATATACAAACCAAGGGCGGAAAAAGCTTAACACAATGTTTGCAAGAATGGGAATATCATTGGTATCCGCAAGTCAGAACTGGCATTACCTAGACATTGATCTGAAGAAGAAGATTAATAGAATTTTTACCAAAAACCTTTCTCAACTAGGGTTGACGGACGTGATCCGAGATGGTTTTGTCCGAAATTATGGCTTTGATGGTTCAATAAGTGCAGGTGATTACGCTGAAGCGGTTACTGCACTTTTAGAATTTGACGGTGAAATGAACACACTATCAAAGTTCAAAGAAGGTGGTATTGGTAACGATCAAACAACGCCGCCCGAAGAGGAGGATGCTAACGACGAGACAAAACATACAGATGACGATGGTAAAGCTGAAAGTTTGAACAAGCTAATTATTGAAAGAGAAGAACAATTCATTAGAAACTTTTGGAAGGCATATGATTCATTGGCATCAATAAATTTGGTTGAAGCAGGAATTCGTATTGCTCAATTGCAGCAGAAATTCATTTTTGAAAAAGGATTCGAAATATTTCACAAGCGAATGGTTAAAAATCTTCGGATATTCCGTCTTGTTGTCCTCAAAAATAGCTTTACTTCAAATAGTACGGTGACCGATATAACTATAAACAATTATGCGCCATCTAGACATTCTACGTTGATCGGGACATCTGATACTGCAGCATCCAGCTCACTAAATGAAAAGGATACAGTCGATTTTCACACGCTTGGATCTAGTCAAAAACTTTTCCAGAACCCGCTTATTTTGACAAAACTTGGTAATTGGATATTAGAGGCTTGTGCAGAGATGGATACACCACCGGTCCCATTGGTCATTGCTGCCTTAGATAGAGATACAGACACATATTTGGTTTGTGGGTTACCTCCTAAGTATCCAAATATGAGGGGCATCGACACCAATAGAGAACTGGAAAAACAGTCTGAAAGTACCACTGTGCTTAACACATTTTCGTTGGCATTTCAAGAGATTGCCAATAGTACCGGTGCCAAAGCCAGAATTGATAGCTTTGAGAGTACTATAATCGAGATAAGGAAAGAGGATTTACCACTTTTTTTGGAACGATTAACTTTGAGTGGTTTGGTGTAAAACAACCATGCTGTACTCTTAAATGTGGATTTTGAGAAAATATTTAATATGCCATTTATAGTGCCCCTGTATACACATTAATCCAGAAAAGTAACAAGAAAAGGCACCGCTCATTCATATTTCTTTGAGCAAAGAACTTTCTTCGTAATTTGTACGGGTAGAATTGCATCTTCCAAGGGATCGTGCTCATTCATTTGGACATTTTTACTAAGATACTTCCACGCCAATTTCTTGAGTGGGTCTTTCCTCATGGGGTCAATCTGATTCTCGCTAAATAGAATTGCCGTATCTACAATCCTTGGATAAATCAGGCGGAGAACGTTAAGATCATTTTCTAGACCATGCCCAATAACAATAGTATCCTCATCCGTTAATTGTGCAAGTCTGACCATGACTTGATCAAATGTAAGAGTATTAAGATCAGAACTTTTTGGAACACAGTCAACCCCTGAAACATGTGTGTTCAAGTCAACAACTTTATCACCTTCAGGAACCACCAAATTATTTAAGATTGGTTTGAGTGTTCTAAAGTCAACTGCACTAACTTTCATAAGTTCAAATCCAAGATCAGTAAAGCACATCTCACAGTCAATACCAATGGCTTTAATTTTGCTTCTTCGGAGTTGTTGGGTTGGCTCACTATTTCGTATATTAAGTTCCTTCCTCAGTTGGCTAATTGTTTTGAAAGGCTTTGCCCAATTTAAGAACCTCTTATCTTTAAATTTAAAAACATGCGCAGCATTTGTGCAACAACCAGATGATTCATCCAGTGATTCGTGGCAACAACTGTAGAACGATGTCCTATAACTACGATTTCGAACTATACGCCCACCTAATAAATTCGAGTCGGTTACAAACTGAATCTTTCCCGGATGAAAGTGACAAACAGAAGGTCCTATCAAACAACCTTTATCATCAGTTGCAAATTTTTTGTCAAACTGATCATGTATTGAGAACTTACTATGACAATGTTCACATTCAATGAAATCGGGTACCTCGGCATCATCAATTTCCTGAGGTACTTCAGTAACATATTGGCTCGCATCAAGTTTACTTCTTGAAATACACAATTTTTCCAACCTCTTGTATAGCTCATCATCATCCGGAATGCCCAATTGATTACATTTCGATGTGACAATCTTTTGCCTTTGACGGCGATCTTTTGCGACTTTATCTTTATCAAATGCCCCATACTTTAAAAGATTATACATCAATCTTTTCACTGTTGACATATATTCCATTCTGGATCTTGATCTCTTACAAACATCATGTTCTCTTTTAACAATTTCTGCCGCGATCTTTTCGTGATCAGATCTCTCATCTTGCTTGTTCTTTGCTAAAGATTTCAGATACTGTTGAAGCAAAAGATTAAGATAATGCTGACGCTCATCCTGCCTAACCGGTGCATATGGAAGAACAGGAGCGGGAAAAATCTTCTTGTTCGATGACATATAATAGTGGCTTAAATCTAAAATATCAAATGAGTCTCTAAAGTCCACAGATTGCGAGTAACTGAAGACTGTTGTACTTTCATGAAAAGAGAAAAAAAATTATATGTGAAAATGATGCAAGGGTCTCGGATTTCATTGTATGATTTTAGTACTTTATTTGTTCGGGGTTAGAATCTAACGGCAACATTATTGTCTGGATGTGCAACATGGCTTAGAGGTATAGCACAGAACAATTCGAAAACCATTATCATAGTGATACAATTTTAAATAGCAAGTTATACGAGAAAGGTTGAGCCTTAAATGCCGTAAGAATGAAAATACTTCTGTTTTGCATACCGTTAAAGATAACAACTTACAATTCATCCGAGTTTGGAGTTTGGGGTCTTTTAGACAGTAGAAAAAAGGGAACATTGATGCCACTATCAGCAATTTCACAAGACAACGAGTTAGCAACCTTTCTGCTTTTATGTGCTAAGAAATTTTGAAAACCAAAAATATTCAGGTCTACAAGTCATTAGACAGGAGTACCCACTGAAATAAAAGAGATACGTTATTCCAACTGATTCGTTCTAAGAACACATATAGGGCTGTGCCAAATTGGACTTTAATGCAGTTCGTAAAAACAATCTGTAATATGAATGCCTGAAGAGCCTTTGAACATATTAAATTGTTGGACAAATATTGAATATTCGTAACGATGTATTACCTGATAATTGGAAACCTGCTTAAAATATAAAAAAAGTGTTCAAAATATACATCGACTTGCTATTGCAGCCCATATTATTTAGGTAGCTAGAAACGTATACCAATTAAAACGCTCCTAATTAAATGAGTTCGGAAAATTGTGTAGTTGTTCTTCAAAAATCACCACACTGTGATACTTGGGTTTGAGATGTTCCTTAAACACAAATACCATTACAGTCGGGTCTATGTGGGCTTTTCAAATATTGGGTGCCCTGCTAAGTTGAGATTGTGTGAATCGAGTAATGGGCAAATCAGAAAAAAGGTAATACGATATCGATAAAATAAATAACAGCAGCACAATAAGATCGGGTGAAAGTCTATCATATGAATAAGGGTACCGGTCTATCGGAGTAGTCTAGTAACAAAGTAATAGCACACAATCGTAATAGACTGAGAGAATAAGAGACTATACACAAAAAATCAGTACGAGTATAAACGTGATCATATTTTGAAAAAGGAAAGGGTGGGAGATGATGTAGGTTTCGAATCTGCGGACTATCATCTGTCAATTGGAACCTTACGGGAATGTTGAGAAAAAATACTTTTAGCTAAGCGTTGGATACATATAATACTGTATAATAGAACAAAGAAGGTTCAAAGAAAGCAAAGAATAAATACTTCAGAAAACACGAGGGAAAACTAATGGTTCCGAACAATTGTTAACAACCGAGACCCTTTCGGATACACAATACAATAATACTATTATAAAAAAGTAAAAAAAAACAGGATATAATTTTATGACATAATTTATGAAGAAGTTTCTAGTACAAGGGTTACTGATCTGTCGTACCGATGTTTATGTTCCAACGGATGAAGACTTTTATTAACCGCATGACTATTATTGTCAACTGGGAACGATGCCGAGATCCCAATGTCTCTAGTCCCATTTTTTAACAATAACGTTACAATGTCAAAAATTTTTTTTGTGAAGCTAGCTAGCGCCGCATCATCATCTCTAAGCAGAGCTGGATACTGGAAATTAGGAGAAGAGGGAATGGATTCTCTTTCATATTTGATGTTTTAATCGCATTCGTTGACAAATTACTGCTGTTTCACATTAACATAGTTAGTTAACGAGCCCCGGAAAACCACACGGAGATGCTATATCAGCCACATATTATACTAAGCCTCACCACAAATAGAAGGTATAGTAATTGATCAGAACGAGGAGCCAAGCCAGCTCACGCGACCCCTGAGAAACAGGAGTTTATAATTTCTCCCGGAATTCATTTTTGCTGTAGTAACATCACATTTCTTTAATATAACATGACTTTTATGATTCCGGTGTTTATCACTCCCGATACGTGGGATATTACATTCAAAGTTCAGCTGTACGATTTACCCATACTCCTCCCTTTGTACACAGTTCGGATACCCCCTTAATTATAGGATGTGTATTGTTAAACATGCCTAGTAGTACTATTCCATAAGATGGCTCTCAGTCATTTATTCCTTCATTGTTTACATTTTTATATCCTGTTGGATATTTAAGGGAGGTAAATTCCACTTTTTCCTAAATCATTCTCTCAAGATATAGCTTCTTCAACACAGCAAGAACATTTTGTTTACTTGTTAAAGATAAACAGTAAGAGTTTAGAACATATAAGAAGAATTAGCATGGCTGAAAACGATCAAAGGTTTAGTGCAGAAACGGCAGTGAAGCCAGGTGAACAGACCAAGGGTGACAACAGCTCCCTTATTCCATCAGTGGAAGGTGCGCTTCCACCAAGAACTGGATATTTGAGAGTGAATTGGTATAAGAGAACCGGAAAGTATAGACCATTCCCAACATCCTGTGCTGCTGGATGTGCTTTGATTGCTGTGTCACTTTTCTCGCTTGGTTTGGTTCTCTGTGGAGCAAAGCACACAACTTCTGGTATCTTGGCCGGCTTATTCCTTTTCTCTTCAGGCTTGGTTCAAATCATTACTGGTATTTGGGCTATCGTTGATAACAATGTCTGGGGTTCGACATTTTTGCTTTGCTATGGAGCATTTTTCATGTCCCTTGGCTCTATTATTTCGGATCTCTTTGGTGTTGTGTCCAGTTACGAGTCAACCTCTGACTTTGACAACGCTTTTGGCCTTTACTTGATTTCTTGGCTTGTCTTTACTTTCTTTATGTGGATTGCAACCATTAAGTCTACGCTTCCACTTTTCGCTTTAATGACGTTTTTGTGGGTGTTCTTCCTTCTTTATGCCATTGCTGTCTTTGGCAACCATTCAGGATGTAAGACCGCTGCTGGTATATTCTGCTTCTTATCATCTGCATGTGCTTTCTATGGTATGTACGACGGCCTGCACTCAAAAGCATCAGCTTACTTGCCATCACCAGAGGGAAAGTGGACAAGAATGCCAGGATCTACAAATGCTCCAACTGATGAAAGTAGGGTTGAGATCATCTAAATAATACCTCAAATTCTTCCACGAAAGCCGCAGGTTCAAGTATCTGCCTGGCTCATGAATTCTTTATTTTCATTTAATACTTTTTTTTTTTTTGGCAGAGTCGAAGGTAATATATATATTCATATATATCTTACGTTTTGACCGCCGTTTATCACACAAATCAAACTAATACTCTTTAATATTTTGTGCAAAAAAGTTATATAATCAATAATTCAAAGTAGATTCTTTCTTATGCAAAAGGTAGCATAGCTTTAGCTGAAGAGGTTAATTAGCGGTAAATCAAAGTTAATGCGAACATCTACAGGTGATTGACGGTAAATCAAATTTAATGTGAACTACACTGGGGAATTGACAGTAAATTAAATTTAACGTAAATGAGTGCAGGCTTATTGGCAAACTATGACGGCAAGTTTCATCCAAATTGCAACCAACTCGTTTAATGGGTACTTTCGTGCATTCATTAATTCAAACTATTTTTTTTTTTTTTTTGACGCGCCTCGTTAAGTTACGAGGCTGATGATTCAAAGAAACAACAATGTGTCAACCATGCTGATTCACAGGAGGACCCTACGAAAATCAAGCTCCTACTCGCATTCTCCAAAAATACTCACAACAAAATTCATCAAATGCAAATTTCATTTCATATTATTAATACAAGGCGGAACTATCCAAAATAATACATGGTTGAAAGGTAGCAAAATGCAACATGCTGTTATCTTTCAGGCGGTGGCTGCCGCCGGCTTAGCCGATGGCGATTTTCTTTTCTTCGAGGCAGGTTGCTGATCACGTGATACAGGCTGTGTTTGTGCCTGGCGCTTCTTCTTGCGTTGTCGTGGCTTCTGGGGCACGGATTTTTTCACGCTGCTCTTTGATGTTTGCTTCTGTTGTAACTTCTTCTTTTGATGAAGCATCAATTTCTGCCTTTCACGCATCCGAGCCTGGTAGGCTTCAACTTGGTGCTGTCTGATTCGCTGCATTCCTTCGTAAGCCTTACTTAAAAGCATGCAACCAAAGCGTACGTGCTGCGTTTGTGGATCAACACCATTCAATTTTGCCGGCTCAACAACATCGGCAGCCTCCAGATCATCATCAAATAAAAATCGGGACCGGAGTCTTTTGGCGGCACTTGAAGTAGAATCATAAACACTAACCCTTTTCCTCTTAAGTGAATTGGTTGTGCTGTCCTTCGCAGTGTCGGATTTTTCCATTATTGCAGATTTATTCCCATTATCAGACTTTAGCAGGCTATCCAGATAACCGGCGTAGTCCGAGTTTTCGGAAATTGGCTTTCTGTCTAGCCATTCGCATCCGGACACACCAACGCGGTGGCGGACTTTTGCCAAAATTTCAGAGACATCTATCTTGTTGTTCTCATAAAAAGATTCTCTATCTGCCCCAGGAAATGCTCCAGCATCCTCAATGTCATCTGCATCACGCCCAGCGAGATCATAGAAACACGGCATAAAGTTATGCCGATCATTCCTGACCACCTGGCCAGATATCGGATTGATTTTTGTGATCTCGCTGTCATTATTACTGTAGTGACGACTGTTATTGAAGACGTAGCTGAAGTCTATTTCCCGGGGATTTTTCAGTACGTACGAAGATGAGGCAATGCTGCTGAATGGAACATGGGATCTGTCCTTGATCCACGGAAACTCCTTATCAGTGGATTCTATCGTATCCGTAATATCCAAGTACGGATTATACGGGTCATCAGTGTAGTTGATCCACCCTTCATCCTGTAACTTTCTGCGGATAAGCTTGTCACTAACCGCTTTCCGAATTCCGGTCATCTTCTGGTGCAGCACCGAATCCACACTGGTAACTGCAAGATCAGGTATTTTAGCACTTGGCAACTTCACATAGGGCTGAACAGGAGGAGGAGCGGCCAGCGAAGCCTCCCTTGCCTTTTCTGCAGCGAGTTTTTCTCCAAGTTGCACAGCTTCCTGTTTTCTCAACTGTGCTGCCAAGGATTCTGGACCATCATCAATAAGGACACGTCTTTGTAATGCATGGCGATGCCCTTTTCTAGAACTTCCATCTATATCGGGACTACCATCAAGACTGTTGCCATCTTTTCCCTTCCGGCGTCTTTTCTTATCTTTAAGTCTTACCTGCCTCAATGCCTTAGCCCTTTCCTTCTCTCTCTTTATCTTATCTTTCTTATCATTTGCTGCCCTCTCTCTCTCCTTCTTCATCTGTTCTCTTTTTTCTCTCTCTTTTCTCTCTCTTTCACGACGTTTCTCCCGCCGACGGTGATCGATTAACTCCTGATCTTCACCGACAATGCCTAAACTACGCTTCACATCTTTGATCACACACCTTTGCTTGAAAACAGCCCAGCTCGTCTCCAATTCGTCTCTCCTTTTATTCTCCCGCATTGTCACCATCTGCAGTACCTGTTGAAGTGCTCTGAAGTCTCTGTCCAATAAACGAAGCTTCATCACTCCTTGCATGTCTGCCCGGCGAGTCTTCCTAGCATGGCGGTATTCTCTGCGACGGAAACACACATAAGGATCATCATCATCCTTTTGAGGTTGTGTTGGATCTTCAAATCTAAGACCTGGAGTAATTGGCAACCCCTTACGAGCCAAACGCCTGAATTTCCAGTGCTCATATATCTTAGCACCATACAACTCGAGCAATACCCGTAAAGGACGCAATTCAGGCACAATTTCTCCATCAGTGCTATCCTCTGTGGAAACATTATCCAGTAGTGTTTCGAACGTTGGAATACCAAGCTGCTTCCCGAGCTCTTGATATATTCTTGAACGATCATTATCGTCTGGAATTAATGCCAACTGCTTTATATCATCATATCCCAGTATTTGCTTCGGGTCCATTCGTAGAAACGGTTGTTTGTGCTCCACGATTCTCTCGAAATTATACATAACGATCTCAAATTCGGGTTCAGAACATGCTTCTGTTTTCCTCTGCTTAAGATCGGCATTGAATTTCAACAAGAAGTCACTGTCATCCTCATCCATATTGTATGGACATCCACAAGTATCCTCTACCGTAGCAGAATACTTTAGATAATCTTTTGGAAACTGATATTTTAAAGAGTACAGTGCAGACTCATCAGTCCAGGTTTTGGATGCATCTGGTGTGGGAATTGAAACATCTTTCACGTTTTTCTTTCCCGAACGAAATCTAGCATCTGCGGCATGCATCACTGCCTGCAAATCTCTTTCTTCTTCTTCTCCTTTTTCAACACCTGTTTCAACATGCTGCAGCTCCCTTTGCTGCTCCTCTCTGTCCAAATTCGGCATATCTTTCTGCCGCAGCACTTGAAGTGTCTGCTTAACGGAAATTCTCCGTTGCCTAAAACGGCCTGTACTTGATGGTAGAGCCATCTTGATAATACTGTGCTGAGGCTTCAATTAACGGTGTAAGGATGCAACAAGAACTGATTGGAAAAAATTAAGACCAACCGCGGGAAGAAAAAAACAATAAATTTTCCCGCTATTGCAGATAAAATAAAATCGGCTGTTTCGGTATCCCACTAATGAACAAGAAAAGATATCGGAGGCAAGATACCAGCACTGAAAAATGCAATGGGTGGAAAGTTGAGGTAGGGATATTTTTTTGGAGTGAGGAAAAAGCACCTCCAACAAAGGTTTAGTTAATTGCCAAAAAGCTGGCCCAAATCCCAAAAATAATAGACCTACCACACAGGCTGACCAAGTAAGAACAAAGCGGGACACACACCTAGGTGATATTTGCCGGTTATCACTAAAGTAATCAAATATATATCGAAAACTCACAGGCAACTGATATAGAGAGCAAAATAGCCGGTATTGCCGATCAGTGGGTGAACAGTGAGTGAGTGAGTGTGTTTCCGGTGAATGCCCAAAATTTTTTTTCGACGTAAAATTTTCCTCGCCTATAGTATTGGTGCTGGGGTCGAAATAAAGTGTCGGCGTTCAAACAACAAAAAAGTAGGAGATCGTGTTTTGTGCAAAGCACCAGACGAAATCTATAAAAAGAGCACAAGGCTTTCTTTTATGTGCTTATACCTTTCGAATAAGGGTATTTTCCCGTACTTTCAACTGTAAGATGCTCGAAAATTTACCCTCTTTTATGACGGCAACACTGTATCACTTTTGGCAGAGCAGCGAAAAAACACATACAAAATTTTCTCGTCGCGAGCAGCATTTTTTTCTATTTTGTACGCCACCTATTGAAAATGTGAGGTAGGCCGAAATTAGTCTTTCAGTTACGATAGTGCCGACTGCGGAAAAATGGAATGTGTAAGAAAAAAAAAGGAAGAAAAAAAAATCAAATGAAAATAATTACAAAGCGTAAAAAAATAAACGCGGCGGAACAATTGGATTAGACGATATTTTGAATCTAAAGGGGGGAGGACGAAGTTCGAAGCGAGGAAGGAAACTCTAATTAGGAAAATGTCCGATAGGATAATAGGGATTACGGAATCACACTGTGCAGATCGGAAAATCGAACTATACAGTGACAATATAGCCCATCGATGGCTACGACAAAACAGGTAAAAAAAAAAAAAAGACATGTTCTATGTACACGTAACGAATAAATAAAAGCTTCTCCAGCATCAAATCAATTCGTATCTTGATGAATCTAGACTCATTTCCTAACAGAAATACCGTATAGTGCAAGAGTCTTGTCTGGAATATTACTTGGACTTTCCACCACAGGATCGGTTCCTGTTTGCGTCTTTGGAAAAGCAACAACATCTCGGATAGTGCTAGAACCCAATAGCATTGAACACATACGATCAAATCCAATTGCAAGACCTGCGTGAGGTGGACAACCACTAGAAAGCGCTCTGAGAAGATGGCCAAACAAGACAGGGTAATCATCTATCTTGAGAATGTTGCTGAATATGAATTGCTGCAATTTGGCATCGTGAACTCTTCTGGATCCTCCTCCCACCTCGACACCATTTACAACTAGATCATAATGATCACCTTTTGCCTTTAAAGGTTCTTTATCTAGTAAATCATAGTCCTCCAATTTGACCATAGTGAAAGGATGATGCGTGGACTCTAGTTTGCTGAAATCGTACTCTGGATATCCATCTATTATTTTACCTTCTGTAGGACTGAAAAGGGGAAAGTTTACAAGCCATGAGGCAACAAAGATATCCCTGGAAGTAGGATCTGAGCTTCCAATAACATGTCTTCTCCAGCTATTCGGGAAGTTTATCATTGCTATCTGTCTAAATCGACCGAGAGGTGTTGGACTTTCGTATGGAAATGCTTGTCTATCGCTAATAGCTACAATATCCCCGACTTCTAAACCCAACTTCTTGTTGAGATCGGAAATCGAGACATTCGAACCGTTTGGAAGTGCCCGGGCCCAAGATTTAAGCTCACCCTCATCACGTATTTTGAAAACATACGGTTTCCTCATGGAGTAGTTCTCAGGAATGAAAAGCTCTCTCGATGGCTTTTGTAATTTCAATGCTCCCTTTAGAACGCATGCTTCAGTAACCGCAAAATCAGATCTTTTTAGAGGCATTCCATTGAAATATTGCGAAACATCCTGGATGTACAAAGTCGACCTTAAATCTGGCTTATCAATTCCATACTTTGTCAAGGCCTCCATGTAGTTCAATTTTGGAAAGTCCTCAGCCTCCTCTATTTCCAGAAGATAGCCATCCTTAGCTGGATCTATTCTGTATAATGGAAGCCCACGAATTCCTTTCCAAATGGCTTTCAGCAACTTTTGTACGACATGCTGCACATCTTGACTCTTTGCAAAAGACATCTCCATATCAATCTGTGTGAATTCGGGCTGCCTATCTGAGCGAAGATCTTCATCCCTGAAGCATTTAGCAATTTGATAATATCCTTTGAATCCGCTAGCCATGAGCATCTGCTTGTATTGTTGAGGGGACTGTGGCAAGGCATAAAACAGCCCTTTTCTCCTGGTAGGAACTAGGAATTCTTTTGCACCTTCAGGTGTAGACTTAAATAGAAGTGGAGTTTCTATTTCGACAAAATTCATAGACTCGAAAACGGAACGGGCTATATGAGCAGCTTTAGATCGCATTTTTAATGCATTCTGATAGACCGGGGATCTTAATTGCAGATATCTGTATTCGGGCGGGTACTGTGATGGCGTTTTTTTCAACGAATCCAACTGTGTGGCTATCTCACTTGATTTATTCAGAATTTCAATATTATCAACAACCAATTCCCATTCTTTTGCACCGTTGTTGTTGGATCCTCTCCTTTGCCTTTTGCTATTGACTGTTCCCGAAACAGAGAGTACATCTTCAGGCTTCAAACCCCTCAGAATCTTGGTTATTTCACTGCCTTTAGCGGTAAGCTGTGTAAAGTCACCATTAAAGTCTCTGAATGCCGCAAACACAAGCTTGCTCGATATTTTTCTTGGATTTCCGTCAATCCAACCATTCAGTACAACTTTTCGGTTTAGGAAAGTGGGGATTGAACCCTGAATGTCTCCAATTGTGTGTGTAAAGTGTTTAAACGCAAACTTCTGCATTACATCTCCTTTGCTTGGAAAAGGTACTTTTTCTCTAAGTACCGCACAAGTGCTGAAGTTTCGTCCGAGCAGATAATTGCTGGAACAAAAGCAACGTGTAAGCATTATTTATAGGGTAAAGATATGGTGAGTATATTGTGGAAAAGGCTCAACCAATGGCGATAGCTGACTGATTAAAAACTCGATAGCGCTTTCTAGGCATTAATCCGCTTCTCCACAATTAGGCACACATTGTGGTATTTTTCTTCCTACTTGTCCACAGTACCGTAGACGCGTCTATCGGCTTAATGTTAATTTGATTAATATTAGGCTTGTTTCTTTTTCATTTTTCATTTATTTTTTTTTTCCATTTGTCCCAATTTTTGCTTGACCTGACCCTCCATTAGAAATATTGGAGGGTAACAGACGAAGAGAACACAATGCAGAATGAAGGGAGGAAAATTTTTCCTTTCCAAAGAAGTCGTCCACATGGTAATTTTTTTTTTTTCATTAGTAGTTGGCATCTATCCTTAAATCTGACCTAGCCCACAATACATTACGTTTCGGATAGTGACCACGCACTCTTTTTTTGCTCTTCAGTCAGCACAGAATCGAACGTCAGAAAATGTCGCAAGGAACACTTTTCGGAAATGGCCAGACCAGGGCTATCTTGCCTGTTGGTTTGGTTAAAGCCTTCAAGTTGGATATTAAGCTTGAGCCAAAGGACTCAGCGGAGCATGTCAAGAACTTCCCATTGAAGAAGGTCCCAGCTTTCATTGGTCCTCATGGATTCAAGGTCCACGAGGTTATTGCTGTTCTCTACTACTGTAAGTATATTCATATTACTAGATGATGCTGGTATTTGTCGTTATTGCTTTTCTTGTCCTCCTATTGGATTCATATGATGAGAACCTTTTTATTTTATACAGTTATCCCTGTCTTAAGAGATCATGTCGAGAATTTTATATCTGAAGTGAATTTAGGAAAAGGAGGAGAGCGTTGAAGGAATGATGATCGAAACGAGGAAATGTATTGGGAATGCAATTGCATTATTTGCATTTTCTACATTCTCCACATGGCCCCTACAGTTTTTAGCACAAATAACAAATTTACTAACAAACATCATCTACTCTTGCAATCAGTGGTCAAACTACACGACGAGAACTCCCCTCTCCTTGGAAAGACTTTCGAGGAGAAGACCCAGGTGTTGCAATACTTGTCTTTTGCAACATCCGACTTCATGACTGCTGTCAGCACCGCTATTGGCGGCATTCTTGGCAGGGTTCCCTTCAACAAGAAGGCAGTGCAGGAGGCCATCCACGAGGTTGACCAGTACACTGAACTCTTGGAAAAGAGATTGGTCAACTACACTTACCTTGTTGGCGAAAGATTGACTGTCGCAGATCTCTTCTTTGCCACATGCTTCTTCAGACCATTCACTCTGTGGTACGGATCGCAGTGGAGAAAGGAGCACAAGGTTTTGCTCAGATGGTTCAACACTGTCACCAAGTCTGAGTACATCGAGTACTTCTTCAAGGACCTCAAGCTTGCCGACACTCCAATTACTCACCCAGAGCACAAGAAGGAGAAGAAGAAGGGTGGCGAAAAGAAGCAGCAGCAACAGTCAAAAAAGCAGAAACAGAAGCAGGCTGCCCCACCTGCACAGCCTAAGAAGCCAAAGCACCCATTGGAGGCTTTGGGTAAGAGCTCCATACCTATTGACGAGTTGAAGAGATACTACTCGAACCATGAGACAAGAGAGGAATCCTTGCCTTGGTTCTGGAACGAGTTCTGGGATCCAAAGGAGTGGTCCTTGTACAAGGTCGCCTACAAGTACAACGATGAGTTGAAGATGGTGTTCATGTCCAACAACTTGATTGGTGGTTTCTTTGCCAGACTCTCAGCCTCTACCAAGTACTTGTTTGGATGCATGGTTGTCTGCGGTGAAGACAATCACAATGGTATTGTTGGTGCTTTCTTGGTCAGAGGCCAAGAGTACAAGCCAGCTTTTGATGTTGCTCCTGACTGGGAATCATACGAATTTACCAAGTTAGACCCAACTAAGCCAGAGGACAAGGAGTTCGTCAACGACTCTTGGGCTTGGGATAAGCCACTTGAGATCGACGGTGTTAAGAAGGAAGTTGCTGATGGTAAGGTCTTCAAATGAGCGGCGTGCTTTTTTTGGATTCTCTTTATATCATCTTTTTGTTTGTCTTTTATTACTCTTTACTTATGTCACTATAACTGAACTAACCTAGTTTTGAGTCTCGATTAGCTATGGAAATGTATGCTTCTTGCCAAAGTAGAAACTTTGATGACATTCATCCTCTTCATCATTTCTGGCTGTTCAGTTTGGCAATCATGTAAACATCAAGCCATGAATTTTTATCCGTACCAATTCCAGCGTATCCTGCTTTCTGTAGTGCATCCAGTGCCGAGTCGCTGATACATCGGAATCTAGAAGGTCCTAGAAGCTTTCCTCCGTACCATCGTGTAACTGCTACTAGCACATTAACCAATCGCAGTCTATCCAATAGACCCATAAGTCTATCTCCAGATCCGGGCTCCTTACAATCATTATGACCAATTCTAAGGTTCCGAGGATGCCTGATGACGCACATCTGCCTTTCCTTATTCTCTGTTTTAAGCTTGTATTTTTCCGAACTAGACCTGCTGTGCTTTTCTTTTTTTGTCATTGAACAGGTGTCCACTTTCATGCTGTTAGAGTCCACAATCTTCCATGCATACATTGCCGGATGTGTAGCCTTGCCAATCTTTTTATGTAGTTGCAAAAGTTGGTTTAAAGCCGGCTGGATATCCTGTTCGGACCGAATTGGAATACAGTAGCCTTTAAATCTGGACTTCAGCTTGGTCTGCATATCAGACTCAACCCACTTTGGCAAAAAGTCCGAGTTCCATCTCTTGAAGATAAGTTGTCGTATGCATCCAAGTTTCTTGGGGAGCTGATACATTGTCCAACATATTGTGGCAAGCAAAATTGAAGAAATAATCGTTTGGAATCATGACGATGCTGATGAGGTTTCACCAGTTAGCGAGACAACTGAAGAGCGACGATTCAGATGGGTCAAGTCGATCGACGCCAGACTTGAGGACAATTATAGTATGGTATTATCCACAGCGGCATTACCTGACACTAAGCCAAAGCAAACAAAGGCTACAATATATTTCACACCATTTTTGGTTTCTGTTTGGATTTTATTTTGTCTTTCATCTTCAGAAATGAACCGGAGTGAATTAGTGAAGACAGAAACAGAGGTTTGGAAGAGAAATTCCATATCGGGAACTGGACGGACTTTTTTTTTTTTTCCCTCACTTCTTCCTCTTCACACACTTCTTATTTCAGCTTTTTTTTTTCAAATATCAAACTCATCAAATTGTGTGAAACCGATAAAGGGGAACGTAATAATTGCAAGGACCAGAAATGGTGTCAAGGAGTAAAGCAAACTCGAAAAAATCCGTGTCACACGGACATTCACATGGTGTGGGTGGATCAGCAGGGCATAATACACACTCATCAGGCTCGGGTGGGAGAGATAAAGGAAAGTACAGATATCGCATTGAGATCGAGCAAATGATGTTTGTTAGTGGGGAGCTGAACGATCCTCCAGAGGCAACAACAGAATTGATCGAGGACATTGTTCGAGATCAAGTGGTACAACTTATTCTGAGAGCGCAGAAAACAGCAAATGCAAGAGGTCAGAGAGCAATCTCACCAGAGGATGTGATATTCATGATCAGGCATGATCGGGCAAAAGTGAATCGATTGAGAACGTACCTATCGTGGAAAGATGTTCGGAAGAATGCCAGAGAGCAGGAAAACGGAGATATTACCGCCGGCAACGATATTATAGATGGAAATGGTGCTAGTGGATCAACAGTTCATAACAATGACGGATCTTCGGCAAGTGGAGGAAATCAGGGCGGTGGAGCGTCTGGTGTAGACAAGCAAGCAATTATTAAGCAGAAGAAATCGCTGCGACTGCCCTGGGAGCTTGAATTCATGTTTAGTGAGCAGCCTTTATACCACGGAGATGAAGTGTATGACGATGTTGATGAAGATGAACGTGAGGCTTTAAGAGCACAGATGAAGAGATTAAAGCAGAACGATGACAGGACCAAATACATGACCAAGAAGGAATACGTTCACTGGTCTGAGTGTCGACAGGCCAGCTTTACATTCAGAAAGGCAAAGAGATTTAGAGAGTGGTGTGGAATGTCGCAGATATCCGAAAGCAGACCGAATGACGACGTTATAGACATACTAGGGTTTCTCACATTTGAACTGGTTTGCACAATAACTGAGGAGGCACTGAAAGTGAAGAAAGCACTGGGAGATTTTAAAGGAGCGGGTCCAGCAACGAAAAGACGTAAAGTAAGGCATATTTTCGATAAGCCGGAGGAAGATTCGACTCCTATTCAGGCAATCCACATTCAGGAGGCATGGAGATACATGCAAAAGACCACTGCTGGATCAAAGGCACTATACAACTTTAGGGGAGGAAGAATTAAGAGCCAATCACAGATGATATGAGATTTAATGATGCTACCATAGAAATGGCCATATGCTGTATCAAAGGGTGGGAAGTTAGTTCTTGCAATGCATACAACTGTTTAGTTTATTGTGAAATGTACTTGTATGGGAGCGGAAATAGGATTTATAAACTGATAGGATTGGGGATATGAACGGCAGAAGAAGCTGTAGCTGAATATCCGTACTTTTTAGGGAAGCTAGGATGTGGTTATTCTTTCTAATTATTAGAAGGCTTTACGTAATGAAATAAATTTATCTATTTTCCTCCCAAAGGTTGTGAAAACGTTTTGGAAAGGAAATAATACCATATCACAACTATATTACAAAGCACCGATTAAAGAGACCTAGATGAAGTTTGGGATAGTTATGGAAATAGTACTACAATATATTGTAAGAGATACTACTGAAACAATAAATTCCTTTTTACCTACAATTGAATATGATGGTGAAAAATACAAGGATTTTCATATAATACATGAAAGGTTCCGTCACATAATGATTGTGATATACTCTTGTAAAGGTTGTCGTTGTTTATATTGGATTCAGGTTTTAATAATTGAAAACAAACGTTTAAGAATGGAAAGGTTTGTTGAGTTGATGATCATGATGAAAGTATATTTAGCCTGTGCAATTATTGGGCTTAAGTTATCTAAGACAGTCTTGCAAACAAGCTTTATTGGTTCCTTATCGGCAGCTTTGATTTTTTTTTGCTTTGTTACTTCGTGTTTTATAATGTATATATCTACTAT
>ERZ746981.338-NODE-338-length-21256-cov-531.567827_pt1 | contig 21256 bp, 18 predicted proteins | sample MGYA00374948_ERZ746981 | MGnify/ENA primary metagenome ERZ746981 (study PRJEB28757, sample SAMN06711160) | food metagenome | host: microorganism | place: China:Harbin | collected 2017-01-30 | study: EMG produced TPA metagenomics assembly of the Analysis of...
CAATGGCTGATCACCATATCCGTGCTGGGGAATTTTCCGACAGCACATGTGGGGAATTTTGAAACAGCATTTACAGCTATGGCGTGCAGGACAGCGTGGGCAAGGCGCTGGATCTGGAAAACCGCTACAAGGGCCTGCGCTCCCCGCACAAGCTCAAATTCGCCGTGTCCGGCTGTACCCGCGAATGCGCGGAGGCACAGAGCAAGGACGTGGGCGTGATCGCGACCGAGAATGGCTGGAACCTTTATGTCTGCGGTAATGGCGGCATGCGCCCGCGCCATGCGGAACTGTTCGCGACCGATCTCGATGCCCCAACGCTGGTGAAATATATCGACCGTTTCCTGATGTTCTATATCCGCACGGCGGACAGGCTGCAGCGGACCTCGGTCTGGCGTGAAAACCTGGAAGGTGGACTGGAGTACCTCAGGGATGTCATCATCAACGACAGCCTTGGCATCTGCGCGGAACTGGAGCGGCAGATGCAGATGGTGGTGGACCACTATCATTGTGAATGGCGCGATGCGCTGACGGATCGTGAGAAACTCAAGCGGTTCCGTACCTTCGTCAATGACAGTCGTCCCGATCCCGATATCCGCACCATGCCCGAACGTGATCAGGTCCGTCCGGCCGAAAACCTGCCCGCAGCCACGGCACCGGCCGGCCCGCAGGACTGGACCGAACTGTGCGGGCTTGATGACCTGGTGGCCAAGTCAGGTGTCGTGGCCTGGCATGACGGCAGCCAGATTGCCCTGTTCTACCTGCCTGCAACAGGGGACGCGCCCGCCCGGGTCTTTGCGATTGACAACCACGATCCATTCTCGAACGCCAACGTGATCGGGCGCGGGATCATGGGGGACCTGAAGGGGCAGCTGGTGGTGGCGTCCCCGCTGTACAAGCAGCATTTCCGCCTGGTGGACGGACAGTGCCTGGAAGATCCCGCCATCCGGCTGCGGACATGGGACGCCCGTGTGGAAAACGCAAAGGTGGCGATCCGGGCCAGGCCAGTCGCAGCCCCGCCGGAACCCGTATCGGCCTGACCCGATGGCGCGGGAGGACATCCGCACGGTCTGCCCCTATTGCGGGGTGGGCTGTGGGGTCATACTGGAAGTGGAAAACGGTCGCATTGCAAAGGTGCGGGGGGATGGCGCGCATCCCGCCAATGGCGGCCGCCTGTGCACGAAGGGCAGTTCGTGTGACAGGCCCATCCTTTCCGACCAGCGCCTGCACCATGCCGCGATCCGCCCCGCGCGGGGGGAAAAGGCGGTTTCCGTTGCCATGCGGCAGGCCATCGACACCACGGCGGCACGGCTGCGTACCATCCTGGAGGTGCATGGGCCGGATGCCATTGCCTTTTACGTGTCCGGGCAGATGTCGCTGGAGGCGCAGTACCTCATCAACAAACTGGCCAAGGGGTTTGTCCGCAGCCAGCATATTGAATCCAATTCCCGCCTGTGCATGGCTGCGGCCGGGACTGGCTACAAGCTCTCGCTGGGGGCTGATGCCCCGCCGGGAAGTTATGAGGATTTCGACTGCACCGACCTTTTTTTCGTCATTGGCGCCAACATGGCCGACTGTCATCCCATCCTGTTCCTGCGGCTGATGGACCGCAGGCGGGCGGGCGCGCGGCTGATCGTGGTCGACCCGCGCCGGACGGCCACGGCGGAAAAGGCCGATCTGTACCTGCCGATCCGCCCCGGTACGGATCTGGCACTGCTCAATGGCCTGCTCCACCTGCTGGTGAAAAACGATGCGATCGACAGGGATTTCATTGCCCGCAACACAACGGGGTGGGCGGCGATGGAACCCTTTCTGGATGACTACGCCCCACAGACCGTGGCGGAAATCACCGGCCTGCCGGTTGACGACATCCTGACCGCCGCGCGATGGATCGCAGAGGCCGGGGAATGGATGAGCCTGTGGACCATGGGCCTGAACCAGAGCGTGGCCGGCACATGGAACACGAATGCGCTGTGCAATCTTCATCTTGCCACCGGCGCCATCTGTCGCCCCGGGAGTGGTCCGTTTTCGCTGACCGGACAGCCCAACGCCATGGGCGGGCGCGAGATGGGCTACATGGGACCGGGGCTGCCTGGCCAGCGCAGCGCGCTGGTGGCGGCGGACCGCGCCTTTGCCGAGGAACAGTGGTCTCTGCCCCCGGGCACCCTGCGCGAGGCGGGCGGCCACGGCGTGATTGCCATGTTCGAGGCCATGGAGCGCGGTGAGATCAGGGCATGCTGGGTGATCTGTACCAATCCCGTCGCGACCGTCGCCAACCGGCGGCATGTGGTCCGGGCGCTGGAGGCCGCGGAATGCGTGATCGTGCAGGATGCGTTCGTGGATAGCGAGACGGTGCGTTTTGCCGATATCGTGCTGCCTGCCGCCCTGTGGGCGGAGGGGGATGGCGTACAGGTCAGTTCCGACCGCACCATGACACTGGCCCGCGGGGCGGTGCCACCGCCGGGCGAGGCCCTGCCCGACTGGGACATCATTGCCCGCGTGGCACGCGCCATGGGGTTCGGGCAGGATTTCGCCTTCACCTCCGCTGCCGAAATATTCGCGGAGGCCAGCCGGTTCAGCAATCCGAAGACCGGCTATGACATTACGGGCATAAGCCACGCACGCCTGCGCAAGGGGCCGGTGCAGTGGCCGGCCCCCGCCGGGGACCGGCAGGACCGGCACCCGATCCGCTACCTTTCCCCCGATGGAAGGGGCCCCATCTTCGCCACGCCCGATGGCAAGGCGGTCTTTTTTGCCCGCCCGTGGATGCGGCCGGATGAATGGCCGGACGCGGAATACCCCTTCGTGCTGAACAGCGGCCGGCTACAGCACCAGTGGCATACACTGACCAAGACCGGGCGTGTGGAGAGCCTGAACCGGCTCAATCCCGGGCCCTTTGTGGAAATGGCGCCGCCTGATGCCCACGCGCTTGGCCTGAAGGATGACGATCACGTCACGATCACGTCACGGCGGGGGCGGATCGTTCTGCCGGTCCGGATTTCCACGCGGGTCAGGGTCGGCACCTGCTTTGCCCCGTTTCACTGGAATGACCGTTTCGGCGAAGATCTGGCGGTCAATACCGTTACGCCGGACGCCGTTGACCCGATTTCGCTGCAACCCGGATTCAAGCTCTGTGCGGTGGCGCTGGAACGTGTGGAAAAGGCCGCATGTCCGGACGCGGATGATGGGGAAACCGCCATGAAAGGACAGCCTGCCATGAGACTGCGTGCCCTTGCCGGCCACCTTGGCCTGGAGTGGTCGGACCAGCCGGTTGCCGCCGCCCTGCCGGACGCGGCGCGGGCATGGCTTGCCGGATTCCTCGACGGGCTGGAAATTGCACCCCCCGATGCGGGGGAAATACCCGTTCTGCCTGTCTCCGCCCCCCTGCCGGCGCAGGCACGCACCCGCATCGATGGCATTCTTGCCGGGCTTTACAGCCGGATGCAGGGCGATCAGGCTGCCATGGGGGCAGTGCACGAAGCTGCAACCGCGCCGGGCATCAGTGTATGGTGGGCCTCCCAGACCGGGCGGGCGGAAGGTCTGGCCGCCACGATCGTGACCTGGCTGCGGGAGGCGGGTCATGAAGCGGAAGGGAAGTGCCTTGATGCATTCGATGCGGATCGCGACCCTGCCGGGCTGGCGCTCTTTGTCGTGTCCACCTTTGGTGACGGCGATCCGCCGGACTGCGCCGTTCCCTTCTGGGACATGCTGGGGAAGCGGCAGGCACCCGTGTCCGGTCTGGCCTATGCCGTACTGGCGCTGGGGGATTCGTCCTACGCGAATTTCTGTGGCTTCGGGCGGGCGCTGGACGGTCGGCTGCGGGAACTGGGGGCGACACCGCTGCTGGAACGGGTGGAGTGTGAGCCTGATTTCGAGGATACGGTGGAGGTCTGGCGCGCCGTCATGCTCACGGCCCTTGCGCAGCGGCGGGCGGATGGTCTGGCGGCGGCACCCGTGGCGCCAGCGATGGTACAGGCACCCCTGCTTCCACCCGGCGGAACGCGCGAGGCTCCTGTCATGGCCCGGCTGGCCATCAATGAACGACTGTGTGCCGCAGGCTGCGAGCGGGATACGCGGCGCATCGGTCTGGATGTGGGTGGAACGGAACTGGCCTGGTCCCCCGGGGATGCGTTGGGCATATGGCCCGGCAACCCGGCACCCTATGTGGAAGCGGCGCTGCATGCCCTTCCCTTTGCGGAGGATACGCCCATCGTCCTGCGTGGCCACGGAACGGTGGGACTGCGGGAAGCCCTTGTGCGCCATCTTGACCTGAGCCGCCCCAACCCGGCCATGCTGGTCGCGCTGGGGGGCCGTGAACCGGGTTTCCTGCCCCATATGCTGAAAGAGGCATCTCTGTCGGTGTCAGTGCAGGAGGTGCCGGGCCTGTTCCGGCGCATGCAGCCGCGCCTGTACTCGATCGCGTCCTCGGCGCAGGCATCGGGGCGGGTGGTGGAGCTTACGGTGGGGGTAAGCCGCACGCCATGGCCGGGTATATGCTCGAACTGGCTGACAGGGCTGGAGGAGGGGGCGGAAGTGCCGGTTTTCATCCAGCCGACCACCCATTTCCGCCTGCCGGGGGATGATGGCACCGCCATTGTCATGATCGGCCCCGGTACCGGTATCGCCCCCTTCCGCGGTTTCCTGCAGGAGCGCGCGGCACGGAAATCTTCCGGCCGGAACTGGCTTTTCTTCGGGGAACGCCATGCGGAGGAAGGTTTTTACTATCGTGATGAACTGGATGCCTTCCTGGCGGGCGGGGTGCTGACGCGCCTGGATACGGCTTTCTCGCGTGATCAGCCCGAACGGGTCTATGTACAGGACCGGATGGAGGCCGCCGGGGCGGAACTGTGGCATTGGCTGCGGGAGGGGGCGTATGTCTATGTATGCGGGGATGCGACACGCATGGCGCGCGATGTTGACGCGGCCCTGCGCCGGATCGTGGCCCGACACGGCAATCTGTCTGCTGGTGATGCGGATGCTTTCGTGACCAGGCTGACACGCGACGGCCGTTACCTGCGTGATGTTTACTGATGCGTGACCGGTTTGCCCCCGGTACGCGTCTCAGGGTGCTGGTCGCGGATGAAAATCCCCGCAGGGGCCGGGCCCTGTCGGAGGCGCTGCATGCCGATGCCTCCCTGGATGTCCTGACGGTTCCACCCGGCACGGCGCTGATCGATGCCGTGCGCGATTACGGGCCGGATGTAGTGCTTGTGGACATGAACAGGGCCGACCGCGATGCCCTGGACAGCATTCGCGCCCTGTCCCGCTCCGCGCTTGAACGGCCGGTCGCCCTGTTTGTGGATGAGGATGATGTGGAATTGATGGAGACGGCGTTCGATACCGGCATATGTTCGTATAACGTGCTGGAGGCCCTGCCCCGTGATGTAAAGCCGCTTCTGCGTGCCGCCATCGCGCTTTATGCCCGCTTCCGCCGTACGCGTGACGAGCTGAGCGAAGCACAGCGTGTCCTTGCCGAACGCGGGATCATCGAACAGGCGAAGAGATGTTTCATGAAAAACGAAAAAACCAGCGAGGCGCAGGCCTATCGGTGGCTGCAGCGGCGGGCCATGCAGACCTCGCGCCGGATCGTCGCCGTGGCCGAGGCATATCTGGCGGCGCAGAAAAAGGATGAGGCATCATGAACACACCGTTACGGATTGGCGTGCTGAAACTGGCTGACAGCGCACCGGTCATCATGGGCCAGCAGAAAGGGATTTTTGCCCGTCACGGCCTGGAAACCGGGGTCGTCGTCTCTCCATCCTGGGCCAACATAGCCGATGGGCTGGCGTGGAACCGCCTGGATGCCGCCGTCATTTTCGCGCCCCTTGCCATGATGACGGCACTCGGGCGGCGCGGGCACGATACGGGGGTGCGTCCGTTCGGCCGGATCAGCCGGGGCGGCAACACGATCATGCTGCGCGGTACCAATCCGGTCGCGGGCGTATGGAAGGCGGGGTCGCGGGGGCGGCAGGCTTTTGAATGCTGGCGCACGGCTATCGGCCGCAGGCCGCGGATTGCGGTTGTCCATATGTATTCCACCCATCTCCTCATTCTCAGGCGTTTCCTGGAGCGGATTGACGTCAGCATGGAGAACGAAATCGACCTGTCGGTCATGCCGCCGACGGACATGATCACGGCCCTTGCGGAAAATGCGATTGATGGTGGCTGCGTGGGGCCGCCATGGGGAACCGAGGCGGAACAGCTTGGACTGGCGTTCCGCGTTGGCGGATCGGCCACCGTTCTGCCCGGCCATATCGAAAAGATTCTTGTGGCATCGGGCCGGCTGCTGTCGTGTGAAACAACGGCCCGGCGCCTGTCAGCCGCAATGCACGAGGCGCTGGCCTTCTGCCAGCAGCCCGGACACCGGGAGGAAATCACACATGTCCTGGCCGCTCCCGTCGCGGATGGCGGCCTGACGTTACCCATGGAGGCAACGCGTGCGATCCTGCCTGGCGGGGATGCGGCTGAATGTCTTGCATTTACCGGCGGCAGTCTCCTGCCATCCGATCTGGACTGGATCATAAGCGACATGATGGCGCTGGGCTGGCTGGACAATGCCGAACACCGGCTGCTGATGCGCTGGATCGGTCCTGAACCCGCTGACCCGACCCGTGCCTGCGCGGGCCCGCTGTAGGGCATGGGGCAGGGAGACGGAAACATGCTGTTCAATTTTGAAATGGATTTTGCCACATCGTTGCGCTGTGTTCCCATGATCGTGCGCATGAAGCTTGATATATGCGGCATAAAGCTCAGCCTGCGTCAGTGGAGCCGTTTCACGCGCGAAGACAGGCATGCACTGGTGGCGCGTTCCATCGATACACGGATGGAGCGGGTGGCGTACCGCGCGTTCCTTCTGCACCTGATCCGGATACGGGCGGGAGACATGGCGGAATTCCTTCCACCAGCCCGGGCTGAAGCATGGCAGTTGCCCGATGGTGTTCCCGATGCCATCAGGCTGAAAGCGGAAACGGACGGGCTGAGGCCCCCCACACCGGAACAATGGCGGCATCTGTCCTCACTCCAGCGTTTCGCCCTTGTCAAGCTGACGCGGCGGGGTCATGAAAACCAGAATTTCGGACCGGCCCTGCGGGAATTTCTTGATGGAAACGGATAACGGGGGCAATGGCCGCCAATCCGGATGCCCGTTTTCCGGATGATGGGGTTTATTGAAATCCGTCATGCCGGTTACGGGACGCGCCGGTCTGCCCGGCGCCGTGTCATCAAAACCCACAACCGATACATCTTCGGGCACGCGCGCGGTCTGGATATTATATCAGGCTATCCGGGATGAGATATGCGCGGGAGGAAGTCTTTTTATCCATCTGCGGTCGTGGTCAGGGACAGTTCACGCCAGGCGTCGATGTCGGTCTGGAGTGCTTCCCGTGCAATGTCCGCATAATGCAGCGCATCTTCTCCAAGCAGTAGATGCAGTGGCGGGTCTGGCGTATCCAGTGCCAGCAGGATTGCCGCCGCGGCGCGATCCGGGTCCCCTTTTTCGTGGCCTGGTGCCGATGTCAGGATGCGCCGTGCCTCGTGTGCCCCGCCGTCGTAATCTTTAATATCACCCTCTGCCAGAACAAGGGAGTGACCGGCGAAATCGGTCCGCATCCCGCCGGGTGCCACATTCATGACCCTGATCCCCAGTGGCGTCACTTCCTGCGCCAGTGTCTGGCCGATGCATTCCAGGGCATATTTGCTGGCCCCATAAATTGCAGTGCCGCTCCAGGGTGCGAGACCGCTGACAGACGTGATATTGATGATGTAACCTGCCCGCCGCGCGCGCATGAAGGGCAGCACCGCCTGGATCATGGCGATTGCACCGAACAGGTTGACATCAAAAAGCGCCCGGGCCTGGTCGAGACTGGTTTCTTCCAGTGCACCGACCAGACCATAACCGGCATTGTTGACAAGGCGATCAATGCCACCGGTTTGTACTTCCGCCCCGTTCACGACGCGATGGATCGCCGCCGGATCACGCAGGTCGAGCAGAAACCCGAATGCCCGGCCGGGCGCCAGGGCTTCGAATGCGGTGCATGCCCTTTCATCACGTAGCGTTCCGCATACGGTATCACCCCGTGCCAGCGCCGCGGCAGCCAGTGCGCGGCCAAGCCCGCGCCCCGCGCCTGTTATCAGCCAGTTTGTCACCATGTCTCTCCTATGTGTGGATGGGGCGCCGCGAATGGCAGCCCCAGAAAACTGTCCACCTCTTTATCGCGCGAGCCTTTGATGATGCCGGATTGAGTCCGGACAAGTGGACCAGAAAACGTTTTTCCATAACCTGAAGACAGGATAACCGTCCCCAGAAGCATTGCCATGGTGATCTGTGGTATTTTCCTGTTCCTGCCTGCGATTGCCCGGTCGCGCCTTCTGTCAGGCAGGACATGCTTTGTGAGAGTGTTTATGCCGTTCTTCCACCAGGCTTTCGTGACTTCCCGAATGGGCTTCTGGAAACAGGCCGTCAGGGCTATTACGCATACGCAGGAAAGACGCGTGCTCATGTGACGATTCCTCCGGGATGCACGGTGGAAAATCCTGATCCGTGATCACAATGCGATACCGACCGGACACCGGGCGACAGGAGAGAGGACATTACGATATCACTACGATCAGTAATTGCCTTGATTGACTGAAAAAATTGTACGAACAGGAGAGATACAGGCCATGATCAGCCAGTCCTGCCGTGTGCCGTTGCCCGAATGATTTTTAACCAGCAACAATCCGGGCGCATGGAATGCCAGATTCATGCAAAAATGATCTGCTTGCATTGCATTTCTCATCATTTTCCATGAAACAGGACAATATTGTCCAACCTGTTCAATTCCCATTCATAACCGGTCGGGCTGGCGATGGAGGGCTGTCTTTTCGTACAATTTTTTGGGTCATCCGTGCATAGATATTCGTTACGAATGCGTACAACAATGGTTCCGTAAAGCCGTCCTTGCCTGGATATATGGACAAGTGAGCGGATCTCAATTCCTGGGATCGCACCATGCGATCACGCACAATAAATCTGATTTTTTCATATGATGTTTGGGCGGACGGCGAATATGATCAAGATTTGTTCTTCTCAGCGCCTGTTGCTGGGTGTTTCCGTTTTGTCGGTATTTTGTTATTCAGTAGCGCACGATGCTTACGGGCAAGGCACTCATGCCGCACCCGTAGTAAAGCCGAATGGCAAACATTTGGCATCCAGGGCCGTGCAGGATCAGAATGTCGGGAAACAGAAGGCGGAACAGCTGCTGGTAACATCCAGCAGGGTTGAGCGTATGGTACAGAAGACACCTACGTCCGTAACCCTGCTTTCTGGAAAGACCCTTGATCAATCAAATATTGTATCTCTCTCAGGGTTGAATGGGTCAGTTCCGGGACTGAATGTCAGCCAGACGGCCGGTTACCAGACCAATATTACAATTCGTGGCGTCGGCATGCAGACACCGGAAAATACCCTTAACACGTCTACCGGCGTGGCATTCTATGTCGATGGTGTTTATATCGCCAATTCCATTTCACTGGACCAGACCCTGTTTGATGTAGATAACGTGAATGTCCTGCGTGGGCCGCAGGGAACGGTCTATGGCCAGAGCGCGCCCGGTGGTGCGATCATCCTGAATACGAACCAGCCTAAATTTGACCGGATCAGCGGGCATGTCGAAGCGACGGGCGGTAATTACAATCTGTCGCGCGGCCGGGTCGAACTGAATGTGCCCATTACCAGGACCCTGGCCATTCGTGGATCGTTCCAGAAATTTGATCACGATGGGTTTGCACATACGTCTTCCCCTTATATTGGTCATTATCAGCTGGATGACCAGCACGACATAAGCGGGAAGCTTGCCATCAAATGGCAGCCGATCGACAATTTTAGCGCAACCCTGACGGGCCAGTGGTATGGCGCCTATCCCGATGGTCCGGAACAGAAGAACATAAACGACCCGATCTCCAATCCGCGTATTGTCAGTCAGGATTATCCGACCAAGTACAATCTTCATACATCGTTCTATCATCTGAATCTGGAGTGGGATCTGCCATGGGCAACCCTGACATCGATTACGGCAACACAGCACGTGAACAGTATTTACCAGTATGATAGCGGGCGCCTGAATTTTGCCGATCTGGGCAAATATGATTATGATGCCAAGAACAACAATTCCCTTAACAACTATTCTGAAACGATTGCCCTGCGTTCCAGGGCAGGCAGGCGTCTGGACTGGACGGTGGGCCTGTATGTCATGGGGCAGCGCGGGCATCAGCTTGTGACCGAATATGAAGGCACGACGGCAATCGATCCCGTTATTTCCGTGCCGGCCAATGTGGTGTCCAACCCGCAGTCCAATCTTGCGTATGGCGATCAGGAAACAGCAAACCGTTTTGCCATCCAGCCGTATTTCCAGGTTGGATACCGCATTACGAAAAAGCTCCATATAAATGGTGGGGTGCGTTATAATTATGATCGATACAATGCATCGAACATTTACTTTTCCGCATATGGTGGGTCCCAGAGCAATCATACCTATTCCACATCCATTCCCACATGGAAGGCGGAACTGGATTATGATGTCGATCCGGACAAGATGGTGTATTTCAGCATTGCAACGGGATACAAGCCGGGCGGTGTTAACGGGAATGATAACGCAAAAATCATAAAATATAATTTCCAGGCCGAACAGAATATGAATTTCGAAATTGGGGCCAAGAACTGGTTTCTCAACAGGACATTCATGTTCAATGCATCGGCATTCTTTTCCGATTATAAAAACATGCAGTATATCGCCAATGATCCGTATCCATATGCCTACGGGGTCGCGAACCTGCCCAAGGCGCATATGTACGGGATCGAGGGAGAAGCCGCCTATCTCATGTTTCATGGCCGTCTGCGCCTTGAGGGTAACCTGACATTGGAGGATGGTCAGATTGTAGGCCATTCTTCCGCAATCGATGCGGCTGCCCTGTCCCAGGTCTATGCAACCGCACCGGCGTGTGGCTATGGCGGGTCTTACTATAATCCGGCCTGCTGGTCAGCCGCTGCCGCGGCGGCGACCAACCTGCATGGTAACAAACCACCAGGACTGGTGTCGGTCCAGGGTTCCCTTTCGGCATCTTATCTATGGAACGTACCGTACGGTAAACTGCTGACAAAAGTACAGTATATCTATCGTGGACCCTATGAGGCACGGATATTCAATAACCCGGCCTATGATCATGTTCCCTCGTATAACCTCTTCAATTTCTACATGGATTACAAACCCAATCGTCTTCCCATGGATTTCTCGCTTGCCTGCAGTAACCTGACAAACATGGCGGGTGTGAACTCCCGCTATACGGACCCGTATGGCACGAACCAGACAAGCATCCAGTATATCGCGCCGCGTCAGATCATGGGTACGGTCTCTTACGATTTCTGAGCGCGCGTCTGGAAACAGCGCGCCGGTAAGCATTCATGGAAATTGCCCGATGCCACCCTTCCCCGGAAAGGCGGCATCGCCTGATATAAGAAAACCAGAAACTTCCTTGCGGCCCGCAGGATATCTGCAGGCGCCCGTTTCGAACGGTCTCTGCTGGAGAGAACAAGATCATGTTGGATCAGGCTAAGTTCCGTGAAGGCATGGCGTGGCTGGCGGCATCGGTCAACATCATTACGACCGATGGAGCAGCGGGGCGGCATGGTTTTACGGCTTCGGCTGTATGCAGTGTGAGCGATACATCGCCCACCCTTCTGGTATGCATGAACAGGAATGTGCGTTCTTATGCTGCTTTTGTGCGGAATGGCGTATTATGTGTCAATGTGCTGTCCGGCGGCCATCGGGTGCTGTCACGGCTGTTTTCCAGCAGCCAGGCATCCAGTGATGAACGTTTTGGTTCAGCGGCCTGGTCGGTCCTGAAAACCGGTGCGCCGGCGCTGGACGGGTGTGTCGTCAATTTTGATGCCTCCATCAGCCAGGTTCTGGATGCGGGAACACATGACATTCTGATGTGCCGGGTTGAAGCCGTCCGTCTGGATCACGCGCGTGGGAGACTTGTCTGGTTCGGGCGTGCCTATCACGACCTGTGTACTGGAACCGCGCCGTAAGCGATGTGGAGAACATCCAGTCAATCCATATGCCGGCATGGACAAGAACCGGTTTATGAGAAAGCCTATGCTGCGCTGCTGTCGGTCCTGGCTGGTGCCATGTGCCGAGCATTGCCATCGCGGGACCTGAGCCCGCCAATATATGACGAGGACAGACCATGAGTGTATCGACCGTCCCCAAACCTGTAACCGGCCCGGCTGCATGGCGGGGTGATGGACTGGGCCAGTCGCAGGAATGGGTGTTCCAGCTTTCTCCCGGGCAGGTGATGGAACTGGAAACACTGGGTGAGCGCTTCATGCGTGACGATCCTGACCTGCGCACGGTCCAGGCTACGGATTACCCCCTGGTGGCTACAGCCGATGCCGTACAGGCATGGGGGCGGGATGTTGACTGCGGTCGGGGCTTCGTGCTGGTGCGCGGGTTGCGTACCGATCTTTATTCCGATGCCCTGTCCGCCGCGATCTATTACATTCTCGGGCTGCACATGGGTGAACCCATCCGGCAGAATGAACATGGTGATCTGGTCGATCATGTCTATGCCACATCGGACAAGACGATGGACGATCCGACTGCACTGTCCTCAAAGGTGCGCGATCAGCTGGTCTATCACTCGGACAGTTCGGATGTCGTATCCCTGATGTGCCTGCGGCCCGCACGGGCGGGCGGTGCGTCCTGCCTTGTGTCGGGAGCGGAGATTTACAACGAAATCCTGCGACGCAGGCCCGATCTGGCGCCCCTGCTGTTCGAACCGTTTTATTGGGACTGGAAACGGCAGGATCATGAGGCACCCGGCAATACTTACACTTCGCCGATTGTCAGCATCGTCGACGGTGTATTCAGCATGTATGCTGGTGCCCTGTATATTTTCACGGCCCAGGATTACCCGGAAGTTCCGCGTCTGACACCCCGGCAGGTGGAGGTGCTCGAACTGTTCGATGCGATCACATATGAACCGGGCATGGCCATTGAAATGGACTTCCGCCCCGGTGATATCCAGTGGCTGTCCAATTACGCGGCGCTGCATGCGCGTACGGGGTTTACCGATTATCCGGAACCACAGCGGCGGCGGCACCTGCTGCGGTTATGGCTCAGTCGCAAGGGAGAACGGCCGGTGGTTGAGGGATTTGGCAAGAATGCCGTTGTGCAGCCCCGTGCAGCTGCAAGGGACCCATCAGCGCAAACGGATAACAATCATTTCCACATTCGTGTTGCCGCAGTGCCACGGCTGATTTCGTGATGAAAAGATAAAAAGGGAGGCGGGTCCTCCCTTTTTTTGATCAGGTCCATGCCCGCAGGACATCATGTGTGCTGATCGGCAGCGCACACTGGCCGGACAGGGCGCCAAGGGATGCTTCATGCGCGGCCATCCCGTAATCGGCGCAGGCATCCTTGACGATAAAAATATTGAAATCCCGATGAAAGCCATCACGGGCAGTCGATTCAACGCAGCAGTTGGTGGAAAACCCCGTCAGGACCAGTGTATCGATACCACGGCCCTTTAATATGTCTTCCAGGTTCGTTCCGTAGAAGCATGAGTAAAGCCGTTTCTGTATTTCAATCTCACCCCTTTCGGGCTGGACCTGATGATATGCGGCGCCCCAGGTATCCTTACGGCAGATGGCGATTGAATCCGGGTCCTGGCCAGTGCGCCGGGCAAGCAGTTTCTGGGCCCTGGTATCGGTTTCCGGCGTTGTAATGACGCGTGCGAATATGACTGGTGTTCCCGCCGACCGGGCGGCGGCGATCAGGGCATGGATATTGTCCAGGGCAGGGGCAATGGCTGACATGTCAACCCCGGCGCGGCCGATGGCCCCAGCGGGGGCGGCGAAATCGTTCTGCACGTCAATAACCAGTAATGCGGTACGGCCTGTATCAAGCATGCTGCCGGTTTCGGGCAGGGGCAGTTGGGGGGCGGTGCTCATTATTATTTCCTTTTCGTTATGATTTGCTGTAGCATTTTCCATATTCACCATCCTGGCGGTTTCGGGTCGTGGGGCGGTGGTGTGGCATAGCCCAGCGCATAATTCCGGTTCCGGGACAATCATGGAGGGACAGATGCAGGCATGGAAGTTCAATCTGGCGCAGCAGCCGGATCAGGACCCCGCCACCTTGTGGCAGGAAGTCATGGCGCGGCTGTTTCTTCCTGCCGCGCGTCCTCTGGAGCCACAGACCGGTTTTTTTGGCAGTGCGACCCGGCTTGTCTCGCCCCTGGGTATCGAACTGACGCGCCTGACATCCGCCCCGCAGCAGATTGCGGGGCGTTACGTCAGGCAGTCGGATGGCATATGGCTGGCCCAGATTCTGGATGGGCATGGTACCCTTGCCACAAGCATGGGCGACATTGCCCTCAGGACAGGCGATGTCGCCTTCGGTCCGGTTGCAACCCATACGGTGCTGACCCTGCCGGTGGAATTTTCGTTGCTGTATGTGCGCCTGCCGCGTCTGGCGCTGCATCCACGCCTGCTTGGTCCAATGCCCGTGCGGGTGGGCATGCTGACAAATACACAGGGCATACAGCAGGTTTTCAGTGATACCCTGTGTTCCCTGGGGCGGGCGCTGGATCATCTGACCCTGCCGCAGCTGCGGGCGGTTGAACTGGTCCTGTCTGAACTCCTTATTTCCAGCGTACTGAGTGATGAGGCCTCCAGCCTTGGGTCTTCGGCTTCCAGCCGGCGTATCGCGCTGTTCCACCGTCTGTGCCAGACGGTGGAAGCGGAACTGGCGGATCCTGATCTGAACGTGCAGAAAATAGCCAAGCTGCAGGGTATTTCCAGCCGTACGCTGCAAAAGCTCTTCTCCATGGCCGGGCGCAGTTTCAGTCAGTATATCCGCATGCGTCGGCTGGAACGGTGCCGGGGTGATCTTGCCAGTCCGCTGTACACACATCTGTCCATTTCCGAAATATGCTTCCGATGGGGCTTCAATGACGCAGCACATTTCAGCAGGACATTCCGGCAGAGTTACGACATGACACCGCGTGAATGGCGTAATGCCAATCACGCGGCGGTTGATGATAAGCTTAACGCCCATCCTGTCATGCCCGCAGCCGTATCACTTGCGAGATGAGTATTCCGGCTGGCGGGGTGCAGCGCTTTCCCGTGTAACCGGCTTCTATTCGCGCGTGTAGCCGTCCGGAATGCGCGGTTCCGGTCCAGCCTTCCCCCACAGTACGATCTCGTTATTCCATGGATCACGGAAGGCATGGTTGTATCCGTTGAATTCCTTCCAGTAATGATCGCGCCACAGTATTGTGGCCCCCTTTTCTTCCGCTGCTGCCAGTATGCGTTCGGGTGTATCGTCGTCGCTGACCAGAATCCAGACCCGTGCCTTGCGTCCTGTATTGGCCAGTGTGCGTGGGTCCGACCCTTCCGGCAGCGGGTAGGGGCGTGCATTTGCCGCGCGGTATATGCCGATATGCAGGTTGCCAATGGTGCTGTCCGTACCATCCTTGTTGTGGAACTGGCCCCCGGGAATCATGCGGTGATAGACCCCTTCGGGCCGCGGATCGTTTACCCATCCGAATACTTCAGCATAGAATTTGGCTGCGGCTGACGGATCATCGGCAGCAAGGTCAACAAAAATCAGGGTATTGGGATAGGCCATCGCGGATATTTCCTTCAGTGGTTCGTCATGACTGCCTGCAACGACCTGTTACGTTGCACCATGTTCCCGGTAGCAGGAGAGGGGGGCATGCCTTATCGCGCAGCCGGGAATCGAATTATCTTACAGACTGGCGACCAGGGCAGACTTGTCTGAATATGCGTGACGATTAGACCCAGCAGGAACAAATGCATGAAGGGTATGGACAAAACATGCAGCATGAATTTGGCTTGTTATTGAAACGACGGGGCGTTCAAACCCGGTGAAAGGATATGCACGATGCGTATGCCAGTCCTATTTTTTGGCCATGGTAGCCCGATGATTGCGCTGCAAACCAATGATGTGACGCGGCGCTGGGCTGAAATTGCCCATGAAGTCGATACCAAATATGCGCGTCCGCGCGCGATCCTGTGCATTTCCGCGCATTGGCTGACACGTGGCGCTGCGGTGACGGCAATGGAAACACCCCCGACCATTCATGATTTTGGCCGCTTTCCGCAGGCATTGTTCGATATCCAGTACCCGGCTCCTGGAAGCCCGGCTTTGGCTGAGAGGGTCAGCCAGTTGCTCAGCCCTGAACCGGTCATGCTGGACCATGGCGATTGGGGGCTGGACCATGGCACATGGTCCGTACTGGTCAAGGCATATCCGCAGGCTGACATACCGGTTGTGCAGCTGGGTATGGATGCCACCCGTCCACCGCAGTGGCATTACGAGATGGGTATACGCCTGCGTCAACTGCGCGATGAGGGCGTACTCATTATCGGGACGGGCAACATTGTCCATAACCTGCCCCGCATGGACTGGAACAACCAGCATGTGCGGCCCTATGAATGGGCGGCACGTTTCAATGATTATATCCATGATGCGATCGTGGCGGACCGCCCGCGGGATGTCGTGAACTTCATGGAACTGGGTGAGGCGGCGCGCCAGTCGGTGCCAAGCCCGGACCATTTCTGGCCGCTTCTTTACGTGCTGGGTACGCGTGAGCCTGATGATCAGGTGACATTTGGCCCTGATCATATCGAACATGGTTCACTCAGCATGATGAGCATTGCCTTCTGGCCGGGGATGGCTGCCGGTAAGGCGCCCCCACATGATGTGAATGCGTGAAAATCATAGTAATGATCTAATGGTCAGGCGTTAACAAACAAGAATTACGGTTATTTATCTGTCTATGTATTCGGGGTGCCGGTTTTGTAAAAACCATTCTATTCCGCCCTGAAATCGGTTGCAGTCGAGGATTTCCATAATGAACCCTTTTGTTTCTCCTGTTTTTGACCTTCCGTCCGAACGGGGCGGGAAGGATTTCGGTATTTTCATGCCGATTGCCAATGGCGGGTGGATCCTGTCCGAAACCGCACCCAAAATTGATGGCTCATACGAATATAACCGCAAGGCAGCCCTGCTGGCGGAAGAGATCGGGCTGGACTTCATCATGTCCATGGCAAAATTCCGTGGGTATGGGGGCGTGACCCAGCACTGGAACACATCACTGGACAGTCTGGTGCTGATGTCCGCGCTGGCGGCGCAGACCAGCCGGGTCAAGGTCTGGACCACCTTCCATACCATGCTGCAAAATCCGGCCGTGGCGGCAAAGATGATTGCAACCCTGGATCAGGTCAGCCATGGCCGTGCCGGCCTGAATGTTGTGCCCGGTTCATACAAGGGCGAATTCGAGCAGATGGGGGCCTGGCCCGAAGGCATGGGTCATGATGAGCGGTACGACCTGGCTACCGAATGGCTGCGCGCGGTAAAGGCATTGTGGAGCGAACCATCGGTGACCATGAAGGGAAAGTATTTTCATCTTGATGACTGTGAATCCTACCCGAAACCGATACAGAAGCCACGTCCCTTTATTGTTGCCGCCGGAATGTCCGAACGGGGCATGCGGTTCAGCGTTGAGGAAACGGATGCCATCTTCATCGGTGGCCGGGATGATGCCGAGATGCGGGCGGTCAGCCTGAAGGCCAAGAGCATGGCAAAAGCCGCCGGCCGGCGGCTACGTACCTACGCCATGCAGATTCTGATCATCGAGGAAACGGATGAGGCGGCGCAGGCGCTGGTGGATCATATCCGGCAGGGGTTTGATGAACAGGCCTTCTACGGCATGATGCGTTCCTACGGCATGATCGATGCGGAAATCGGCAAGGAAAATGCCATGACAAGCCGTGCGCGTTCCGGCTTCATGGCGCCGTTTACGGCCGGCAGTCCCGCGACGGTGTGCGAACAGATCAGCGCCAAGATCGACAATGCCGACCTTGATGGTCTGATGCTGATTTTCCCGGATTATGAAAGCGGGTTGCGCAAACTGTCGCAGTCGGTCCTGCCAGCCCTGCGTGCCCGTTTTTCCGGCTGAGCAGGATATGGACCATGATGGAAGACAAGGTTGCAGGAGGATACGTCAGCCATGAATGCTGCTGATATACAGATACGGCCCCTGACCTGCAGGATCGGTGCGGAGATCAGCGGGGTGGACCTGTCCCGTTCCATTGATGCCGATGTGTTCAGGATACTGCATGATGCATTGATGGAGCATCTTGTAATTTTCTTTCGGGATCAGGACATAACGCATGAAGATCACCTGCGCTTCGGGCGCCTGTTTGGCGATCTTGCGATACATAGTGGCGTGGCTGGCCTGCCTGATTATCCGGAAATCGTGGCCATCCATGCCGATGGCAGGTCAAAATTCGTGGCGGGTGAGAACTGGCATTCCGACCTGAGCTGTAATGAATGCCCCCCCATGGGCAGCATCCTGTATCTGCCTGTCGTGCCGGAAATCGGGGGGGATACCCTGTTTTCAAATATGTACAGCGCTTATGAAGCGCTATCGCCGCGCATGAAGGATATGCTGACCGGGCTGACCGCGACCCATGACGGGGAACATGTCTATCGGCCCATTGTCAATGATCCCACCAGGAGATTTCCGTGCAACAGCCATCCCGTTATCCGCACGCATCCGGTTACGGGAAAAAAGTGCCTGTATGTCAATTCATCCTATACCACGCGCATCGACCAGCTTCCCAAGGGGGAAAGTGATGCCCTGCTGCAGTTCCTTTACGTGCACTGCATGAATCCGAACTTCCAGGTCCGGTTTCGCTGGCAGCCACGTTCCGTTGCCTTTTGGGACAATCGCTGCACGCAGCATCAGGCTGTATGGGATTACTTCCCCCAGACCCGCTCAGGCTTCCGGGTCACGATTGCGGGTGACAGACCGTTCTGATCAGCGCGCGTTCCGCGCCGGAACATGTGATGGTGCGGGATGGGTGCCTTAATCTCCCCATTACTGAATGGCCCAAGGGGACATGCCATGGATCAAGATAATAAACCTTCGTTCTGCAACGAATCTTTTATGGACAGTCTCGAGAGTTCCATACTGCCAACGGAAATGGCCGAGAGCCTGCCCCCCCTATGCTATGTTGATAAAAGTTTCTACGAATTCGAGAAGAAGGCCATTTTTGATCATGAATGGCTTTGTGTCGGCCGGGAGTCATGGCTTGATGAAGCCGGTGAATACTTTACGACCACAATCGTAGGTGAACCGATCCTGGTGACGCGCGGGCGTGATGGCGTGCTGCGTGCCATGTCCAGCGTCTGCCAGCATCGTGGCATGCTGGTGGCGGAAGGGCATGGCAGGAAGCGTTCCTTTGTCTGTCCTTACCATCACTGGACCTATGGGCTGGACGGGCAGCTTGTCGCGGCACCCGCAATGGAAAAAACCTGCGGATTTGACAAGGCATCCGCGTCACTCCCTGCTTTTCAGGTCGAGGTATGGGAAGGGTTCATCTTCATCAATTTCGACCTGGATGCCCCCCCGCTTGCTCCACGCCTGGGCGCGGTAAGTGAGGTCGTGCGGAATTACCGCCTGGCAGAGGCCGAAGGACCACGCCCCGGGGAGCCATTACATTATCCCTGGAACTGGAAGGTCATGTTCGAGAACAATAATGATGGCTACCACGCCAATAAACTGCATCATGGCGTGCTGCATGATTTTGTTCCCAGTGAACTGGCGGCCTTCCCGACCCTGCCGGAAGATACGGCCGGCTATTACCGGACCAATGGTACCCTGCATGCGGATGCAAGCTTTAATGCAACGCAGAAGGCGGTCCTGCCGCTGTTTCCCGATCTGGACATGGCGGGGCGCAGCCAGATGGTTTTTGCCAATCTGCCGCCCACCCTGTCGCTTGTCCTGACCAGTGACATGGTCATCTACATGATCCTGCGGGCTGATGGACCCGAAAGCCATTATCTGGACCAGGGCGTACTCGTGGCACCCGGGGCAATGGCCGATCCGGCGTTTTCCTACAAAATGGCCATGAACATGCAGGCTGCTTCGGATATCATCGCACAGGACCTGCATGTTGATGAACTGGTGCAGGAAGGATTGCGCTCACGCTTCGCGCCACGCGGGCGCTATTCCTGGCAGGAAGGGGCGCAACGGGTCTTCAACTGCTGGCTGGTGCCCCGTTATCGCGCTCAATGGCAGCGGCAGCATGCGCAACAGTCTCCGTAAAGCCTGTCTGGACCATGGGGGCACGATCGGCCCCCATGGTCACGTCATCCTGCCCGGCGTTGTCCCGCCCGGCAGATGAGTCCGGAATGCCGCGTTGGCCCATGCGGCGCCCGCGTCAGAGGAATGGCTGTATGAAACAGCACATTCGCGCCTGCCCGGTGGAACAGTGGTCTTTCATGCAATGGCGCGTATCGGGGTCAGCGGCATGCCTGGCCCGGTCCTGACCGCAGGGGTCAGGACGTCCAGCAGGGTCCGGCCCCCGGTAGGGTCATGACCAGGGGCAGGGCTGCATGGATACAGATTTCAGTCCGTTTTCCGGGCACCGGAGGGAAAGATATTGCGTGGCATGCGGACATGGACGCCCTGCGTGCCGTCAACGACCTGTGTCACCGTGAAGTCTGACGCAACACTCATCAATGAATAGGCGTCGTTGCGCGACAGCCCCTTTTCTCCCAGCAGATCCAGCATGTCCAGCGAGGCATTCTTCATGGCTGCGTTCAATGTATCTCCAAATCCATGGACGATCCAGTTTTTCGGCGTTTCAAGTAATGGGGACGGGAAGGAGAAGTCCTTGCGCAATATGATCTGGAACAGGACATTCAGCGAAGCCTCGATGGCGGTGCCGCTGATCTCGCCATCACCCTGACTGATATGGGGATCACCGATGGAAAACAGCCCTCCTTCCACCTGCACCCGGTAATACATGGTGGCCCCGGCCCCGATACGCCAGTTATCGATGTTGCCGCCATGCAGGCCCGGCGGTACGGTACTGACGCGACCGGTGATGTCAGGGGCAACCCCCGCCGTGCCCAGGTGCGGGCGAACCGGCACACGTACCCCCTGCAGTGCCATGCGGCGGTCACATTCGGGGCAGTAGGTAATGCGTCCCGGGGTCAGGTATTTATCCGCGACATCATAGGCGTAGGCAGCCTGTGCCGTGTTGGTGTCAGCATCAAGCTGATAGATGGTCACGCGTTCCGTTTCATCGAATTCCTGATAGAGCTGTGAGTGCTGGTTGTAATCTCCCCAAATGTGCTGGTTGAAAATTCCCCAGTTTGAGGACTGTGCGTGATCGTCA
>ERZ746981.339-NODE-339-length-21159-cov-165.567071_pt1 | contig 21159 bp, 20 predicted proteins | sample MGYA00374948_ERZ746981 | MGnify/ENA primary metagenome ERZ746981 (study PRJEB28757, sample SAMN06711160) | food metagenome | host: microorganism | place: China:Harbin | collected 2017-01-30 | study: EMG produced TPA metagenomics assembly of the Analysis of...
GGGCATCAGACGCCGTGTCGGGGATAAGGACAACGATCAGGCCTTCACCCCAGGTGACGAGATCCTCCCAGAGCAGATGGCATTTCCCTTTGCCAGCGCGCGCCTTACCGATGGTGAGCAGACGACACAACCGGCCATAGGCGGCCCGGTCCGTCGGGTAGACCAACACGGGCGGAAAATCCGCCAGATCGAGACGGCATCCCACGACAAGCCGGAGCCCCGCCTGTTTCGCCGCCACATGCGCCTGTACCATGCCGGCCAGAGAATTGCGGTCGCAGATACCGAGCGCCTCCATACCAAGTGCCTTGGCCTGTTCGAACAGTTCGATCGGGGAGGATGCCCCGCGCAGGAACGAGAAATAGGTCGTGACCTGTAGTTCGGTATAACGCGGTGCGGATATGGTCATCCGAAGATTCCGTGCAAGAACCAGCCCTGCGAGCCGGTCTCGCCATGCTCGCCATCACCCGCCCGGTAGAGCCAGAAGCGCTCTCCAGACGTGTCCTCCACCCGGAAGTAATCCCGGTCGATGGTCAGTTCAGCATCATTCTTCCACCATTCACCAAAGACCCGCTCCGGGCCGTCAGCGCATTTCACTTTCCGCCGCACCCCTCGCCAGATGAAGAACAGCGGCGGCTGGTCCGGCAGTTCCGCCATGGCCTGCACCGGCTCAGGTCGTGCGAGCAGGCGCGTCGGACGCGGCCAGTGATCCGGCCAGTCCTTCGTCTCCTCGGGGGCCAGAGCGGGCACGCGGCAGAAGGAGCGTTCGGGCAGATCACTTTCCACCGGGGCAAACCGATAGAGCGCCTGCATACCCACACGGTTGGCCAGTGTGTCGACCAGATCAGACACATCGGTCTCTTCCTCGGCAATCAGGGAGGAGACCGTCTGCCGCCGGTCCATGGGTTCCGCCTGTGACGCGATCAGCACCATGCGCTCGATGCCGAAGCCCGGATTGATCGTTTCAATTTTCTCGCACAGCAGCCGCGTCAGACGTTTCACGTCCCGTACGGGCATGGCGGTCGCCACACGGATCGCTTCGGTGCGACTGTCCACGCGATGCAGCAGCAGGTCGAGGCGGCGCACGCCCTGTCCACGTTCGTCCAGCCCCTGGCAGAGCAGCGGCACCAGCTTGCCGATATAGCGCGCGATGGTCTCAGCAGCGCCGATGGGTTCGGCAAAGTTCCGGCTGACCTCGACTGGATCGACGGGACGGACCGGAAGGATGGCTTCCCCGATGCGTCCAAAGGCCTGATCCAGCCTGCGGGCGATATCAGGACCGAACCGCAGCGCTAGGGGTGCCCGTGGCATGGCGGCCAGTGGTCCGATGCGCGACACACCCAGCGTGGCCAGACCTTCGATAATGGTGGGGGGCAGGCGCAGCGCCTCAAGGGGAAGATCGGCCAGTGCCTTTGACGCATCACCGGCCTGCACAACGGCAATCGGTACCCGGCCATAGCGGGCGATGGCGTGCGCAGCGCCCCACGTCTCCGCCACCACGGCCTTTGCCCGGAACCCGGCGCCCGCCATGCGATGAACCATGTCCTTGAGCATGGGAAGTTCACCGCCATGCAGGTGATCCGCCCCGGTCGTGTCCAGAACCAGGCCGTCCGGCGCATCGACGGCCACGATGGGCGCGATCCTGTGCTGGAACCATAGCGCCAGCTTTTCCAGACCCAGTCGGTCGTCCTCGGGATCGGCGTCCATCAGCACCAGATCGGGATAGAGCGCCTGAGCCTTGGCGACCGGCGTGCCGGGGCGCAGCCCCAGCTTCCGGGCGGCGAGATCGACCGACAAGACAATCCGTCGCCGTCCTTCGCGCCCGGCCAGCGCCAGCGGCGTTTCAGGCGCGGGCGCGTCTGGTCCAAGTCGTTTCCTGATCCGGTCGGTCGCCCAGAGTGGCAGGTAAAGCGAGACGATCCGCGACCGGGATACAGGGGGCGAGCCTTCCTTTGGCATCACAGGCCTCCACTTCAAAATCGGCACATTCACCCGCCCGGGCACGGATCAGTTCCAGCAGCCAGCGGGGCCGTCCCACACCGGGCACCGGCAACGGCACGGATGGCAGGACGGACACCCGCCATCGGGTCACACTGGCAGTCGGCTGGCCGAAATCCGCCGCATCAGTCTGTCGTCGCCAGCGGCGTATCGCGATGCCCAGAGAGCCGGATGTCTCGGCCGCCAGTTGCAGGCGACGTGAGGCGGTCATGGACAGACGCGCCACCTCGGCGACCACGGCCCCCAGGCCACCATGCCGCAGCCCTTCCTCGAAGCAGGCCAGCACATCGACATCCGAACTGGCCTCGACAAAAATGGTCCGCCGAGCAGAAAGCCCGACCTGTTTCAGGGAGGGGGCGAACACATCCTGGCGGGTGACGATCCAGAGCACCTTGCCACGTGTGCGAGCCGCAATCCCGGCGCAGAACTGACCGGCGGCGGCACTGTGCAAGGCGTCATTCCCACCGCCGGCCACTTCATGAAGGGCACCGAGCGCCAGCCCGCCACCGGGCAGGCGGCTGTCGATCTCGCGCACGCCAAAAGGCAGCACCGTGCGGCGTCGGTCGCTGTGCCCTTCGAGACGGCTGATTGCGGCCCGCAGCGTCTCCAGACCGGGTTTTTTATGGGTTTCAGCAGTCATGTCACGGCTCGACGGTCCTTGTGCAGGCGTATTTCATGATTATATGTTCCTGATTTGTTCTAATCATGCTACGCAAGTCAATGCAAATTCGCTCCGTATCCGGCATGCTGGTATCCGATGTTGGATCAGTATCGTTGATGAAAGTGCGCTAAGGAATTGAATCCAGAACTTTCTCCCGCTTCGGGCAGCGACGATTATCTGTCCCGTCTGAATGACGCGCAGCGGCAGGCCGTCACGCACGGGACCGGAGTCTCGCCGGGCGGGGCGGATTCATCCCCTCTGCTGGTCATTGCTGGCGCCGGATCGGGCAAGACCAACACACTGGCCCATCGGGTCGCGCATCTGATCGCCTCAGGCGCCGATCCGCGCCGCATCCTGCTGCTGACCTTCTCGCGGCGGGCCAGTGTAGAGATGACGCGACGGGTAGAGCGCATTTGCAAAACGGTGCTCGGCGGCAAAGCCGGACCTCTGGCTGACGCGTTGGCCTGGGCCGGGACGTTCCACTCCATCGGTGCGCGGCTGCTGCGGGAGTATGCCCAGCAGATTGGCATGGACCCGGCGTTTTCGATCCATGATCGGGAAGATTCTGCTGACCTGATGAATCTGATCCGCCATGATCTGGGGTTTTCGAAAACCGAGAAGCGGTTCCCCGGCAAGGGTACGTGTCTTGCCATCTATTCCCGCGTGGTGAATTCCGGCGCACCGCTCGCCGATGTATTGCTTAAGCACTATCCGTGGTGCGCGGGCTGGGAAGCCCAGCTCAAACAGCTGTTTGCAGGCTATGTCACGGCGAAACAGGAACAGGGCGTGCTGGATTATGACGACCTGCTGCTGTGCTGGGCGCAGATGGTCAGCGATCCGGTACTGGCCGCCGATATCGGCGGCAAATGGGATCATGTGCTGGTTGACGAGTATCAGGACACCAACCGGCTGCAGGCGGAGAACCTGCTGGGCATGAAGCCGGATGGACGCGGCCTTACGGTGGTGGGCGACGACGCGCAGTCGATCTATGCTTTCCGGGCCGCGACCGTGCGCAACATTCTCGATTTTCCGGCGTCTTTCGATCCTCCAGCATGCGTCGTGACGCTGGACCGGAACTATCGTTCCACGAAACCCATTCTGGATGCCGCCAACGCCGTGATCGGGGAAGCAGCCGAGCGGTTCACCAAGGATCTGTGGACCGAACGGGCGTCGGAGGAAAAGCCACGACTGGTCACCATCCAGGACGACACGGCGCAGGCCAATTACATCGCGGATCGGGTGCTGGAAGAGCGTGAGGCCGGCACACGGATGAAGCAGCAGGCGGTGCTGTTCCGGGCTTCGCACCATAGCGGCACGCTGGAGGTGGAACTGACAAGGCGCAACATCCCGTTCGTGAAGTTTGGCGGCCTGAAGTTTCTCGACAGCGCCCATGTCAAGGATGTGCTGGCCCTGCTGCGCTTTGCCCAGAACCCGCGCGACCGCATTGCGGGCTTCCGGATTCTGCAGCTTCTGCCGGGCGTGGGGCCGACCTCAGCCCGGCGCGTGCTGGATACAATGGGCGAGAATGCCCATCCCTTCGATGCGCTGCGGGACGTGAAAGCACCACCGCGCAGTGGCGAGGCCTGGACGGGGTTTGTGAATCTGCTGACCGCTCTTGGCGGCCATCAGGTCGGCTGGCCGGGCGAGATCGCGGCTGTGCGCTACTGGTATGAACCGCATCTGGAGCGTCTACATGAGGACGCTTCCACCCGTCTGGCCGATCTGGTGCAGCTGGAGCAGATCGCCGGCGGCTATCCGTCACGCGAGAAGTTCCTGACCGAACTGACGCTGGACCCGCCGGATGCCACGTCCGACCAGGCTGGCGTGCCGCTGCTGGATGAGGATTACCTGATCCTCTCGACGATCCATTCCGCCAAGGGGCAGGAATGGAAGAATGTCTTCGTGATGAATGTGGTGGATGGCTGCATTCCGTCCGATCTGGCGACAGGCGAGCAGGATGACATCGAGGAGGAGCGCCGGCTGCTGTATGTCGCCATGACGCGGGCGAAGGACAGTCTCGATATCATGGTGCCGCAGCGTTTCTATGTGCATGGCCAGCACAGCCGGGGCGACCGGCATGTCTATGCCTCACGCACCCGTTTCATCGACCGGGACATGCTGCCCTTGTTCGAGGCTGTGTCGTGGCCCGTCGTGAAGCCGGAAGAGCAGGCCCGGCAGGAGGCGGTGAATTCGGTGCGGATCGACATGGCCGCCCGCCTGCGCGGCATGTGGTCGTAAGGGGACAGGCGGATGTGCAATCTCTATTCCATGACTTCCAACCCACAGGCGATCAAGGACGTTGCAAAAGTCCTCGAGGATCGCACGGGGAATCTCCAGCCATTGCCCGAGATTTACCCGAACACGATGGCACCGGTTGTGCGGAATGGAGACAATGGCCGTGAACTGGTCATGGCGCGCTGGGGCATGCCGACACCGCCCGGTTACCTGAAAGGCCATAAAGTGGATCGCGGTATGACCAATATCCGCAATCCGACCTCGACATGGTGGAAGCGCTGGGAAGGGGTGGCGCATCGCTGTCTAGTGCCGCTGACCGCCTTTTCGGAACCGGAGCGTTTGCCTAATGGCAAATCACGGCCTGCGTGGTTTGTCCGCAGCGACGGTGAGCCGCTGGCTTTCTTTGCCGGGATCTGGTGCCGGTGGACGTCGGTGCGGAAACTGGCGGACGGGGAGACGACGGATGACCTGTTCGGTTTTCTGACCACTGAGGCCAACCGGGAAGTGGGCGCGGTTCATCCGAAGGCCATGCCTGTGATCCTGACGCAGCCGGATGAACTGGATGTGTGGATGAATGCGCCAGCGGAGGAGGCTCTGCAGCTTCAGCGGCCTCTGCCAGATGATCTGTTGGTCCGTGTTGAAGTCCGGCGTTCTTTGGAATGACGGCCATGAAGGCGAAAGATTACTTGCCGCTTTCGCCTCATCCCGGTCATTCGATGACTAATCGTACGGTTGGCAAAGCAGATAGATATCATTTCCCAATATCACTTGACCCGCAGGCGATATTTAACTTGGTGAGTAGTACACCTCTGTCCCGGATAGGTTTTTATCTGGGACAGGGCGCAGCATTCGCCTAATCTTTAGGCAACGCGGATCAGCTTGCGGTTGATAAACTCCTCGATGCCCAGGAAAGACAGTTCGCGACCAAAACCCGAATTTTTGATCCCGCCAAAGGGCAGTTCAGGCGCTGCAGCCGTTGCGGTGTTGATGAACATCATGCCGGTCTCGACCTGTTCCGCCACTTTTTCGGCGCGAGCAAGGTCGCGGGAGAACACGGACCCGCCGAGACCATAGGGGGAATCATTGGCCAGTTCGATGGCTTCATGCTCTGACGCGACCTTGTGCACGACCGCAACGGGGCCGAAAATCTCCTGATAGAAGACCGGATTGTCTTTGGAGACATTCGTCAGGATAGTCGGCTCCATGAAGAACCCCTTGCGATCCATCCGCTTGCCGCCAACCACCAGAGTTGCCCCTGCCTTAACGGCTTCGTCAGTCTGCGCCAGCGCAGTGTCCAGCGCCTTTTTGCTGCTCATCGGGCCATGGGTGGTGCCCTCAGCCAGCGGATCGCCGATGCGGAACTGCGTGATCGCCTTTTTCAGACCGGTGAGGAAGGCGTCATAGACCTTCTCATGCACGATCATCCGCTTGGCCGCCGTGCAGACCTGCCCGTTATTGGCGAAGCGACCCCATGTCGCCCATTTGACCGCCAGTTCAAGGTCCGCATCATCCAGCACGACGAAGGCGTCACTGCCACCCAGTTCCATCGTGTCCTTCTTCAGCGCCGCCCCCGCTTCGGCCGCGACCGCCTGGCCGGCGCGTTCGCTACCGGTCAGCGCGACGCCACGGATGCGGACATCCTTGATCAGTTCGGCTGACTGGTCGTTGTCGAGGAAGATGTTGGTATAGACGCCCACAGGCGCGCCCGCATCGTGGAACAGCTTTTCAAAGGCCAGCGCGCATTGCGGCACGTTGGGCGCGTGCTTGGCGATGACCACGTTACCTGCCATCAGGTTCGGCCCCGCTACGCGGGCAAGCTGGTAATAGGGGAAGTTCCATGGCTCGATGCAGTAGATCAGGCCAAGCGGCTGATTGATGATCTTTGCATGGCCTTCCTTGACCTTCAGATGCGTGGGAGCGAGGAATTTCTCCGCGCCATCGGCATAGAAGGAGAGAATATCGGCGGTGATGTCGATTTCCTCCAGCGCGTCCGGTAGCGCCTTGCCCATTTCGGTCGCGATCAGGCGCGCATGGGCCACACGATCGCGACGCAGCAGATCGGCGGCCTTTGACATGACGACCTTACGCTCGGCGATGTCGCATTTTTTCCAGTCGGTCTTCCACACATGGTCCGCGCGATCGACAATCGCCTTCATCTGCGCGGCGGTATGTAGTTCAAACGTGCGTTCCACGGTTTCCGTGGTCGGGTTGAGGGTTTGGTAAAAACTCATTGGTCTGTTTCCCTGTTTATTGATTATGGAACGGGTAGTCGGTGTAGCCATGCGCGCCGCCGCCATACATCGTCGCCGGGTCCAGCGAGTTGAACGGCCAGCCGTGTTCCAGCCGCGCAGGCAGGTCCGGATTGGCGATAAACTTCCGGCCAAAGCCGATCATGTCCGCCCATCCATGTGCCAGCACATGCTGGGCTTTGTGCAGGTCGTAACGGCCCGCGCACAGGATGCGGCCGTCGAAGATGTCGCGCACACTGGCTCGGAAGGTGTCCGGCATTTCCGGCGCATTATCCCAGTCGGCTTCGGCGAGCGAGACATAGGCGATGCCCGCATCCGCCAGCACGCGCACGGCCTGCGTGTAGGTCTCCGCCGGATTGTCCTCCAGCAGGCCAAGATAGACACGCTCTTCCGTGGTCGTGCCGAACAGTGGGGAAAATCGCACGCCCAGCCTGTCGGGCGTAACCACGGCGGAGACGGCTTCGACCACCTCGCGCAGGAAGCGCAGGCGGTTGGACAGGCTGCCGCCATAAGCATCGGTACGGAAATTGGCGCGTTCGGATAGGAACTGGTTGATCAGGTAACCATTGGCGGCGTGAATCTCCACACCATCAAACCCGGCGGACAGTGCATTGCGTGCCGCCTGTGCATACATCTCCACCAGTTCATGGATTTCGGGAATGGAAAGTGCGCGCGGCATGTCGGGTGGGACCAGCTTTCCCGTGCCCGGTCCCGTGGGGATGAACACGTTCACGCCTGTTGCCGCAACCGCCGACGGGGCGATCGGCGCCTCATGACTAGGTTGCAAAGCGCGGTGGGACACGCGGCCGACATGCCACAACTGTGCAAAGATGGGCTGCCGCTTTGCGTGTACCGCATTGGTGACCAGTTTCCAGCCCGCGACCTGTTCAGGGGAGTAGATGCCCGGTGTCCAGGCATAGCCCTGTCCGCGGGGTTCGATCTGCGTGCCCTCGGTAATCAGGAACCCCGCCTGTGTGCGCTGCGCGTAATATTCGGCCATCAGCGTGTTGGTGATGTCCCCGGGTTGCGTGCTGCGGCAGCGTGTCAGGGGTGGCAGGAAGATCCGGTTTTCAAGGGACAAATCGCCCAGCCGCACAGGATCGAATAAAGAAGACGAAGACATGATCAACCTTGTTCACAAATGCAGGACATCCGTCCGGCCCGCGTGTAAACATTGACCCACCCTCTGGTGTGCGCAAGAACGCACATAAACCGCCACTAGTGTCAGGAATGATACCATGCCCCGCATTCGTCACACCACGCTGGCCTGTAGCCCCGGCTGCACGGTGGAAGCCACGCTCGAACTGTTTGGGGGCAAGTGGAAGGCGTTGATTCTGTATCACCTGTTCGAGGACGGGGTGCTGCGGTTTGGCGAACTGCGCCGCCGCCTGCCCAATGTCACACAGCGGATGCTGACCAACCAGTTGCGCGAACTCGAGGCAGACGGCCTGGTGTCACGCACCGTCTTCCCCGAGGTACCACCGCATGTGGAATACGCCCTGACCGATCTGGGCAAAACCCTGAAACCAGTTATTCAGGCACTCAAAACATGGGGAGATCGGTATGCGCATTCTCTCCAGCGGAACAAAGCTGGTGATTGAGATTGACCGCTAAGCATTATGGACAATTCCTGCAGCAACATACCTGTCAGTATAGCAGAAGCAGAGCGGACGGGCAGCAGTCGCCTCATTGCAGACGTGTTCGCATGAATGCAGTCATCCCGTAAGCGGACATTGTTTCATGAGTGATCGGCTAGTTTCAGTCCCGATGACATCGCATAATTTTTTGATTCTAAATTCGAGGCCACCATTCAAATGGCCTATGTTAGCTTTCCCTCTTCAGATCCTATGCCACTTCATCAAAGGTTTTCACCAGACATCAATTTCCGATGCACGATGCGTCCTCGACTGGTAAGGCGAGCGGCAGCACTGCCCCAGCGTGCGGAAAACCCGGCCGCGACATATCCCATCAATATCAATGATCCACGGATGGCGCCGCGATCCGCTCTGGGAATGCCATATTCACCATTTATCGGTAGAGAGAGAATAAAACGGCACTGTTCTTTTGTGAGATCTTTCGCAGCCAGATAGGACCTGGCCGCCCCGTTCTGGATGGGGAAATCCATAACATTACTCATGACCTGTCTCCTCTGGCTCAAACTCTTCAGGAAATCATAGTTTCAGCTTGCATCCACTGACTGACGTCGACCCTCTCGCCCTGAAACAAAGGAGAAGGGCGTAACAAGGAAAATCATGAAAATATTGATACAACTTGCACACGACAATACAGATCCATCGCAGCTTTCTGTGCACCAATCAGATTCTGAACCGCTATATAGGTTTGCACGTAACTTGCTTCCTGCACATGCGCTGGCCTGTCAGTCAGCGCCATCGCCATTTCTATCGCTGTGTCGAGAAGCGGCCTGAAATGTGCTTCCAGATAGTCACCACGCATCTGATGGTCTGTTGGTAGATTGGAAACAGTCATCTGGAAAAGATCATAGCCATTCTGCTGCAATTGTTCTTCTTCAGGTAAAACTGCATCTGTCCCCAGTAAAGAAATGACACAGGTTCGATCAGGCGCCAGAAGAATGATCTTTTCCAGCAAAGGATGAAAAGCGTGGGAAGGTGGTGCTATAAAAGGCAATCTCATAGTGCTGCCTTTTCTGCGCTTTCCGGTGCCTGACCACATCGCCTGAGCAGATTGCGAAGTTGATTGATAACAGGAAAGACTTCCCGATTGTGATCTCCACCGAGGTCTTTCCATGCCGCCTGTTCCAGCTCGACAATCTCGCGATCTTCAAAGAAGACGCGCTCCGTGAATGCGACCAGTATTGGCCAGGCAAGATCCAGTAAAAAAGGCACTTTCAATCGTTTGATCGACAACAGACCGAAAACACGGTTGGTCATTTGCTCACGGTCCTGTGGCACATACGAGATCCACAACTCCATCACGGGTTCCTCAATCCCCTGCGTTTCAATACGCAGGCTCTGATAGGGATAGTGTGTCCTGATGGTCATGACGTCCCGATAGGCAAAATCCCGACCATCACGGCGTCTCTGGCCGTAGATCAGCGCCTCACTCAAAGGCTGTTTGCCGCCGGTTCGTGCAAAGGTGTAGCGGGCTTCAACAAAATCATCACCGTGGTCCATTCCCAGAAACCGCGGCTTCATTTTTCCGACCAACCGACTGTGCAGGACCTGGTGATTCATATCCATCAGGTTTTCATGCATGAAACTGTAATGACAGTTCACCATCTGCCCGAAACGTCGCGTGCGATAACGCGTATCTCTCACCCTTGGAAAGTCAGGGAGCGGGACAATCTCTGCAAGAGACTGATCCCCCATGAAAACAAAAATAAGCCCGTCTTTTTCGCGACAGGCCCAACTTTTGAGACGCAGACATTGCGCTTCGGCAGAAACATTGGGCGAAACACATTGGCCGTCCCGATTATATCTCAGACCATGAGCGGGACAGCTTATCTGGTCACCACAAACCTTTCCTTTGCCAAGCAGAACCTGCCGATGGGCGCACAGGCCATCTAGCGCATAAGGAACGCCGCTTTTAGGACGTACGATGACGATATGCTGTCCTGCAAACCGGACATCGATTGCCTTTTCCCCTCCCAATTCACGGGACCAGGCGACAGGATACCAGAAATCCGGGTTGGTTCTGACACGTCTTAAATCAATCTGTACCGCGCACGCTGAATGGTCTGAAATTTGGTGGAGCTCGTTTTCCATTACCTCGACACTTCAACTGGCTCAGCGCAAAGGAAACAACGCAACCCAAGTCATGGAGCGTTATGTCGTCTCTCGCATTTTGTCTGAGCAGGTATAACTCGTTATCAATTACCGGACAGAATGCGTCAGTGTCCGCCGGCTGAACCGAAAGTTTCTAACGGATCAATGCTGTCAGCAGCACAAAAGCGTTGTCCATATATCGGTCAGGAATAACAGAGCAGAAGACCGTGTCCGGACAAGAGGCCACCGCCTGATTCATCAGGAACGACCGCGGCATAAGGCAGACAGGCATATATTCTCTCCTCCCTTCGGTCATCCCGCCCGACGGTTGGTGGCTGAGCAATGGCAGGTCTCCTGGCTCACGGATCATGGCCAACCGGTTCCAACCTTCCCGTTCCTATGAGAACAGTGGTTCACGTTCAAAGTGAACGAACCAGTGACATACCGCCTACAGTTGCGGGAGCAGCCTCCGACTTTGCTTCTGGCCGAATGTCTGACCAGAACATAACGGAGTTCCCTATTAACCCGCTCGCGCGGGACCATTGAAGCGTTTGCCTTTGCACCATGCCGCCAAACGCATCCAGAGTGCAAGCTGGAACATCATGGAGCGGCGGAAGGCAGATATCAGTTTTTCGTATGTAGACCATGCGTCTGATTGACCTGATTTCCCGAAGACAAACAGTGCGCTGATCAGTTTCCGGTGTCGTTCTTTCCGGGGACAACGCCGCCACATTTTACCATGAACAAAATTGATGTGTTTATGAAATCAAATCATTTCTACTCACGGATACGTTCAGGCATAAAGCTGCGATGACGATGACCACCACCGCCTGAGAGAGGCAGAAGCCAAACTGGGGATGCCATGCATCACCATTGTCCTCATTCTGGATTGGGGTGGAAAAGGGACACAGGACCACAATGATTCAGGACTCGACATTCAGTATCCATAGGCTCCGCTTCGATGAGAACTATCATCCTTCTGACAGGACGCGCCTTACGACCAATTTTGCCAATCTGGCGAGAGGGGAAAGCCGTCAGGAAAACCTGCGCAACGTGCTGCGCATGATCGACAACCGGTTCAATGATCTGGCGCACTGGGATAATGCCAACAGAGATCGCTACACTCTTGAACTTGAAATCGTTTCTGTCGAGATGGATCTCGCCTTTTCTGGCAAAAGCGGCAGCTTTCCTCTGATCGAAGTCCTCTACACAACAATTGTTGATAAAAACGCCAACAAACGGATAGAGGGCCTCGCCGGGAACAGTTTTTCCTCGTATGTGCGGGATTACGACTTCAGCGTGTTGTTACCGGCTTACAATAAAGAGAAAGCCGAATTCAGTGTCCCCCATAACTATGGGGACTTACATGGAAATCTCTTTAAAAGCGTTATGAACTCGTCTGCTTACAAGCAGAATTTCAAAAAACCGCCAGTCATCTGCCTCAGTGTTTCGACCAATCGTACCTATCATCGGACGGAAAATCAGCATCCTGTTCTCGGCGTTGAATATGAGCAGCGAGAATTTTCCCTGACAGACCAGTATTTTCAAAAAATGGGTATGCAGGTTCGTTATTTCATGCCGCGCAATAGTGCTGCACCGTTGGCCTTCTATTTTTTTGGCGATCTGCTGTCTGACTATTCTGCCCTTGAACTGATCAGCACCATCAGCGTGATGGAATCTTTTCAGAAGGTCTACCGTCCTGAAATTTACAATGCCAATTCTGCGGCGGCTGACTGTTATCAGCCAAGCCTGAATCATCAGGATTATTCAAACACCCGAATTGTCTACGACCGGGAAGAGCGGAGCCAACTGGCAACCGCTCAGGGAAAATATACGGAAGAAAATTTCATCTGGCCATATCACGATATCCTCGAACAGTGGTCTGCCAGTGACGCCGGCTGATCCATCAGAAAGACAAGGTCATCTCTCATGAAAACACTGCTCCCCACCTCAACGGCTGGTAGTCTGCCCAAACCCTCATGGCTCGCACAGCCTGAGACCCTGTGGTCGCCCTGGAAATTGCACGGAGAGGAACTGGTCGAAGGCAAACAGGATGCGCTACGCCTGACACTGGACGATCAGGACCGCGCTGGGATCGATATCGTCAGTGACGGTGAACAAACGCGTCAGCATTTCGTCACGACGTTCATTGAACATCTCAATGGTGTAGATTTCGAGAATCGCCAGACGGTCAAAATTCGCAACCGCTACGATGCGAGCGTGCCATCAGTCATAGGCGCTGTAACGCGCGAGAAGCCTGTTTTTGTCGAGGATGCGAAGTTTTTACGCACGCTGACGAAGAAGCCCATCAAGTGGGCGCTCCCCGGTCCCATGACCATGATCGACACGCTCCATGATGGCCACTACAAAAGCCGCGAAAAACTGGCCTGCGAATTCGCCAAAATTCTCAATCAGGAAGCGAAAGAACTGGAAGCGGCTGGTGTCGACATCATCCAGTTCGATGAGCCTGCCTTCAATGTTTTTTTTGATGAGGTCAATGACTGGGGCATCGCCACTTTGGAGCGGGCTATTGAAGGACTGAAATGCGAAACCGCCGTCCATATCTGCTATGGTTATGGTATCAAAGCCAATATCGACTGGAAAAATGCCCTTGGGGAAGAGTGGCGGCAGTATGAAGAGATCTTTCCCAAACTGCAGAAATCCAATATCGATCTGATTTCACTGGAATGTCAGAACTCCCGCGTTCCGATGGATCTGATCGAACTTATTCGTGGGAAAAAGGTCATGGTCGGCGCCATTGATGTAGCCACCAATGCCATTGAAACTCCAGACGAAGTCGCAAATACGCTACGAAAAGCCCTTCAATTTGTGGATGCCGACAAGCTTTATCCCTGCACCAATTGCGGTATGGCGCCTTTGCCGCGTAATGTGGCTCGCGGCAAGCTGGATGCTCTGGGCGCAGGTGCGGAAATTGTTCGAAAAGAACTCTCGGCCTGATAGGTAACTCTGCGGGTTTCTATCGTGGAGGGCAGGCCACAGGTCTTGCCCTCCACGATGCCAGAATTTCCGGAGACATTAGCAGTCTCGCCACGTCTTCCGCGCTGTATAAAGTCAGCGAGAAACGCCCACGATCCTTTATCATTTTCGTTCCAATCGGCCTGAGCTTGCCGTCACACGTCCATCTGATATGTTCCCGACTGGAAATTCCCAATGCATCCTGAAGAGTGGCTGGCGTGAAAGGACGTGTGCAGATGTCCTCCACCGTCGTGATGAGCTTTTCAATATCGCTCGCCCTCTCTGCCATAGGACAGACAGCACCGAGGATGTACCCGAACCGGCGCAGTCGTTTCCGACATTCCTGCTTTCGGCAGCCAATAATCCTGTGATTTCCCGAGAGAAAATCCACAAACCGCGTAAGGCGTTCACTCTTTGAGAGGGCCAGACGTTCAGGTGTCTGGAGATAAGACAGAATATCTCTGGCAAGGGCGTGGTGCATGGTTCGTTTCACTGTCTGAACAGCATATTGCCCGGATCAACGGAGCCACGGGTTCATACAACACGGACATCCGAACTGGGTTTCCTCATCCGGAACGCTGTCCTCCGGGGCATCGCATGCCAGAGAGGCTTCGTGCTGCTTCTCATCACGTGTCGTTTTGGGGGTCGGCACATCACCGAGCAAACAGGCCCCCTCGTCTTGTGTGTGATCATGCCTCATCGTCGGTTCCATAATAGAGCGTGCCAAGCTCGATCGGCGAACGCCCCTGACTGCGGCGATGAGCATTGGTATCACGCAGCGAATAGGCGCAGCCGCAATATTCCTGCTGGTAGAACTTCTCCTGTTTGCTGATCTCGATCATCCGCGAGGAACCGCCCCCTTTGCGCCAGTTGAAATCCCAGTAGGAGAGCCCTTCATAAGGAGATACGGCGCGTTGGCCGCAATCATTGATCTGCGCCATATTCTTCCATCGTGAAATACCGAGCGAACTGGTCATCACGGGGAAATCATGTTCATGAGCGTAAAGTGATGTGCGTTCAAAACGCATATCGAAGCACATGGTGCAACGGACACCGCGTTCCGGCTCCCATTCCATGCCTTTCGCACGAGCGAACCAGTTGTCTCTGTCATAATCGGCATCGACGAAGGGGATACCGTGTTTATCGGCAAACCGAATGTTTTCGTCCTTGCGGAGGAGATATTCCCGCTCGGGATGGATGTTCGGATTGTAGAAGAAGATCGTGTAGTCGATACCCGATGCGGTCATGGCCTCCATCACCTCACCCGAACAGGGTGCGCAGCATGAATGGAGGAGCACCTTCCTGTGTCCCTTCGGTGGGGTCAAAATCTGCCGGGGTTTCTCGCTCATTGGGGATTTCCGTTGTTTCCAAAAGGCCTGTCACATTATGAGATGCGTTCGTCTGCATCGGACGCATCCCAAGGATATGGGCAATCGCGTAAGTCAGACCAGCACGGTTGAGCGTGGAGACATGAAACTCGTTGAGTCCATGAGCCTGCAAAGTACGGATCTGCGCCACCGCCACCACACTGGCGACGACACGACGAAGTTCAGGATTGTTGGCAGTCCCTTCAAACAGATGCCTCAGCCATGCTGGCACCGTTACCCCGCACACAGCCGAAAAGCGCACGATCTGCTCGTAATTTGAAATCGGCATAATGCCAGGAATGATCGGTACAGTAATTCCGGCTGCCCGGCATCGGTCCAGGAAACGCAGGTAGATCTCAGTATCAAAGAAATACTGCGTGATGGCGCGTGTCGCCCCCGCATCGAGCTTGCGCCTGAGATTATCCAGATCGGCCTCCGGGCTTGACGCAGCAGGGTGGGTTTCAGGATAGGCGGCCACAGAGATATCAAAATTCGCGATGCGACGCAGACCGGCGACAAGATCGCTGGCATGAGCATAGCCCTCTGGCCGCGGAGTGTAATCCGCAGCGCCTGTAGGAGGATCGCCACGCAGGGCCACGATATGATTAACACCAGCATCCCGATAGCGACGGGCAAGGTCATCTACCTCCTCGAAGGTTGCGCCGACACAGGTCAGATGAGCTGCGGGAACAAGGTCTGTCTTCCGCTTCAGACGCAACACCGTGGAGAAAGTGCCGGCCTGCGTGGTTCCGCCCGCACCATAGGTGACCGAGACAAAACGAGGCGCAAGTGGCGCCAGGCGCCGGATGCAGTGCCAGAGCCGCTGTTCCATTGCGTCAGTCCTCGGTGGGACAAACTCGAAGGACAGGATCGGGACTGGAGCTTCGGAATTACGCGGCAACAGTCCGTCGATGCGCTTTTCTGACAGCCATTTGCTCAGCCTGTCTGCCATGTCAGTCGCAAATACTCACAGCATCCGACTTTTCTTTGAAAATTTCAGGCGAAAGGTTGAAGCTGCATTTCGATCTACAGTGAAAATGATCATGAGTGTCGATGGAGACCATGAGCAGCGTCCGTATGACTGATTGGTCCTTCATAATAGAAGTTTATAAAAATGAACTGAAATGATATATTTTTATGTCTATATGAATTTCGTGCATTTATCGGACAAAACATGGGCATTCTGGAACGCAGTCATCTGACAATCATTCAGGAAGTCGCACGGGAAGGTTCGCTGACGGCTGCCGGGGCGCGTCTGAACCTGACCCAACCTGCGCTCAGCCACTCTATCCGCAAGATCGAACAGCAGCTTGGCGTCAGGATATGGCGACGGGAAGGACGATCCCTTGTTCTTACTCAGGCCGGTGAATGGCTTTTGTCTCTGGCAAACCGTCTGCTCCCGCAATTTGAACTGGCGGAAAGCCGTATTGAACAATTCGCAAATGGCGGGCGCGGGACATTGCGCATCGGGATGGAATGCCATCCCTGTTATCAGTGGCTTCTGAAAGTCGTTTCACCTTACTTGGAGAGATGGCCAAAGGTCGATGTGGATGTACGACAGAAATTCCAGTTCGGCGGGATCGGCGCGCTGTTCAGTAATGAAATCGATATTCTGGTGACCCCTGATCCCCTGTATAAACCTAGTCTCAAATTCACACCAGTATTTGACTATGAACTGGTGCTGGCTGTTGGTCCGGAGCATCCTCTTCGGAAGGCAAAATTTGTTTTACCAGAGCAGTTGGCAGATGAAACATTGATTACCTATCCGGTTCCGTCTGAGCGGCTCGATATTTACACGCAGTTCCTGCAACCAGCAGGGATTGGACCCCGACAGCAGAAGCAGATTGAAACGACGGATATCATGCTGGTGATGGTCAGCCATGGAAGGGGCGTTGCGGCACTTCCTCGCTGGCTTGTGGAAGAATACGCCACACGCTTTGAGCTTTATCCGGTGAAGCTTGGAAAAAAGGGTATTGCGAAACAGATATTCCTTGGCCATCGGGAAACCGATGAAGATATTCACTATCTGCGGGATTTTATTGAATTCGCTGCGTCGCCTCGTCAGACCGTTTAAAAATATCACGTCCCTTTATTTTCTATTCCCGGTTTTTCTTGACGTAAGGAGCCTGAGCAGTCAGCGGTGAGGCCATGGATACCATCAGCCTCCTCGCCCTGCTCCTGACCCTCTCGGCAGGCTTCAGCATTCTCAACCACCACACATTGCGCGTCCCGGTGACCATCGGCGTTCTGGTCTTCTCATTGCTGACCTCGCTGCTGGTCATGATTCTGAACCCGCTGATCCCGGCCTATGATCTTCAGGCTCTTCCACGATCCGTGCTCGGAGCCATCAATCTGCCTGCGGCACTTCTGAACGGTGCCCTGTCGCTACTTCTGTTTGCCGGAGCCATGCAGGTGAATGTCGGACATCTGCGCGCAAAGCTGATGTCCGTGACTGCCCTCTCCATTCTGGGAACCGTTCTGGCCGTGGCGTTTCTGGCGGTCGCGGCATGGTGTGTTTTCCCTTTTCTGGGGCATGCCGTTCCCTTTACGTGGTGCATTGTGCTCGGCACCATTCTCGCCCCAACAGACCCGGTTTCGGTTGTGGGAATGCTGAAACGTCTGGGACTGCCGGGACCGCTACAGGCCGTTTTTGCGGGCGAGAGCCTGTTCAATGATGGGGTAGGTGTTGTCATCTTCGGTGTGACGATCGGGCTGGCGACTGGGGACAGTCAGGGAGTGGGAGCTTCGGAGATTGCTCTGAGCTTCTGCCGCGAAGCGCTCGGTGGGGGGCTTCTTGGAGCGGCAACCGGGTGGATCGCGCTTCGTGTGCTCAGGGAACAGCGGGATCCGCATATCGATCTGCTGACTTCGCTGGCGCTGGCGACCGGAACCTTCAGCATCGCCAACCAGCTTGGCATGTCCGGTGCGATTGCCGTCGTCGTGGCCGGTCTCTGCTTCGGAACCAGCTACAGCCATTCCGTTTTCGATGAAGTATCCCGCAAGGAACTCGACATCGCATGGACGCTGATTGACGAAGTGCTGAACGTGCTGCTGTTCATGCTCATTGGCTTTGAAATATTGGAGATCACGCCGCATCTGTTTACGGTGCTGGCGACGCTTGCCGTGATCCCGCTGTCCATTGCCGTGCGGGCATTGAGCGTTCTGTTTTCCACTCTTCCGGTTCATCTCCGACAATGGGAGCGGGGCCGTGTCCTCGGTATCCTGACATGGGGCGGCCTGCGTGGCGGCATCTCGGTTTCTCTGGCGCTTGGCCTGCCACCCGGAGACCTGCGCGACCTGCTACTGCCTGTTTGCTATGGTGTCGTGGTGTTCACCATCATCGTGCAGGGTCTGACCATGGAGCGGGTCGCCCGCAGGCTCTATCCGTCAATCGCTTCCCGGTCGCAATAATGCCCTCCTCCCTTCTCCGGGTCTCGATTTCCGCCCGGCGGGTTCTCATTCTCGGGCTTGTCGCAGGCTATGTGGATGCCCTGAGTTTCGTCGATCTGGGCGGTGTCTTTGCTGGTGCGATGACCGGCAATACCACGCATATGGGCGCCTCGTTTATCAGTGGGAACTGGCACCATGGCCTGCTTCTGGTCGGTGTGCTGGGTATCTTTTTCCTTGCCGCCATCCTGTCCGGCCTGATGCGGCTGTTATGGTCGCCAGCTTACGGGGTCATGGTGATGACAATCTTCATGGTTCTGGCGCAGATCGTGCATGGATCGGCCCTGCGTTACTGGGGCGAATTTTTCGTGCTGCCAGCACTTCTGGCCGTGCAGGGCGAGACGATCGCGAAGTTCTCCGGCACGCCCATGCCCACGATCGTCGTGACAACAAACCTGCTGAAAGCCGCATCGGGAATTGCGGAATGGGTAGCGTCATGTCTGGCGCCGGACAGGAACACTCGCCCTGTCGCAGGAAGCATTTTTCTGCCGCTACTTTTGTGGGGGGCTTTTCTGGCAGGCGTGATGGCTGCCGCCATGGGGCTGGCCCTGCACGGAAGCTTTCCGTTCCTGTGGCCCGTCCCTTTCCTTGTTTTCCTATACCGGGATATCTGGAAAACGGAGCGCGCAGGGCAGGATGATAATTGAACACCCGATCCGGCAGCCCAGATCAAACACCGGACGTAACGCATTTATGATGTGCATCTGCCTCTCGGTCAGGTCGGGTTTTCATGCCTGACAGCCGACATTCCTCTTCCCCCCCATCGCAGTCATGATTTCCGGTAGGTGAAGAGAGCGCCGTGTTCCGGGATGAGGGGTTGGGTGTTTCTGCGGTCGGATGGGATCCCGCGTGGGAAGTGGTGATCAGAGGAAGAGGGTGGCTTCGCCTTCTGTGCCGAATAACCGGCATAAGAGGAGAGTCTCCCATGACCACCATCCTGTCCCCCGCGTCCCGTGGTGCCACTTCCGGCGGCTTCCGTATCGACCCGTCGCGAGGCGAACGGAGTGCCCGCGTCTCGTCCGAATGGTTTTCCCGCCCCGATGATGAGCGCTACCTGTCCCTGTCCGACCTGCATGCGGCCACGCTCACCCGTGCCGAGCGCGCCACCGCCCGCACGGTGGAAAGCCGCGCCATCCGCGTGGAAGCATCCCGCGACAATGCCGAGCGCCTGACCCTGACCGTACCGGGACAGCAGGAGCCGATTGTCCCCACACACTGGTCGTTCGGCCAGATGTCCAGTTTGGTCGGCGCGCCATCATCCTATCTGCGCAACCTTCCGGCTCCACTGGCAGCGATCAATCTCCAGCACGGCCTGCTGTCACACCGGGCCGAACTGGTGAAAACACTGGAGACCGAGGACGGCCGCGTCGAGCTACGCGCGGTCACCAGCCCCGATTACGGCCGCATCTGGGACCATGAACTGGTCGGCGCGGTGCGCAAAATCGCTGGCGACGGCACAGGGGATACCAACTGGAAGGTACCCGGCGTCATTGACTGGGCAACCATGACCCATAATCCGTACGTGGACATCACGAAGGAGACGACGACGCTCTACGCATCAGATCGCGATGTGTTTCTGTTCCTCGTGGACGATACACACCCGATTGAGGCCGGACGCCTGCCCAATGGTGACCCCGATCTCTATTTCCGGGGCTTCTATGCGTGGAACAGCGAGGTAGGCAGCAAGAGCCTCGGCATTGCCTCGTTCTATCTGCGCGGGGTGTGTCAAAACCGCATGCTCTGGGGCGTAGAAAATTTCGAACAGATCACGATCCGGCATAGCAAGTTTGCGGCCTCTCGCTTCGTGCATCAGGCGACCCCGGCGCTACGGAATTTCGCCACGGCCAGCCCGGCCTCGTTTGTCTCCGGCATTCAGGCATCCCGGCAGGCACTGGTCGCGAAAACAGACGAGGATCGGGAAAGTTTCCTGCGCCGTCGCGGGTTCTCGAAACCGGAAACGGCGAAGATTATCGAAACCGTGCTGCACGAAGAGGGCCGCAAGCCCGAGAGCGTATTTGATTTCGTGCAGGGGATTACCGCACTGGCGCGGACGAAAGCCAATCAGGACACGCGGCTGGATCTGGAAGAAAAGGCCCGCAGGCTGATGGAACGGGCTTCCTGAAAGCCGCTTTTCTTTATTTCCGCCAATACGTTTTTACAAGCCCGGCCCCTGCGCCGGGCTTTTTCGTTCCGGGAGTTTTTCCGATGGCTGATTTCTTCACGCATTTTTCCTGCGTGCTCGACGTGGGTACCGTGGACAATGCCGCAAAGGCGCTCGACCTCTACAATGAATTCATCGACGAACTGGCGGCGGAAGATCCACCGTCTGACGGTTTCATTCTGTCGATCGTGCCTGAATATGGCGGCACGAAACTCTGGATGCACGACGAGACAACCGGAGATCCGCAGCAGGTGGTGGAATTCGTGCTACGCTGCGCACGAGCATTCCGGTTGCGGGGCCGATGGGGATTCCAGTGGGCCAATAG
>ERZ746981.340-NODE-340-length-20784-cov-861.776018_pt1 | contig 20784 bp, 19 predicted proteins | sample MGYA00374948_ERZ746981 | MGnify/ENA primary metagenome ERZ746981 (study PRJEB28757, sample SAMN06711160) | food metagenome | host: microorganism | place: China:Harbin | collected 2017-01-30 | study: EMG produced TPA metagenomics assembly of the Analysis of...
AGGGGCCTGCGGCCCCGCTATGCCATGGCGCCGCCGTTTCCATGAATATTCCATGGAAACACGCTGTACCATCATTAGGGCAAATTACACGCCCCGACCATGTGCCCGGTCAATCAATCCTGTTTTTTCATGCTGCGCGCAATACAGGCCCCACCCCCGCCAGCATGGCCGGCCGGGATGGCGGGATGCGGGTTTTCCGCCCTTTTCCGCCACGGACCATGGGCATGCCACCCCATGGCGCCCCACCCGCGGGCAGCGGACGGAGGGGAGAAGAATCATGACGTATTATGTCAGAAACCGTCCTTCTCCCGGCGCAGCCGGGCCAGCGTGGCCACATCCCCCGCACGCAGGAAGGGATTGGTCGCCCGTTCCTCCGCCAGCGTGACCGGAACGGTGGGCCGCCCCTCGCCGCGCAGGATGGCCACCTGCCGTGCGCGTGCGCGCAGGGCCATGTTGTCCGGGTCCACATGCAGGGCAAAACGCGCGTTGGACTGCGTGTATTCATGCCCGCAGCACACAAGTGTCTCATCCGGCAGGGCCGCGATGCGTCGCAGGGAGGCATACATGTCCGCCGCCGTCCCCTCGAACAGCCGCCCGCACCCCATGCTGAACAGCGTATCGCCACAGAACAGCGCGGGCCCTGCGGGAAAGTAATAGGACACCTCGCCCGTCGTATGGCCCGGCGTGGCCATGACCCGGGCCTCGGCGCGGCCCAGAGGCACGGTGTCACCATCATGCACCGCGATATCCAGCGCGGGCAGGCGCCAGGCATCGGCGGCGGCCCCCACGATCCTCGCGCCATAGCGGGTCCGCAGCGCCGCCGCCGCCGCGACATGATCGGCATGGTGATGGGTCAGCAGGATCAGGTCCAGCCGCCCCCCTGCCGCATCGATGGCCGCGACAAGCGGGGCGTCCTCCGCCGGGTCGACCATTGCCGCAGCCCCGGTCGGGCCATCATGCACGAACCAGGCATAATTGTCGTTCAGGATGGGAATCGCCCTGATGGAAAGCGGGTCTGCCATGACTGTTCTCCCTTCCGGTTGTTCTCCGTGCGGACCACCCCATACGTGATGGCCGCGACCACGGGGTGTGCTAGTGTGCCCCAATGCAATCCGACATGCACACCGCCGCGCATTTTTACGCAACCCACCGGGGGCGGGTGGCCGCGCGCCTGCTGGGCCAGCGCATGACGGCCTTCTGGCCCGAAGGCACGCAGGGCCGTACGCTGGGACTGGGCTATGCCCTGCCTTTCCTGCCGCTATGGGAGCGCGAGGACGCGCCGTGCTTCTCCGCCCGGCTGGACACGCATGTCACGCGCGCCGCGCCCCCGTGGCAGGGGCGCGACTGCATGGCAAGCGGCCTGCAACTGCCGTTCGATGACCTGAAATTCGACCGGATCCTGCTGATTCACGCGCTGGAGGTCAGCGAGGACAAGAACAGCCTGCTCCGCCAGGTGTGGAAGATCCTGCGCGATGACGGACGCCTGCTGCTGGTCGTGCCCAACCGGGCGGGACTGTGGGCGCATGCCGACAATTCCCCCTTCGGCCAGGGCACGCCGTTCTCACGCCGCCAGATCAGCCGCTGGCTGGCCGATGCCTGCTTCCGCGCCGAGCGGCATGAGGATGCGCTCTATATCCCCCCCGCAGGTCCCTGCCCCACGGCCCCCGTGGGCATGGTGGAATGGACGGGACGCAACCTGTTCCCCCGGCTGGGGGGCGTCTGCCTGATCGAGGCGGTCAAGGACATCTATGCCGGCGTGCCCAGCCGCCCTGCCGTAGTAGTGCCCGGCGGATTGCGGCTGGGGGCGGCGCGTGTCTTCTCGCGCAGCCTGACCCGACGCCCGCCGCCTACGGATGCGCAGAATACTTGACCAATTTTACCGAAATCTCCATGAAGAGTGTCCCATGTCCCTGATTCAGTCCCTCAAGCTCGTCATCGCGCCACCGCATCCGGCCGCGCGCCCCTTCCTTCTCGGATCGGGGGCGGTGGCCGTCATCGGCCGGCTGCTGCCTTTCCGGCTTACAAAACTGCTGGGAACCGCCAGCGGCCTGTTCTTCGGCTTCTGCCTGTATTTCTTCCGTGACCCCGAGCGCGTCACACCGGCGGAACCCAACCTGGCCGTGGCACCGGCTGACGGGCATATCGTCTCGATCGAGAAAGTGCCCCCGCCGCCGGAACTGGACATGGGGGATACGCCGGTATGGCGTGTCGCCACCTTCCTGTCGGTGCTGGATGTGCATGTAAACCGCATGCCGGTGGCGGGCACCGTCACCCGCATTGCCTACCATGCCGGGCAGTTCCTGAATGCCAGCCTGGACAAGGCATCGGAACTGAATGAACGCAACGCGCTGCGCGTCACCCTGCGTGATGGCCGCCAGGTGGCGGTGGTCCAGATCGCGGGCCTGATCGCCCGCCGCATCCTGTGTGACGCGGAAGAGGGCATGCAGTACGAAACGGGCGAACGCTTCGGCCTGATCCGCTTCGGCTCACGCACCGACCTGTACCTGCCCGCCGATGTCACCCCGCTGGTTGAAGTGGGCCAGACCATGATTGGCGGCGAAACCGTGATGGCGCGGCTTTAAACCGCATGGCGCTTCCCCCCCCTGGCCGACCGGCGCGCCGGATCCGGCGGCTGAAAAAACGCCAGCGCCCCCGCGTGCGCGGCCTGTCCTTCAACCGCCTGATCCCCAATCTCATGACCATGCTGGGCCTGTGCGCGGGGCTGACCGGCATGCGCTTCGGGCTGGAAGGGCGTTTTGGCAGCGCGGCCACGGCACTGCTCATTGCCGCGTGCATTGACGGGCTGGACGGGCGCATTGCCCGGCTGCTGCGTGGCACCAGCCGCTTCGGGGCCGAATTCGACAGCCTGTCGGATTTCCTGTGCTTTGGCGTGGCGCCCGCTTTCGTGCTGTACCTGTGGGCGCTGCATGAAGGGGGGCGGTTTGGCTACATTCCGTGCATCATGTTCACGGTCTGTATGGCGCTGCGGCTGGCGCGCTTCAACGCCAGCCTGGATGACGACGCCAACCAGCCCAAATATGCCAGCAACTTCTTTACCGGCGTGCCCGCCCCGGCGGGTGCCGGGCTGGCGCTGTTCCCGCTCTTCCTGGGGCTGGAGGCGCAGCGCCTACATATTGACTGGCTGTACGACCTGACGCGCGACCCGCTGCTGCCGGCCCTGACGCTAAGCGGCACGGCGTTCCTGCTGGTGTCCACGCTGCCGGTCTGGTCGTTTAAGAACTTCAAGGTGCCTTCGCCCCTGATCCTGCCCACCATGCTGGGCACCGGGGCCTATGCGGCGGTGCTGGTGGCGGAACCATGGGGCGCGCTGGCTGCGGCGGGCATCCTGTATATCCTGCTGCTGCCCATAAGCCGCCGCAGCTTCCACCGCCTGCGCCGCGCGGCCGAGGCCCTGCAGGAAAGTGACGACAGTCCGGCCCCTCACGCCTGATGCAAGGCTTCATGCGGCAGGCGGCTGTTTGTCCTGCCCGGTGCGCCAGCGTATCAGTGCCTCCAGTATCATGGCCGGTGCGGGCGGGCAGCCCGGCAGCGACAGGCTGGCCTGCGCCCGCCCGCCCACGCCGCCCAGCACGGCGTAACTGGGGGTAAACACGCCCCCATCCACCGCGCAGTCCCCCACGACGGCCAGCAGCCGGGAGCCGGGCATGGCCTGCCAGGCCAGTTCCACCACCGGGGCCATTTCCACGCTCAGGCTGCCGGTCAGCAGCAGCAGCCCCGCCTGGCGTGGTGTGGACACGAAGCGGATGGCGGCATTGCCGGCATCCAGCGCACGCGATACCGCACGCAGTTCCAGCCCGCAGCCGGTGCAGCCGCCGGTATCCATGTGAAAGATATCCAGCGCCTGCATACGCGGCAGTGCCCCCCCTTCGGGCCAGAACAGGTGCAGATAGGCCATGACGGTTCCCCTGAAGGGCGTTTCAAAAATCCGCCTTTGAAACATCCCGCAAATTGTAAAAAGTTTTGGGTAAAGCCTTTTTCAGAAAGCTTCAGAGAACGCCGCCTGTTTTGAAAATGGCGGCATCCAGAAACTCTTATTGTTTTTTACCAACATCTTATTCCAGGCCGTCTCTTATAGATCCGCCCCGGCCGCCGACAGGCCCAGCGAGGTCAGGATGGGCTCGACATCCTCATACACCGCGCCGTGCAGGATGGCAGGCAGCGCCTGTATCTGCGCCAGCGACGGATCACCACACCACCATGCGGCAATCCGGCCATCTTCCACCCGCAGCCAGTGCCAGACCGGCCCTGCCGGGCCTTCGGCCATGCCCAGTCCCTCGCCATCCACGCATTGCGCCGGAACCGGCGGATCGGGCATGACACCAGCATTGCCAAGTATCCGCACGCTCTCCCCCAGTTCATGCAGGCGGGTGGACAGGCGGGCGGTCATGTCCCCCTCACTACGTGGGGGCGGGGTCAGCCAGCCGGGGGCATAGGCGGGGTCCTGCGCCCTCAGGTCCGCCTCGATGCCCGAGGCCCGTCCCACACAGCCCCCGATCCCCCATTGCCGTGCGGCACCAGCACTCAGGACACCCCGCCCCAGCAACTGTGTCGCCAGTCCGCGCGGCCGCCAGAACAGGCGCCTGAGCGTGGCGCAGCCTTCATGAAGAGCGGCCATCATCTCCGGCGCGGGCGCTGCGGCATCGCGGCGTGGCACTACATCGAACAGAAGCCGGTGGCCATACACCGCATGGCCGAGCTGACGCACATGTTCCAGCAGGGTCGCCGCCAGATTGGCCAGCCGCCCGTCCGCCTGCAGTTCCGCCATCTGCGCCACACTATCCAGATGGGTGGCCACCCGCTCCAGTTCGGCGGGAAAAATGGCCAGCGGGCATGACGTATCCACCCCGCTGGCGGCTGCCACGGCACGTGCGAAGGCCAGCTGATGGGCAACCGTCGCCCCGGCATCGATCCGGGCGGCCAGACGGGCACCCCCGGCCAGCGTATTGCCCCGCATGCGCGCGCACAGGCCACGATGGGCATAACCCATGCGTGGCCGCACCTGCGTGATCCCTTCCCCCGGCAGGCCCAGCCGCAGATGCAGGGGCGCATGGAATCCACCCTCCGCCGGGCCATGGCCCAGCATGGTGCCCCCCGCGCGTTCCATGGCCGCGCCATCAATGAACTCGACCCCTTCAGGCGGGGGGGGCGCGGGCGGCGCGCGTTCGCGCAGGGGCCACGTCACGCCCCACTGGCCCTGATCCAGCCAGGGCGCCGTGCCCACGGCCCCCATGGCCTCGATGCCCCACAGGTCATGGAGCATGCGTTCATGCGCCTCCGCCCCCGGACGCGCGGGAGAAAGGGCAAGATAGCGTCCCTCCGGCACCGCAACACTGGCCATGAACGGCCCCGGACCATCGTGGAACAGGGCATGCACCTGCATTCCATCCGACCACAGCCCGCACAGGCGCGCTGTGGAACGGGGCAGTGCCTCCACCATCATCCGCCAGCCATCCGCCCCCAGTTCGAAGCGCCCGGCACAGGCGGCGGGCCGCCCCGCGCCAACCAGCCCGCGCAGCGTCATGGCCCGCCCCCCCCGTGACGGATAACCGCGGCCAGAACCATGCAGCCAAGCACCAGCGACAGGACACCCCGCATGCCGGGGGCCTGCCCCATCCTGTATCGGGCCATGACCGGCCACAGGGTCACGGCCGCCAGCAGGGCGGCCCAGACCTGCTGTGCAACCTGCCCCACCAGTACCAGCACCAGCGCCATGCCGGGCAGGAACGGCGGCCATGACGGGCCGGTCTCATCCACCCTGCCTGTCCGGTCCGGCTCCGTGATGGCTACCGCCAGCAGACATGCGGGAAGGGCCAGCGTGGTGTCCGCCCCCGGTAGCCCTGCCGCCAGCACCGCCCATGCCCCCCATGCCGTACCCGAGGGCCTGCGCCCTCCGCGCGGCAGGACGGACCACAGCAGGCACACCAGCCCCATGAAGGTCAGGACCGGCCGGATCACCGGCCATGTATCGGCCGCCCGCGCCACAACCGGCAGGGCCGCCAGCATGTCCATGCGCCCGCATGGCGGAACATGGTCTGCCGCCGCATCAGCCAGCATGCCGCAGGCCAGCAGCACGCCACCGACCAGCAGCACCGCCCCGGCCTGATCGGCCATGCCGCCCCACTGCGCCTGCAGCACCGACAGCCCGCCCTGCGCCATCATCAGCCCGCCCAGCCCTGCCCTGAGCACCTGCCAGCCCGCCCGGTCCAGCCCGCGCGGACCCTGCGCCAGCACCAGCCGCACGGCCATCCCCGCGCCCATGAACATGAAAAGCAGGTCACACCGCCCGAATGCCACCGCCAGCGCCGCATTGCCCGCAAGGAGAAACCCCGGCACCGTCCCCCCGCGTCCTTCCCCGCTCCGCGCGCCCATGGCCACATGCACACAGAGCGCCAGCGCGGGGCCAGTTCCCATGAAGGCCTGCGCGATGCCGGGACCAGCCCACCCCGCCCCGCCACACAGGACCAGAAGCAGGGCCGCCAGCAGGACACGCAGCGCCACCGGCGCCCCGGTGGCCAGCAGGGCCATGACCGAGACGGCCATCCACCCCGCCAGCAGGCTGCCATACAGCGGAAGTCCCATCATGACGGGTCCGTCTCCATGCGCGGCATGCCGGCCAGTGCGGCATTCAGGACCGCCGTCGCCACAATGGCCACCATCATGACCGACGTGCTGCCCGCACGCGCGCCCAGCAGCATGATACCATCCAGCCCGCAGGCCAGCCCCGCGCACAGCGCCACCGGCCCACGTGCGATACATGCCCCCCAGACTCCACACAGCACGGCGCAGAGCGCGGCCATGACCATGAAATGCTGCGCCATGTCCCCCACACCGTGTGTCAGGATCTGTGCCAGCACCGTCACGCAGGCCAGCCCGCCAGCCAGACGGAGGCCACTGCGTTCACGCCCGCTGGCGGGTACATGGAGCATCTGTACCCCCAGCAGGCCCACACCCCCCGCCATGACCACGGCCAGCAGGCAGGCCAGTCCGGCCTGCCCCTGCACCCAGCTCCACAGGCCGATGCATGCCGCCGTAAGCCCCCCATGCCACACAAGCCCGCCCCCGCGCCCGCCCGAGCCGGAAAGCGAACAGATGACCAGCATGCCAAGCAGCAGCACCAGCATAGTCAGCCCATCCCCCGCCCGGCAAACAGCAGGACCCCGGCCATGATCGCGCAGAGCAACCCCAGCCCGGCGCGCCATGTGGCATGCCGCGGCCCCGACAGCACGAAAACCCGCATCCCCGCCACACAACCGCACGCCAGCAGCATGTGCGCCCCCCACAGCACGACCGCCCAGGCCAGCGGCCCGACGATGCGCGCATGCGCCAGCAGGTCGGGTTCCACAATGCTCTCGGGCCAGATCAGGTCGCGCGCCAGCATCATCCAGACCACCGCCAGCAGGTCACGCGCGTACTGCGCCACGGCCCGGTCGGGTCCTGCCAGATCGTCCAGCATGATGGAAAACAGGCGTGCCCCCGGCCCGTTTCCTTCCTCCACCCCCGCCAGTACCAGCGCCCCCGCCACCAGCGCCAGCGGCATGCGGATCAGGTTCATGTCCGCCACATGCGCCTGCCGCACCAGTCCCGCCAGCGTGCCATCGGGCAGGCACATGCCCAGTATCGCACAGGCCAGCAGCAGCACCGGCTGGAGCATGAACCCCCCGGTGGCAACCCGCAGCCCGGCATGACCCGGCCGGGGCAGGCCCGCGGCAAAGGCCACGACCAGCAGGGCAAGGAACGCCATTTCCAGCAGGCCACCCACCACCAGCAGGTCGGACAGGTCGCTACCGGGCAGCCCGAGCGAGAAGGATGGCACAAGGATCGCCGCCCCCATGGCAGCCGCCAGCGCAAGCCAGGGGGCAAGTGCCGTCACATGCGCGCCCGCCGCCGAGCGCACGCCCGGCTGCCGCCATGCCCGCCGCAGCGCCCGCCAGTGCGCGGCAGGGTCCGGGGGGCGGCGCTCGCCCTCCATTACGGTGGCCATCCAGCGCAGCAGGCCGATCCACAGCGGGGTCGTCAGCAGGACCAGCGCCATATGGCAGGCCGCCAGCAATGCGGCCTGCATCCGCGCGGCCAGCAGGATTGGCTCCATCATCACCCCTCCATGCCACGCCCTATCCATGCCATGCAATGAACATGAGCGCGCCCACGCAGGCCAGAAGCAGAACGACCGGGGTCGGCACCGCACGCCCCTGCCACAGCCAGTCCACACGGCGCAGCACGCCTGCCGCCATGCCGGCCGCCCGGGCACGCCAGCGTATGGACACCCGCACAAAACGCCGCAGCACCGGCATGGGCACCAGCATGTCCGTCACCATGCGGGCCGGGTTGCCGGGACCGACCTGTGTCAGCGGGTCACCAAACACCATCCATGGCGGAACGGCGGGCGCGCCCTGCTGCCATCCCGCCACCTGCCGGGCAGGCGTGGGGCAGGCCAGCCTGCGCAGCAGCATGACCGCACACCCCACCACCGCCACCAGCAGGCACAGCCGCCCCGGATGGAGCACGGCCGTGCCATCGGGGGAGGCAAGGGCCACGTCACGCAGTACCGGACGCACGGCCCCGGACGGCACATGGCCCGCACCTTCCATCAGTCCCAGCCACAGTCCCGGCCAGACGGAGACCAGCAGCACCGGCACCGCCGCCAGCATGACGGGGATCATGGCGCGGCCACGCGGGTCGGCCGCCCCCGCCCCGCGCGGCGTGCGGGGCCGCCCGCACAGCACGACCGCGACCACGCGCACCAGCGCCAGCATCCGCACCGCCCATCCGACCCCAAGGACGACAAGCGCCGCCAGCAGCGGCATGTCCCCCACCACCCCGCCACCCTGCGCCATGCCGGCCAGAAGACGCAGCAGCATCCAGATGACCGAAAAGCCCAGCAGGGGCGGCAACCCGCTTTCCGCCAGCAGGCCAAGGGCGAACAGGGCCGACAGGCGCGGCATGAGTACGCCCAAGCCCCCCAGCCGCAGCAGGACAAGCGGCCCCGCCTCCCGCTCCATCACGTCAAGCGCGCGCGCCACGAATACCCATGTCAGGAATGTTGCCGCCACCAGCAGGGCGGTACGGCTGGCGGCACTGGCCATGGCGGGCAGGTCATCCGCGCCCGCCAGCAGCCCCAGCCCCGCCAGCACGATGACCAGCGCGCCCGATCCCCCCATAAGCCCGGCCATGCTGCCCCGCGCGCCCCCCGCGCACAGCGCACGCCATGAGGCGGCCATGTAGAACACGCACCCGGCCACGATCAGCACCCAGCCCCAGCGCATGTCCGCCACCATGCCCGCCTGCGGCAGCCTGCGCCACAGGGCCAGGGCCGCGATCATGCCCGCGATATCCGCCATGTGGAACGGCCGCGCCACGCGCGACCCGACATGGGGGGAAAGGGAAAGGCCCAGCAGCCCCCGCGTGCCCAGCCAGCACAGCCCGGGCAGCAGCCACACCACCGGGCCGGGATCAACCATCACCGCCGCCATGACCATCAGGGCCACAAGATCAGCCGCCGGACGCACGCCCACCCGCCGCCCCGAACACAGCGCCAGCAGCCCCCACCCCGCCCCCATGCAGGACAGGACGGGGCCACCGATCACCGCGCAGCCCCCCGCGGCACAGGCGGCAAGATCACGCCCTGTCGTGGCGGCCATCCCCACAAGGCCCAGCGGCACCAGCAGGGCAATATCGCGTGGGGGCGCGAAAAAACCGTCTCCCGCCACCACCCCGCCCGGCAACCCGACGCCAAGGCAGGCCAGCACCACCATCACGCAGGCCACAAGCCACCCGCCCCGCAGGGCCGCCACCAGCAGCCCGAAGGGCCGTGGCAGGACCACCAGCACGGCGCTCCCCCCGACCAGCAGCACCACCAGTGCGATCAGGATGACAGGAATGATGACGGCCCTCCCGCTTGCGCCCGGCGGGTAAAGGCCGGGCGGGTCAGATCATGGCCAGCGGCTCCTTGCGGCGCGGCGGCGCTATGGCTTCATCAATCCGCGCCAGATCATCGCGCGTCAAGGTGATCTCCTGCGCCGCGATATTTTCACCCTGATGGCGCGGGCTGCCCGCCTTGGGAATGGCCAGCACGTTTTCCTGCCGCAGCACCCAGGCCAGCGCGATCTGCGCGGTCGTTGCGGGACCAAGGGAAGTGGTATGGCGCCGGGCGATCTGCCTGAGCATCGGGGCCCGCAGCAGGTCACCGCCCTGCCCCAGCGGGGAATAGGCCATGGTCACGATGCCTGCCATGCGGTCACACGCCAGCAGGTCGAACTCCACTCCACGGTAGTCAAGGCTGTAGAGCACCTGGTTCGCCGCGCAGGGCGTGCTGGCACTGATGCCCGCGATCTCGCGCATGCCATCGGTATCGAAATTGGAAACGCCCCAACTGCGGATCAGCCCGGCCGCCACCAGGTCGTCAAATCCGGCAATGGTCTCTTCCAGCGGCACGCCGCCCTGCCAGTGCAGCAGGTAAAGATCAAGGTAATCGGTGCCAAGACGTTTGAGTGAGGCCTCGCACGCCTTGCGCACCCCCTGGCGCGATGCGTTGGAAGGCAGCACCTTGCTGACAAGGTACACGTCATCGCGCACGCCGCGTATCGCCTCGCCCACCAGCGTTTCCGACCGGCCGGACCCATACATTTCCGCCGTATCCACCACGCGGATGCCCGCATCCAGCCCTGCGCGGATGCTGCTGATCTCATCATGACGGCGACTGGCGCTGTCCCCCATGTTCCATGTGCCCATGCCCAGCGCCGGAACCGTGGTGCCGTTGTGGAAAGTAACCGTCTTCATCGCTGCCCTGCCTTTCATCGATGCCGCGGCACAGCAACGCCACGGCGGGTCTATCTGCGACGCGCCCATCCCTTGGGCTGCTGCTGCCAGTAGCGCAGGTCATGTCCCCCCGCGCGCCCGGCCACCCAGCGGCGGCGGGCGGCGGCAACGGCGGCCTCGTCATGGCCATCGAACACTTCGAACACCCGCTCGAAAGGGGAAAGGTCGCTCACCTCCACCCCATCCAGCACGAACAGGAAGGTCGCCCCGTTGGGGACATCATCGCCTGCCGTCAGCCAGATCGGCTGCCACGGGCCATGGCCCATGGCCTGCGTGCCATGGGGGAGCCACAGCGGGCTGGTTGCCCGCCACAGCCCCTCATCGATTTCCTGCGCCCGCGCGGCCGTTGCGCAGCGGATGACCGCGCGCCTGTCCGACGCCAGCACCCGCCCGAGCAGTTCAGGCAGCACGGCCAGCGCCGTTGAACGCGTCAGGTGATAGAAGTCGATCTGCGCCATGGAGTTTCCCGTGCTGTCCCGCCCTGCCACGCAGGGCAGGTATCACCCCTCATACCCTGCCACCAGATGGTTGAGCAGCCGCACACCAAAGCCGGTTGCCCCCTTGGGCGCATATGCCGAGGGCTTGGACAGGAATGCGGTGCCCGCAATGTCCAGATGCGCCCACGGCACGCCCGCCACGAAGCATTCAAGGAATTTGGCCGCCGTGATCGACCCGCCGGGACGGCCGCCAATGTTCTTGAAGTCCGCGATGTCCGAACGCAGCAGGTCAAGATAGCTGTCATCCAGCGGCATGCGCCACAGCTTTTCCCCCGTCCTGTCACCGGCATGGGACAACTGCTCCGCCAGCCTGTCATTGTTGGAGAACAGGCCCGCGCGTTCGGTGCCAAGGCTGACCACGATCGCGCCGGTCAGGGTCGCGAGATTGACCATGAGGCGCGGGCTGAAGCGGTCCTGCGTGTACCACAGCACGTCGGCCAGTACCAGGCGCCCCTCGGCATCGGTATTGAGCACTTCCACCGTCTGGCCCGAGGCGGTGCGCACCACGTCGCCCGGGCGCTGGGCATTGCCCGAGAGCATGTTTTCCACCAGCCCCACAACGCCAATGGCATTGACCCTGGCCCTGCGTCCCGCCAGGGCCGCCATGGTGCCGACCACGGCGGCGGCACCGGCCATGTCGGTCTTCATTTCCTCCATGCCCCCTGCGGGCTTGATCGAGATGCCGCCCGAATCAAAGGTGACCCCCTTGCCCACGAAGGCGACCGGGGCCTCCCCCTCCGCGCCGCCATCCCAGTGCATGATGACGGTACGCGGCGGGGCGTCGCTGCCCTGGGCCACACCCAGCAGGGCACCAAAGCCCAGCCTGTGCATGGCATCACGGTCCAGCACCTCCACCCGGATGCCCAGATCACGCAGGCCCAGGATGCGCTGCTCGAATTCCGGCGGGCGCAGCATGTTCGCGGGTTCGGACACCAGATCACGGCACAGGCAGACCCCACGCGCCACCGCCAGCAGCGGTTCCCAGTGCTGCCGGGCCTCCGTGGCTTCAGACGTGTGCATGATCACGCCGGACGGCCCGGGCCGCGCCGACGGGCCGGGGCGCTTCTGGCCAGAAGTGGCCCTGGTCCGATACGAATCGAAGCGGTAGCCGCCCAGCACCATGCCCAGCGCGATTTCCACCAGCCCCGTTGCGCCAAGGCCGGGTGCGGCGAGAGACACCTTCTCCCCGTCAATCTTCTCGGCGGCCAGTGCCCGGATGGCGGCAACGCCGACGGATTCCATCTCGCCCGCTTCAAAGCAGGACACGCCCAGCCCCAGCAGGATGACCCGGTCGTATTCCGCCCCCGGGGTCAGCACGGTACAGGTCTTGCCCCGCTCAAAATCAAAGCCGGCGGCCTTCGCTGCCCGCGCCAGCGTCCTGCCGACCGTTTCATCCACCCCTTCGAGGGGGCTGGTCTTCGTCTCGATTGCAAAATGGGCAAGGACCAGCGTGCCATCAGTCGGTACGGCGGCGTCGGAAAAGACAATATCGAGCATGGGGGTCACGGTGCTCCGCTACGGAAAATGGTGGACCGGCAGGACGAATTCCCGCCCCGCCGGGGCAGGAAAGGGCCTGTCCTGCGCCATCATCCTCGATAAAGGCATGACGGCGCGCGATGAGTAAGCTAATGCCAACAGCATGAATACGCCATCCATCCCGGCATATGAGGACGGATTCCTTCTGGATCTGGCCCTCCGCCTTGCCAGCGAGGCCGCGGAACTGATCCGTGCCATCCGCGTGCGCGGCTTTGCCACGCAGGTCAAGACCGACAGTTCCCCCGTGACCGAGGCCGACCACGCGGCCGAGGCCCATATCCTTGAGGGGCTGCGCCAGCACGCCCCCGCCATCCCCGTGGTGGCGGAGGAGGAAATGGCCGCGGGCATCCGCTTTGATACCGGCAGCGAATTCTGGCTGGTGGACCCGCTGGATGGCACGCGGGAGTTCGCGGCGGGGCGTGATGACTTTACCGTCAATATCGGCCTGGTCCGCAACGGCCGCCCGGTTCTGGGCGCCGTGGCCCTGCCCGCCTATCACCAGCTTTACGGCGCGGGTGCCGGGCGCGGGGCCTTCCGCACCGACGCCCATGGCACGCAGGCGATCCATGTGCGCCCGACGCCTGCACAAGGGCTGACCGTGCTGGCTTCACGCCATTACGCCAATGATCCCCGCCTGCAGGAATTCCTGGGCGGCCAGCGTATCGCGCATCTGGGAAATATCGGCTCGGCCGCCAAATTCATCCGGGTGGCGGAAGGGGTGGCCGACCTCTATCCCCGCCTTGGCACCACCATGGAATGGGACACCGCCGCCCCGCAGGCGATTGTGGAGGCGGCTGGCGGCACGGTCACGACCCCGGATGGCCAGCCGCTGGGCTATGGCAAGCCGGAGTGGCGCAATCCGCATTTCGTGTGTCGCGGCGCGGTATAACGCAGGCCGATGCAGACACGACTGCTACCCGACACCCCCCATGGCCGGGAGGAAGCCGCCGCCATCCTGCGCGCGGGCGGGCTTGTGGCCTTTGGCACCGAGACGGTGTACGGCCTGGGGGCCGATGCGCGCAACGACCACGCGGTGACGGCCATCTACGCCGCCAAGGGCCGCCCCGGCATCAACCCGCTGATCAGCCATTTCACCACGGCCGATGCCGCCTTTGCGCAGGTCACGCCCACGCCGCTTGCGCGCGTGCTGGCCAGCCGTTTCTGGCCCGGCCCGCTGACCCTTGTGCTGCCGCGTGCGCCGGGCTGCGCCATTTCCCCCATCGCCACGGCGGGACTGTCCACCGCCGCCGTGCGCGTGCCCGCAGGCGGGAACACGCGCGCCCTGCTGGCCGCCTGCGACTTTCCGGTCGTGGCCCCCTCGGCCAACCCGTCGGGACGGGTCAGCCCGTCCGATGCCCGTCATGTGCTGGCGGGTCTGGATGGCCGGATCGACGCGGTGCTGGACTGTGGTCCGTGCCATGTGGGGGTGGAAAGCACCATTGTGGACCTGAGCGGCCCCGCCCCCGTCCTGCTGCGCCCCGGCGGCGTGACGCTGGAGGCGCTGGAAGCCGCCTGCGGCATGCCCGTGGCCATGCCACACGCCAGCAGCAATGACAGCCGGCCCCTGGCCCCCGGGCAGCTTTCATCCCATTACGCGCCGGGACTTGCGGTGCGGCTGGATGCGGACACGGTGGGCGCGGACGAGGCGCTGCTGGCCTTTGGCCCGCCGCTACCCGGCAGCCCGCTGGTATGGAACCTGAGCGCGCGGGGCGATCTGCGCGAAGCGGCGGCACGCCTCTTCGCGGGGCTGCGGTTTCTTGATATGGAGGGACACCGCCGGGGACTGGTCAGGATTGCGGTACAGCCCGTGCCCGCGCATGGGCTGGGCCGTGCGATCCGTGACCGGCTGGTCCGCGCGGCAAGCCCGCGTCCGTAATGGTATCAACGACATGACCCGACCCCGGTAGCCCTGAAATGAGCGATACAATCGACCCCAAGGAACTGAAGATCCTTTCGGATATCCTTGCACTCGTGCTGGAGGAGCATGCCGGCCAGTCCGAAAGCGCGCTGGCCACCATCCGCTCGCGGGCAAAAAAGAATGGCGTGACGGGGGGCGCGCTGAAAAACCTGTTCGCCGCCATTGCCCCCAACCCGCCACAGAAACCGCCGCCAAAACCCCGCGCGCCACGCACCACCAAGGCCAGTGCCGCGGCGGCAAAGGAAATTCAGGAATCGCACGCCCGCATCGCCCAGCTGGCGGCCAGCATCCGCAAGCTTGACCTTGAACTGCGCGATATCCGCAGCGACAACGATGCCCTGCGTCTGGAACTGAACCAGACCCGTCAGGCCCGCGCCGAGACACAGGCCGCCCTATCGGTCGTGCAGTCGCGCCCCGCGCCGCGCCGCGCGGGCCTGCTGGTGGCCGCCGCCGTGGGCCTGATTACGGGGGTCGTGCTCAGCGGGGCATGGCACCTGCTGGCCCCGTCCGCCCCGGCGCAGGCCAGCGCGGCCTATCCCCCGGTCATCCACCGTACCGGGCAGGCGTGGCTGCTGCCACCTGCCGCCCCCCTTCATTCAGGAAGCATGCCGTCATGAGCCAGGCCACCACCACACTGACACCGGCTGATCTGATCAGCCGTTTCACGGACATGCTCGGCCCGGTGGGGGTACTGACGGGGGAGAGCGACACCGCCGCCTACTGCACCGACTGGCGTGACCTGTACCATGGCCGGGCACTGGCCGTACTGCGCCCGGCCAGCACGCGCGAACTGGCCGGGATCGTGCGCCTGTGCGCAGCCCATGGCGTACCCATGGTGCCGCAGGGTGGCAATACCAGCATGGTGGGCGGCGCCACGCCCGATGACAGCGGGCATGAGGTTGTGGTCTGCCTGTCGCGCATGAACCGCGTGCGCAATATCGACCCCCATGACCTGACCATGGAAGTCGAGGCCGGGGTAACGCTGAAGGCGGCACAGGACGCGGCACGGGAGGCGGGGTTCATGCTGCCGCTTTCCATCTCGTCCGAAGGCTCGGCCCAGATTGGTGGCGTGCTGGCCACCAACGCAGGGGGCAACAACACCCTGCGCTACGGCAACGCGCGCGAACTGGTGCTGGGGCTGGAAGCGGTGATGCCCGATGGCGCGGTGTTCCACGGCCTGCGCCGCCTGCGCAAGGACAATACGGGCTACGCCCTGCGCCAGCTGCTGATCGGGTCCGAAGGGACGCTGGGCTTCATCACCACCGCCATCCTGCAGCTCCACCCCCGGCCCCGCGCCATCGAGGCCGTTCTGTGCGCCGTGGATGACGCCGGTGCCGCACTCCGGCTGCTGGGCCTGCTGCGCGGGCGTGACCCGGCACTGGTGCAGGCATTCGAGTACATGTCCGGCACGGGCATGGACCTTGTGACCAGCCTCATCCCCGGCGCCACGCTGCCGCTGGGCGAACGTGCGCCGGCCTATGTGCTGGTGGAACTGGCCACCCCGCGCCCGGATGCGGACCTGCGTGAATATGCCGAGGAAATTCTGGGCGAGGCACTGGAGGACGGCATCATAACCGACGCCGTGATTGCCGAGAGCGAGGGCCAGCGCGCGGCCCTGTGGAAACTGCGCGAGGAACATGCCGAGGCCCAGCGCCAGGCGGGTGCGAGTGTCAAGAACGACGTCTCGGTGCCCGTAACCCATGTGCCCGCACTGATCGACCGCGCAACGGCGGCCTGCGCCGCGCTGGTACCGGGCATCCGCGCCGCCCCCTTCGGCCACATGGGCGATGGCAACATCCACTTCAACCTGGTCCAGCCCGAAGGGATGGCCCCCGAGGACTTCCTGGCGCGCAGCCATGACATCATGGACACGGTGGCCGCCATCGTGAAGGAACTGGACGGTTCCTTCTCCGCCGAACACGGGGTGGGCCAGCTCAAGCCCTACATGATGCCACAGTGGCGCGGTGGCGCGGAACTGGCGGCCATGCGCCACATCAAGGCCGCGCTGGACCCGCACAACATCATGAACCCCGGCAAGGTGCTGCCCCCCGCCACGCAGGGCGCATGACACCCCACCCGGCCGGGCCGCACGTAACAGACTGTTCCCCCGCGCCGTGCCCAGGGGGTTCACCCCTTTTGCCCCGGCGGGAACAGGGCTAGACAGGGTCATGCCTGTCGTCCGCCCCGCTCCCGACCGCCTTGCGCCACGCCTGTCGATTCTGGATGGCTACATGCTGCGCCAGCTGCTGCTGGCGCTGGTGGCGACCACGGGCGCGCTGGTCACACTCATCTGGCTGACGCAGTCGCTGCATTTCGTATCGCTGGTGGTGGGGCGCGGGCTTTCGCTGCGCGTGTTCCTGGAACTGACCGGCCTGCTGATCCCGTCCTTTGTCGCGGTCATCCTGCCCATCACCACGTTCGTGGTGGTGCAGTTCATCTACCAGCGCCTTGGCGGCGACCGGGAACTGACGGTGATGCAGGCGGCGGGCCTGTCACCCGCCCTGATGGCGCGGCCCGGGCTCATGTGCGCCGCCATCGCAACCCTTGTGTGCCTTGTGCTCAATGTATGGATCGTGCCGGTTTCCTACCACGCCTTCCGGCAGTACGAATTCCAGATCCGCAACCGCATGGCCGCCTTCCTGATACAGGACGGGGTCTTCACGCAGGTTTCGGACAACATGACGGTCTATATCCGTGCCCGCGACAAGGACGGCACGCTCCATGGCATCATGGTGGAAGATGACCGTACCCCCGGCGCCGAGGCCACCATCCTGGCCGAAGAGGGCAATCTGGTCATTATCAATGACCAGCCGCGTGTCGTGCTGTTCAATGGTTCCCGCCAGGAAATCGACAGCCATACCGGGCGGCTCAACGTGCTGACCTTCACCCGCAACACCATCGACCTGTCCAGCCCGCACACCGCCCATACCCGCCTGCCGGATGCCAATGAACTCTCGATCGCACAGCTGCTCCACCCGGACCTGCACCAGTATTCCCGCCGTGATGAAAGCAAGATGTTCATCGAGGCATGGCGGCGGCTCAGCACGCCGTTCTGCGCCTTCTCGTTCGCCATGATCGGGCTGGTGGGGGCCATGGGGGGCAGCCATTCGCGCCAGGCCAGCATCGTGCGCCCGGTCCTGGCCATACTGGCGGTGGTGGCGGTGCAGGCGCTGACGCTGCTGGTGCAGAACCTGGCCTCGCGCAATCTCCAGCTCATGCCGCTCATGTGGCTGTGCACGGTCGGGCCGGGCATCGTGTGCGCCATCATGCTGTTCTGGCCCGAACTGCGTGCCGATCGCGAAGGCCGCAGGCTGGCGGGCGGCGTCCGGTCATGAATTTTGCCCTGACCCTGTCGCTCTACATCGCCCGGCAGTTCACCGGGGCCACACTGGCCGTGATCGCCTTCCTGACCGGGCTGATCACCATGTTCGACTTCATCGACCTGCTGCGCCGGGTCTCGACCCGGCCCAACGTGCCGACATCGCTGGTCAGCCAGATCGCGTTCCTGCACATTCCCTTCGCCTGCCTTGAAATCCTGCCCTTTGGCGTGCTGCTGGGCGGTATCCTGTGTTTCTGGCGGCTGGCGCGGTCATCGGAACTGGTGGTGGCGCGGGCGGCCGGCATCTCGGCATGGCAGTTCCTGGCGGGGCCGGTCATCTGCGCCGTGCTGATCGGGGCCATGGCCACGACCTGCGTCTCGCCGCTGTCCTCCGTCATGTACCGCCGGGCGGAGGCACTGGACCGCCAGTACCTGCGGGACAACAACGGCAAGTCCCTCAACCTGAGCGGGGGCACCCTGTGGCTGCGCCAGGGGGACAACGGGCTGGTTGACCATGGGGTGGACATCATTCATGCCCGCCAGGTCAGGCTGAACGGGGGCGTGCTGCATATTGGCGGCATCACCATCTTCCGCCTTGGCCCCGATGACGGGCTGCTGACCCGCATCGAGGCGCAGAGCGGCTATCTGGGCGGGGGCCGGTGGATACTGGAGGGCGCGCGCATGCTGCGCCCCGACGAGATGCCATCGGACATGGGGCGCTTCACCCTGCATGCCGACCTGACGCTGGCGGGGGTGGAGGAAAGCTTCGCCTCCCCCGATACGCTGTCGGTCTGGGCGCTGCCGGGGTTCATCCGCCAGCTCAACCGTTCGGGCTTTTCCACCATCCGCCACCGCCTGCATTTCCAGAGCCTGCTGACACTGCCCGTCCTGTCGGGTACCATGGCGCTGGTGGCGGCGGGGTTTTCCATGCGGCCCGCGCGCCGGGGGGGCGTGATCCGCATGATCAGTTCCGGTGTTGCGGCCGGTTTCGCGCTGTTTGCCCTGTCCAAGATCGCGGCGCAGTTTGGCGAAACGGGCACCCTGCCCCCCGTTCTTGCCGCATGGGCACCCACCGGGGCCGGGCTTTGTCTTGCAGTCACGCTGCTTCTTCATCTAGAGGACGGTTAATGTACCGCTCCGTCCCCTTCCCGCGCGCGCCGCATCCTTCGCGGCCCACTGCCGTCCTGCGGCGGCTTCCGCGCGGGATGCTGCTTGGCGCGACCATGCTGGCGGGCATGATTGGCGGGCTGGGCGGCTGGACATCAACGGCCCATGCCGATGCGGAAGGCGCGCCCCGGCGCCGCATGCCCATCCAGGCCCCCAAAAGCCAGCCACAGGCCCCGGCCAGTTTTTCGGGTACCGTCTCCAATACCGACCCCATGACCTTCCAGGCCGACCATGTGGCCTATGACAGCCGCAACGGCATCGCCACATGGACCGGCAACGTGCAGGTCTGGCAGAACGACCAGATCATGCGGGCCGACAAGATCGTTTATGACCGCAATACCGGCATCGCCTCCGCGCGCGGCAACGTGGCGATGGTGGAGCCGGACGGCACGGTGCTGTTTACCGACTATGCCGAACTGAGCAACGGCATGCGCGATGGCATCATGACGCGCCTGTATGCCCAGATGGCCGACAACGCCCGCATGGCCGCCAATGGCATGCGGCGCACGGGCAGCAAGATCAGTGACCTGACCCGCGTGGTCTATACGGCGTGCGAGATCTGCGCCAAGCACCCCGAGCGCGCGCCGTTCTGGCAGATCCGCGCCTTCGACGCCACGCATGACATGCAGCACAAGCGGCTGGAATTCCGTGATGCGTTCGTGGATTTCTTTGGCGTGCCGGTCTTCTACCTGCCGGCCTTCTCCATGACCGACCCTTCGGTGCGGCGGCAGAGCGGCTTCCTGACACCGGGCTTCACGCCGCATGACCGGTATCTGGGCACGTATGTCACCATTCCCTATTACTGGGTGATCGACCGCCAGTCCGATGTCACGCTGCAGGGCCTGTTCTCCACCCGCACCGGGCCGGAACTGACCGCCAACTACCGGCGCTACTTCTCCAACGCCCGGCTGAACCTTGTGGGTGGCATTGCGTACGATACCCATCGCGACCCCGATTACGTCAATACCTTTGGCCAGGACGTCAATACATCCGACACGCATGGCCTGCAGGGCTACATCTTCGCCAACGGCCAGATCTCCATCAACAAGACATGGCGGGCGGGGGCGAACATACGCTGGGCCAGTTCGCCCAACTACATGCGTGACTACCGCGTCAGCGGCTACGGGCAGGATACGCTCAATTCCAACGTCTATCTGGAAGGCTTTGGCACGGGATCCTATTCCCGCCTTGATGCCGAAGGCTACGAGGGCATGAACCAGGGCATCATCCACAACCAGGACCTGCCCTGGGTGCTGCCGCGCTACACCTACAGCTATTTTGGCCAGCCCGATGCATGGGGGGGGCGGTTCAGCCTCGATACGACGGATTTCTATGTCTATCGTGAAAACGGCACCTCCGACCAGCGCGGCCAGCTCTCCCTCAACTGGGACCGGCCGTTCCACAATTCGCTGGGACAGATCTGGAACCTGACCCTGCATGTGGAATCCGCCGTCCACCGCGCGACCGAGCTGAACCAGCAGCCCAACTATGCCCGCGCCACCACCGCCCAG
>ERZ746981.341-NODE-341-length-20760-cov-13.725620_pt1 | contig 20760 bp, 8 predicted proteins | sample MGYA00374948_ERZ746981 | MGnify/ENA primary metagenome ERZ746981 (study PRJEB28757, sample SAMN06711160) | food metagenome | host: microorganism | place: China:Harbin | collected 2017-01-30 | study: EMG produced TPA metagenomics assembly of the Analysis of...
AGTATTGAAGTATTGAAGTATTGAAGTATTGAAGTATTGAAGTATTGAAGTATTGAAGTATTGAAGTATTGAAGTATTGAAGTATCATGTATTGTATGTATTGTATGTATTGTATGATTATATGATTGTATGATTGTCTGTATTAAAGTGTATTGTATGTATTGGATGTCTTTCAAACACTCCTATTTGATATACAGCTCTTCATGCATTCACATATATTGCGCCCTGTGAACTCCAATTATTTCACGTATTTCACATTTACGTATTTACATACTCACATTACACGCATTCCAATTCCTATGTATTAACGTATCCATCACATATCTATATATTAGTGCAAGCAGATATCCACCACGCTGCAAATTCATACACTAAGAGTCGTCATCGCTCGTAAGCAAGTGGTAGAACGAGAAAGGAGTGTACTTGTATCCCTCACCCTGGAAGTGCTTTGACATGGCCTCGACCCAGTGAAGTCTGAGAGAGTGGAGCATAGCACTTGTACCCTCCATACAGACCAAGACGGCGACCGTGAGAACAAACCACAAAGCAAAGAGTAGGACGACGATAATGCAGCCCCAGAAGCCGCGCTCAGAGTAGGCGACAAAGGAGTTACGCAAGGTCATATTCCACAAAACACTAGAGAGCTGGTTGTGAGCCAAAGAGAGGGCCCACAACCGGAGGTAGGAGGCAGTGTGGGAGACGCAGTTGAGGCAGAACTCGATGGTGTAGATGACCTGGTTGACCATGATGTCGGCGAAGTTGAAGGGGGGTGGAGGGGGGTGGGAGAAAGAGGAAGAATGGGAGTTAGAGGGTGAGAGTGAGTTAGATGGTGAGAGTGCGTGAGACTCCGACTCGGAAGGTCTAAGTGGAGAGTAGTGAGAGTGAGAAGATGCAAGTGAAGATGCCTCGGAAGGCCCAGACAACACCTCAGAGTACCCCAAGGCCACGGAATGGTTGTGGGCACGGCGGAGTGCAAGAGGCTTGTAGAGCAAGAGCCAGGGCACGCAGACCAGGGCAATTGCAAGAAGAACAAGCTGCACAGGCCCCTGTCCCGGGTAGAGCTGGTGATCGACGGTTCCCGGGGCCAAGAACATGTTGATGAGCATGTTCAAAAGAGAAGGAGCGACGCGCTTCAAGCCAATCCAGTCCACGCACCACTTGTAGACGATGGTGAGGCAGAGGTAGCCGAAGATGCAGTGCATGAAGAGGAAGCCCGGGATGTAGTTGCCGATGATGTCGACGCGGGACTTGAAGAAGCGGAAGTTGGCGAGAGACAACTGCAAGGAGTAGGACATGTGGATGAAGCCCATGAGGATGGAGAGCTTCATCTTGTAGGAGTTGGCGAAGAGCAAGGTGTTCTCTGCGGAGTGCCATGCCCAGTCTAGGCCGATTGGGTAGACACCAGTCTGTGTTGCGGACACCGTTTGGCCCTCTTTGAAGCCTGCCGGGTAGGCCCAGCGGCTGGCGAAGAGTGTGACGGGCCGGCTGAACAGGTCGGAGTACAGGAAGCCGGTGAAGATGGAGAACAGCCCCATGAGGAGGAGCACGTAGCGGCCGGAGTACGCCATGTCGAAGATCTCGCCCCGGTGCGGCTGCCGGGCGATGGCAGACTCTGCCAGGCAGAGACACGCGGCGGCCAGCGTGAGGATCAGGCCGTGGCCCATGTCACCAAACATGATGGCGAACATGAAGGGGAAGGTGACGATTGCAGGCAAGCCCGGGTTGATCTCGCGGTAGGACGCGATGCCGTAGGCGTCGACGATGGCCTGGAAGGCGGCGGTGAACTTGTTTGTGCGGAAAAACGTGGGGGGTGTGAGGTGTGAGTCCACCACGGAGACCACGGGGGCGATGTCCACGCCGCGGCGGTCGGCCACGTCCACCAGGGCGGCCCGGGCGGTCCCGACGTCACCACGGGGCATCCAGCCCTCGGCCACCAGGCACCGGCGGGCCGGGTCGTAGTCGAACCGGTTCATGGCCGCGTACACGGCCTTATCGCGGGCCACCGCGGCCCGCCAGCCCGCCAGCTGCCCGGCAACCTCCTTGAGCTCCACCGCGAGCCGCTCCGCGGTGCCCGCCAGCACCCGCTGCACGTCCGCGAGCTTCCCGTTCACCCCGTGCACCGCCACCGCGTACGCCCGGTGGCTGCCCGGTACCTCCACCACGCGGCCGCCCAACGACTCCGCCACCGCCCGGCTCCGGGCCACCAACCCGCCCCCGTGCGTGAAAACCGCAAAGATGCACCGCCGCTGCTCCTCCCCGGTGTCAAAGTCCACCACGGGCGCCCCGATCTCCACCCGGGCCATGTACAAGTTGCCCCGGAGCGTCCGCCACAAGATCCGCTCCAGAATGGCAAACTTGTCCGTCTCGATTGTCCCGCAAACGACGCCCATCGCCGTGCCGAGGATGTTCACGCTGCTTTCCCGCGGCATCGGCCCTGCACCAGTGCTTGGGGCTGCTTCTAGATCATGCAGGCCCACGTCATCGGGTCCGAATCCCTCTGCACGCTCCTCCTGCGTGAGGAGGCTGTCGTTGCTAGAGATGGTGAAGCGATCACTGCTGTTTCTGTCACTACTTCCATCATCTCCATCCCTATACCCATCGTAACTCATCCGCGTCTCAAAGTACTTCCGGGTCCCCTCAAGCACACTCCGCTCCTCCTGGAGCCCCTGCTGCCGTTTCTCCAGCCCCCGGTACGTCTCCGCCATCTCTCGGACGCCCTGCTCGTACTCCGCCACCGCTTTCACCACCGCGTCCATCTCCGACGTCGTCTGTGGTGTCCGCCGCATCAATTCCTCCAAGTCCCGGCTCGGCTGCCGCGCAGCTCCCCCGTAAGCTCCCCCGTACGCTCCTTGGGGCTCCTCCACACCCTGCTCCCTCATCACCCCCTCCAAATACCGCAGCTGCCGCTCCGTGTTGTCCAACCGCCGCGTCTCCTCCACAAACGCCCGCTGGAACGAGTTCACGCCCTCGTTCAAGTCCAGGAACTCGATGCTGCCCATTTCCCCGAGCACCCACACGCAGTCCCGCGCGATTTCCGAGGCCATGTACACCTGCACGAGCACCATGTTTGCTGATCGGAAGATAGCTTCTTCTGTCATATTGGTTGGATGTTTAATCTTGAGATGTCTTGAGATATCTAATATTGATAACTGATCTTCAGTTAGATATATAGTCCTGATAATTAATCTTCAGTTAGATATCTAATCTTGTGCTTAAATTGATGTCAACCTATTTATCCTTTCGATTTGAACTTAATTGATGCCAACCTGCTTATCCTTCAAATTTGAACTTAACAGATCAACCTGCTTATTTTCGTAGTCACTTAAATCAATGTTGCTTATAGCACCAAACTGCACTATTAAGCCTTCCTGTTATGCAATATCTTGTCCAAAGCAATGCTGCCAATTCCTATCACCTATTTAATGATCTCAATTACCTTATGCTGAATAAATAAGCCTGCCTCTATCTATCTGGCGCTTATATTCTAAATATCTTAATGCACAATGCTATCCCGCTGCTTGATTATACGCCAAAACTAGACTTGCCGGATGCTACTGTACAGTTAAGCGATGCCTGCTGTATATATTGCTCCAATAATATCGGTCAGCTACTATGCACAAATTATTTTACACCTGTTCTGATGATGACTTTTTGATTGGCGAAAAAAATCGCGTCTCAGCCGATAAAGCACGAGTCCGCACTAACCGGCAAGGTTCGCATTTATATTACGTTATCATGACTTTTATCCACTCAGCATCCAGACAACGAAGTTAGGTGATTTTGCGGGGGATTGAATTATCTATCAGAACATCTCATCGTTGTAGTATATTGGGAAATAGATGCACTTTATTCTCAATATCGTTTCTTTGCCTAAATAGCCCACTTGACATCTTTGATCTCTTATCTGCAATTCTCATTGATAACATACGTTCCTAGCTTAATGGTGCAAATACAAGTGGAGGAAGGATTTCTAAGGTAATGCTAGAGCTTAAAACCCAATGAACCAACTTTTGGATATGACAGTGCAATGTACAAATATGGCATTAATTTTTACTGACACAGCAAGATAGCTGCTTAATAAATAATGGCAGGTGTAGTTATATAAAAGCAGTATAGATTACGGTTAGATAGCAACGTCAAACCCCAGAAAGTATCTAAGCATGGATCTGTTTGGCATTAATAAGTAATGCCATAATAGGTAAAGAACTTATACTGAGTTCTACGTAGTGCCCAAGGTGGATATGTGGATCCCAAAAAGTAAAATAAAGGCTAAAGTATGTTACTATTCCTAGTGAAGTGAGGCTGTAGCTGCGATTAAATTGCTGGATTAGCCGCGAAATATCTTGTAGCTTAATAGTGGTAGGTATGGATCACGTGATAAGCGCGGAGGCCAAAAACAAATGAAATTGTAGTTTCCGCGCCTATTATAACCACACAGAGGTAATTGGAGTATGTGTCATCTCACTATTTGGGTATTCACAGCTTGTTTTAGTAAAATAAAGGATGCCTGTTATATGATATAGTGTTGAAGAGATGTCAGATCCGAAGCAACTAGCAGAAAAGACGATAAAGACAACTGGGAAGAAAGCAGAAGATACAGATGAGAAGGATGAGGATGAGAAGAATGAGAAATATGATGAGAATGATAAATTAGAGGATGGATTACATGGAGGTGAAAGAGAAAATGAAGATAAATTGCATGGAACTTCACTGCATGAAAAGCTACAACATCGAGATAAATTGCATGGAAAACCAACACAGTCTGGGGATAAATTAGAGCGTAGAGATTTGCTGAATGGGGGTATCATTCAGCAGGGGCTTGGAGATAAAGCATTTGGTGGATATGAATTACAGGGGGATAATTTGGATGAAGTGGATTATAGAATGCAGCATGATTTGCAGTATGATAATTTACATCATGATAAATTGCAGTACGGAGATAAATTACAAAAGGATAAGCCACAGGATGAGTTGCATAGTGATAAATTGCAGCATAATAATAATTTACAGAATGAATTGCATAGTGACAAGCAACAGAATGAATTGCAGTATGGTGGTAAATTGCAGTATGGTGGTAAATTGCAGTATGGTGATAAATTGCAGTATGGTGATAAATTGCAGTATGGTGATAAATTGCAGTATGGTGATAAATTACAGCATAGAAACAAACCACAGTATGAATTGCATAGTGATAAGATGCAGTATAGTGGTAGCCCACGGAATGGATTACGCAGTGATAAAATGCCGGATGAATCACATAGTAACAAACAACAGAATGAATCACCATACAGTACTTTGCAGAATGAACTGCATAGTGATAAATTACAGAATGAATTTCAGAATGAATCGCAATACAGTAATTTGGATAATCAATCGCATGGTGATAAATTACAGAATGAACCGTATGGCGATAAATTTCAGAATCAATCGCATAGTAACAAACAACGGAATCAATCACAACACAGTACTTTGCAGAATCAATCGCATAGTGATAAATTGCAGACTGATTCGCATAGTGATAAATTGCAGACTGATTCACATAGTATCAAACAACCCCCCTCCCTACAATTCGTCTTCCCCGACATGGTGGCATTCGACCGGGTGAGGCGGCGATGCCAGCACTGGCTGGACGGCGCGGCGGTGCAGCGGATCGAGCTGCAGGGCTTTGAGTCGTACCTGGTGGAGCAGTGGGTGTACGAGCGGTCGGCCCGGAATTCCATCGTGATCTACACGGGCAACCCGGCGGACCGCGTGTGTGCGTACCGCGTGGAGGTCGTGTGCGACGAGGCGATGTGGCCGGGGCCCCTCCGGGCGTACATCGGGGACTTGGGCGGCTCCCGGCACACTTTCCCCACTCTGAGCGACTACGGCACGGTGTTTGTGACAAACGTGAGCCAGCTGGATGCGTCTCTCACGCTGGTGCCGATTCCGGGCGGCGACATCAAGAAAATCTACAAGTGCTACGTGCAAAACCACGACTTGAAGCATTTGGGATGCGGAACACGGGCAGCAACGGCGATCGGGAGCCCCGGGAAGCCCGCGGAGGACAAGTTCCGGGCGGCGTACCACGTGCCGGCCGGGGTGGCGGTGCGGTACGCGGTGCGTGAGCTGGTGTGCGTGGTGCAGACGTTCCTGTACTACTACGGGGTGCTGCCGGCGGCGTGGTGCGACGGGCTGTGCTGCCGGGGCACGGAGGCCGGGCTCACGCGGTGGTGGCGCCTGGTGGCGGACATCCCGCCGTGCAGCGGGCTGCTCAGCCGCCGGCCACCGGGCTGCACGGCCCCCGTGCGGTTCCTCAGCGTTATCGGGCTCACCTTGTTCATTCGCACGCTGCTTGCCCTTGGTGGCAGCAGCTTTATGGCCCCCAAGGACCCGCTGGACGTCCAGGGCTTCCGGGTGTCCGTGCTGCTGTTCCAGCGGGCCCAGAAACTGCACCGCACGCGGGAGAACGAGGGCTACCTGGACCGCGAGACCATCACGCGGCTTTTCGCCTGGGTCCAGACCGTCAAGACGGGGCAGAACTTCGCCAAGGACTTGTCCAAGGTCAAGACACTCGTCAAGAACACCGTGCTGGACTTGACGTCGGTCCGGGCGCTTCAGGTGCTCGCCGGGGTGCCTGCAGACACCGCCGACTCCCCCAGTTCGCCACCAGGGTCCGACCAGGCTCCCCCGGTGGCCGACTGCCAGGACTACCGCCAGATCCGGCTGCTCTGTGCCGGGCCCCGCCTCCTGTACCTCTTCTTCGCCAAGGGCAGGCCCGCCAACCTCGACCGCGACTGCCTCGCCGCCCGGTACCACCGGGCCAGCCTTGCCGTCGCCAGCCTCGCCTCAGCCTCCCACCGGACTGCCTCCCCGGGCCATGGCCGCCACCACGACACCTCCCGGGCCACCATCCTGAAGTATGCGTGGAATTCGGATGAGATGGGGTATCCTGGGGGGAGTCAGGTGAGTGGTAATTTGTCAAATCAGTCATATTCAGATCAAGTGAATGGAGGTCTGTCATATGGAAAGCCCTCAAGTCAGTTATATTCAAGTCAGTTATATTCAAGTCAGTCATATTCAAATCAGCCAAATCAACCTTATCCAAATCAACCAAATCAACCTTATTCCAACCAGCCTTATCCAAATCACCCAAATCAACTCAATGCTCCTTCCCACCCAAATTTCTCATGCACCGCAGCCAGATTCAACGCCCGCCTCCGGCGAAGAACAAGCGTCCCGTTTATCGCCCGCGAGGCCGGCGTGTTCGCCACCGAGCTGCAGGCCGCCGACTCCCCGGCCCCCGGTGGGCCACCAGGCACCCACGCCGTGCCCTGGTGCGGCTACCGGGCACCCCCGCCCGCCTCTAGAAAAAGAGCCCTGTCTTTCGCGGCCGTCGACCAGGCCCTCGAAACAGCCGGCACAGACTGCTTCGATGTCTCCGGCCCGGGCTTCCCGGGCTCCCTGGTAACCGAGGAGTGGCTTGCCGCCCAGTACATCGCCCTTTTGCACTTTTTCAGGCTCGGCATCGTCCGGCTGTCGGCCGATCTCCGCGGGCAGACCGACGGCTACCGGGCAAACGTCTACCGGGGCATCCGCCTGGACACGGTGCTCGCCCGGTACCAGAACTCCCGGGCAGACTGCTCCAAGGCCGCCGCAAAGTACAGGGAGCTCCGCCAGAAGTTGAGGACCAGCTACAAGATAAGTGCCCGGCTCAAGTACGAGGTCCACTTGTTGCTCCAGAAAACTAAGGAGGTCGAGACCAACCTCAGGTCCTTGGACGATTTCAAGATTGCTAACTTGCAGTCGCGGATCGCCAAATGCCGCAAATGCCTCCACGTGCAGCAGTTTGCAGCCCAATGCCCCCGCAACGAGCCTCCGGAGGCCGTCTTGTCCTGGCGGGCCCTGCTCAGGCGGCCCTACCTCCTCCTGTACGTTGTTTTCTGCTACATCTGGTGTCTCTGGACCGTCTACTTCGGCGCAGATCCCCGCTTCCACGCCCAGCCCCAGTCCGATGTCTTCAAGACGCTTTTCTGCCGTGTCTACTACGGATCAGAGGCCAAGCCGGTCAAGCGCGAATGATGAGGAGTGCGAGTCTTCGTATTACAGGTGTAAGCATGCGTATATAATCATGAGTATGTGTGTGTGGAATCTTGGGTTTCTGATCATAAATATGTATCTTTCCTAGGTGTCTATCTCAGGCATGTCTCATAGCCATATATCATAGGAATGAATCGTAGGTATGTATCGAATGAATCTTAGATACTATCTTACGTATCTAACAATATGTATCTATCTTAGATATCTAATCATGAATATGTATTTCAGGTGTGTATCGAAAGAATCTTAAGTACGCATCTTAGATATCTTAGGTATCTATCTGAAGTATCTATCTGAGATCTCTATTTGAGGTATCTATCTGAGGTATCTATCTGAAGTATCTATCTGAAGTATCTAACCGTACGTGTCTATCTTAGGTACCTATCATAAACATCTAATCATAAATATATGCTTTAGGTATGAATTGTATATTATGTATGTATCTAATATATCTAACCATATGTGTCTATTTTGGACATTTATCTTAGATATCTATTGAAGGAATGTAGGCATGTATCGTACACTTGTGCCTATCTAATCAAACGTACATAATCCTATTTATCAAATCATAAATATCTATCCTAATTACCCATCTTATTTCTAATCATAAATATCTATCCTAGATATATATTCAGCTAAGTACGCAATCAAAAGTAAATTTGTAGGTTATGAACGTATCATACATATTTTATCGGCTTGTCTTGAACTGTAGTAAAAGATATATGTAATCAATTTCATGCGTTGACATGTAAATAGATGTTAGCCAGACTAGATAAGTACAGCATGTTAATCGAATAAAAGAGATGAACCTACTAAACAGTAGATGCGAATCGGATCAATTAAATATAGGTGAGCACGTTATTTAAACAGTTCATTCTGGTGTAGTAATAAATCAGATAAGTTCAACATTAGAATATAACAAGTAAAATGCATTAATCCACTTGGTGTCGAACTGAATACGTTGATACACCTGAATAAACCATAAGATAGTCACACAAACATATGCAAACCGATAGTTCATGCCAATTAAATAAGTGTGCTATCACTCAAATAGAGTAATAAATAATTAAATTAAATGAACCACAGAGTGAGAGACTCATGTAGAGATCAACTTAGATAAGCAATAACAATGTGAAATGCATTAACCAATTTATAATGACTAGACAGTACAAATTATTGCATCATATCATGCTCTCATAATTCCCCTCGTGTTGCTCCTATTAATTATGCCCAATTTCAGTTATTCCCCATCTCCGCATTCTGTATGCTTCTCCGAACATTTTCAACTATTCTACTCATTAAGCGCTTTATTAAACTCCTTTGTAGTTGCACAAAGACGCCCTCTGGCACCTGCGTACTCATCATTATAATCACAACACACCTGCCGCATTCTCTTAATACTCTCAGTGTAATTCCTCAGCTGTCGTTCCGCCTCTGCGTTATACGACGCATTTGCTCCTCGTTCCAACTTCATTCTGTTGTTAAGATTGTTGTTTATTATCCTCATGAGCTTCTCATGTCGCTTGAGCAAATCCTCGTATTGCTTACTGAGATATTTCTCACGTTGCAACCTGCTCAATAAAAGGTCTCTTTGGCATCGAAGACTGTTTCCACGTTCTATTGCATCATTGCCAAGTGGTAATTCACCATGCTTAGACTCTGATATATCATTATTATATTCCACTTTATCACTCACACGCTCTAGTTTACCATTTCCATGCTCTAGTTCACCTTCCACGCCATCTGCTTTCGCCTGTAGCATTGTATCAGGATCTATCTTCTCTTGCTTGCACAATTTCACTATATTAGAGTCTATTTTGGCTTTTTCGTGGTTTTCATCATCAAGCGATTGCAAAAGTCTGTTGAGGAGAGATTTCACCTGTGTGAATTGTTCCAGTTGAAGTGAGTTGTCCAGTTCTTCGTTCATCTTTGGCAGAAGAATTATATGTAGTTTTTAATATGTGATATATACGCTGCTTTATATTTGCTTCTCGGATTTATCCTATAATCCTATGATTCGGTTTATTAGATGAATATGTGTTAGTTTATATTAGGAATAATACGCGTTCCTTTGTGTGGTCTTTGTGTGGTCTTTGTTCTTATAAGTTAGGGTAATACTTTATTGGGGTTCTTGTCTGGATCATATTTGCCAAAATAGGATCTGGAAAAAATAATGCGAATATTGAAATAATTAAGTAATTCGCTAATTCAGGTATCTAACTACATACTCAAATAAATTAAATTGTTTCCAGTTCACATTCATCATCCATTAACACACCTCCAACATTAATCCACTATCATACAAAACATCACCTACACCAAATCTACCATGTCCTAACTAAAGCGGTATATTAAGTACTAATCGCAACTGTGTACCAGTTATGTAAACTACACGTCCCGTGAACATCTCTATTTCTTGTCCTTCTTGTGCTTGTGGTGGTGCTCCTTGTGCTTCTTTTCTCCGTCCTTCTTGTGGTGGTGATGATGCTTCTTTTCCTTCTCCTCTTTCTTTTCCTTCTTTTCCTTCTTTTCCTTCTTCACCTTCTTTTCCTTCTTCTGCTTTTTAGACTCCACCTCAGTCTCCTCCTCATCCTCAACTCTCTTTCTCTTCTTCTCGGCCTTCACCGGCTTGGCATCCTCGGAGTCCGACTCGTCATCAGAGTCTGCCTCGTCTGGTTTCTCCTCCTCCTTGACCTCAGTCTTGACAACTGTGTCTGCATCTGCATTGTACTGCTTTGAGTCCTTTATTTCAACCTTCTGGAAGTCAGTCGATATCTTGGAAGTTGTTCTCATGTCTCTTCCTTCAAGTGCACTCAATCTGGACTCCACCTTGGCCCTCACAGAAAGACCATAGTCTCCGGAATCGTCTCTCTCCTCACAAAGTGCATCATACCTCAAAGCCACAGCAGCCTTTGCTGCAAGCACTCTGGCGATCTTTCCCTTATTCTTACCGGTTGCCTGGCCAACCAAGGATGCGTGGTAGATCAATCCGTACTTAGGCGTGTCGTGTTTCGTCTTCAAAGCACGGAAAAGTGCCTTCTCGGCTCCCAAGATCTGAATTGTTGAAGCTGGGGCCTTGGCCAAAGAAACCAGAGATCCTGCATGTGCAATAAGACGTGCACCAACGAGCTCACCCACCAAAGCCGTGAGATTTGGCGCTATGGCCTTCATTCTCGCATTGAGGTAGTTTGAGAGCTGCTCCCGGTAGGTGGAAAAATCAACAACTTGCTGTGCAAGTGCCTGGATGCTCTGCAAATCACCCTCGGTGATCTCCGTACCCATCGAAATCTCCGCTGCCGACTTCACCTGCTGCTCGATCTCCTCGGGCAACACCTCGCTGAAATCCGTGTCGTGCGCATTGGTCCGGAAACCCATCGTCAAGATGATTCTGGCGTATGCAACTGAATCCACAACTATCTTTGCCAGTTCTGGGAAATGCCATCCGTACCACTCCTTAACTCTCATCGCGTAAGTGTTGACCTCCTTGTCCAAGTCGTCCAATAGCGAAATGGCCTGCACAACCATCATGTCCACCTTATCTGGGCTGAATTTCAACTTGTATCTGGCAATAGAGTGTGCCAGACCCAATGACATCGTAGACACGTCTTTGTCGGTCATTCCGGGCAAAAGCTCCGGGAGGTACTCTCTCACGGCTCTGAAGATGTCCAACGTTGCTGCATCCGATATCACCGAGTAGTTGAGGCCCAACTTGTTGATTGCATTGGCCAATTTCGTCTCCGAAACGATCAAATGTGTTTTTTTGTCACTCTTGGCCTTGTTCAAGAGCTCCGACAACTGCTCCGAAACCTTACCCTCATTCACCGACATTGCCTCTTTGAGCGCATTTGCAGCCGAGTCGAACTTCGAGAATGCGGCAATCTTGAACTGCTTGAGCACCTTTTTCTCATTGTCAAGATCTTTCAAAAGACTTGAAGATTTGTAGATCTTCTTATCCGAGGCCTTCAGCAAAGCATATCCAGCTGGTGTTTCTGCCAAAACGTATGACATCTTGATTATCTGCTGCTCGTTTTTTCTGGCTTCAAAGCTTGCTTCTCTCACTGTACAACCGATAATTCGTAAAAAGCTTCTTTTCCTTCCTCAGCTTTGCTACTGTCTTTTCACTGGTGTCTGAGGAAATTTTCCAGCTTAAAATTTTTTTCCCCCTCGAACAATAAAAAATTTTTCACCCTCATTACTGAAAAAGAAACAAATAAATCTTCTGATCAATGGCTAGCTAGCATCCTTCTCCGCTATATGTGTACGGATGTGTTGTCCTTACAATGGCTTGCTTTCACTCATCAATGTTACCGTTATCATTATTCTCACTGGTTTGTCGATTGCCATATCTGAAAGCCGCACAGCCTTTCTTTAAGCCTGACAACCACAGGATTTAAGGTATTTGCATTACTTACTTGATCTCTCCCTTTTCTTCTTACTTTATCTTACTTTATCTCACTTTATCTCTATCTTTATGTTTCTGTCTTCTTCTTACTTACATTATCTCTATCTTTATCTTTCTGTCTTCTTCTTACTTTATCTTTATCTTTCTCACCTTTCTCTTTTCTCCTCTGCCTTTGCCTAAAACGCAACCTAGTAGCATATTTCTTAATTTCATCAGTGCCACATCAAAGAACAATGTTAAGCATCATTTATCTCTTAATTGCCAGTAAACTACTTCTTCTTCTTTTCTAATGTTTTGTGATCATTATTTTATTACTATTATCATTATAATCTATCTATATTACAGTTCAGGATAGCATGCTAATCGGGATCACCCCAAACTTCTTTGAGCTGTTTCAAATTGCTGAAATATGTCGTTCTGATTGACCGATCCAGTCTTTTTCCAGATCTCTTTGCCGTTACTTGCATGTCCTTTTTTCTATCTATAAGCGCTTTTTCTAAATTAAAGCCAATGTTTCTGGTTTGCTTGCTGATGCTTTTTTGTAGGTCAATCCAAATAGATTCCTGGGAAATTCCAAGATTCTTGAGCTCCTCTATGCACCATCTTCTCACTTTCTTCCACTCCTTACGAGATTCTCTAAATTCACTATCATTACGCTTCTGAAAAGACAATTTTCCAAACGCGACTTTGAATATATCTCGTATTATTAGTGGCCTCACCGAAACTGAAAGTGACATTCTCACTTTGTCCAGTCTAGTGCAGAATGGATTTTGTCTATATTCAAAATCTGTCAAAGTTTTGAAGGGCGAATTTTCGGCATATATGCAATTCTGATACACCTGGATGCACTGCCATGTGTCATATTTGCGGTCAATGTATTTCATATAAGAGAGATGCCAGTAGTCCCAGAAATGGTTCTCGTTTGGGTCGATCGACCTCACTGCGTGCCTAAATATATACTCGGTCTTGTCAAAGTCTAGTCCTGAATTGCTGTTGATCATATAGTTGAGAAAGCTGATATATCCGTATTTGGCAACCTCAGCTTCCCTCTGCTGAATCATCTCCCATGCATTCTGCTCTTTATCCTTGATTGAGCTTTGGAGTGTAGCAATGATGAGCTCATTGAACTCTATGGGCTGGCAAGTCATTAGATTTTTCTTCATGAACGTCATGATCTTTCGTGCACGAGCAAACTCCTTGCTTGCCAAAGCCAACTTCAACATCGATGACATTTGGCTCGCCGTGTACTTGGTTCGAAGCCCAAGAGTGGCATCCGAATACTGCGAAAGTATAAACTTCATGAGCCTCGTGTTTTTCACCCGAATAGAGTAGTTCACCATTGATGTCATCAACCCTGGTGCTATATTTACAGAGCTAATTGGCAACTGCTTGATGAGCTCAGAGACCATCGGTCTGTACCGAATGTTTTTCGAAAAGAACGAAATCATGCTCGCCAAAACTCCATAGTAGTAGTAGCAGTTAAGCTCGTTGTTGTTTGGGGTCTTGATGTCTGTGTTGTACACTATGTTGTGAAACGGCTTTATCGAGCACCAAGTACTGTACACGGATCCTCCATCATTGAAGAAAATTCTGCCCTCTATGTATCGATAGCAAAAAGTTAAGTAATGGTGAAGCGTCTGAGAGCAGACAATGCGGCTTGTCCCTGAATGTTTTCCTGCAACCTGCTTTTCGATCAAATCCACCATTGCAACTCCCATCTTACTGATCGCAGTCTCTGCTAACTTTACCTGCGATGCACTGAAGCTGTTTTTCTTTGTGAATAAAGCGGCTTTATCTAGTATCGCCACTATTTCCATCGCCGTGTATGAAAACGGCTCCACCTTAGGTGCACCCTCATTACACATGGAAACTGCTTTGAATATCCTCGCGAGATCCTCCTCATCTCTCGATGGATCTCTCAAACTCAACATTCTTACTAAATCGTGAATGTTTCTGTAATTGTACAGCACCTGCCACTCTTCAGAAACTGCTTTATCCTGACTTTTCGTCACCCAGATCATATCGCTATGTATTTTGCATGCTAAAGCACCCAGTCTCATGTTAATGCATAGTCTAAATAGTTGTGCCGTCAACAAAATCGGTGTAGAAGCTGCTCTTACTGCAAATTTCCGCTCGGCATCTGTTCTCATTATCTTTTTTGAGAGCTCAATGGTTGTTTTTGTAATCAATAGCCAGTAAGGTTTCTCCCGGTCCGGAATTCGAAACCCTCGGCTTTTTAAATAATTAAATATGTTTAGCACCACCACAGATGGCGGAAGAACAAATAAAAGCTTCTCTATTGTATCGACATTGCCGGTATGATTCTCTTGATCAATTAAGCGCTCTAATATCATATGCTTGTCTTCTGTGCTGTCAATCAGCTCACGTGACATTTCTCTGTTTTCTTGTGTCATTGTTTTCATCTGTTCAAGTGTCAACCGTAATTTTTCGGTGTTCCTGTACTTTATTCTAAAATCATCATCTGCCCTTCCTCGACTTTCCTCCGTTATTGATCCATTGATCTCGGAGCTCAATCCTGAAAAGCTGTGATTGAATCTCGAAATACTACATCTCGCTCGAAAGACTGGTCTATAGGCAAGTTTCCTGTACAGAAATGCCATTCTAGTTCAATTCCGCACACCATGCAACTGTTCTACAAGTGAATAGTACTTGGTTTTTGTGAATACGCTGACCTTTATGATTCTATATCTATGTCAGGCTTATTTTTCATCTCCTCCACATTTCAAAATACAGGCTGAAATTTCGCTTATGCTCAGATGCACGGATGTGTAAATACCGTAGGCAAGAGGGATTTGTTATGAGGAAGACATGGGAAGTTCTGGAGGGTAAGAGCATGTTGTTATTCATAGGGTCAATGAAATGACTCTTGCAAACTTGAAAGCCTCGAAAGTAATTGTAAGTTTTTTGTACTGTATGTGTTTGGTTGTTTGAATAAATGTAAAACTGTGGTAGTCTTAAATTTCTACTTCATATCTGATAGGATGAAATTGGTTGGGTTCAAAGGACAGGAATAGCTTTATAATGAAAAATCGTTATATCCGTGATATTCGTCAACTATATTCCTTCATGTATTTCGGCCGTCTGAACATATCCGATTAGTGCTTCGTCTATATTACATTATATATCTAGATTTATCACTATATCCACGTTTTTTTGTAACCTATCGTATTTTTGATCCGATATTTTTGATCTGAGGAAAAAATTCCCTGCTTTCGGAATTTTTCAGCTAAGTATAAATATTGACAGTATCATCCACTCCGGTATATTTATAAATTGCACTACTCCAAGCTAAGCATTTGGCATCACATACTAAACAAGAAGCGATGTTTAAGGCTGTGGCCGGCACAACGGCACTTTCTCTGGGGGCAGTGTCCCTCTTTTTCTGGGGTAGACAATCGGGGTCAACACAGACAGCTTCACCAGGTTCACCAATTGGGGAATTTCCGGCAAATGGAGGCAGAAATGTTCCTTCCAAACCACAGGGAACCACCAACAATATGGCAAATCCTGGTGCCGACATCAACCCTGTCGATTATTTTGTGAAATATGGATTTCCAGGCCCAATTCACGACCTGGAAAGACACCAGGAGTTTGTCTCTGTTTACGACAGAAGAACGAGAAACCCATACTACGTTGTGGAGCACTTGACTCCGGCATCCCTACAAAAGGGACCGACCAACGGCAACAGGCGGAACTCGTTTTTCAAGGAGGATGAGTCGATTCCAGAGATTTTCAGGTCGAAACTCAAGGATTATTTCAGGTCCGGATATGACCGAGGCCACCAGGCTCCAGCAGCAGACGCCAAAGTCTCCCAGCAGGCCATGGATGAGACTTTTCTCTTGACAAACATGTCACCACAAGTTGGTGAGGGCTTCAACCGTGACTACTGGGCTTCCTTGGAGTATTTTTGCCGGTGTTTAACTAAGAAATATGGATCCGTGAGAGTTATCACAGGACCACTCTTTCTTCCCCGGAAGGACCCTGTAGATGGTAAGTTCCGGGTCAGCTACGAAGTTATTGGCAATCCGCCAAGCGTGGCTGTGCCTACGCACTTCTTCAAGCTTGTGGTTGCCGAGAATTCGCTCAGCAAAAAGCCAGACTCCCAAGATGTCGCTGTTGCAGCATTCGTTTTACCTAACGGCAAGATTCCAAACGAGGTTCCACTAACATCGTTCAAGGTGCCTGTTGAGGCCTTAGAGCGGTCCTCAGGCTTGGAGTTGCTTGAAAAAGTGCCAGACACAAGAAAAAAGGACCTCTGCAAGGAAGTTCGTTGCGAGATTATCGTTAGGGACTTTAGTAATGCCGCCAAGTCGTTGCCGGCACCTCGCAAATGAGGCAGAATCCTTCTTTTATTTCATAGATGAATTGCATTCGTAATATAGTTCCATTATTATAGATATACAGCCTTACACATGCACTATTATCACGCGTTTGACTCGCCAAAAAGCCGCTGCTCGTATAGCTGCGCCAACTCGCTCACTTTGCGGCCTTTAATTGGCTTGGACCGGCCTTTTTTGTCTGTAAACGAGCCGCTGAGCTTTGTTCTCTCTTTCTGTACAATAAGATCTTTCTCAGTGTACTTTATTAGCCGTGATGTGAGCTGATCTGACGGCTTTACCAGCTCATTTGTCCACCTGCGTCTTTTCTCCTTTATCTTCGTTGGTTTTTCTTTCTCTGCCGGCTTTGTTCTTGTTTTGAGCAGCGATCGGAAATCGCCACACAAGTTTTGCTCAAGTGTCTCTGATGTTGATTCTGAAGATATCGTTGTAGCAAGTTCGGAATTTGTTTCAAATGATGTCTTGGAAGATGTTTCCAGAGATATCTCCGATGGGTTGTTTTTGGTGGAAAATTCAGAGTCTGTATGTATTTCCGTGTCTTGGATGGTGCCTAGTGCTTTGTCCTTAGAATTTTCAGAGTCTGTAGGTATTTCAATATCTTTGGTTGTGTGATTCGGTGTGGCCACTTTCTTGTTCTCTTCGTCAGTCTCTGTTTTATCATTTCTCTTAATTTGTGTTTGGTCTTTTTGTAGTTCTTTCTTTATTTCCGTTTTCTCCTGCTCACTATCACCAACCCCTTCTTCTCTCCCATCTTCTTCATTGGTATCTGCTCTATCTGCTTTCCTATCCACCACAGCATTTGCTTTCACTTCTTCTTCATTTTCTGCTTTATCTCTTGCATCAGTTCTTATTTCAGTACCCTCCTTAATTCCCCTTTCATCTTCATTGTTGTATTCTGGTACTCCTCCTTTATTATTACGCACTTTGTTTTCTTCATTATTATGCACTCTGTTTCCTTTATTATTATGCACTTTGTTTCCTTCATTATCATCCACAACCCTACTTTCTTCTCTTTTCTCCTCTATTGTTCCATCAGATCTAATACTCCGATCATCACGCTTCTCCAAAGCTGCAAGAACCCGATCTTTGAACCTTCCAAAACCAATCGAGTCCTCAATAGTAATGTAGTTGTTAAACTCTTCCAGTGTTGCAGAGGTCCCAAATACTCTAAGCCGAGTGTAGTGCCTCATTACAGCATATACAAACTTGAAAAGTGCATCAAAGCCAGATCCATCTGCATCTTCAAGGTCTGGATCATCATCGTACAACACTTTCGTGAATGCAAGAATAAGTCGCAGAATCTGTCTTCGTTTCACGTTTTCCGGAAACTCCTTGTAGTCTTCAAACACGTCAACCTCATCGTTTAACTTTTCCAGAAGCGTGTGAAAGAATTTGAACAACTTGATCAAGATGTATGAGTTGTCATATAGGGGAGGATTGCTAGCATCCATATCAGTGCTTTCAGTATCTGTTGACCCATGTTGATACACTAATAAATTGTTGAAAACCGCATTGAGTTCCTCAGCATTGTCCCAGTCGCAGCTTGTGTTTATAACCGCCGAAAGGGGAAGAATGGGCTCATAGGACTCGCTCAACTTGTATATGAACTTCATCAGGATGATGTAATGCTCAAGAAACGAAAAGTCCGACATAAAAACGCACTGGTTCCGCTTTATGCACCCGCTCAAAATCGAGATTGTGAGTCTGGTCTCATCATCAAGATAGTTGATTCGCATCACCATCTGCCATTCATCCCTTGAAAGCTTGAAGTTCAACTTTGGGGTCTTCAAATAAGCCATGAGGTTATTATAAATGCGAGAAAACTGTCTGAATGCAAACCCATTTGCTACAATAAGTGGTGTTCCGTACAAAATTGGCATCTTCCTCATCATTCTGGGTGAAAGAGCCCTATTTTTGTACACTGCCCGATCCACAACGTATGTCAGGAGTGAAATTGGCATTGCAGTAATATCCATGTTCTCTGAAAGCTGTTTCAAGTTCTTGCAATGCACAATCACGTGACTCGTACCCCATAGGGGCCTGAAAAGTTCGACAAATGACTTTACGAGCCAGTTTCCGTGCACCATGTACACCTTTGAAAGCATTTGTCTTTTTTCGGCAGTTAGCACCTGAAATATCTTTATGAGATTGAATGGCAGACGGAGCCGATCCTGAGAAGAAAGATCGTACTTGCTAAATACCGTGGTAAAGAATACTAAGCAGAAAGGTGTGTCTGTTGGAATATGTTCCCACAGTTTGGCAGCAAAGTTTCTGATGCTAATATCTGAACTTCCAGCCTCAATCAGTCTCACGGGTAAAAAGGTTGTGTCAAACACGTAGATTGGAAGTCCGGATGCCGGATCCTGCATCTTCGCCCGATACAGAAGGCGTTCCGAAGGCATTATTCAAAAGTAAGTGTGGTGAACAGAATTCAATGCACTGAAATAAAGCCAATGCAATTAATTGTATGTACGAAGTTCCTAAACAATCGCTTAAGGGAATTTTATAGTAGACTTAATAAGCTTATAGCCGTCTCTATAAAGGAAACAATAATTGTTCGAAGGATGCTTTAATCAATTCTTATTCTTGATCATCTGTTTCAAAGTTGGTGACTTCCGAATGGCCTCGTGTGTTTATCCTATATTTTCACTCCAACGGCCTTTTTCAATCAAGCGGAACAACTGACACAGTTCTATATACACTCTATGTCGGGTTTGAATCAGTTAATCGCTTAACGACTTCTTCACTTTCCTATGTGAATGATTATTTGTGTTTAGTATATCGTGATGATGTCAGGTAAACACACCGAGAAAAATAAGACAAAAAATAAAAAAATAAATGTTGATTCGTGAAGTTATTGGTTTGAAGCATGCGCGAATGGTATGCTCCAGTACGTGATTCTAGTATTTGTTATGTCAGGCGTTATTCCACTTGACTTGCCTAATTAGATCTCGCGAATAGCTGTTTAGTTTATTATGACATGTTGGTATGAAGTGAAGGGATTGCCATTAAAGAGAGAGAATGAGCTAAGAAAACGACGCACTAGGTTATTTTTTTATTCTGACTTCTTTACTGGGAATTTTTCAATGTGTTCAGGAGAATAGAATGTGGTAATATGAAATGCTGAATAATTCAAAGAAACGGATTTTTGTGAATTTGAATGTTTCAGTTTAAAACTACAATTTCCAGCATATTCTATTTTCGTATATAAATTTATACACAAGTCCGTCATAATAAAAATAAGAGCTATAAAAAGTATTATTGCATCAAGGCAGTTATTGGAGCTACGTTAATATATTAAAGAGAATCGGCATATTGCAATCTTCCATGATTACTTTTTGCTGTATATAGTTAGAATTTTTTTTCAAGCTTCTCGGTAATATTATACAAACACGCAACATACATACGAACTATTGAAATATTCATGAAATCATGAAGTATCTCCTGTTGTGAGTAACATAGAGAATATTGCAAGCCTGTACAGTATGAGATCCATATGAATGTATACGTAAATAAAGATTTTGTTACCTAGTTTATGCTAGTGGAGTAAGTTGCAATAGAGATGTCATTCACATTAAAGAATAATTACCTCGTTTAATGTATTTCGCTAAACAATGCTATATGTTAAAGTTAGTGTTACCAGGTTTATATAGTATTTCGATATTTATTGTAGTATATAATAAAGAGTATGTATAATGATATACGAAAGGGAATATCTTCACTATATAGATGTAGTTCTCGTATTAATCAGATGATATAACAATACCATCTTCTCTAAGTTGGACTCCATTGTTCGAGAGCTTCATCGTTTTGACATGACAAAGTACAGGAAGTAAATTAATTTTCTTATATGATGACATATACACATTTGTTAGAATGTTGAATGCATTGCCATCTTCACTCAGACCACTTGGTACATTT
>ERZ746981.342-NODE-342-length-20594-cov-11.210850_pt1 | contig 20594 bp, 14 predicted proteins | sample MGYA00374948_ERZ746981 | MGnify/ENA primary metagenome ERZ746981 (study PRJEB28757, sample SAMN06711160) | food metagenome | host: microorganism | place: China:Harbin | collected 2017-01-30 | study: EMG produced TPA metagenomics assembly of the Analysis of...
GAAGATTCTTTAGAAATCTCGAAATCCTTATTTGTAGCACAGCCTTAATTTAAGTTTTCTGAGCACAACTCTCAACAGAATCAAACTGTAATTTACGTTCGAAATACAAATATAAAAAGAAAACGGGTTTAAATGTACAAGAAAGGCAATAAAGCTTTTGTATAGATGTATTATAATTTATGTGTTACAATGAACTTATATGGTTTGTAATTCTCATGGTGCATGAGAAAAAATTCATTGAAGGAAAAGATCTCAATTTGGGTTTGGAAGCTCGAAAGGGAAAACTTGATACAATAAAAAATTTCAGATTCTCAATTTTCTCCATAAAGAAATTATATCGCCGATCAAATTGTTTGGTAGTGCAGCAAATAGAGCATAAAAAGGACAAACGGTATTTGTTAATGAACGGTGATATTTTTTATCAAACATGATTTGACAAGAATGATAAAAAATAATACTAGTTAATGAATACCAAGAATGCTTTTAGGGAACAATTATCTGACATTAGCATAATTGGGAGAGAAAAAAAAAAAAGCGTTTTTTTCGATTATTCCTTTTTTCCCTTGTTTGCATAGCTCAACAATTTCCTTCGATATTGTTCATAATGAGGAATGACTGCTTGAAATGTAATTTTATCTGATGCATTATTGCATTTCTACCCCATTTTGGCAATTGCTTTGTTTGGTTTGTTTTGCAAATTTCTGCTTTTTTTTTTTTTTTTTTTTGCAATTTTATTATTTCTTATTTGCTAACGTAACGACATTTATTTCATTGAATGTATGTCACAGGCTCAAAGCTTTTTTAAGAAACATCCATCAACCTAGTCCCCAAGAATCATCCATCGACTTGGTTTCGAAGAATTAAAACCATTTCACCATTTGTTGCGTGTAAAATATGAACTAAATTCATGTTTAAAAACCAAAATGTCAAGCAAAGTAGTGTAATCTCAGGAGTTCATTCACATTTCTAGGTCTTTGGAAAACAAAATTCAGTGATCTATGACATGCTATAAAAACATTTTGAAAACAGCAATTCCTTTTGCGTGCTTTAATACCGGGTTTTTACCAAGTCAACGAACACTTAAAGTACATTTTCAGACATCCACAATAAGCAATTAGGTGATTGAATATTTACACAAGGTATTCAAAGAAAAATGAACAGCTTCCATTTCACTTCGAGCCATTTGGATGTTAAAATTCTCCTACTCCATCAATGATTGCAGTTTGCATGTACGAGAACAACCTCAACGGCTTTTCCTACATCGACAAAAGCGGGTGGAAGATGTCTCAATTAAAACATGGTGGCATTTTTTGCTTGAAGGTAGCATTTATTGCTAGTGGGGGAAAGATGCATTTGAAAAAAGCAGAATATGACCAAATATATTCATTCTATGTAATTACGAAGTGGCAAACAGCTGGTAATGAAAGGATGGCTATGGACACATAAGTTTGAAAATATACCCGGAGATGTTTTGTTCTATCTGAATTGTCCAATATGAAAGGAAGGGGGGTGCTGATCACATTAGTACTCCGAAGAAGCAGTACGGTTAAAGAGAATATTGGTGCATGAGTAACTCCAAGCATATGCTGCAGGCATAACCAACATAGTGTAAGTGTGAATGCGGGTAATCCTGCTGGAATTATAGAGGCAGGAAAATGAAAACAGGTTATGGGTTGCAAATTGAAAGAATGGACTGGTAGCGCACAAGGAAAAATCTACAAGTTGAGTAAGGAGAGCTGATGCAAAGAGCTGATGCAAATTGCCTTTCGTGCGTCTATTATAGAGGAGCGGTTGCAGGTTGTAAGCAGCTGGAGCAGCATGATTATTTTGGAGGTAATTAAGTATAAATTGAAAGAGTGCAGACAAACAGCAGTAAGATATGATATACACATTGAAAACTGGACGTAATTGTAACAAGGAAAATCAAATTAAGTAGTACAAAAATAAAGAGACACGGTATAGTGGGCAGCACGGACTGCATTGTAAGAGAGGAAGAGTATGCATGTATGAGATAGGAAGAGTGAAACGCGAATGTAAAGAAAAGGAAATCAGAAGAGATGAGTATCAAGCAGAAGCAGATGAACAATACCGCGTGAAAATAGAACGAGACGAGTTGCCTATAGGATGAAACCATGGGCGGTGTAATTATTGCAATGGTGGCTGGTAGTAGTACATAGAGACTGGTGAAAATGCGGGAAGAGAATAGCATAATGTAGTATTAGGAAGAAAAGTAAAAAAGTGTCACATTGTCACTCAGGGTATGTCAGTGCTCAGTTCTGGCGGCTTTTGCGTCTGCAGTGTCGTCCAATAAAGCCTTTTTCCCGTTCTTTTCGGCAGCTGCCTCCTTCTTGGGCTGCCGAGAATCCTTATTCCGGATCTTCTTCCGGCGTTCCTCACGCCTGTGAATCAGCATGTGGCGAAGCATATTGGAGCGGACGGAAAACCGTTTGCCGCAGTTTTTCCACTCGCATACAAAGGGCTTCTCCCCCGTGTGCGTGTGCATGTGAATACGCAGCCCAGAAGGACGGTTGAACACTTTATGGCAAATGGAGCAGCTTCTATTTTTCCTGGAGGTGGTAGATCTTCTTTTTGAGATGGTTCTTGGTCTTTCGGCCACGGCCGGGGTGCCGGAGGGCGGGACGACGACTCTTTGCAGGCCGCCGGGCACCAGGCCACCGGGGTAAACGTTTCCGCGGCCCACGTAGAGCGGAGAGGCGTATCCTGGCTGCACCGGGGGCTGCCCGGTGTAGGCGTAGTAGGGGTCCGGGGCAGCCCCGTAGGCCACGGGGCGCATGTACGGCCCATCTGCCCCGTACGGCTGGTACGGGTACGGCGAAAGCTGCTGGGACTGGTACGAGTGCTGGATTGGCGAAGTCCGCAGTTGTGTTTGAGATGTGGACGAAGCTCGGGTGATCGGAAAGCTGGTGATCGGCCTCTGGGCCGAAACTGCCGGCTGTGTGTTCACAGATGCAACCGACAGTTTTGATTCCGAGCGTTGCAGATTGTTGACATGCTTTCCGTCAATACTAGGCACGGGTTCGGATCCCGGCTTGCGGACTATGCTGCGAAAAGGCACGCCTGCCGAGGAAATACCGAGGGATTGCTCCGAGTATCTTCTTGCAGGCAGAGCTCCATATACCATCTGTCCGGGGGCAGAATATGGAGGGGGTGGGAGAACCGGGACTCCGTAGTTGTAGGTGTACGGAGTTCTGTACGGTACCACCATCTGGGGTTGTAAGAACTGCTGTTGGGATTGCAAGTATTGCTGTTGGGGTTGGAATTGCAGCTGCAGTGGCTGAGATGATGATTGTTGCATTGGTTGTGATTGTTGCACTGGCTGTGATTGTTGCATCTGTTGTGATTGTTGCATCGGCTGTGATTGTTGCACTGGCTGTGATTGTTGCACTGGCTGTGATTGTTGCACTGGCTGTGATTGTTGCATCAACTTTGCCTGCTGCCTTGCTTGCAATTCTAACGGCTTTGCTACTTGACGTTCTCGCTCTTGCTGCATCTGCTGCATCCTTACACTAACCGGAATCGGTGGCTGTGACATCGGAAGTGGCAATGTGTGTGGCTGGTGACTGCTGTAACCGGCTTGGAGCATATTTGAGTACGGTGGATCGTGATTCTCGGGTTGCTGATAATTTCTGTCTTTACAAAAACTTCGTTTGTGCTGCTTATCCATCACATCCACATGTGAACACAATACACGCTTGTCGATGGTCTAATATGCACTGGCTGTGTTGATAACTGTGATCGAGCTTGTGCTAACACTTATGCTAACGCTTATGCCTATCAACTAACCTTAAGATATGTTCTATACTAATCTTCAGTAATGTTCTATAACTGCCGTCTATATTCAGAAATGATAGTCCCAGAACAATATTTGGACCTTGAAATCAGTTCTAAAGTGTGATCCTGGGGAACCAGATATGGACAATGAAGCAATGCAGTATGAGTATGCAATTGGAAGTGTGAGAAATCCCAAATCGCCAATTGGCACAGTTGAACTAGAACAAGGGAAAGGTGCAATGGAGTCCAAATGTGACAATTGCAGAAAAAAGATGTATTTGCTAAATGGAAAAATGATAGACGCTGCTTAGATATGCAATAGCGGAAGAGACAGAAAAAAAACAGGCAGCAAACAAAAAGGGGAAAGATTAGCGGAAGGTGAGGATTGGGTGCGATGTAGAATGCATATATTACCAACTCATATGTGGGAGTGTAAAGGAGAAAAAGGAAGAAAAAGCAGAAAATGTGTGAAGATAGGTAAGGAACGGGAAAAACGGTAATTTTTCGAAGTACATTTTACAAAAAAAAACGGCTTTTAGTGCTCTTAAGTATGTGGCTGTTTGTTTATTGGGTCGCGGATAAAGTACCAGAAGAAAGAAAGAAATTAGACGATCAGGGCAGTGAAGGTAAGAGAGCGAACCAAAAAAAGACAAACGGCGAGAAGTTGGGAATTCCGAAAACAGAAAAAGCAAGAGGGGCAGAATGGGAATGGGGCATTCGAAAGGGGAAATTGACCAGGTGAAAATTGACAAAAGAAACGAGATAAATGCATTTGTGCGCCGATGCAGATTAATGCCATCCTGCTTTGTCCATGCCTGAGATTCTCGCGCTCAATGTACAAATTATTTGATCTTTTACCGGCACAATAGCATTATTTCGCTGCTAATTTCTTTTCTCAAATCAACAGATTTCCATTCACAGTTTTTTAAGGAAAATTCCATTCTCACCCTCCGGCTAACCTCATTGTTCTAGCCGATATTGGCTTAATAAAACTTCAGTAGGCGGCACCTGGGCGTTAGAAGGTCAGCACTCATTCAGCATGTACATATATGAATAATAAAAAGGTGAGGTAGTGGACCGGCTGGCTATTTTACTTTTATTTTAAATTCTTATTGAAACAACAACACAAGGGCATAAAAAGAATACATAAATGCTATTCACACATTATTTTGAATGTATCCCCGCAATGCAAACGCGCCGCAATACATCTTAGGTAGCGAACACCGCAATGGGCGCCCGCAAAGGGCCCGCAAAGCGCTTCAACCAATTAATGATCTGTTTTTTATTTTTTATTTTTTTTTGCAAATATGCGGCAATAATTTTTGCTTCCCTGGGTAATTAATTCTCCTTGACCCTGGTATCATCCTTAACACCGAAGTATGCAGGAACCTGGGTTAGGGAAAAAGAAAAAAAAAAAAAATTAGACAATCTGACATCATCGTTTCATAAATTGCTACGGGTGCATCTGCGCATACCACACCCAAAAGTAGCGCAGCGCACCCGCAAACCGAAGTTAAGATCAACCGGAAGATCCCGCGGAGCAGAGACCCGACTAGAGATTTAATCAGTGGGTAATGAGCGCGTGAGACCCCATGCGCCAGATGATGGTTCGGTCCCGCGTCTGAGAGTACACATAAAAAATGGCTAAAAATAAAACAGACAGGCTGAATAAGCAAGCACCACGCACAGTATTCAAATGAATTTGACCTAACTGCGGGTTAACATCCGCGGGTTGTCCCCGTATAGCCATTTTGTTTGCTTTGTTATCTCTTGTACGATTCAACAGTTTTTTTTTTTCTTCTTTCATGCTTTTTTTTTTGTTTCACCTGCCATTTCTTTATTTTCCGTTTTGCATTTTGCCAATGCCTTGGGTTACGTTTTGCTTGATTTGATTTTATTTTCTTTTTTCCTCATTCCTCGATTCCCCAATTCCACTTCTTCTTCCCCTTTCGTGTCTCTATATTTATTTTCCATTCTTCTTGTGGTGAATATTTTTTTTTCTCGATTCTCCAAGTATGTGTGTATTTTCCGGCTGGGCATCAATCAATCAATGTTTATTAGACGCCTAATATTATTCCCAATCGGCAGCCTACTTCAATAATTCATTATTGCTTACCGTCTTGCCCAGACTGAAGATCTGTCTTTGATTATTCTTCCCACGCAAATCGTATCACATTACTTTTCAGCACTTGAAATTATCCGTTAATCACGAATTCTTCGTTATGTAAACATCGTATGATTATTCTAAGCCAACATACCGATACCCCTGATCGGCATCCTCTCCCCTGCAGCCTTTTCCTGAAACAGACTATCCTTTAATTTCTTGATGAAAACGAAAAATTTCACATTTCTCTTCACCGGCGGGATTCTCCCTCTTGCATCAATAATTGCGTAAACACCATGACATAATTTATGATTACCATTTACCCCTTTTACATTCTTCTTCGCACAATTGATTTTACTGCATACTCCGATCTTCCTTCATGTAACAACACCAATTCAGAAACTTTCACTCTGCTCATCTTTACAAAACTATCTCCCACACACTATCTGTTCAATCCAAGCCCATTTCAACAATTGCGCGCTTATTGATCCTACCGTGGATCACTTATTCATCACTGTGTACTGCTGCTTTTTTCTCTTTATATTTTCGATCGTAGGTGAATACGAGTTGCTGCCTATTTCGTTGCATTTCTTATTTTTCCATTTTTCATTCCTTACTTATCCATATTTCCTTCTCACCTATCCGTATTTCATTTATATTTTCCCATTTTCCTCTTTGTTTTTCATTCTTTTCAGTTAATCTTCGTTTTTCATTCTTTTCATTCAATTTTTCAATTCTTCATTTTTTGTTTGTTCATTTTTCTTTTTAGTCTCTACTACTCATATCGGTTATTTGTTTACTTCCCTACGCACCATTCTGCTTTTATTTGTTCGTAATGCCCTTCTATTTTTTGTTGTAAGATCTCGCTGTAAAAAGTTCTTCTCCAGTCATCTTTTAAGTCCGATCCGTACCATTCCCGTAGTTTATCCGCAATAATTTTCGGTTATGATTGTGTGGCTTGTCATTTTACGACTACTCATTCTTAACTTTTTTGCTTTGCATGTATTCTTCGTTTTCATCCTTTGTATCCATTTTTAATAACCCTCGTATCTATTCCTTATATTCCTTATCTATTCTTCATATCCACCGTTTTATAGTTTTGACCCCCACGCTTTAAAAATAACTTTTAGTGCTGCGGATGATTCCAAAACTGGAACTTGTGGACGTATGTGGAAAAAAAAAGGTGAAAAAAAAAACGGCAAACGAAAATCTTTTAAGTGTGCTGCACCTCCCAAAACGACACCTTAAATTTGTATAATCTTCACAGTTTTTAGCACAGACCCCTTCAAGGCAACTGGGCTGTGCCGTGCTAAAATTTTTTTCAAAAAGCTAAAATAGTGTCAGTGGTATACACGAGCCAAAACGCTTTACATATGAAAATGGAAACCATTAAAAAAACCAAAAGGGAAAACGTAGTATGTATATGACGGAATTGGATGAGTCTTTAGTTGGTTCGTATAATCAACAAAACTACCGTTACAGAAATTATCTTTATAATCTGTACAAAGTGGCAGTCTTCACAGGCCAAATATTACTTAACAGTATACATCCGTACATTAGTGAAGTTGAAAGGTGCATCCGTACATCTGGAAAGACTGAAGTTTTTTAATTTTTTTTCATGTTTATTATCTTTTTTATTTATTAAATTTTTTTTTTTTTTTCAAAAATTTTCACCTCTATCTCTTGATTTCATAGATAAAACCATAGTCTAACATTTCTTCCATAAGACGATCCTCCAACCAGAGAACGTTCAGAAATTAAGATGCAACTCACGTGGAAGAACATCCCGGCTGTTCCAGAGGCCAATGACCTCTTGGATATAGTGCTAAACCGCACGCAGCGTCAAACTCCTACCATTATTAGGCAGGGGTTCAAAATTACAAGAATTAGAGCATTCTACATGAGAAAGGTGAAGTTCACAGCAGAGGGATTTGTTGAGAAGTTTGATGCGATTCTTCAGAGCTTCCCAAATATTAATGATCTACATCCGTTCCACAGAGACTTGATGGACACCTTGTATGAGAAGAATCACTACAAGGTTTCATTGGCTTCCGTTTCCAAAGCAAAAACGTTGATTGAGAAAATCTCGAGGGACTATGTTCGTTTGTTGAAGTTTGGACAGTCTTTATTCCAGTGTAAGGAGCTCAAGAGGGCAGGTCTCGGACGTATGGCGACAGTTGCGAAAAAGCTAAAGGACCCATTGGCATATTTGGAGCAGGTGAGGCAGCATTTGGGACGACTCCCGTCGATCGACCCAAGCACGAGAACTTTGGTGATTTGTGGATATCCAAACGTCGGTAAGTCGTCATTTTTGCGCTCAGTGACCAAGGCAGACGTCGATGTTCAACCGTACGCCTTCACAACAAAATCTTTGTATGTGGGTCACTTCGACTACAAGTATCTTCGTTTTCAGGTTATAGATACGCCGGGAATTTTGGACCGGCCGACCGAGGAGATGAACAACATAGAGATGCAGTCAATTTATGCGATTGCACACTTGAGATCGTGCATTTTGTACTTTATGGATCTTTCCGAGCAGTGCGGATTCTCGATTGAGGACCAGGTGAAGCTTTACAACTCCATCAAGCCGTTGTTTGCCAACAAATCGGTGTTGATTGTGGCGAACAAGGCCGATATTATACGTGTTGAGGACCTAGATGAGGACAGGCAGCAGCTAGTGAAGTCGATGCTCGATGTTCCGGGTGCCGAGTTGGTGCAGGCCTCATGCTACGACCAGGAAAACGTGATGCCAGTGAGAAATAAGGCCTGTGAGAAGTTACTCGCCTCAAGAATGGAGCAAAAGCTAAAAGGTGCTGCTAGAGTGAGCAGCGTTCTCAACAAAATCCACGTTTCCAAACCACAGCAAAGAGATGACGTCGAAAGACCGGCATACATTCCGGATGCTGTAAAGAGTGTCAAGAAGTACGATCTGGCCGATCCTGATAGGCCAAAGCTTGCAAGAGACATCGAGGTGGAAAACGGTGGCCCTGGTGTGTACAACGTGGATCTGAAGGCCAAGTATTTGCTTGAAGAGGACGAGTGGAAGAAAGATGTGATGCCGGAAGTTTTGGACGGCAAGAACGTGTACGACTACTTGGATCCGGACATCGCCGAGAAGCTACAGGCGCTCGAGAGGGAGGAGGAGCAGTTGGAGAAAGAAGGATTTTACGACTCGGATGACGATGATGAGGCAAATGCGTACTTGAGCACTCCAGAGGCCCAGGAAATCCGCGAGAAGGCCGAGTGGATCAGAAATAAGCAAAAGACGATGATTAATGATGCCAGGCAGAGGAAATCCCTCAACAACAGAGCTATATTGCCCCGGTCGAAGCTCACGAGGTCGTATAAGGACATGGAGAGCCACATGCACAAAGTTGGACACGATACTAGTGTGCTTTCTGCAAAGAAGGATTCCCAACACAGAGAGCCAAAGGTGTCTGGTGCCGATATTATGCGTGCATCAATGATTTCCGACGCCAATTCTTCGGCTTTGCAACCCGTTGGCAAGTCCGACAGGCTTCATGCTGGTGTTAACGATGGTATGTTGCGTTCGAAGGCCGAGAGAATCGCGAAATTGTCCAGAAGAGCCAGAAACTTGGATGCTCGTGTGGGTGAGTCTGACAGGAGAATCTATGACGAGATGCCAAAGCACTTGAATTCGGGTAAGCGTGGAATTGGTAAGACGCAGAGGCGTTAGTGTGGGTTAGAAGTGTGCGTACATCATTCATCTTTCACCCTTCATCATTTATACTTCATGTTTCACCTCATCACTTAGTTGTTGGCTTATCCAGCACTCCCCAATTGGGAGCCCGAGTGTAATTGTTTAGTACCTGGTAATTATAAAATAAACTTTGTTAAAGTCAAGCGACGGAAGAAGGCAGCCGCCAGTCGAATCTATAGAGAAAGCTTCAAGTACAAATTTAACATCTTACATGTCAGAATAATGCTACTTCACTCGTTCAAGTGATACACGAGATAGTTAGGGAGCCCGTAAACCTCGTAGCCCAACCGTTTAGCCATCTTTGCAAAGCCCTCTGTCTCAATGAGGTGGTAAAACGGAAAGTTTGGAAACATCGCGCCATCCCTGTGCACCTCACTTTTAACCATAAGGCAAGTTCCGCCAACTCCATCCAACTTCATCTCCACACTTTGGTCACCATTCGGATCGTAGAAGTGTGCCATTAAGGGCCTGAATGTGGCCATATCCGAGTACCCTTCAACAATAATCTTGTCATCATCCAACTGCGATGCAAGACGGAGCCCCTCGTCAGACTCAACCCAGTTGTTGTAATCGTAAGGCCTTCTAGAGTCTTCCTTTTTCTCCTCATCGTAGTACCGCTGCCAGCAGTTCGCTGCCAAAACTGCTTTATCGTGCTTTGTCATGTCCTGAATCAATGTGGGGGCAGTCTCAACAATATCCGCATCTAGCCAAAGCACCCAAGAGGTGAATGGCCCCAGAGTTGTGAAAAGAAGCGAGTTTCTGGCCGTAGCCATCTGGGAGCGTCTTTTCTTCTGTGCACTGAATGCATGCCTGTCCTTTTCCTCCTGAGACTCCACAGCCTCGCTGTCCTGCCTTAGAATTGTCACTTTCGAGAACTTTGGCACCTTCTTCTTTGGGCTCTGCACATCCTTCACCGCCTGCTCCAACTGCTTAAGAGTTTCATCTCCATCCGTAGTCTTAGGCACAATAAAGCCCAACTCAATCAACGTTCTTGGATACGTCAACTTCAAAAGATTGTCCCAGTACTCCTGGTGGAACTGTGCCATTGGTGTTAGGATGAGCACTTTCTCCTTCTTTTCCAACGCATTTGAGCTAAACGTGAGCTTGTTCAAATCGTAATGTGAAATGTGATCTCCTGGAACCTGCTTCAACTGGAATTGATCCGTGTCCTCCCTGACGTACTTGTATCGGCTGTTTGGCTTTGTAATTGTGTCCGATCTCATCATGTAAAAAATGAAAACCACTAGTGCTATCAGTGGTAAAAACACCTTTATAGGGCTTCTTCTGGCAGCATAAGAAACCCGCCGCCTCAAAGACCACAAACCAGACATTTTTCCTGCTTTTTGTTGTACGAATGCTATTCGGTTGGCTGTGTGAAGATTCCAACCGTTCTACGCAGAATTGAATGCAAAAATTGCTCAAGTAATGCTACCTGATGTGTTTACTTGAGGCATATATTGCTTGGCATTCGCTTCAAATATTGCGATGTTAATTTTTTTTTGATACTACTATATTTACTTTTTCGATCCATGAGATTTAGCGAACAGCACATATCTCCAAAGCCTACTAGGGATATTGGCTTAAATAAGTTTATGTTTGCCGTGTAGAACGGTTTATATAGCAATGCATTATGCACATACTTCATACCCAAATATTTAAACATACCTCATACCCAAATATTTGAACATACTTCATACCTAAATATTCAAACATATTTTCATAAACATGCTGTGGCATACAAGTATTCATACAGAGACTCCCGTACACAAACTTTTTTTTATTTTTTTTTATATTCTTCTGTTTTCTTACTCAGTTTCAAACACCGCTTAAATTGTATTAACGCCCCTTGTAAAATTGCATCATTTGTTTGATCCAATTTTCAGATCTCGTATTAGAACCAACACCGGTAAAAAGTAGGAATTTGAGCACGTGTGTACACTGCGAAAAAAATAAGAAGCAGACGCAATTCGTCGCGTCGTCATGTATATTTTTGCTTCTGTTTATGGCCACTATTATGCACGATAAGCAAAGATGCGAAAAAGAGGGAAAATTTTTAAAAAATAGACAAATTTTCTGCCCCAAGTGACGAAAGAGGTTAGTCAGAGATTAGTGGACAGGAAACAAATGCCGTAAATTTTTTGATAAACACGAGGACATTTTTTTTCTTCTCTACATGCAGTGTTGGGCAAGAAAGTGAAACAGAAGTCAGGGAAACAAATACAAGCTGTCCTCCTCTATTAGAACAAATTGATCAGGTTAGCTCTGTATTTTTCAGAGATATCACACCATTAAACGCCTCTATTTGTCATATTCCTCAGCCTTGCCGGCATTGTATCCATTGTATTTTCGAAAAGTGCGTTGATTTTTTTCCCAAATTTTTTTCTCACAATGAAGTTTTTGGTCCAAGTTCATTTCCCTGCTGCGATCAAAATGAATGTGCTGATCCTGGAAAGATTTTTTCTCTCATTTATTGTCGGAGTTCTAAACTTCTCCGATATACGTGTGGGGAATTGGTGTCCGGCATAGCACAAACATTGAAAGAAGTCTGGAGCTCCGTGGTAAGGTTGTTCTGACGTGTGTGCGGAATCGGAAGTGAAAACAATCTTTCTCGGATAAGCACAAAAATTATGCAATAACAGGGATTTAAGGATCAATAGACCCGAGGTTGACGCTAAGTTGGAACAAAGGTGGAGCGACATTGCCAAAACAATTTCGCACCCCCTCCAACCGTGGTTTGACACCCGGTATAAATTTCTGGTAGCAGTATTTTTGTCGGAGAACGAAGAGTCCGACGAATGTAGTATACAAATTAAGTTATTATTTTTCATTCTTTCATTTTCCAGGACCAGAAGGCACTATAGTTTATCCGGCTGTTGCTCTGATGACGCTGCAGAGAAAAGGGACGGAGTCAACCATACTTTATTCCCTAGTGCAGTTTTCCTGTTTTTGCATTCTTGTATAAAAGGACTGCGTATCTCCCCAAAGATGACAACATGGATCTACACTCATCTCATACCATGCAACTTCAAAACACGTATACACTTGCAGTAAAGTCCTGAGTGATAGCAAAAACTAATAGTTGCAACCTCAAGAAAGTAAAAAAAAAGTTTTCAAATAGCTTACTTACACGATGTCGGATTCCCTTGCTAAAGACGTTGAAAAATACACCATCACTGCAGATGACCAGTCTGCAGATTACCCTGAACGGTTTATCACCAACCAAAGCAGAGCTACATCTTTCCGGTATGACAAAAAGAACATCTACATCAACGAAGTTCCTATTCCCAAAGATGACTTTGTCTATGCATTTGGTGGCAGTCTTAACGTCGGCAAAAGAGTAGCCACCCCGCAAGAAAAGCAGTATGCTGATCCTGTTCCTACTGGTTTGGCAGCTTTCAGTTGTACTGTGTTCCCACTTGGATTAATATTGATGCATGCTGGAGGTGTGACTGTTTCCAATGTCTTGATCGGTGCCTTTTTGACCACCAGTGGTCTCGTTGATCTTATAGTCGGAATTATGTGCTTTATTGTCGGAAATACATGGGCCTGCTGTACTTTCCTTCTCTTTGGTGGTTTCTGGTCCTCATATGCTTTTCTATTAATGGATGTTGGTGGAGTGTCCGCATCGTACCCTACAACAGCCGAATACGACAAGAGTATTGCTTTATTCTTCCTTCCATGGGCCATATTCACCTTCTGTCTTTGGGCTTGCACCTGGAAATCTACATGGCCTGTTTTCTTGTTGATGTTCGTTGTCTGGATCTTCATCTTGCTACTTGTCATTGGCCAGTTCATTGGATCTGTCAAAATCTTCAAGGCTGGAGGATTCTTCTGCTTTATGGCTGGTGTTCTAGGATTGTTCAACATGTTTGCCGGTTTAGCAGACGAGTCAAACTCCTACTTTATCATGAAGCCATGGTTTATGCCTCATGCAGCAAGGCCAAACACCGATGAGGAGGAAAATATCGAAGAGGACTAAACAGCTCCATACCCACAATACTGGTATGGATTTACGATTCTCTGAAATAGGAAACGAAGACGAAAGCAAAGCAAAAACAAAAATAATAACAAAAATAAATTAAGAACTACTGTCCGATCCTCCAACAAGCTTAGCTGAGTAGTCGATTCGATACTACAACTTCGGGTTGCTGTTGGTTATATGGTCGATATTTTTATAAGTTCATTCTTTACACACATTATATGCTTAACACTTAATTGCCGTGGACAGCATAAATGATTAAAGTGGGTTGTCTAATTATTATTCCTTATTATTCGCCCCACTCACATTTACTTTAGTTTTATGACTGCTGGGAATTCAAATACTTGAAGCCTGCCTTTTATGTTCTTATTTCTATCTTAATTTTGACTATATATTATCTTTTCTCATTCTAATGTACCATTTTCATTTTACTTCTTATTTGCATTATTAACCATTGGGAACTGTAGTCGATCCACCTGAAATTTCATATTCATCACATTATTCTGCTATCTCCATTTAATTTTCTATATCAACTATGCCCTAATCGCTAGCTATTTTTATGTATTAGATTTTTAGATTTTTCGAATCTGCTATTTTTTGAACTTTATTTTTTTCTCCCATCTTTGCTGGAAATAAGACTACCATAATACTGTATGGGGAAATCTCAGAATATACTTTAAGGCGTATAATCAAATTTTTTTTTTTTTTTTTTTTTTTTTTTTTTTGCGATTGTTCCGCGCTCCGGACCCAGGAAAATCTACGGCTAGCTTTATATTCGCAACTTAAATTATTTCCATCACAAATTCTCAAATCCTTCCACCACTTGACTTCAAAACCAAAGCCAAATCAAACTTATCCAGCACAATTAAGTTCCAATATAGCCGGAGAACAAAGCAAACTAACACAGCAGATACATTTCATATTCTGGTCACTCGTCCGTAATTAAAACTCTCACAATGGCCAGCCTTTTACCTAATTGGGGATTCCACAGTACTGTCCATGCAACTTATGCACCAAAGCAAGTTGATTTGCCATTGAAAGGTGCAGCTTCTCAGGATGGCACCGCAAAGATATCGTTGTCTAAATTCGTGAAGAACTTCGTGCCTGCCATTGCTGATAACAGCAAATTTACACTTAAGCCATATCTTTTCAATGGTGTGTTGCAAACATTGTATGTTCCTTATCATGATCTGTCAAAGGAGTATGCTGTATATTATGCCAGAGACATTGTTGACGTGACAGAAGAGGATGCAAAGCAGTTTAAGAATATGCCAACGGGCCAGTTTACCGTTGATTATGTTGTTGAACCGAAGGAGAAGACACCAGAGGAGTTTAAGCAGAGATATGCAGAAACCTTGCCGGAGGGATACCCAAGATTGCATCCCCGGTGTAGATACTACACCAAGGAGGAGATGTCAGAGCTGTACAAGGCATGGGATAGTGATGACAAGCCAATCATTATCATTTCACCCGGTCTTGCCGGCGGAATAAACGAGCCCCAAATAAGAGCCGTGTGTGAAGCATTGTTCAAGAAAGGGTTCAAAATTCTTGTTTTGAACAGCAGGGGGTGCTGCAGATCCAAGACAGTAACACCACATCTATTTTCCGGATTGCATACTGACGATATGAGAATGCTGATCAGGTTTTTGCATCGGAAATTCCCGCAAAAGCAGATTCACCTTGCTGGATTCTCCTTTGGCGGCGTTATCATTGCAAACTATCTAGCACAGGAAGCAGAAAACTCGATTGTTTCATCTGCAATCAGTGTCAGCTCTCCTTGGAATCTTCTCAACTCATGTGGAGCCCTCAACTCAACATGGGTCGGCAGGCACGTGTTCCAGCCTTCAATTCTCTTCTTTTTGAACAATTTGATAAAGAACAACATGGCCACATTGAAGCAGGTGCCAGAATTGTTCGATGAGGAGGAATTTCACAGAATTAAGAAGACTTTTAAGACAACGGAAGATTTCGATAACAGATACACAGCAATTCTTGCAGGTTTCCCATCCGGTGCCACATATTACATGGCTTCTTCACCTCTGATGAGGATTTTCAAGATTAAGACTCCTATGCTTATCATCAACTCCAAGGATGATCCAATTATCTCAACTGATTATCCATACCATGAGGTGGAAAAGAACCCTTACTTGTACATGGCAACAAGCGATCTTGGTGGTCATTATTCGTTTGTTGATTCCAAGGGAAAGTTCTGGTATGCTGATGTTGTCAGGGACTTTGTTGATGCATTTTATAAAAACATTGATGGTGATAGAAGGCCGGATGACTTTGGTTTCAACGTGCACCAGCGTTACTTCAAAGATACCATAGATCTATATTGAAGTGGACTTGAAGTATGTCTGAGGGAAAAGAATAGTTGCCTGCCATTTAGTTTAATTTTTAATTTCATATCATAAAGAAACTTGTTACTTATCGTTTAGCTGTAGTTTAGTGCATATAACTTCTGTGCGGATTTCTTGGCAAGAAAAAAATAAAATGAAAAAAAAAAAGTATATATATATATATATAATTTGTAGACTACCCAACAATCCGATATAGCTCTAAAATTCTTTACTCCTTCCACACTTTACAATTTCTACCATAATGCATGGTTCTTAACCAAGACTGAAAGTCTAGCAAATCACATCCTGATGACTGACTTATCTTTATTTTCTATGTCACTGTAACCATTTATCTATTTATATTTTTTTCTATCTGTATTTTCTATTTCTACATTCGATCTATGATATTTCTCTATTTCTACACTCCATCTATGTTATTTCTCAACCTTCACCCTCGATCCAAGCAGATGTGGAGCCATCTCTCTAAGCCAATCAGTCTTAATAGCACTCACGTTCCTTGCATATCCTTTCATCGTGTAAACATGCTCAATATACATCACAGCATCTATCTTCTTACCAAATAAAAGTGAAGACGGGTGAATTGATATTGTGTCACCAGATGTAACAGTTCTGTATGATCGATCGGGCATGCCGATTGCCGTGTTGGTAATAAAACCTTTTAAAAATGATTTGAGAACTAATTCGTAGTTTAATGGCACACTTGTCTCGATTTCATCTTCATTACTATCATCATCACTCAAATTGGTTGTATCATCATTCTTTGATTTATTTCCATCTTCAACTCCGGAATGCCTCTCCTTCTCGTTTTTCCTTCCATCCATGCTGTCCATATACTGAGATATTTGCTTCCGGATCCTCAACACATTCTTGAATCCTTTATAGGACACACCAAGCGATTTACACCATATCCTCCTCTCATCGCTGCTTGAAATATCGTTGTATATGTTAAAAAGTTCCTTAAGCATCACTAAGTCACCATATCTGTCTCCCAAGGTGCATGTCTCTCTCCTTTTAGCGTTTATCACGTCTCTTTGCTCGGAAGGAGGCGTGAGTATAAGATTATCAACGGATAGGCAGGCCACAATATCCATCACAGTACTTAGAACGCCAAACTTGGAGGCCTGGATCAAAACGGCACCAAGGTGTGGTGTCACAGGCAAAACTGCCATTTGCTCTCCAAGATCTGTGATCTTCCCCGAGTCTGATAAGGCATTCAATGCATAAAGCTGCTGAAGGGCGGCAATCAGAGCTGATCGACCTGGATTCTCGAGCCAGAACCAATTCAAGATGTCATCAACTCCCAAACGCTTGAGCATTAAAACAGGATACACTATTTCCGACCGAATAATCTCGGGCTCAGTGTTTTGCGATAGCTTGATGTAATCATTCTCTGTATAAAGCCTGAAGCATTTTCCAGGAGCTTCTCTACCAGCTCTACCGGTTCTTTGTGAGGCAGATGCCTTGGAAATAGGAACAGTTAGCAAAGTTGAGAGTCCTAACTCGTGCCGCCACACTTTTATCTTTCTGAGCCCAGAGTCAATCACATAACGGACACCAGGAATAGTGACGGATGTTTCTGCGATGTTGGTTGAAAGAATCACTTTTCTTTGATGTGGCTTCACCTTCTCAAACACCTTAAGTTGTTGCTGGGGTGGAAGGGCGGCATAAAGCGGCAATGGAACAATCATCGGAGCCTCTCTTGGTAGAGCAGGAGCTATCTGGTGCAAAATGGATGTCACTTTATCAATATCTTCCTGTCCGGGAAGAAAACACAAAACATCTCCCTTAGTTTGCTCCTGGTTCACCTGAATGATGGATTTAACCATCGAATCTATGATATCGTCCACAGAATGCGGCAAGTAGTACCTGTCCACATGGAAAAGACGACCTTCAATGAAGAAAATCGGTGCTTTGTTGAAAAATGCAGAAAACTTGTCTGCATCCAAAGTGGCCGACATCACAATCACCCTGAAGTCTTTGTCGTCTTTTCTCTTTCGCACAAGTAACTCCTTCAAGAATCCAAGTATCATGTCGGTTAAGATTGTCCGCTCATGTGCCTCATCGACAATCACTGTGGAGTAATCAGAAAGCAGTGGATCAAGCATCATTTCCCTCAAAAGCATACCATCTGTCATGTATTTGAGCCTTGTCTTGTAGCTGGTTGCATTGTTAAATCGCACAGCATATCCGACATCTCGTCCAACATCGCATCCAAACTCTTCTGACACTCTGGTAGCCAAATTAATCGCTGCAACTCTTCTCGGCTGCGTAACGGCTATTTTACCTTTGATCTGTTTCATAAGAAACTGCGGAATTTGCGTCGATTTACCGGATCCCGTTTCACCAATCACAACACTCACTCTATGTTCCATCAACTGCTTCATAAGCTCATCCTTAACTTTGAAAACAGGGAGCTTCTTTCTTCCATCAAGTAATGTCCGCGCTTTCATCTTCAACTTAAGAATATCTGCGTGCTTATAATTCCGCCTGAATCCACTTACCCGCTTTCCATCACCACTGTAATTATCTTGATCACTATCCCCTGCACTATCACCGTTATAGTAAACGGTTTTTGGACCTTTTTTCTTGGCATTTTGCTTCCATCTCGACTGGCGATCTTCCTTTGAAATGTGCTTTATATAATTTAAATCCCCATTGTTTGGGACACCATCGGTCCGTTTTGAAATGCTGGATCCGTCATCTGAAAACACAATCTTCTTATTTTGTCTCATCGTCACCTAACGGATTTGGTGTTGAAGAAATTATCTAGTAGTGTTTACGGATCAAATGGTGGTCTCGAAGCAGTTCAGTATGAGGGTGAAAAATTATCGCACCTGGACTGATCGGATTGTTAATAAAATTATCTTTACTTATTTAACAAATAAAATTATTTTTGATTTCATGCTGGCTAACGACAATTTAATGCTATTTCAGACTGCCCATTTTATTTTAAACGGTTTACATTTTTTTAGACTGCTTACTTTAATTTAAACCGCCTACATTATTTTATAATCGCTGCATACGAAAGTATATCGCTATATACATATTTATACAAGCTAGTTTTCTATCAGCTTTAATCAGCTTTCTATCAGCTTTATACTAGCCATCATATACTGATTATTCAGCTAGTTTTGCAGGTGCAAATTTCCCTATCAACTAGCCTGAAGTACCCACATAATTTTTCATATAGTGATGGATAGATGATCTGGCTACGGAAGCTCACGTTTTATGAAAAAGTGGTGATCATCCAGTTTGTCTCCTTGCTATTAGCGTTTGCTTTTCAACTCTTGGCAGTGTTGACGGTGCCGATCACAAATTTGACATTGAGCAATTACGAAGGTTACAGGTTTGGGGTTTTTGGATTGTGCGATGACTCTGGATGTTCTATAGGCCAGATTGGCTACAGCCCATATAGTGTGAATCGCAGATTGAAGGGATTCGCATTTCCTTCGAATGCAAGACACAGTATGTCTTATCTTTTAGTTGTTCATCCGATTTCTACAGCTTTCACTGGCGTTCAGCTTATATTGACAGCCCTCTTGTTCTTTAATACCCGATTTTCCTCTTCGGGCTATTATGTGTTTTTGCAGCTTTGGAGTTTGCCAACTTTCCTCCTTGCTCTTCTTTCGTTTTTGACCGACTTATTGATGTTCATTCCTCATCTCACGTGGTGTGGCTGGGTTTTGCTTGCATCAGCATGTTGTATAGCGCTTAATGGAACATTGCTTTGTGTTTTGAGGAGAGCGGCATATTCAAGAATTGCGCGTCAATACACAAAAAACTTCAGTCGGAATGAAATAGATCTTTCGGCCGTTGATTTGGTGCCCCTGGAGCCAAATGATCTTATGCCGGAAAACAAGTCGAACTCTGCGAATAGCGAATCTCTCACCGATTACTTTACTGATAATTCGTCGGCCCAAATTGTCGGTGTTTCTTCAATGTCCGACACCGAAGCAGTTTGGACCGATTCTTCGACACATGATAATTTGATAGAAAGACCGCCAATAACGGCAAATCAGCAGCTAGGGGATCTTCAAAGTGCCTCATCGAGAAGCCGGTTGGAAAATCCGGCCCGTGAAATTCTTAAGAGGGACTAAAATTGACAAAATATAATATTCTTTTCTATGATAATGAATGGCAGCACTGTGGTTTTTAGCCAGAATAAGGGTGATGGGTAAAGGGATGCATTATCACTCAATGTATGTAACAATATATATGCAATTATACCATACTGGGATCACTTCAAAGCATGCTTTAATGAAATTTGGATGAGATGAAGGCTGTAAATATATTTTGTAGACGATGGATGATATTAAGCGTGGCTGAGAAATAATACCGAGGCAAGGAAGCTAGGTGAAATAATACCAATCAGGTAATGCCATCGGTCAAGTGAGAAGCAAAAATACACTAATCAGTCAACAAATGCCAATTTAAGTCTAGCAGGATATTTCTGGGCATTTATACAGCATAGTGAACTGACATTGAGCCAACAAAGCACCAACTAACATTGTGACAATCCTAAGCTTAAATCGGTATTAACTTAAGAATTGCCGATTAACTGAAAATTGTTGGAATATTCTACCATCAGCGGAATATTGCAAAGACAATTGTTGTTAACCACACAACCTCGAGAAATTT
>ERZ746981.343-NODE-343-length-20384-cov-28.986704_pt1 | contig 20384 bp, 24 predicted proteins | sample MGYA00374948_ERZ746981 | MGnify/ENA primary metagenome ERZ746981 (study PRJEB28757, sample SAMN06711160) | food metagenome | host: microorganism | place: China:Harbin | collected 2017-01-30 | study: EMG produced TPA metagenomics assembly of the Analysis of...
TCTGGCTCTCAGACAGCAAAAACATGTCACTCACAGCCTCACCTCCATCGGTAAGCCTGTGAATCACAGCGTCTCGCCCAGTTCAATAAATTAACAGGTCCTGAGCCTATGGCGATTACAAAGACTGCACCGGGCGGCTTTCAAAGGCGCTGAAGCGATTTCGCGACATCACGGTCGAAAGTATCGCCCGTAACGAGGCTCTTCAGGAATCACAGCTCTCGATCGCGCAACAGAAGAGCCTGTATGCGGAACTCAGCATCCAGAGAAAAGCTCTCGAGGAACTCATCGCAAATCTTATTCAGGGTATGCAGCGCCTGTCCTCGGGAGATCTCAGATTCCGCTATGAAACGCCCTTCCGCCCCGAATTCGAACCGTTCCGGACAGATTTCAATACGACGGCAGAAGCGTTCTCCACAACAATCGGCGCGGTGGCGGCCAGTGTTTCGACCATCGCCACAGGCTCAGCGGAGATCGTTCAGGCTTCCGATGATCTCGCCCGCCGGACGGAACGCCAAGTGGATAGTCTGGGAAAAACTGCCCTTTCCGTCAACAGTGTGACAAGCGCTGTTCAGAAAACTGCCGCTACAGCACGCGAGGTCAGGAATGCAGCTGAAGGCGCCCGCGATCAGGCCGTTGCATCATCTGCTGTTGTCAAAGCCGCCGTCGCCGCGATGCATGAAATCGAGGCGTCCTCAAAAAAAATCGCCGATATTCTCGGTGTTCTCGACGAAATAGCTTTTCAGACAAATCTCCTGGCCCTCAATGCGGGTGTCGAGGCGGCCCGCGCCGGAGATGCGGGACGCGGCTTCGCAGTCGTCGCGTCCGAAGTACGCTCTCTCGCCCAGCGCTCTGCTACATCGGCTCGCAATATCAAAGAACTGATTACGATGTCGGCTGGCCAGGTTTCGAAAGGTGTGACGCTCGTTACGCAGACCGGGGTAGCTCTGACAAACATTTCCGGAGATATCGGCACGATTTCCGATCTCATCGCCGAAATCTCATCATCTGCCCAGAATCAGGCCGAAAGTCTGGAGGCGATCAATGTCGCTGTGGCCGAAATGGATCAGACGACGCAACAGAACGCCGCGATGGTGGTGGAGACAACTACTGCAAGCCATAATCTGACCCGCGAAACCCACGATCTCGCAGAAGCGGTCAGCCGTTTCAGGCTCGGAGGTGTCGTGGGGACCATGAACGACGCAGCACGCCAGACAAAGGCGCTTTCGACGAATGCGCTTCGGGTGAAGACAGTCAGTCCGGAGCACCGTTAAACGATGCGCAGGTCCATGGGCAAAAAAGAAGATCGACTTAGCAGTCTTCTCTGAAACTTCCCGCGAACGCTCTGTTCTTGCCCGTATCCGGATAAGACAGACACAACCAAAACATTCTCAGAGCCTCATCAGACCACCGTCGACCACTAACGTCTGACCAGTCACGAACCGGGCGTCGTCGCTGGTGAGGAAGGCGACGGGACCGGCGATGTCCGCAGGCGTGCCCAGCCGCCTGATCGCCTGCATCATGAAAATCTGAGCCTTCTGCTCCTCTGGCATATCGCTGACACCTTCCGTGTCCGTAATTCCGGAATGGACTGCGTTGACGATAATGTTGTCTGTTGCGAGTTCGTTCGCGAGTGCGCGCACCAGACCAACAACTCCCATCTTCGATGTCACATAATGAGAAAAGCCCATGCCGGGCGGAGTGACCAGACCGACCGCATCAGAACCGATTGCCACAATTGACCCGCCGCCGGCTTTTCGCATCAGCGGCACGATCGCGCGGGCGCCGAGCAGATGTGAATCCAGATTAACTGCCAGTACCCGTCGCCATTCTTCCGGTGTCATCTGATCGAATGTCGCAAAAGGATAAATTCCGGCGGCGTGTACGAGGATATCAGCCCGTCCGAACATCTGCTCAACCCGATGCGCGACGTTGTCCCAGTCGGCAGGACGGCTGATGTCAGCCGCGATTGCAATAGCGCCGTTACCAATCGTCCTGGCCGCTTCCGAAGCCTTTTCGCGATTCACAATGACGACCTTCGCGCCTCTTTCGGAAAGAAGCTTTGCGATTCCGCGACCAATACCCTGTTTTCCCCCAGTCACAATGGCAATTTTACCTTCATGCGTCTTCATGGTCCTGTTCCCTGTCTGAATTACGGAAAGTCACAGAGTGGCGACGAACGGCTGAAATCGCTTCCCTTTGATCTGCGGATCTTCGCCGGATCGTGTTGCGCCCGGGCGGCCGTCCTGAACCGCTACGCGTGGATGCAGATCTGCCTCAGTTTCCGGCAGCCTTACTTACCGCCCAGTCGGATAAGCTCAGCAGGCCGGGATGTTCTTTCCTGAGGGCCGGCACCTCGCCACGGAATTCCTCGCGGGCGATCCATTCGAACATCAGCCGGAAATCATCGGGCAGCCGGTTAAGCAGACCTTGGGGATGGTGAACATGACGGCTGGCCGCAAACCGGCACGACGCAATGTTCCGGCGGCCTGCTGTGCCGTGACGGCATCTCCGGCGATTTCAATGGCGCGACCGATGAACTGCTCGGGATGTTCGAACGCCTCTGCGGCAAACCAGCCGACATCCCGTACTGAAACAAGCTGCATCGGCTGGCCGGCTGCCAGACAGGTTCTCATCATCGAAAGCATCGTGGTCCGAAAGATGAAAGTCGCGAAATTTTCCATGAAGGCTGCCGGACGCAGCATGGTCGATGGCAGGCCAAGCGTTCTGATCTGCTGCTCAATGGCATGTTTGCTCTCGAAGTGCGGCACGCCGCTGTCGCGGTCCACCCCGCCTGCTGAACACTGAACGATATGGCTCACGCCGCATTCGGCCGCCAGCGTCGCCAGTAATCTGCCCTGGCGCTCTTCTCCCGCGGGTCCGATCTTCATGGGAGACTGCACGGACAGCACGCCATACACATCCGTCAGAGCCGCTCGCAGCGACCGTTCGTCATCGAGCTTGCCCTGAACCAGTTCGACACCCCGTGCTGCCAGAGCGGCGGCTTTCGGTGCCCCGGGGTTTCGCACCAGAGCGCGAATGCGCCATCGGGCGGGGCGCCCCAGAAGTTCGGTAATTGTCGCACCGCCCTGATTGCCGGTGGCGCCTGTGATGAGAATGATCGGATCCGACATCGGCGTTCTCCCGCTGAGGAAGAAAACCTATTGCGTTCCGATTGGTGGAACCAGACACTGCATCGTGGACAGTGAGTTCCAGAATCGGAACGACAACAATGAACGTCTATGATCTGTACTGCTTTGTCCGTATCGCGGAAACGGCGAGTTTAAGTGGCGCCGCACGCGCCATGACCACGCCGAAATCGACGCTCAGCCGGGCGGTATCCAGGCTGGAAACTGAATTCGGAGCCAGGCTGTTCGAACGCGGAGCGCGTGAACTTCGTCTGACGGAAGCCGGCAATCTGCTTCTGCCTCATGCGCGACGCGTACTTGATGATATCGCCGAGGCCCGCTCGTCACTGGACGGTGTCACCGGACAGCCGCGCGGCACATTGCGGGTCAATGCAGCCATGACGTTCGCGCTTGGTCTTATTGCGCCAATGCTGCCCGATTTTCTCGAACGTTTTCCCGATATGCGGGTGCATCTCGAGACGGAAAAACGTATCGTGGATGTGGCACGCGAGGATGTCGACGTGGCGATCCGGATCGGGTCCCTCCCGGACTCCGATCTGATTGCCCGTCCGCTTGGTCGCATTGCGTTATGGCCATGCGCCAGCCCGGGATATCTGAAGCGGCAGGGAACGCCGGAAACGCCCGGTGATCTTGAGTCGCACACTCTGCTGGGATGGATCGACCGCCCGGATCACTGGCGCTTCACAGATAGTCACGGTCGCAACCATGCTGTGCCCGTCCCTGTTGGCTCGGTTGTCCCGGAACCGGCGGTGCTTCAGATCCTGCTGGAGAATCACGCCGGGATCGGACGTCTGCCTGATTTTCTTGCGGCATCTGCCGTCAGGCGCGGCAGTCTTGTGCGACTGCTGCCGGCGTTCAGAACGGAAACTGTCGAGGCGCACGCCGTCTATGCGGCGCACCGCAGCCTGTCATCGAAAGTGCGTGTGTTTGTGGAAGCACTCTGCACTCATCTGACGGAAAAGGTCGCTTCCGGAGAGGAGCCCGGACGGCCGGCATCGCGCCATCATGAAACACCATAACGTGTGGGCATAATATTCCGTCCCGGTGAACCTTTGCAGGAAATGCCTGCGCGACTTTCTTATCGCATATCCCGAGGAGGCAGACGACTTTGCTGCTCGACGAGCCACCATTCAGCTTTCAACACGATTGTAAACAACGAGAATCAGATCAGGGCGCCCATCTACAGCAAACGTCGAGATCTCGACCTGCTGCGGCCCATGCACCGGATGATGCACCATCTTCGTGCCATGATCGAACGTGCGAACTGTCTCATCCTGCCACATCGTCCTGAATTCCGGGCTGGCCGCGCAGAGTTCCGCAACCAGAGGCTCAATGGCCACAGCAGCACCCGCCCGCGCAGCATCCATCCGGAACGTGCTGACAATAAAACGCGCCGTGTTTTCCCAGTCCGGATGCAGCACCCTGGTGCGCGGATCAAGAAAGATCAGCCGCAGGATATTGCGTTGTTCAGGCGGCAGCAGTGCGAAATCCGTCATCAGCTCCGTCGCCGCCCTGTTCCACGCAACCATCTGCCACGTCGCGCTGCGGATAAAAGCCGGAGCGGGATCAAGGCAGTTCAGCACGCGCTGAAGTCTCGGCGTGACATCCGCACTGTCCCGATAACGGGCCTCCGGAATCCGGCCCAGCCCCAGCAGAAAAAGATGCTCACGCTCCGCATCCGTCAGCATCAGAGCCGCTGAGATCCGCTCCAGAGCCGCAGGCGACGGCGTTCCTCCCCGCCCCTGCTCAAGCCAGGTATACCAGGTCACGCTCAGAGCCGCGCGCTGCGCAACCTCCTCACGCCGCAGCCCGCGCGTCCGGCGACGGACGGACGGAAAACCCAGCGCTTCGGGATCAAGCCGGAGACGTGCGTTCCGGATATAGGCGCCAAGAGCCTTCTCACCGGAGGACGGCGTGCTCATTCTGTCAGTCCTTATACCATGATAACGTCACGACTTTACCACGCTGACCAATACCTCCCATCGTGTCTTCCCGAAAGTCTGCCCCACGACGCGACAGCGCACCCAGGCTTTTCGGAACACCAGAGGAGAAGACATGCCGGCGTCGCTCAGTCTATCCGCGCCATTGCGGATCGCGGTTCTCGGAGGCGGGCGGATCGGAAGCGCGTTTGCCTTTTATCTTGTCCGGAAAGGACAGCATGAAGTCACCGTTATCGCCCGGCCGGGGTCCGTCCGGCTCGAACAACTGCGGCATGAAGGCGGCGTCGTCACGACCGATGGCGACCGCGCACCGGCAATGATTACCGACAGACTCGATGAAAGCTTGCCTTATGATCTCGTGATCGTTGCTGTAAAAGACTATCAGATCCGGAAACTTCTGCCCGCTCTCAGACGCAGCGCCGCGAAGTCGGTCCAGTTCATGTTCATGACTTTCACTCCGGAATATCTTCAGGAGGCCGTCGGTCCCGACCGCGCAGTCCTCGGCATGCCTTTTCTTCAGTCCGATCTGGACGCGCGCGGCAGGATCAGAGTGTCTGTGGGCAGCAGCAGCCGGCAGACTCTGACAGGCGATCCCCGCTGGGCCGATATTTTCAGAGCAACAGGACTGCCCGCGCGGCATGAAGCCAGAATGGCCCTCTGGCTGCGATGCCATGTCCCGCTCGGCGTTGCGTTCGAGAGCATCGCAGTGGCGGGAATACAGCGTGGCGAAGGAGCGCCATGGCGCCGTGCACGCGTTCTGGCACGCGGCCTCCAGGCCTGTTTCGCGCTGATCCGCAGTCAGGGTTACGAGATATATCCCGTCGGCAAGGCAAGGCTGGAAAAGCTTCCGGTCTTTGTTGTCGCATGCATGCTCTGGAGCCTGTCGCATATCAGGTCGTTTCGTGTGCTTCTCGCAACAGGTGAGGCCGAGTGCTGCGCGCTCGTCGATGCGATGCTGGCTGCTCCCGTCCCCCCCTGATAAACCGGTCAGCTTCGACGCCATCCGCGCAATGAAACCATCCTTATGACCGATCTCACCCTGTATCTCGCCTTTTACGGCTTTGTTGCCTGTGCATGCCTTGGGCTGGCGTGGCCGCTGGCCAGAAAACGCCGCGTATCGCCGATGATCTGTCTGCTCTGCTTCGTAGGGGCAGTTTCGCTGGTGTCGATGGCCCCGTCATTTCTCGGAGTCTGGTTCGGCAACTGGAACTGGCTGGGGAAAATCCTTTCGGTCGCCTGCTCCCTTCTGGCTCTCCGGGTCTTCCGGCTGTCCGCGAAAGAGGCCGGCCTTACAATGCCGCGCACGGGACGGGCATGGCTGATCAGTCTCGCCGGGATTGTTGCGGCACTTGCGTTTGAAGTCGCCCGTTCCGTCATAACAGGTGACGTTCACCTCGCCACAGATACGGAAACGTTTGCGTTTCAGGCGACGATGCCAGGGATCGACGAGGAACTGTGTTTTCGCGGTGTGGATCTGGCATTGCTGATGCGCGCGTTTCCAGTCCCGCGCTCCGGGTTGCCGGTCTGGTTTCTCCCCATGGCAATCACGACAATTATGTTCATCGCCGGGCATATGGTGGCATTTCACGGTGGTGTGCCGCTGGTTATGTGGAAAGACCCTCTGCTGGACGCTCTGCCGATCGGGGCTCTCCTGGGGCTGCTCAGAATTGCGACCGGCAGTCTTGTAGGGCCAGTCCTGGCCCACAATGCCGCCAATCTGGGAAACCATCTGACGTCTTTGTGGTACAGACAGTGAAAATATCGATCACACTCTGTGTAGGCGTCGTTATGATTCGGGATATTTTTCCATAAGCAGCTATGGTCGTTCTCCTTGTATGATAAGTTACACACGTCTCACCAGGCCTGAACGACACTGATGCTGAATGTCATGAGCCGTTCAGTCGGGACACAACGAACGACAGGTTTTAAGCCGGCGCTAAGGGTTTCCGACCCGATACTGTCAGCTAAACACTGACCATTTCCAGTTGCCGTTCATTGTCCCGGACATAAACTTCAGTCAGCGAAGACGACTTCATATCAGTCCTGACCGGGCTCAGAGAAAAAGGGGGCACGCAAATGGACCATGATGCCGCGAAAGATTTTTTTCAGAAGCCGGATGACTGGAAGACTGTAAAGCTCAGGCTGCAGGAGGCCGGTCTGCTCTGGCGGGAAAAGTCCGTCCGCGAGCGCATACAGATTATCCGGCGTGTACGGCATAGCCTCAGGACAAACATGGCCCTGATCATGCAACTGTCCCGACGCCCTCGCAGTGAGACTTTTACAGCGGAAATATTGCCACTAATGGCCGCCTGCCGCTTCCTTGAGCGCAAGGCGGCCAGTGTGCTTCGCACTCGCAAGGCGGGCCTATCTGGCGCTCCCTTATGGCTATTCGGCACGCAGGCCGTAGTCGAACGGCGCCCCTTTGGTGCAGTCCTCATTCTCTCACCCGGGAACTACCCCCTTCTCCTCGGAGGAATCCAGACACTTCAGGGCCTGATGGCCGGTAATGCGGTGGCATTGAAACCGGCGCCGGGCACCAGAGATGTTCTTGCGCTCTTTACCCGTATTCTCATGCAATCCGGACTTCCTGATGGAATTGTCGTGCTTCTTGGCGAAGAGGACGGCCCCGACGCTGCGTCTGCAGGATTTGATCTGATCGTTTTGACAGGATCAGCGAAGACTGGCCGCGCCGTCGCGCACGCTGCCGCAAAAACACTGACTCCGACAATCATGGAACTTTCCGGATCGGACGCTGCCTATATTCTTCCAGGCGCAGATCTCGATCGGGCGGCACGCGCACTGGCTTTTGCTGCCCGACTGAACGGGGGCGCGACCTGCATTGCGCCGCGTCGTGTCTTCGTTACAGCGGACAATGCATCCCGACTGTCTGCGGTATTGAAAACTCATCTGAGACGATCGTGTTTCGGGTCGGTTGTACGGCCTTTCAGGACAATATCAGACAATCTGGCACACCTGGGTGCAGCCGCATACGAAGCCGGCGCCGAAGTGGAATGTCATGGTGGCGTTACTTTATTCGCAGGAGATGGCCGTCTTGCTGCGGTCCTGTCCATTGATCTTTTCGAACCATGGATCGGAATCATTGCGGTCCGGACGATGGATGAAGCGCTTTCCCTTGATGCTGCATGCCCCTATGCGCTCGGCGCCAGCGTGTTTGGCCCGGAGAATGAAGCTGGCGCTCTGGCGCGTCTGCTGCCTGTCGGATCAGTCTGTATCAACGACGTCATCCTTCCGACAGCGGATCCTCGCCTGCCCTTCAGCGGGACACGCGAGAGCGGGCATGGCGTCACGCGGGGGCCGGAGGGGCTGCTGGCCATGACACGCCCTGTGAGCATATCGCGCCGGAGGGCATTCTCACCGCATCAATGGTTATAGTGTCGCCCAAAGTCTCTTATTTCTTATATCGCATAATGAAACTTTGGCGGCCCGTCGCGCGTAAAGTGCCTGGGTATTCACCGAATACCTGAACTCCGAATGAGGCATTCACTGTGTGCACGCCTGTTCCCTGCAGAAGCCGATCGGTCGACATTACCACATCGCTGGTGTCCATCGCGTATGTCGTCTGACCGTGGGTGGCCAGCAAAAATCGTCACTGTTGTACAGCATGTTTCTTCGGCGGAAGGCATTTCCAATGCACGACAACTCATGCTCGCTGATGGGTTGTCTCACACGATATGTAATCGCTTTCCTCCAACGAAGACATTATTCATTCTTAACCTGAATAAAAATGCATTCTGTCTGTTCTGAACGAAGAATAACAGAACTTTCGATCGCGTACTGAGCTTCGCATACTTTCGGTTTCTTCACACGTTCCATGCCAACTTCGGCATAAACGGCACGCAGGACTTGCCATGACCAGGAGCGCTGACCAGGCATCAGGTAGCCGACAGATCGCGATTGTCGGCGCCGGACCAGGCGGCCTGGCGGCCGCCATGCTGCTGGCACAGGCCGGTTGTGACGTGACCGTCTATGAGCGCCACAACAAGGTAGGCGGTCGCTCTGCGGCAATTGAAAAGGATGGCTTTCGATTCGACAGGGGGCCAACCTTCTTTCTTTACCCGCAGGTCCTGCGAGATATTTTCACGCAATGCGGTTTTGATCTCGACAGCATGATCACGCTTGAGCGACTGGACAACCTTTACGATCTTGCGTTTGAGAATGGTCCGACTCTGCACATCGCGCGTGATCGTGACCGCCTCCGACGCGAAATTTCCAAACTCGACGCAGGCGACGCAACCCGGCTTGATTCGTTTTTCGCAGATAATCGCCGCAAATTTGATCGTGTGACTCCCGTTCTGCAACGTGCCTTTGGTGGCGTGCAGGATCTCCTGCGTCTGGATCTGCTCACGGCCCTTCCCGCAATTTTTCCACCACGTTCGGTAGATCAGGAGCTGCTTCGTTATTTTCGGGATCCCCGCACACGGCTCGCTTTCTCATTTCAGAGTAAATATCTCGGAATGTCGCCATATCGCTGTCCTGGCCTGTTCACCATTCTTGGCTTCATGGAGCATGAGTTCGGAATTTTTCATCCCATCGGCGGCACGCAATCCGTGGTGGATGCCATGCATCACGCAGCCTGTGCTCTTGGCGTGCGGTTTCAGCTTGATGAAGCGGTTCGGGAGGTCTGCGTCGAGAAGGGACGCGCAACAGGCGTTCGTCTTGATAGCGGAACCGTCACCGCCGATGCCGTCGTCATAAACGCGGATTTTGCCCAGGCAATGACGACGCTTGTGGCTCCCGATGCACGACATCGCTGGACCGACAAAGCCATCGGACGCAAGAAATACTCCTGCTCCACATTCATGATGTATCTCGGCATTGAAGGCACGTTTCCGGAACAGGCGCATCATACCGTAGTTCTCTCCAGCAATTACAACCAGAATCTTTCCGAAATTGAGAGCGGACATGCTCTCCCCGGCCGGCCTTCATTCTACGTTCAGAACGCAGGCCGGACCGATCCGTCACTGGCCCCTCCCGGCCATAGTACGCTCTATGTGCTCATGCCGCTCGGCCATCTGCGTGACGGTGGGATGATCTGGTGTGACGAGATGATCGCAACCGCACGAGCACTGATTCTCGCGCGCCTGAAGGAGGCCGGTTTTGGAGACCTTGAGCCGCGCATCCGTTTCGAGAAAATCATCACGCCGCAGGACTGGGAAACCGACCACGATATCTATCGCGGGGCAGTCTTCAATCTTGCTCATACATTCGGGCAGATGCTGCACCGCAGACCCCATAACCGCTTCGAGGATATTGATAGCCTCTATCTCGTCGGCGGGGGCACGCATCCGGGCAGCGGGTTGCCTGTAATCTTCGAAGGTGCCCGGATCAGCTGTGATCTGCTGATCGACGATCTTTCCCGTGTTTCCGCACATGCCCCGGCGGAGCAGCGCTCCGATCCCCGCCTTACGGAGTTTCCTTGCTCATGACCTTGCCAGTTTCCCGCGCTGCGCGGTCCGAAGCGCCGGTTGTTGTCATTGGCGCCGGTCTTGGCGGCCTCGCTGCTGCCTGCACGCTGTCCGCGCGCGGTCATGAGGTCATCGTTTGCGAAGCGAATGACTGGACGGGCGGGAAGGCCTGCGAGTGGCGGGAAGACGGATATCGTTTCGATATGGGACCAACAATCCTGACTTTGCCACTCGTACTGGAACGCATTTTCGCAGAGGCTGGCGAGGCATTGGAGCAATGGGTCGATCTGCGACGTCTTGATCCGCAATGGCGCTGCTTCTTCGAAGACGGAACCCGGCTCGACCTGACCGAAGACATAGCCGTAATGGCAACCCGTCTTGATGCGCTGCGGCGGGGAGACGGCGCAGGATATGAAGCGCTTATGGACGTCTCGCGACGCCTCCGCGAAATCTCGGAACGCTTTGTGTTCTGGAAACCCGTTGGTGGTATTTCGGATACGCTTGATATCGGTGCCAGTCTGCACCCTGATGTTATGAGCGACGTCCTGGCCCTGAGGATGCACTCCACCGTCGGTCGCGAGATCCGCAAGCGTGTGCGCGACCCGAGATCGAGCCAGATGCTTGACCATATCACGCAATATGTCGGCTCGAACCCGATGCAGGCTCCGGCTGTACTGACAGGAATTGCCGACATGCAGGCCCGTGACGGGGTCTGGTATCCGGTCGGAGGGACGCGCGCCGTGCCACAGGCCATGCGGCGCCTCGCCGAAGAGCGCGGCGTAGTGTTTCGCACCGGCACACGGATCAGGCGGATTCATCATCATAACGGTGCGGTCACGGGTGTTGAGACAGATGCAGGCGAATTCATTGTCGCAAACTGCGTCGTGTCAAACATGGATGCGGTGCGCACGATGCGCGAACTGGTCGGTCCTCCCGCAGCCGGTGGCGTCGATCTCGGCAGATTTGAAAGACAATGGGGACGACGCAAGCCCGCCTGCTCGGGCGTTGTCCTTTATCTGGGTCTTGATCGCGCCTACGAACATCTGGCGCACCATAATTTCGTTTTCTCATCCGATCCCGAAGTCGAATTTGACGCCATCTACCGGCGCGGTTGTCCGGCCCCTGATCCAACCTGCTATCTCGCTGCCCCTGCCCGCACGGAGCCCGCCGTGGCCCCGGCAGGCGGAGAGGCGCTGTATGTTCTGGTTCACACGCCCTATCTTCATAAAGGACAGGACTGGAACACGATTTTCCCGGCCTATCGCCAGACGATCTTCGACAAGCTGAAGCGCTGCGCCGGCATGCCCGACATTGAAGACAGAATTCGGGCAGAGCATCACCTGACGCCGCATGATATCCACGCCCGTTACTCCCCTCTTCGCGGAGCAATCTACGGACTCGCAAGTCACGGGCGCCTGAATGGCGGATTCAAGCCAGGCAACCGGTCAGAAGCATTGCGTGGGCTTTATCTGGCAGGTGGCGCGGCCCATCCCGGCGCGGGCATGCCGATGGCGCTCATGTCCGGCTGGATCGCAGCTGACTGTGCCGATCAGGATCAGATCGCGGAGCATGCTGCCACATGACGGATCGCCGTATTCCGATCGTGGCTTCTGTAATTACGCATTTTATGATGCGTTCGATCAGGCGACATTTCGCTGCAGTCAGACTATCCGGCCTATGGCCTGACCCTAAACCTGGTCAGGGCGTCATCGTCTATGCCAATCACCCTTCGTGGTGGGACCCAGCGGTGTTCGCTCTTCTGCAGAACAGGATGTTCCCGGGACGCCGCGGTTATGGCCCGATCGACGCGGAAGCCGTCCGGGCTTATCCTTTACTCGAGTATGCGGGCTTTATGCCGCTTGATCGCACATCGTCCTCATCAAGGCGGCATTTTCTGACTACCGCCACGAAATACCTGAACGAGGGTCATGTCGTCTGGATTACCGTGGAAGGCACCTTTGCAGATCCGCGTAAGCGGCCACTTCACCCCCAGCCGGGCATAGCGCATCTGATGAAAGGCGCGCCCCAGGCACTCGTTATACCGCTTGCGCTTGATTACGCTTTCTGGACTGAAAGCCGACCGGAAATTCTTCTCCGGCTCGGTGCACCTGCCATCTCACCTGCTGAAAGTATCACCGAAGAGCGCCTGATACTCTGTCGTGACGCACTGACGGCGACTCTCGATGTTCTTCTTGCCGCGGCCAGCGAGCGAAACCCTTACACTTTTGAAACGCTGCTCACCGGTCGTGCCGGGATCGGCGGCGTTTACGATTTCCTGCGTCGCATTCTGGCATGGAAACGTGGGATCGCTTTCAATCCTCGTCATGATCGCAGCCGAAGGGAGAGACGGGCATGAGAACCGTAATCGAACGGACCATGCTGCTGGCGACCGCTTTTCCACTTCTCAACGGTCTCGCCTCTCTCATCCTGATCCCACGTCTCCCGCATGCGCGCCGCGATCGGCCGGTGGCTACCGTCTCGGTTCTTATTCCGGCACGTAACGAAGCTGATCGGATCGGAGCGTGTCTGCGATCCGTGCTATCGTCCCGTGACGTGGTCATTGAAGTGATCGTGCTGGACGACGGCTCAACAGACGGAACCGCGGAGATCGTGCGCTGTATCGACGATGAGCGGTTACATCTCGTAACAGGGCAACCTTTGCCCGAGGGATGGTTCGGCAAGCCGCATGCCTGCGCACAGCTGGCAACGCTGGCCAGAGCCGATCGCCTGTTATTTCTTGACGCTGATGTCCGGATAAAAGCTGACACAATCGCCCGTCTTATCGACCATGCTGAAACATTGCCTCATCTTACGCTGATCAGTGGTATTCCGCATCAGATTATGAAAACACCGCTCGAATGGCTTTTATTGCCAGCCATGCAGCTTCTTCTTGCAGGCTATCTGCCGCGTGTCTTCGATCGGTCAAATCGGGTAAGCTTTGCAGCAGCCTGTGGACAATTTATCATGGTAAGTGCTGACGCGTATCGTCTCACCGGCGGACACGCAGCAATTCGTAACCGGGTGCACGACGGTCTGGCACTTGCACGAAGTTTTCGGAAGGCCGGTTTTCAGACCGGACTTGTCGATGCCACGGATCTTGCCAACTGTCGGATGTATGAAACAAGCCGGGATGTCTGGGCCGGACTCCTGAAAAACGCTCACGAAGGCATGGCAGGCCGCGTTGCGATTGTCCCATGGACGATCGTGCTCGGGCTTGGTCATATTCTGCCATTCGTAATGCGCGCCACCCCTCCGGTCCGAGCCGCCCGCGCGATGAGCCTGGCATTGCGATTGCTGGTGGCGCTGCGGTGCCGGCAGGGTCTGGCGACTGTGGTGACAAGTCCACTTGGCCTTTTGCTTGTTCTTCTGTTGCAATGGCAGGCTTGGCTGTCGCGGATGGCACGCCAGTCAGTGAACTGGAAAGATCGCTCTTATGTCATCCGATAAAAACAGGGAGGTCCTTTTCAACTTCGTGGCAATCATAGGCATCTCAGGATTTCCTGTGCCTTACGAGCAGGCACAAGCTGCGCCAGTGGTGGTTGAAATTACCAATGTTCCAGACACAAAAGGCGCCATCCGTGTCGCATTATGCACGCAGAAAGAGTTTCTCGGACAAAGCTGCGCCGTGCATGGGCAGGTTGCATCTCACGTCGGGCAGGTAACGGTCATATTTCGTGAATTACCATCTGGAGTGTATGCGGTTCAGATATTTCAGGACAGAAACGACGATGGAAGACTAGGCTCAGGACCTGTTAATTCATTGAACTGAGCAGGTTGTTGTGATTCACAGGCTTATCGATGGACGGTGACCTGTGAGTGATGTGTTTTTGCTGTCTGAGCACCAGATGGAACGAATCAGGCTGTTTTTCCCTCTGGCGCATGGGGTTCCGCGTGTGGATGACCGTCGTGTCCTGAGCGGGATCGTTTACGTGATCCGCAACGGGCTTCAGTGGAAAGACGCCCCGAAAGCGTATGGTCCGCACAAGACTTTGTATAATCGCTTCATCCGGTGGAGCCGCCTGGGTGTCTTCGACCGGATCTTCACCGCCCTGACAGAACAGACTGGCCGTTCAAAGCGCCTGATGATCGATGCGATACATCTCAAAGCATACAGAACGGCAGCTTCCCTGCTTAAAAGGGGGCTTTTCCGCGCCATATCGGACGCACGAAAGGCGGGCTGAACTCAAAGCTGCATGCCGTGTGCGATGGTCAGGGCCGTCCTGTTCGTCTCCACCTCACCGCAGGTCAGGTCAGTGACTTCAAAGGCGCAGACGTGCTTCTGGCAGATCTTCCCGACGAGACAGAAAAAGTCATCGGGGACAGAGGCTATGACAGCAACCAGATCAGATTATCGCTTGCAGAACGGAATATAACCTCCTGTATTCCGCCGAAGAAGAACCGGAAATCAAAGCCGCCTTACAACTGTCATCTGTATAAAAAGCGTCACCTCATCGAAAACATGTTCGCGAAACTCAAGGACTGGCGACGTGTTGCAACCAGATACGACCGCTGTGCTCACACCTTCATGTCAGCAATCCATATCGCCGTAAGCTTCATCTTCTGGCTCAAAGAATGAGTCCTGAGCCTAGGGCGTGTCGTCAGTTAGCGCGCGGTGCCATAAGGCTTGTACTTCCATCTGATCTGTGATGTTTTCTCCCTGTTTTTCGGGGAGATGTGCAGATGCGTCGGTATGGTCTGAGCGATGGTCAGTGGGAGCAGATAAAGGATCTTCTCCCGGGTCGTGAAGGTCATGTCGGCGGGACAGCTGCGGATAACCGTCTGTTTGTGGAAGCGGTTCTATATCGTTACCGCGCCGGTATTCCGTGGCGTGACCTGCCAGTGCGGTTCGGGAACTGGAAGAATGTTCACAGACGACTGCGCCGCTGGTGTGAAAGCGGCGTGATTGAACGGATTTTCCGCCATCTGGCTGCCGATCGAGCCAATGAATACATGATGATCGACAGCACGATTGTGCGGGCTCACCAGCATAGTGCGGGCGCCCATAAAAAGGGGACGCAGATCAGGCTATCGGGCGATCCCGTGGTGGACTGACCACGAAAATCCAGGCCATTATCGATGCTGCGGGAAAGGCCATGGCTCTTTCGCTGACGCCAGGGCAAAGGGCCGACATTACTGAAGCAGAACCTCTCCTGGATGAAGCCGACCCTGCAGCCTTTATCGCCGACAAGGCTTATGATGCTGATCCACTTATTGAAGAGCTTGAAGATCGGCAGATCACACCGGTTATTCCATCAAGGAGAAACCGACGCCATTCACAGAAAATCAGCTTCTCACTCAACAAAAAGAGAAACGAAATCGAACGGTTCTTCGCCAGACTGAAGCAGTTCAGAGGCATTGCAACACGATACGACAAGCTGAAATCAACATTCCTCGCAGCAGCGCAACTCGTCTCCGCCATCATCAGAATTAACTGACGACACGCCCTAAACAAAAATTTCTTTGGAATTCCGAAAGAACCCGTCGACTTCTCTCGCAATCCACACCTCCGTTTTGGGCACACCAGCGTTTGACCAGTGTGCTGTGACTGTGACTGTGACTGTAACTGAGCAAGGCGGCACGATACCAGTTGTTCTCATCAGGCATCAATAACGCCTCGATCAGAAACGACCGGCCCACGATGCCGGGAGAAAATCGGCTAGCAACTGCATTTAAGCTGCGGATACGATAGCAACAGGATCAGGCAATTTCTCATGGAGCGGGATATTACGGTCTGTATTTCGCTGTGGGAAAGAGAAACGAAAAGCTCTTTTACAGTTATGTCTTTATAATAATCGTTACATAACCGCAAATTTGTTCGCAAAACTGAAAGACATGCGATGTGTCGCAACGCGATATGACAGATGTGGTCATACATTCATGTCAGCAATCCATATCGCTGCTGCCTGATCTGAAGTCGTGGCTTCCGACTGTCTATATGGCGTATTTCATTGTTGCCGCTGTCGAGCGGGTTCCGATGAATGCATTTTGCGGAACGCCAGGACGATCGCTTCTTCCTCGGTCGACAGGATGGTCGAAGAAGGCACCTTCGGGCCGATGCGTCGATCTGACAGACAGGTCCGGCCCTTCCATTTGGCGACTGTCTTTGGGTTGATCCCGTAACGCTTCACCAGAGCCCTCAGGCTTTCCTGACTATGCTGTATCGCTCGACGGACTGCCGCTGTCGTCGTGGCGCTCCTGTGGTGAACCTAGCCCATAGCGCATCCTTCCACTCATATGAAAATAATGCACCACCAAATCCCGGGACTAAACACATAGGCTCAGGACTTGTCTTATGAAATTCGGGTCGCTGTATGCGACAAAGGCAGCAGTCAGGAGGTGGCCACCTCCTGACTGCTGGAGAGAGCGGGTCGGGTCAGGACAGGGCAGGACATGATGAGCCGCGAATGAGTATGACCGCTTCTTCTTTTCCCCGGACCTGAACGGACACCCGGGAGAAAACCCCGGATGACAAGCATAGGACAATGGGAAATGGCACAGACATGCTCAAAGCTGGAGAGTAATGCGGTTGTTGTTGGCATTGACATTTCCAAGGATCACCTTGATGCGGCTCAATATCCAGATGGCGATCAGATCCAGACCTCCAACAATGTGAAAGGGCTCAGAGCGCTTCTACGGTGGATTGGCAGGCAACGGGCCGTGCAGGTTGTTTTTGAGGCGACCGGCCCTTTCCATCGTCAACTGGAGAGCCATCTGGCAAAGGCCGGCATCCCATTCTCACGGATCAATCCGCGGCATGCAAGAAAGTTTTCTGAAGCGACCGGGAAGCTTGCAAAAATGGATCGGGTAGATGCCAGGATGGGAGCACTTCCTGAACCCAGGATGTCTGAGATCTGCAGCGAGCAGCTGTCTGCGCTCTAGGAACTGGCAGCTGCGCGAAGAAATCTGACCCGTGACAGGACTACCCTGCTTAATCGCCAGCAAAACATGCAGCTCAATCTTCTGAAACGTCTGACACGCTATAGACTTCGTCAGACAGAGGCTCAAATCGCAGCCATCGATCAGGCAATCAGCGAGCTGATCTCGACAGACGGGAGCCTCTCTCGAAAACGCGCCATTCTGGTCAGCATTCCAGGTATTGGAGAGGTCACGGCTGCGATGCTGATTGCGGATATTCCCGAACTGGGAACACTGGAAAATGGACAGGTTGCTGCACTCGCAGGTCTAGCTCCTGTCACCAGGCAGTCAGGAAAGTGGCAGGGTAAAAGCTTTATTCGGCGTGGCATAGATAAGCATTGTTTGGGATGATTCACGCGGGCAGTTTAGCCCATTGAGTGAGGATTTTCAGGAGTTTCGCAGGCGAGCGGATGTTAAAGCGCCACTCGCACCCGGCCAAGAAGAGATGGAAGTCCTTGCGTGGTATTCCATTGTATCGCCGCAGATACCGTTTCGCCTGGCTCCGGAAATTCTCGATGCCGTTGATATGGTTCCTGCCCAGAGCAAGATGCCTGCTGTGATCGATGCGTTCGTGATGGAATTCCGAGACATCCGGTTTGTCGTAAGCGTGCCAGGAATCGCTGTAAACAATTGAATCCGGCTGCACTTTCTTTCGAATGATCGACATCAGCGTCTGATGTCCGGCGTTTGGGATCATGACGGCATGGACACGACCATGCCGTTTCAGCAGGCCAAAGACAGCCACTTTCCCGGCACCGCCCCGGCCCCGTTTTCCTTTGTGATGTCCGCCGAAACAGCTCTCATCGACTTCGATTTCACCTGAGATCGGCGCCTCAGGAGCAATCTGTTCCGCGATGATCTCTCGCAGTTTCCGGTAATACAGGGTCGCTGTATTGCGATTGACGCCTACAAGTTCGGCGGCACTCCGGGCGGGCGTGCCCGCAACGAAGTGCTCCGGAAGGCGTTTCTGGATGCTGACAGGCAGCTGGCTGCGACGACGTGCTTTCATGCGACATATCAGGCCTTTAGCGGCTTACCTATGCCAGCCCCTAATTATTTTCTTCCTGCTGATTTCCCACTGAACCCACCATCCATGTCTTCCGTCCGATCGCAAGGATTTCTTGTATTGATTTCAAAACAATTTCGCTTAATAGTCCTGATTATTCTGCTCTTATCGGATTGAAGTTCCGATTTCTCTAGAATATGAGACAAGTCTGATGGATACCGTCGACTCAGGGCTGGATGCCACTGATTTCAGAATCCTACGGGAGTTGGCCACCAATGGTCGTATCAGCGATGTCCAGCTCGGCGATAAAATCCATCTTTCCAGCACGGCGTCTGCTCGTCGGCGCAAACTGCTTGAAGAAGCCGGCGTTATCGTCGGGTACACCGCGTCTCTTAATCTTGAGCGTCTGGGAATGGGGGTTACTGTTCTCGTGCGGATAGAACTCACTTCTCAGACCGCCGAAGCACTGGACAGTTTTGAAAATGCAGCGCTTCGCTGCCCGTCCGTTACGTTCTGCTACTTTGTATCAGGTGACACAGATTTCATTCTTACCCTTCATGTAAAATCCATTGACGACTATGATCGGGTTTATCGGAACGAACTGTCTTCCCTGCCTCATGTAGCCCATATCCGGAGCAGTTTCGTTATTCGGAAAATCGCGCAGCGTATTGTCCCACCTTCCATCGGATGAATGTATGATATCATTAAAACAAAGAGAAAAGGCGAGAACAGCTTTTGTCCTGTCCGATGAGCGTCCGGACTGTTTGACTAACGAATTAGAGCCTGTTTGGAAAATCACAGGTGAGCGTTCCTGCGCATGAGATTGGCCCCCATGGCGACGAGAATCATGGCCTTTGATACGTCGATGGGACGCTCGTAATCCCGGACCAGGCGCCGCCATCTGGTCATCCAGCCGAAGGTTCGCTCCACGACCCATCAGCGTGGCAGCACCTCAAAGCCTCTCGCACCCTCGCGGCGGCGTACGATCTCAGGGACAAAGTCGAAATAAGCCGCCTTGTCCATGAGCCTGAGTCGATCGTAGGCACCATCGGCGAACAGGTGCTTCACCCAGGGCCAGCGTTTGCGGATGGCATCCAGGATCATCCGGGCACCTGCACTGTCCGGGATGTCGGTAGAGGTAAGATTGATCATCAACAAGTGTCCGTCCGTATCGACGGCAATGTGGCGCTTGCGGCCGACGATCTTCTTACCGGCGTCGTAACCTCTTTCGCGTGAGGCGCCTTGATGCTCTGGCTGTCGATCACCGCTGCCGTAGCGTAGGACTGGTGTCTGCCTGAACCCGGTCCATCATCAGCTCCACGTCATGGATGGTCTGGAACAGGAAGCGCCGGGTCAGTTCACGTAGCCAGCCGTAAACAGTCCGCCAGTGCCCGAAGTGGATCGGCAGCATCCACCAGCCACAGCCTGAACGCACCAGACAGCGCACCACGTTGATAACCTCGCGGAACTCAATTTCGCGCGGCCTTCCACGCCATCCGGGGTGCGGCATCAAAGGCGCGATCCGCTCCCATTCCCCGTCCGTCATGTCAGACAGATAGCGTTTCGTCTTTCGGGAAATCCTGGCCATCCGGTCCCTCTGCTCTGGCGTCCACATCCAGAGCCTGAATCACATCTCGCCGTTTTTCCAAACAGGCTCTTACAGCAGGACGTCACTTTCGCCAGATATCACCTGACGAAAGTCGTTTTGATATAGAATTTTTTTGAGACATGAGGGATCACGAAATTCACATGCCTCCTGTGAACTATGGCAGCCTCTGTTGTCGCTGCGAAAACAGATTATTTTTCTTCGGAAGCTGTCGGCAGTGGTGTCCGGAGCAGGGCCATCAGTTCCTTCACTCCATCCTTATAGGTACTCCGCTGGGGACCGAACCGCCCATAATCGGAATAATCACTGCGTTTTTACCCAGTGCGCCCGTGACCCAATGTCCGA
>ERZ746981.344-NODE-344-length-20358-cov-25.142991_pt1 | contig 20358 bp, 15 predicted proteins | sample MGYA00374948_ERZ746981 | MGnify/ENA primary metagenome ERZ746981 (study PRJEB28757, sample SAMN06711160) | food metagenome | host: microorganism | place: China:Harbin | collected 2017-01-30 | study: EMG produced TPA metagenomics assembly of the Analysis of...
AAAACCGTCAATCAAATCGCCAAAAGCCAGAAATTACCCGCCAAGCACATCAATCAACGGTTCTTCGATCCCTCCACCTGATAGACCACCGACATTTCCTCGCCCTTCATGGCACGCTGTCCTGCGTTGGTATAAATTGACATGCCTGCATCGGGACCAGACTGATAATTGAACATGCCAAAGTCCCGATCAATCTTCTGATAGAAATAATCAATGGAGACAGTCAGGTTAGAGCGGTTATACTTGATACCACCTTCCGCCATATGAACGATGGAGGCGTTGGGCACACTTCCCATGACTTCGGGCGAAAAATCCGATGTCGGGGCATACAGGGCGGAATTCCCCCAACTTCCATACAATGACAGGCCCTTGGCCGCAGGCAGGACCTTATCAAGGTCATATGTCACGTTAATAAACGGCAGCCATTCACGATCCCATTTATGGGCGCTATAGGCACCCGTGCCACATCCGTATTGTTGGCAATACGCGCTAGATGCAAGGCCGGCTGGCACTGTCCCGCCATAGATCTTGCTGCCCGTTAGGCTGGACTGGGTTCCTTCGACCACAAAACCTGGCGTGATATGCAGGGTGTTCTTGAACAGGTCAATTTTATCCTGAAAATAACCCTGGTACATGACACGCTGCGGTCCCCCGTCATACCCGCTGATCAGGTTTGATGATGTACGGGGAATATTTGATGTGCCCCATGCATATGTCGGGGAACTGTTGCCGGTTTCCTTTGCAATCAATGCACCTACCTTGATGGTCTGCTGTATGCCCCACACTGTCGGGGGCGTAATCGTCAGGCGTGGACGGATGCCGTAGGTATCGGTGCGGGTATACGAAAGCTGCGCATTATATCCGCACGGGCTGGCCTGTCCGGCGGCACTCCACATATTTGCGACACTGCTGGGACAGGCGGCGGAACCGGCGGGAAAACGTGATGCCCCGTCATAGGTATAGACCTGAGGATCATAAAAGAGGTTCCCATACCCATACAATCCCTGCTCACCAAAACCTGCCGGGTTCTGGGCAAAGATGCTTGTGCCGGGCGGGTCATAGGCACCACTGCCCCCATTGGGCGCAAAAGCTGCGGGATTGGCATAGCTTTCCATGGTCGAATCAGAAAATTCGTAAAAACCTGTTACGCCCGCTGTAATATAATCATTGATATATTTATCGTTTTTCAGGATCAGGGTAAAATAATCGTTGTTTTCCGAACTGAATGCCTGACTTGGGTCATAATTCGCATATTTCCCATATTCATTCAGATAGGCGATGGGCAATGGCTCTGCCACGAATTTCCCTGATCCGGTATTATACAGGGCCGTTAACTGGAACAACGACATGCCGTCGTCATATGGCTTGTCAAAAGCAAATTCCATGTTGTTGTAACGCGCGGGGGTATGGTCGATATACCCACGTGTCTGCATGTTGGAATATTTGATCATCAGGCGCGGGGCATTGATCCCTTCACCCATCCAGCCATTGAGTTTGCCGCTATCGAACTGGAAGCCCTCGTTATAGGTGCCATAACTTCCAAGAGAGCCGAAAATATCAATCTGCCTTTTTTGCGCCGGGCGCAGGCTGTGATAATCAATGGTGCCACCAATCGTGCCAAACGTCGTGGAGGCAGGGTAGGCGACACCTGGCATGATCGTCACGCCACTGATCTGATCAAGATTGAACCGCCCGCCGATGATGCTGTTGAGGTAGCCACCCGATCCCCCGTTCAGAAGATCCTGCATCGGCACGCCATCAAGGGTGGAGGCAACCTCTGACCCACGTGCGCCACGGATGGACATGACCGGTTCATTATTACCGATCCCCTGTGAATAGACATTGACCGATGGGGCATCACGCAGGATGGAAACGATACTGCCCGTGATACCAGCCTGGCGGATATGATCTTCGCCCAGAACGGTCGCTGCACTTGGGGAATCCTTTTCACGCAGCAGGCGGCGCTGCGCCCGGACATAGATTTCCTCCATCTTGCTTTTCGGGCTGGCCACGGTCGTGCCCGCACCCTGTGCCGGTGCGGCAGCCGTCGGTGCGGTGGCAACCGGCGTTGCCTCTGCCTGCGGTACGGTCCGGGCAGGCGTCGTGGAGGTGGCGGATTGGGCATGATGCCCATGCGACGTGCCCCCTGATGCCGACGCCGAAACCGCCGTCGCACTGTCCTGCGCGCGGACAGCATTACTGTAAAGCCCGGCGCATGTCGTCGCCATCAGGGCGACGGCCATCGTGGCTGACGGGTGCAGGACCCGATAGGCGCCGATGCTGCTTTTGTTCAAAGAGGCAGGTTCTTCCTGCTGCATTAACGTGCAATGCAGCAGGGGAATATTTATTTTCTTCATAGAGTTCCCCTTTGTGATGAGCCGATTCATGAACTATCGGTAATATCATTACAAAGGCGGAAACATCTGCATTCAATACAAATATATAAAACTATAACATTAACTACTTTTAGTTGCCAAAAGACAACACAATGTAGTGTTATTATTTAAGTTTATATTTGTTTTTATTTAATGTTCTTCTCCTGCATCCATTCAGTCAGTTGCGTCCGCGCACGTGCATAAATCTCCGCATTGGACAGGATCTTGTCTGCTGCCTGTCGCGCCGAAATCAGGCTGCCACGCGAAGACGTGCTGGACGGATTACTCAACAATGCTTTGGCGATATCGGGATTCACCGTTTCTCCCGCAACTGCGGGCAACAGTTTTTCCTGCGACCATGGCGCCAGAAGTTTCCTGATGTCATCCTGATTTTCCAGAACAATATTCCAGACTTCGTCAGGATGTCCGCTTTCACGTGCGACAACCGCCAGCGATCTTACGATACGTCCGTTGGGAATGCTCCCGCTATAGGCGAAGGCAACCGTACGTCGTGTCAACGCCGTGTCATGTGATGCAGCCAGCGCGCCAAAGAAACGCAGCTTCTGTTCTGTATCCGGTGCCTTGCGGATGACATTTTCGATCTGGTCATATGTTTTGCCATCCGCTTCACGCCCTGCGATCGTGGCAACGGGATCAATCAGGCTGGCGGGCAGGGATTTAGAGGATTTCAGGTATTTTTCAAAACGTCCCTGCGCCTCGGTAATGATTGCGCGATCCCCGAACTGGCCCAATGCGTCGATCACCTTGGGACGCAGCAGGGTATCGGTAAAGTGTTCATCCGCACGCACCTCCCAGCCAAGGCGCTGCATCTGTCCTTGAAGGATGGAACGGGCAAAATCGTGGAACCGTCCCTGCGCCGGCGTTCCCGTCATCATGACATCAAGGGCCTGCAGATGCGAAATTGTATCCTGCCAGACGGCGATATCAGCTTCCTGGGTGGCCGGAAGGTTGGCGACCAGTGACAGGTAATCCTTTAACGATGCCTGCCCGGACTGGAACATCGCAAACTCGTCACCCAGGATATTGGCACGGTCCGCCGGCCCGAAGGAAGCAAACTCCTTTTGCAGGAGCGCAAGGGATGCCGCGTCATAGCGGGTACGGTAATACCCATTTTCACCAAGGTTGATCTTGATCGCATGGTCACATCCCGCAATACGCAGGGTGGATGGGGCCTTGCCCAGCAGGATCTTGTGGACATCGCCACCAGCGGTTCCCGCAATGACCGGCACCTTCCACTTCAGCGCGGCTGCATGGGGATCATGGATGGTAAAGCGGCCCTGTGTCAGCGTCAGGACAGTTTCACCCGCCACACACCGGCGGGCAACATTGACCTGCGGGATTCCTGGCTGCTCGACAAAGCTACGCGCAACCGCGCCGATATCCTGACCCGAGGCATGCGACAGCGCGGCCCACAGGTCATCGCTGGTCGCATTGCCATAGGCATGGGCCTTCATGTAATCGCGCATGCCATCACGGAAACGGTCCTCGCCCAGCCAGTTTTCGACCATGCGGATCACCTGCTCACCCTTTTGGTAGCTGATCCGATCAAACGCGCTGCTGGCCTCGCTTACGTCATGGATGGTCTGCTGGATGGGGTGGGTGGTGGATTGTGCATCCAGCGCCATCGCCGCTTCGCGATCGGAATGCTGGCGCGGCCAGATTTCCCATCCCGGATTGAAATGATTGGTGGCCTTGGTTTCCATCCACGAGGCAAAACCCTCGTTCAACCAGATGTCATTCCACCATCCCATGGTCACAAGGTCGCCTGACCACTGGTGCGCCATTTCATGTGCGACCACCAGGTACACCCATTCACGGGTTTCGGGGGAACTACGGCTTGGGTCAAACAGGACAGCGTCGTCAATGAACGTCATCGCCCCCCAGTTTTCCATGGCCCCCGCTTCGTAATTGCCGGGAATGGCCAGCAGGTCCAGCTTGGGCAGGGGATAGGGAACGCCAAAATACTGGTTATAGTAAGGCAAGATGTCGGTTGCCGCGCCAAGCGCGTATTCACCGTTCTTCTGCTCCCCGCTGGGGGCATAAACATTGATGGGTGTGTCACCCGCCTTGCCATGCACCGCACCAAGGTCGCCAGCCACCACGGCAAGGAGATAGCTGGACATACGTGGCGTGGTGGCAAAATTGACGTATTTCGTCCTTCCTGCCGCCTTTGTGACCGAGGTGACCGGCATGTTACTGACGGCGGTATAGGCGCGCGGCACACGCACGCTCAGTTGATAGGTCGCCTTCAGGCCCGGCTCGTCCCAGCTTGGGAACATGCGACGGGCATCGGCGACTTCGAACTGCGTCACCAGCATCCGCTTTTTCCGCCCCTTCGGATCACGGTAATCGTCATAATAGATACCATTAGGGGTCTGGGGGATCGGCCCGGTATAGCGGATCGACAGCACATGCCGCCCCGCCGGAAGCTGCCCCGGGACAGGGACGCTCAACGTCGCGGTCTGGGCGGCCTCGTCTTGTGAAATCCGCAGGGCGGTGCCATCAACGCTTGCGGACTCAAGCTTCAGGCCCGCCTGATTCAATATGATCTGCCCCACCGGCTGTGTCACCGTCAGGTCGATATCTTCATGACCACTCAGTACGAGGGCCTTCATATCGGTATCGACACTGATACGATAGGCTGCGGGCACAACAGTCGTGGGCAATCCCCCCGGCGTCAGTTCGGGCGACGATGCATGGCCTGCTGCTATTGGTGCGGCGTGGGCGGCACCCCCTGCAAGCAGCGCCAGCACGGGAAGTGCCAGCATGGGCCGCATACGTGGCCCTGAAAACCTGCCTGAACCTTCGTCATCTGCAAAACGCACAATCATCCTCCGTTACGGAATGTTATTACCATTCCTGTCATAGCCACAAACCGTAACGGTTTCCTTTGTTGTTATGTAAAGTTAATGAAACAGCCAACGCAGGCATCGCACGCCGCCCACTGACCGGCCGCCATTGGGGCACCTCCACTGGTCCGCACCCATGACGGGAAGGGAAGGGGGCAGCCCCCAAGATGCAGTTTTTACACCCGATCCCGCACCAAGGTGTTTTTGGGCGTTCGGAACCGACCATTGCTATGATAAGGGCAATGCAACGATAACGCCCCATGGGCAACACTGGAGTGCAATGACATGAAACGGCTTTCCTGGCGGCACCTGCCGTCACTGGCAATCATGATTGCAGGCGTATCGTCAGGTGCGCTGGCTGAACGCTGCCTTGCGGCGGACACGCACGCTGCGACAAAGGCAACCGCAACGACCGATGCCTCCGCACTGATGGTACAGACCGGCAGCGATATTCCCGCCCATGTGGTTTTCCCCACCAGCGCGCGCAATTATGTCAAGCGTGACGTCATGATCCCGATGCGCGACGGTGTGAAGCTGCATACGGTCATCGTTATCCCCAAGGATGCATCTGGCGCGCCAATCCTGCTGACGCGCACCCCCTATCATGCCTCGGCGCGGGCGAACCGCATTCCTGATGCCCCCGACATCCGCTCCATCCTGCCTGAAGGCGACGATACGTTCGTCGAAGGCGGCTATATTCGGGTGTTTCAGGACATCCGCGGCAAGTACGGCTCCGAAGGGGATTACGTCATGACCCGCCCGCCGCGTGGTCCGCTGAACCCCACGAAAACGGATGAAACCACCGATGCGTGGGATACAATTGAATGGCTGGTCCATAACCTGCCCGAAAGCAATGGCCGCGTGGGCATGCTCGGCTCTTCTTACGAAGGTTATACGGTGGTCATGGCGCTGCTTGACCCACATCCGGCATTGAAGGTTGCCGCCCCCGAAAGCCCGATGGTCGATGGCTGGATGGGTGATGACTGGTATCATTATGGCGTGTTCCGTCAGGGTGGGCTTGATTATTTCACCATGCAGATGTCCGAACGCGCGGAAGGCCATGCTATCCCGCGTATCGACCATGACGATTACACCAATTTCCTGACCGCCGGTTCCGCCGGACAGTTCGCGCATAATGCGGGGCTGGACCAATTCCCGTGGTGGCAGCGCATGCTGGCCCATCCCGCCTACGACGCCTTCTGGCAGCAGCAGGCGCTTGATCACCTGCTGGCGCAGCGCAAGACAAGCGTCCCGACCTTATGGGAACAGGGATTGTGGGATCAGGAGGACATGTGGGGCGCCATCCATACATGGCAGGCCCTTCAGGCAACGGCCCCGACCGTGCCGAATGTCCTGGTCATGGGGCCATGGCGCCACAGCCAGGTCAATTATAACGGCTCCTCCCTGGGTCCGTTACAATGGAACGGCGATACCGCTTCGCAGTTCCGGCATGATGTGCTGCGCCCCTTCTTTGACCAGTACCTGCGGCCCGGTTCCGCCACCGTTCACCTGCCCGAAGCGATTATCTATAACACCGGCAAGAACCACTGGGACTATCTCGACCGCTGGCCACTGGCATGTGACGAACATTGTCCCCATTCGCTGCAACCTTTCTACCTCCATGCGGAACATGCCCTGTCAACCCGCCAGCCCACCCATGACGAACAGGCGTCGGATCATTACATCTCGGACCCGCAGCATCCGGTTCCCTTCCTGGCCCGTCCGTTCTCCTTTGTTTCAGATTCCGATCGCTGGAAGACGTGGCTGGTGCAGGATCAGCGCTTTGCCGAAAGCCGTCCCGATGTCGTGACCTATGAAACCCCGGTCCTGACCGCGCCGGTCAAGGTCAGCGGCGTCCCGACGGCCGACATTTATGCCGCAACCACCGGGACGGATGCCGACTGGGTGGTAAAGGTCATTGACGTCAATCCGCCGACGACTGCCGACCGGCCTGAAATGGGCGGGTATGAACTGGCGGTGTCGATGGATATCTTCCGCGGACGTTACCGCCAGGGCTTTGACAAACCCACCGCCATCGTGCCGGGACAGCCGACGCGCTATCGCTTCACATTGCCGGCAGTCAATCATGTCTTTGAACCTGGGCACCGGATCATGATCCAGATCCAGTCCAGCCAGTTCCCGTTATATGACCGCAACCCGCAGAAATTTGTCCCCAATATCCTGCAAGCCACCAAGGAGGACTATACGGTTGCCACGCAGGAAATCTATCACGACCACGCCCATCCTACGGCCGTATGGCTTCCGGTCGTGCCCTGAGTGTATGTGAATGCAGAGTTCAGACAGTGACGCCGACATGAAACCCATGTCGGCGTCTGGCAGGTCCGCCGCGTTCCGGGTCGTCCTTGCCATCGAGATATGGGAGCGGTTCGGGTTTTATGGCATGCAGGCGATCCTGCTGTTGTACATGGTCCAGAAACTGGGCATGCATGACACACAGGCCAACATGCTGTGGGGCAGTTTCGCGGCCATGACCTATGCCGCGCCGGTAGTGGGCGGATGGCTGGGTGATCAGGTGCTGGGGTCGCGACGGACAATGGTGATGGGCGCCATCATCCTTGCAACCGGCTACCTTCTGCTTGGGGGGATGACGGGCAACGCACATTCCCTGTTCCTCGGGATGGCCGTCATTGCGGTGGGAAACGGTTTTTTCAAACCTAACTCCTGCAACACGGTCAATCTGATCTATCGCGATCAGGAACAGAAGCTCGATGTGGCCTTTACGATATATTACATGTCGGTCAATATCGGCTCCACCTTCTCCCTTGTCCTGACACCATGGCTGCAACAGACATATGGTTGGGCCACGGCGTTCACATCATGTGGTGTTGGGCTGGTGCTGGGGATCGTGGCCTATTTCCTGCGCCGCCGCAGGCTGGATGGCATTGGCACCACGCCGGATTTCACACACGTCCCCCTGCGTCGCACCATCACGATCGCCGCGGCGACGCTGGCGGCCATCGCGGTCATCGCCCGCATCTTTGAATCCAATTCAATTCAGGGAATGCTGGTCATCGCGTCCGGCCTGACGATCATGGCGGCATGGATATTCCTGTATGTCCGCGCCGCACCGCATGAACGCCCCGGCCTGAAGATCATATATCTGCTGACATTTGAAGTTGCGCTCTACTTCGTCTTCTATCAGCAGATGGTGACGTCGCTGACATTATTTACCCTGCGCAATGTCAGCAAGGATTTCACCCTGTTCGGGCTGCATCTGTTTTCCATGTCGGCGGGCCAGTTCCAGGCGTTCAATCCCTTTTGGATCATGCTGGGCACCCCCATGCTGATCACGATATATAACTGGCTGGGACGCCGAAACGCAGATATCAGCATCGCCGGGAAATTCGTCATCGGCTTTGCCTGTGTCACCCTGTCATTCGTGATGTGGTGGATCAGCACGCGCCTGTGTGCGACCGACCAGGTCTCACCATGGTGGATGCTGTTCGGATATGCTCCCCTGTCGATCGGTGAACTGATGCTCAACAGCCTCGGGCTTGCCGCGATCGCCCGATATGTTCCCCAACGTATCAGCGCCTTCATGGCGGGCTGTTTTTATGTGCTGATCGGGTTTGCCATGTATGTCGGCAGCATGGTTGCCAATCTGGCGGCGATCGACAATGCGGGGGAAAGTGGTACTGATGCAGCACAGACGCTGGTGATCTATGGGACGCTGTTTCGTAACCTTGCCTTTGTGGCCGGGGCGGCAACCCTTGTATTCGCACTCCTGCTGCCACTGGTGCGGGGCTGGGAACGCGCGCGGCAAGCATAGGGGGCGCCTGACACTCACGTGGCGCCCTGAATATTTTTCCTAAATCCTATGAAAGATGCCGCCTTTTTCAAACAAGGCGACATCTGGATTACGGTCAGGCAGATGAACTAGAGCAGATCCTGTTTGAATGCGTGCATTCAAACAGGTGAAGATGCCCGTAAAAACAATAAACTGGAGCATTTTCACCGAACCGGTTTTCGGTAAAAATGCTCTAGAGGCACAGCATACGGTCAAGGAATATCCGCGCCCGCGTGCTGCGCGGGGCCTCGAAAAAAGACGTGGCAGGGGTGGTTTCAAGTATCCTGCCACGATCCATAAAAACGATGCGATCGGCCACATGGCGGGCAAACCCCATTTCGTGGGTGACGAAAATGGCCGTGATACCTGCGGCACATAATTCATTGATGATGTTCATCACCCCACGGATGGCTTCCGGGTCAAGGGCGGCCGTCGGTTCGTCAAACAGCATGATCCGGGGCTGCATACATAATGCGCGTGCAATTGCCACGCGCTGCTGCTGTCCCCCGGAAAGCTGATGCGGATACATCTCCGCCTGTTCACTGATACCCACCTGCTCCAGAAAGCCGAGTGCAAGGGCACGCGCCTGCATCAGCGGCATATCGCGTACAAGCCGTGGGGCGAGGGTGCAATTATCAAGCACACTCAGGTGCGGAAACAGGTGATATGTCTGAAAAACCAGCCCCACCATACCCCGCAGCTTCACAAGGTCGGTCGTGCGGTCGATCACCTGTCCATCAATTGACAGGGTGCCACTGTCATGCACCTCTGTCTGGTTAAAACAGCGGATCAGGGTGGATTTACCCGCCCCAGAGGGGCCAAGTACGGCGATCTTCTCTCCTTTGAGGATATCAAGGTTGATATTGTCCAGCAGGTACATCTCCCCGCGTTTCCTGCATAATGCACGGGCCGCCACGACAATTGGCCGTGGCACCATCACGGGGTCGGAATCAACGTTCATGCGCACCTGCCCCATGGATCGGCCACCCAAGGCGATGTTCCATGATTTTCTGCAACATGATAAAAAACAGCACCATCAACAGGTAATAGACAAGAGCCGCCGCATAATATTCGCTGAATTCGAAACTCCGCGCGACCTCCACCTGCGCCACGGACAGAAGCTCGTGCAGTGAAATGACAGATGCAAGCGAGGTCGTCTTCAGCAGGGTAATAAAGTCATTGAGCGTGGGGGGCAGGGCAATGCGCAATGCCTGTGGGAAGACCACATGGCGATATGTCTGCCCCGTTCCCATTCCCAACGCACGTGCCGCCGCAATCTGCCCCGCATCCACCGCCACAAGGGCAGAGCGGTTGATTTCCGCCTGATAGGCACTCTCATTCAACGACAGGGATATCCACGCAGCAAGAAAGGGTGAAAACCATGCCTCCCTGAATATGGGACAGAACTGCGGCAATGCGTTCCATACAAACAGGAGCTGCAGCAGGGTTGGTACTGCGCGGAATATATAGATGTACAGGCCCAGCAGCGCACGTACAGGGCCCGGCTTCCCCCCAAGCCGCAGGGCGATGGGAATGGAAATGATGATGGCCGTCACATGCGACGCCAGTGCCAGCAGGAGTGTTACACCCGCACCACGAAGAAATGCCCCCGATGCCAGCGCACGGAAAAAATCCCCCCATGCAAAGGTGATGACAGGCCCGGCTGTCAGGTCCGTGGCACCGACCGGGTTGATCGACCACCTACGCGCAATGGCATTGATCTGCCCATTGGCGGACAAAACGGCAATCGCATGCCGCAGGGCCTCATGGTCCTGCGCGTCCTTGCGCATATATAGGGCAAACTGCCGATAATCCGTATCATCGGTACGCAGGATGACATGCACCCTGCCATGAAGCTGCTTCTGGCGAAAATATATCTCCACATCCTGGCTGATGAAGGCAAAATCCCGCCCCAGCAGAACCTGCTGCACCACGTTTTCCTCGGTGGGGTACTGCTGGATTTCAATGGGCGCACGATGCTGCGCCACAAGCTGCTCATTCAGATGCTCGACCATGGCGGTGTAACTGGTGCCCGCCTGCACGGCAATACGCCGGCCCGACAGGTCGGACATACGATCTATCGGTGGCGTCGTCGCCGGTGCGACAACCACCAGCGCCGTATCCAGATAGGGAACCGCATCAAAACTTCGCTCCCGACTGGGCAGGCGCGTAACCCCGCTTGCGACAAGCCCGCACCTGCCCGCCACGAGGGATGGGAACAGCCCCACGAAATCCATGGAGGATACCTCCAGCCGTACATGCCAGTATCCCGCCAGCGCACGGGCAAGGTCGATATCCACACCGGAGGGCATGTCCGTATCACCCCCCGCATGTTTCATGAAAGTCATGGGCGGCAGCGTGGGATTGGTACAGACGTTCAGGACGCCATCATGGATGAACCCCGGCACAGGGGACGATTGCGCCCGGAGCAGGCACCCGGGAAAAAACAACAAAAGAAGACAGAAACAAACGAACTGAAGGCCCGTAACTGCATGAGGGGTGGAAGATCTCAATATGAGTCTTCCAGTATCGTGCGGAATGTTTCGATCATCATGCTTGTATCGGGGGACGGGCGCACCAGGAAATGAAAGCTGGTCATCAGGCGCAGGCTGTCGGGCGCGATCTGGCGCAACAACCCGTCATCAACCAAAGGCCGGGCATATGCCTCTGGCAGGAAACCAATATAATTCCCCGAAAGAATCAGCAGGGCACGGGCATCCACGTTTTCCGCGCCAGCACAAAACGTCATCTGCCCCCTGATCCGATCCCATGCGGCAGAAGAAACCGCGCTGGAAACCTCGATCATGCGCTGCTGTTTCAGGATATCAAACGTAATGTCCGCTTCTTCCACCCGTGCCAGTGGATGCGTCATGGCGCAGTACAGACCAAGGGATTCCGTAAACAGCGCCGTACTTTGCATATCCGGCCGATGATGCCCATGCAGCACGATGCCCGCCGTGGCGCGCCCGTCAAGCACCGCAAGTTCCACTTCACGCGGGGATGCGGAACACATATTCATGAAAACCGCGGGATGGCGCGCGGTAAAGGTCTTGATGGCGCGTATGACCGCCGTTTCGCCGTGAATCAGGATATTATCTGGCATATACAGCGAAAAACGCCCCGACAGGATACCGCTTGCCGTATTGATGCGCTGCTGGAAACGCTCGATATCCGTCAACAACTCCTCCGTGGCCTCCAGCACCATGCGCCCTTCACCCGTCAGGGCAAAGCCGCTGCGCCCGCGCTGGCACAGCTTGATGTTGAGGCGGCTTTCCAGGGCAGAGATATCAATGCTGATGGAAGACTTGCTTTTGCCCAGCGCGATTTCGGCTGCGGAGAATCCGCCGCGTTCGGCAACGGTGCGAAAGACACGCAGCAGCCTGAGGTCCACTTCGGCCACCTGGCCACGGAAACCACCACCCCGGCGTCGGCCCGCGGCCATCCGCTTTGTGGATGGCAGGGAAGGGGAGGAAAGGGTCATTAATGGGGCTGTCATGTGCGTCGGGGTCCGTCCATGGTGCCTGCGGGATAACGCTCAGGATGTCTTCAGTCAGATGGATATGACTGGCAAAGTCCGCTGATCGTTACTTGCCCGCTCCAGATTGTCCAGAGAATGCAACAATATGTGTCTGCGCACAAACAGGTTTTTTGATTGCGTGTGGTTAATAAAAAACCAAAGTGAACTCTGTATCATTCCTATCCCGTCATATCTGCCGCATTGCTACGCTGCTGTCTTTCCCTGCGATGCGGGGGTGCTTTTATCTGCGGGATTGTGACGTAATGAATACAAACCACTGGTTCATAGACAGCGAAAGCGGCGATCTGGCCGATGTGCTGTTGTGCCGGCCGGAACATTATTCATGGATACCAAGCAACGATATCGCGATTCAGACGCTGGCCCGTGGCCAGCGCACCAATCATGCAGACATGCTGTCACAGTTTGAGGAGCTGGTAGACGCCCTGCGCATGGCGGACGTCAACTGCCATTTCCTGACGCCACAACCCGGCATGCCGTACGAGGTATATACCCGTGACAGTTCACAGACCACGCCATTCGGCACGGTCATTACCCGTCTGGCGCGTCCCGAACGCCGCGCGGAAGAAGGACCGGTGCGGCAGTTCCATGCGTCGGGTGAAGTCTGGAAAACCTGCACTCAGGGCCATATCGAAGGCGGCGACATACATTTCATACGTCCCGGCCTGCTGATTGTGGGCGTAAGCGGTGGGCGCACCGACGAAGTCGGCGCCCGGCAGTTCACAGACTGGTTCACGCAAGAAGGCTGGACCTGCCGCCTGATCCGATTCCCGGCACATTTCCTGCATCTGGATGTCATCTTTACAATGATCAATGATGATACGGCCATCGCCGTCACTGATGTCCTGCCTGATGCCGACCTCGCATGGCTGCGGGCGCAGGGCATACGCCTGCTGTCCGTCACTTATAAGGAAGCAATGGAGGGCATGGGATGCAATGTCCTCGCCCTTGGGAAGGGACGGGTCATCAGCCCGCATCACAGCACGCGAATCAACCAGATGATACGTGCGGAAGGGATGGAGGTCCTGACACCACATCTTGACCAGTTTTCGCGCGGCGGGGGCAGCGTGCATTGCATGACGATGCCCCTGCGCCGGGCCTCCATCGGGGGATGAGCATCCCACGCGACCATGTTCATAAGGCAACACCCGCGATGGCAACATGATCATTACGATATGTTTTTCATAATGGAACTTGATCGTAACGAATAACCCTGCATGATGCGTATTCATAATGATGGCCGTGGAATGTCGCGTGCCATCACCCTGATATAACGAGGAACGCATATATGAATACGGATGCGACTTTGTCGGCTGACGCCCAACGCGACCTGTTGCAGCGGGGATATTCGCGTCGGCAGTTTGGCCGGATCGGGGCGCTTCTGGGCACGGGCCTTGCGCTGGCGTCCCTGCCGGGACGGATCGCGCAGGCACGCGGGGTTGTGGCGTCGGCAGGCGATAACGCAGGCAAGGTGCTGATTGACAGCAACGAATGGTGGACCGGCCCCATGGAAGAAGGCGTCCGTGCCGGCGTCGCCATGGTGGCGCAGGGAAATCGTTACTGGCCCAACGGCAACCGTCAGGCACTGATCAAGGCTGTGGCCGAGATCGAGGGCGTACCGGCTGACCATATCATGCCATGGCCGGGATCTGGTGATCCGCTATGTCGCACCATCGTAACGTTCTGTTCACCGCAACGCGGGCTTGTCACGCTGGACCCGACCTATGAACCCTCATGGGAAACGGCCGAATGGCTGAAGGTCCCGCTGGCGAAGGTTCCTCTGCGGCGCGAAAAACACTGGAAAACGGATGTACGCGCCATGCTGGCGGCCGATCCGAACGCAGGTGTTTATTATATCTGCTCGCCAAACAATCCCACCGGCACGGTGACACCCATCGAAGATATCGAATGGCTGCTTGCCCATAAACCGGCAGGGTCGATCATCCTGGTGGATGAAGCGTATATCCATTTTTCGGGCACACGCAGCGCCGCCTCCCTTGTGGCAGCGGGCAAGGATGTGATCGTATTGCGCACATTCTCCAAACTATTTGGCATGGCAGGACTGCGCCTTGGCCTCAGTATGGGGCGTCCTGACCTGCTGGAAAAAATGATGCGCTATGACGGGTTTTCACAATCCTTCATGCTCTCCACCGTGGCACTTGCAACCGGACTTGCCAGTGTCACGCGCGCGCAGGAAATCGTCCAGCGTCGCAACCAGATGATTGCCAATCGGGAAATGACATTCGCACACCTGCGCCAGCGTGGGATCTCCTATATCCCCAGTATGGCGAACATGTTCATCGTTGACTGGAAACGCCCGGCCAAACCCGTGCGGGAAGCATTTGCAAAACAGGGTGTCCTTATCGGGCGTAACTGGCCCATATGGCCAAACTGTTCACGCATCACCGTAGGATCCGAAAGTGACATGCAAAGTTTCTGCAAGGCGCTCGATGTTGTCATCGCCTAATTCCACCATCACGGGGAACATGCCCGACGGTTCCCCCCATACACCACCATCACCCCGGTCAACCGTCACGGAACAGGCGCTGCGCCGCGAACTTGCCGCGGCCTATCGCCTGGTGGCGCATTTCGGGATGACCGACCTTGTCTATACCCATCTGTCGGCACGACTGCCGGGGGTGCGACATGCCTATCTGGTCAACCCGTATGGTTTTCTGTTTGAGGAAATAACCGCATCTTCACTGGTCACGGTCGATGCCGACGGCCATCCCCGCCAGCCAACCGCACATCCCATAAACCCGGCGGGGTTTGTGATTCATTCCGCCATCCATCGTGCCCGGCCTGATGCCGCATGCGTCATGCATACCCACACCATCGCGGGCATGGCGGTTGCGGCACAGGATCGCAAGATCCTGCCCATCAACCAGATCAGCATGGAATTCCATGACCGCATCGGTTTCCATGCCTATGAGGGGCTGGCTGCGGAAGACAACCTAAGTGAACGCGAACGTCTTGTCCGCGACCTGGGGCAGAACCATGGACTGATCCTGCAAAATCATGGGCTGTTGACCGTGGGACGCACGGTGGCGGAATGTTTTTACCGCATGTACTACCTTGAACAGGCCTGCCGTATCCAGGTCGCGGCCCAGTCCACCGGCACATCGCTGCATTTCCCATCCCCCGCCAGCATCCTGCGCGCACGCCAGCAGTTCGAAGATGATACAGACCAGGGGCAACTGATATGGCAGGCGCTGCTTCGCAAACTCGACCGCGAACAGCCGGACTACCAGACCTGACCCCCTGACCATAAGGTTACGGATGGGGATGGATGTCCCATCCGCATCCGACTGCGTCCCCTGACATTTTCCAACAGGCCAATTTTAACGACTGCCCTGTGCCATGGGTTCCCCGCGCTCGCGGCATTGTAATCTCTATGCTATGAAAAATTGTCGTCACTACAAGATATAGCCTATTGCATATTTTGTAGCAGTGACGTTGAATGATGTGGCGACAAAGTTTTCAGGCAGGTTCCCATGTCCACTCCTCCCACCACGCCGCCCACGACACATGCCTGGCGTTTCACACGACAGGGAGCCGACAGCCGGAGCCTGCCGGAAGTCCATTCCAGCATTCACGTCCCCAACAGCAGCGCCCTGTGGTGGCGTCGTTTCCTTGCCTTCATCGGCCCCGGATACATGATATCGGTTGGGTATATGGACCCGGGCAACTGGGCCACCGACCTGCAGGGCGGATCGCAGTTCGGTTATCACCTGTTATGGGTCATCATGCTGTCGAACCTGATGGCGATCGTGCTTCAGGCCCTCGCGGCGCGATTGGGGATCGTAACCGGCCGGGACCTTGCACAGGCATGCCGGGACCATTTTTCACCGGTGGTCAGTTACGCCCTGTGGGTGTCATGTGAACTGGCGATCATCGCGTGTGACCTGGCAGAGGTGATCGGAACCGCAGTCGCGCTGCAACTCCTTTTTGGCCTTCCGCTGATCGGGGGATGCGTGGTGTCCATCGCGGACGCCTTTATCGTCCTGCTGCTGATGCAGCGCGGCTTTCGCTATCTTGAGGCCTTTATAATCGGGCTCCTGATTATCATCGCAGGCTGTTTCGTGGTACAGATCATCGCAGCCGTCCCCTCGATTTCTGCGATGCTGCATGGCTTCGTGCCCACAACGCAGATCCTGACCGACCCGTCCATGCTGTATATCGCCATCGGCATCATCGGGGCGACGGTCATGCCCCATAACCTTTATCTGCATTCATCCATCGTCCAGACCCGCGCATTCGAACGCACCCCGACCGGGCAGCGCGACGCCATCAAGTGGTCCACACTCGACAGCACGATTGCCCTTGTGCTGGCGCTGTTCATCAATGCCGCGATCCTGATCGTGGCGGCGGCGGCATTTCATGGCAGCGGCCATCAGGACGTGGCCGAAATCTCGGATGCCTACCGTCTGCTGTCGCCCGTGCTGGGGGTGGCGATCGCCTCGACCCTGTTTGCTACAGCCCTGCTGGCAGCGGGCATGAACTCGACAATAACCGGGACACTGGCGGGACAGATCATTATGGAAGGGTTCCTTCACCTGTCCCTTCCTGCGTGGGCGCGTCGCCTGCTGACACGTGGCCTTGCGGTCATTCCTGTCCTGTTCGTCACGCTGTTTTATGGCGAGCATGGCGTGGGGGAACTGCTGATGTTCAGCCAGGTTATCTTGTCCATGCAGTTGCCGTTCGCGGTCATCCCATTGGTGATGTTCGTATCAGACCGTGAAAAAATGGGGGAATTCACGATTTCGCCCGTCATGAAGGTCCTGGCATGGGTCATAGCCACCATCATCCTTGTCCTTAACTTCAAACTGCTGTGGGACACCGTGACGTCTGCATCCTGAGTGAGATCAGCACGTCACGCCACACCATTCGTGCAGGGAGGGAACATGACAGGCCTATCCCATACGGCGGCCCCACCAGCGCAGGTGCATCTTGGCGCCCGACACACAGCGCCGGATTATTATATGGGCCGCCTTGTCATCATCGTCATGGCAATCGCGTGCATGACTCTGTTTTTCATCCTTCAATAACGCCGCGATCTGGCCACGCCACACAGGCATATGCATCAAAACGCATGCCTTCTTCTGGACGTGTGCGCGCATGTCGATTATTTTCCGGCATATGCCGGAGCCGGTTGCGCATCTGCTCCTGAAACGCGAATGAGACGGAAGAGCTGATGCCAGGCAAATCGTACGACCTTGTTTTAAAAAACGGGACTGTCGTCCTTCCCGATCAGACCGTGATGACGGATATTTTCGTCCACAATGGGCGCATTGCACAAATCGGCGGCACCGGGAATGCGCAACGTACGCTGCAATGTGATGGCCTGACCATCCTTCCTGGGGTGATCGACACGCAGGTCCATTTCCGCGAACCCGGCCCCGGTGATGCAGAAGACCTGGAATCCGGCAGTCGTGCGGCCGTGCTGGGCGGGGTAACGGGGGTGTTCGAAATGCCCAATACCCGCCCCCCCACCGATACCCCCGACGCCGTCACTGACAAGCTGGCCCGCGCACGGGGACGGATGTGGTGCGAACACGCGTTTTATGTGGGGGCCACAACTGACAACGCGGAACAGTGCGGGGAACTGGAAAAACTGCCGGGCACGGCGGGGATCAAGATTTTCATGGGTTCGTCCACCGGCAGCCTTCTGGTCTCTGACGATCGCATCCTTGAACGCGTCCTGCGTTCTGGCTCCCGCCGTGTTGCGATCCATGCAGAGGACGAAAACCGGCTGCTTGAACGGGTTAACCATCGCGTGGCGGGGGATCCGTCCTCCCATCCTGTCTGGCGGGACGAGGAAACGGCGATGCGGGCGACACAACGCATCGTCGCCCTGGCGCGCAAGACAGGCCGACGTATCCATGTCCTGCATGTCACGACGCCGGCGGAACTGGAATTCCTTGCCGCAAACAAGGATATTGCAAGCTGCGAGGTCACGCCGCAGCATCTGACCCTCGCGGCGGAGGACGCCTATCCCGAACTCGGCACGCTGGCACAGATGAACCCGCCGATCCGCAACCGTGCGGCGCGCGATGGTCTCTGGCACTGGATGGGACAGGGGGTTCCTGACATCATCGGGTCCGACCACGCCCCCCACACCATAACGGCAAAAGAGCGATCCTATCCCGACTCCCCATCAGGGATGCCTGGGGTGCAGACGCTGCTGCCCCTTATGCTGGACCATGTTGCCCATGGGCGCCTGACACTGCGCAAGGTTGTGGACATGACCTCCGCCGGTCCACAGCGCCTGTTCGGGCTGGTGCGAAAGGGACGGATCGCCGTTGGTTATGACGCCGATTTTTCGATTGTCGATCCACAGGCCCGGTGGGAAATCAGGCAGGACTGGCTGGCATCACGATGTGGATGGTCTCCCTTTGTCGGTCGTACACTGACGGGTCGCCCCGTTGGCACCATTATCCGTGGCAATACCGTCATGTGGGAAGGGGAATTGCCGGGCAAGGCAATCGGCCAGCCCTTCCGCTTTGACGCAACAGACCGCCCCCAACAGTAAAATAGGACTGTATGATCTCGTACGGGGAACCTGGTGCTTATATCCGGCGCTTAGGTATAAAGCAGGGTAATCGCCTAAAATATAAAACCCATAATTTTATCAGTTTTTTCAATAAGTTCTTTTCAAGGCGACTCTGAAGACGGATTTGGGATGGTATGTAGATAATAGAATTACAGACCTGTACTCCCATGATTTTCGCAACACACCACAATCCCACAGGATCACCCAACCGCCATGCCGGAAGCTACATGCAGATAAGTTCACGTGCGGCTGTGGCATTCCTGATTACATGCAGCCTGACGTCCCCGGGACATGCACAACCCGTCTCGCCTGACATCGCACAGGAAATGAATGACCTACGCTCGGCGATAAAAACGGAACTTGGGTCACAGGCCGTGCATCTCAACAGCAACCTGACCGACAAAGATCTTGCGCAGGCGAAACAGATTCTCGATGGGACGCATCTCTGGCCGGATACACCGCAGATCATACTGGTCGTGGACCGTTCCGAACGGGTGCAGCGATTGTGGATTGCCGTGGGGGGAGGGGAGCTTGAAAAGCTGACCGCGCTGGGTTCGGTCCGTGTCAGTACGGGACGTCCCGGCCGAACGGAGCATTTTCGTACCCCCGTTGGGGTCTTCATAAATGACGGGCAGATCTATGGTTATCGCGCGCAGGGAACGAAAAACGAATTCGGCGTGCGTGGAAATGGTAACAAAGGCATGCGCGTATGGGACTTTGGCTGGCAAACGACCGAGGACTGGCGCAAAAAGGACACGGTCGCGGTCGTGCGGCTGGAAATGCATGCAACCGATCCCGACCTGTTGGAAGGGCGTCTGGGCCGATCAGATTCCGAAGGCTGCATCCGCATTCCCTCGCGCTTTAATACGTTCCTTGACCATCATGGCCTGATTGATCGCGACCTCGATCATCTGATTCATGATGGACAGAATGCACGCGCCCTCCAGGCGCTGCTTGGCGCAAGCCACGATCCTGCCCCCCTTGCTGGGGACAGGGTGGTTGTGATCGATTCATCACAAACAGATGCGCAACTTTCGGACCCGGAACGGGCACGGAAGATACAAGATGATTTTGCAAAATTCCTTGCACAATCACAAAATCCCAATCCCAATCCCAATCCCAATCCCAATCCCAATTCTACTCCTGCTCCTGCTCCTGCTCCTGCTCCTGCTCCTGCTCCTGCTCCTGCTCCTGCTCCTGCTCCTGCTCCTGCTCCT
>ERZ746981.345-NODE-345-length-20263-cov-12.019766_pt1 | contig 20263 bp, 13 predicted proteins | sample MGYA00374948_ERZ746981 | MGnify/ENA primary metagenome ERZ746981 (study PRJEB28757, sample SAMN06711160) | food metagenome | host: microorganism | place: China:Harbin | collected 2017-01-30 | study: EMG produced TPA metagenomics assembly of the Analysis of...
TATCTCAATTGCTTATTGTCATTCGTGGAAGGGCCTTACAAATCAAAACTTACCCTAGGGATCCTGGCGTTTCCTTCCTCCTACACATATCAATCATTTTCCTATATAATATATATCAGGAGTCCGTTATCTTTGAATATTAGTTCACATAGCTTTACTGCACTAGAATAGAGTCCTCCCATAATCAATTCGCTCCTTATCAATCGGCACATTTTATTGTATGCAAATGAAAGCTTATCTTAAAGACGATGGCCTACTGCTAGAAGAACCACTTCCGCCAGTCGAATCAGATGGCCATAGACTTTTTTTAAACTTTGGCTGTGTTAATGTGACCGTCAGTACTGGGGGAGCAGGTTCCGCTGTTTCCGAAAGCCCTGTTATTAAATTTAAAGATATATTATGGGCTCAGCCGTGCAAAACCGGAATTCACAATGAGCTGGAAATTTCGTACGTCCGAAAGCTCGGTGATAGACTTGTTGCATGCACAAGCGTTTTAACAGTTTATTCTTTGGATTCTGAGCCACAGAAGAGGGAGGGAACAGAAGATACGCTATGCAATAACAACTCAGCAACAAAGGTTTCCGATGAGTCGACGATCTTTCTCTCGGAAAAAGTCCTTGAGCGCTCCTATCCGGAATCAGAGCCCGGAAGGTCAATAATGGTCATTATAAACCCTCACAGCGGCCAGGGCAAAGCAAATAAAATTTATGAGACTAAAGTAGAACCGATATTGAAAGCAGCTCAGTGCAAGATTACAGTGGCCAGGACTGCTTATAGTGGGAATGCAAGTGATATAGCGGAAAATATGAACATAGACAAATACGACATGATATTGTGTGCATCAGGCGATGGTATTCCACACGAGGTAATCAATGGTATATATAGGCGAGAGGATCGTGCTCGTGCATTTGATAAGTTGATAATCACACAAACACCATCGGGGTCTGGAAATGCGATGTCCTTATCATGCTTGGGCACACTAGAGCCATCGCATGCCACATTAGAACTTCTTAAAGCTGCTACAGTGAGGAATGATCTTATGGCAGTTTGCACACAAGATGCAGATGTGAAACTTTCATTCTTAAGTCAAACGTATGGTCTTATAGCACAGGCTGATATTGGAACAGAATTTATGCGGTGGGTAGGCCAGGAACGATTTTTGCTCGGTGTTTGCTATCAAGTTCTTTCAAAATCAAAGTATCCATGTAGGATCGCTGTCAAATATATTGCAAGGACAAAAACAGAGCTGTCACAATATTACAAGAAGCATTTAAATGATCTATCCGACTTTAGCCCGCTTAGTGAGGAGGATTTCAAACTAAAGTATGCTGATAAATTTATAGGCTTAGAAGATGCAGCAGATCTGAGTCTGCTACCGGATTGGGAGCCTTTGGACGAAGGGGTGTGTTCAAACATGGGGATCTTTTACTCTGGAAAAATGCCATATATTTCAAAAGATACCAACTTCTTTCCTGCGGCTTTACCAAACGATGGATCAATTGATGTAGTGGTTACAGATGTTAGATCAGGAATTTCCAAGACAGTTGACGGACTTCTTTCGTTAGATAAAGGCCTACATGTCTGGAAGGATGATGTTGCACATATCAAAGTGGAAGCTTTTAGAGTGATTCCACTTCCTGGTCCCAACGATCGGAACTTTATCTCCGTTGACGGAGAAAACTTTAAGTTACGGCCTTTTCAAGTTGAGATTTTGAAGGGCATAATGAAGACTGTTATGTCTGGCGGGTGTTACACTGAAACTGGATTTCTGGAACAGACCAAAGACTAGAATTGTAATTTATCCTAAATATTCACAATTATTAGAGATAACAAAAAAAAGAGCAGCAAAAGATAATAGGAACGCAACGGAAGTATATCTTGTAGCTTCAATTAAATAGAAATGGTGATGCTTTTAGCGACTGCCGCTTTGTTATAAACTCAGAAGAAAACAATTAAAAAGTAAGGTTCCATCTAATCCAAAAATTAGCTTTTCTTTATTGGTGTCTCATCCTCCTCACTGTCATCGACAATAAACTTATCGTCGGACACAGGCTCCGGATCCATAGCAGAAAGATCCTTCCATTCAGCTGCTGGTTTCTTTGCTGCTTTTACAGTTTGGTCTGCAGTACTCTGAGCATTCAACTTTTCCGTCGACGAAACTTCAGCCTTTGGCATAGATTCTTCATGCTTCACACTACTTTCAGTATTGTTTGAAAGCTGAATTGGAGCCAATTTTTCCGACAACCTGTCCCCTAAGTCATCCTTAGGAGGAACTGGAGGTGCATTTGCTTTGGCAGATTTTGTATCATCAGCGCCAAAGGCACTAAAAAGTTGTTGCTTTCTTCTACGTGGTAAGTGTGGAGTCTCTGACTGCTGCTTCTGCTCTTCATCAGGGGTTATCTTCTTTGCCAAGCCGCCGACCCAACTGCCAAACTTCGTCCTAACATTCTCAACATTCTTGCTAATAGAATCATATATGTCATCCAGCTCGTCACGATCACTATCACCATCCTTAGCCCAGGTAGGAGTACTGCCATCCTTGTCATAACCATGAGATTGACGTCTTCCACTTTTTTCTGATGCTCTTCTACTGCTTCCCCGCTCATATTGCCTGGCCAACCTCTTGGCAAGAGCTTCATCTGATTCCAGTTGTCTTCTGGTAGAATCATCAAAAGCTGCACCATGTGAATTACCGGCACGAGAATTGGAACGTGGTGATGGAACCTGGACACCACTGGTAGGATCAGATATGAAGAGCAGAGCATTGAAAGCAGGATCCATTCGTCCTTCTGATGCAATTAGTGCCATTTTCACAAACTTTTCTTCGACATTCGGAAATGCTTCCTTGAGTTCATGAATTGCTTTTTCTGTTGAAGATATTGGTCGTTTTGGCATCGGAGGTGGGTTTGGAGAATCATAAGCTGATGTATTCGACTTATTTTGCTTACTTTCACTTTCCTTTCCGTTCTCTGGGACGCTTTTATTTTCAACTTCCTTATCTTCACCCTTCTTTTCATTAGAATCCAACTTTGGATCAAGTGAGGCATTCATACCTGTAGTTATGTGTTTTAATTGCTGACGAAAACAAAACCTGCAAAATGAGAAAACTCCAATCTTGATTCTGTTTCATGCAATTAATTGTCAACTCAGCGAGACACAACGCGGCCCAAACAAGTAACCATCAAATATGTCTGACACAAGAAAAGTAAAAGGCAGCTATCGACGCGTCGATAATTTGCATAATTCTGCGTCGCTATATTTTACCTATTGCAGTCCGATGATACTGGAGATGAGACCACCGGTCGTGTAAAAACTGTCAACAAAATATTTTTTCCCGATGTATGAAATTCGTACTATAAAAGAGGAGCTATCTCCGGGGTTTGAGCTAATTCCTTTACTCCTCTTGCATGAAAGAAAAAACGTCATTCTCCACTAGATAGGCTCTGAATTATAGGAACTCGTAGCCCTTTTACCCGTGGCTAACCTGTGCGGACAGCGGAGCTAGAATGAAGTTTTGGATCTGAGCACCTTTAGGTGTCTCTTATTCTAGTAGGAAAACTACAATATTGGGTTTCACTCAATTGGGACGCTTTTTGTTTTTTCTACTCTACATTTGATCTAATAGCAATCTGAAACAAATACAATCAAGAGTGAACTGAAATTTAGTAAGCGTGTGCACTAAACAAATGAATTAAAAATATGTCAGTAATGAAACAATGTAGAAAGCCTGGAGGGGGAGGACGTCTCCCTTGCGCTCTTTCCAGCTTGTATGTACCCAGGACCGGGCCTTCATATAAAATAGCAAATAATGTAGTGTAGTAGCGTAATGTATTCTGAAAAATTCTACCTACTAGCGGAATTCTGTCTTCTCGAAAAAGCACTGACCAGCACTGCAAATCGGACACAGTTTCATTGGAAATGCTCACCCTCTTCTATTGCACCTTTATCTTTTGGCCTGCCTTCTGCCGTAATTGAACCTTCGCACTTTCCACATTGGAGTGCAAAACATCTCCCAAAACTCTGAAAATGTAGATAACGAAATCGCATCCAACAAGAAGGAGATATGGCACTATTATAATAAGCGATATTATGTAATTGACATATATGATGGTACGCTTGATGGCATGTCCGTATTGTGCAATGGCAATGTAATAATCATCCGTTGACAAAGAATTAAGCCGTTCTATAGCCTCCGAAAAGGCCTGATGCCATAAGTATGTTATCGTCGTGCCTAGTGCTTGCATCATATTGCGGGCCGCTTCACAGATTGGTGTATATATATATTCGAATATCACAGTGACAAAATCTGAAAACTGGTTAATGGATTCACTCAAGTAGATATTTTAAGATGATATAAATGGAATCCAGGATGAAAATACTGCTTTCTCTCTTTCTGCGAACTGTATATGCTGTGGACAATAGTGAAAAATAAGAAGCAATAATGAAAACTAGCTAGCTGTAATGAACAGAATATAATCTCATTTGATCGGGCAAACAACAACGAACAAATTTAAATTCATTCCAGAAGTTACAAGGTTTAAAGATATCTTAAAGGCAAACGTACGGCCATTAAGATTTAAGGGAAATTTGAAAAAAAAACTGGCAGAGTGTTTATTCACCATTTAAATAAGATTTGAGATGCTCCTTTTTCGGTAAATACGACCACACGGGCAGACAGATTCATTTCGGTTGATGCGGAAATTACATTGTTAAATTTTTTTAATTTTTTTTTAGCAGTATCGGCTTAAACAAAACTGTCAGCCACAAACTGAGCTACATTACATGACTGACTCACTAGGGACTAAAGGCATTTTTTTAATTCATTTTCATTCATTTCAACTGCCGATCGTTGCAAATACTTGATAATCTTGGCGTGTACTTTTTCTTCTGAAATATTTTATATAGATCCAGGCATGAAGAACTTTGTAAGAAGCAAAAGAGTACATCTATTTGCTGATAGTTTTAAAACAACAAGAAAGACTTGCCTCCGAAACGTTTCTGCAAGTGTGGAAAGGTAAACAAAAATAACTGATACTCGTGATATTGTCATTACTTCTAAAAGTTAAATTTGCTGACGTTTATTGTAATCAAAGAGTTTAATATATTCGGCAAGACCATTCTTATTGATAAACGAGGATCGGAAAGTGGCTCCGAATGCATGTAAAAAAGTAACAGAGCGGGAGCGGAGGGGAGAGGGAAGGGAGTTGGCAAAAAAAAATAATAATAATGATTAAACTAAGCAGAAATACATCCCTGCATTGTACAACTCTGGGGAGAAAAAGAAAAATTGTCCCAATATAAACTTTTCACCAATAAGAACAAATCCCACGGCTGGTTTATGCACAGTCATTCAGAATTGACATTAATTCTCCCTTAGCTTAACGCCGACAAGCAAAAAAAGCATACTAGTATGAGTCGAATGGAAGTATATTCTCCGGAGGGTCTTCGGATGGACGGCCGAAGGTGGAATGAGCTTCGACAATTCAGTTGTCAAACAAACACACATCCAAATGCTTCAGATGGTTCATCATACGTGCGACAAGGAAACACGGTGGTTCTTTGCCTCGTGAAGGGACCGATGGACACAAATAGAGCTACTTCAACAACAAGGGCATCTGCAGATGGACCTGTTTTAAATATAAACGTTAGTTATCCACCATTTGCTGGCATAGAACGAAAAAAAAGATCAAAGAATGAGAGAAGGCTTTCTGAATTAAGTATAGTGCTAGAAAGATGCTTTCTCAAAACTATAGTTTTAAAGAATTACGCACGGACGGTGATAGAGGTAAACTTGACTATACTCAGTTTTGATGGTGGCCTTTTGGCAGCTTGTTGTAACTCCATTACTTTGGCACTTATAGATGCCGGAATATCACTCTATGATTATGTGAGTGCCGTTAGCGTGGGAATATATTCTGAAACAGCTCTGCTTGATTTAAATTCTTTGGAAGAGAGTGATTTAAGTTTTGTGACAGTAGGAGTTGTCGGGGATAGCGATAAACTTAATCTAATAATGTGTGAAGATCGACTTCCCCTCGATAAACTGGAGAGATTAATTAATTTGGGAATTCAGGGCTGCCACCAACTTAGAAAATTAATGAATGATACGGTGAAGGAAGTGGGCGTTGAACTTCTCAGTAAAAGACAATAAGCATAGAATATATCTCTTGAATATAGGTAGAAATGAAAATCATCCGATATATTAAAGAGGAACTGAACAGTACACAGTAAAAATATAGAAATAGTAAACATACAGTTTGACCTGTCGTTCAACCAGATAAATAAAAGAAAAGCGAATCATAATAATAAAAATTGGCACGCACAACTATTTGGCCGTCTTCAAATGCATCTTTTTGAAGAAGTTTTTGCCCTTTTGCTTTAGAACAGAAGATCTCCTAATAAGGTCACTTGCCAACTCAGATGTAACCGATCCAACTGATGAAGATGTGTAACGATGGTGCAGATGCTGAGAATTGCTGTAAGCAGATTTCACATTTGGTCCCATTTGACCATCTTTACTAATGGCAGGTCGTTTTCCCATCTTGACAGTTTCTCGGAGAAATGTTTCAAGTCCGGAGTCAAAGTTCAGGAGATCATTTCTTCCTTTTTTGAATGCAGCAAGCCTTTCCTCCGATGTCGGGAGAGCCATAATTGCTCTTACGCTGATTGATGGCAACTCTGGAATTTTCCAGTCGCTATAGTCCTGCGGCGGGCTTTTCATGCTGGAATATGATGATGTAAGCGATTTTGATGACAACTTACTACTTGCCTTTGTATCTATGGATTCCCAAGTAACACCAGAATTTCGCGTGGTATCTTCAGTCGTAGTTGACGATCTTTTGGCGTTATTGTACTCCTCGCCTTCAGGAAGTGGCTCTAACATACTTGAATCAATTGTGTTTTCATTCTCCTTGGTGCCTTCAGTGAGACTATGAATCCCACCTGAATCGTCACCATTTGCATCCACATTCACCGCCAAAGGCTCTGGAATTTGTGTCCGCTCACTTGCAGTTTCTTCTTCTGGAATAGCAGTACTAACTGTGCTTGCAGTCATCACCGTCCCCGTTTTATCTTTTCCTTTAGTCTGTACAGTATCCATCGTGTTCATCCTGATAAATTTGGCTCTAAAGTCCGAAGAATCTGGAAGCGGCGCCTCAGACAACGCATCATCTTTTTCTGTAACAGATCTAGATATCACACCAGTTGATAACGATCCCGTGGATGTATTCGAAAGATGATGATCAAGAACACTACTGGCATCATCATTTGGAAGAAATGAATATGCATCCCCATCTTCTTCCCCGTTGCTTTCTTTACCGCTACTTCCGTCTGCTTCACTTGAAGCGTCCTCGCTTGAATTACTATGGTTATCAATTATGCTATCAGGCTTAACATTATTATTCACCTTTGACTCGGCAGTGTCATCAATGTTCCTATGCTCTGAATTATCCATTTGAACAGCATCATAGTTGTCAGTCTCATTTCCATAATCATCCACTATATCTTTGTCAATATCGTCATCAATACTCGCGTCCAGAGCATCACTATTTGCACTTTTGTTATTGGACTCTTTTTCGTCACTTTCACCTTCACCAAGCTTCATTTCCTCATCATCCTCTGCTTTATAGTCACCAGCCCTAATGCTATTATTATCATCATTGTATCCAGATGCTTCCAAGCTATTTCCATTCATCTTCAAACCTTCCAGACTTGTTTCTATATCATTCATATAATCGTCGGCTGACTTCACCTTCCCACTAGGTATACCCAACTGCTCGTTTTCTATTCGAGATGAATCCTTTGATTCACCAGCACCTATTGATAATGGCCCTGTTTCCTCGATAGAATCATCATATTCTCCAACAATATCACTAGCTGATATTTCACTTAATGAGGAGTCTGTGGTTTGCGCACCTTTAAGTCCTGGATATGATGGTTTGGGCGTACTATCAGATTCCCCTTCACTTTTCACTGTTTGCTTAGCACTTTCTTCATTGACTTTTTGCTCGCTTGTACTTTTTCGAGGCTTCGTATTTTTATTACTATCTACGTCATCCATAGATTGTAAATATGCCTCGTAATAGGCAAATCCGCTATCTGGTGATGACTTTGACATCCTGCAGTTTTAAAGTACTAGTAATTCTTCTGGCTTTAACGCAATTTAATGCATTACAGTTAGAATGTCCTTAGCAAAGAAGAATATCCAAAAAAATAAATGGGAAAAAATAAATAATATAGATAACTCAAGTTAAGGCCGCTCGACATAATGTTTGTATGCCAAGAATATTTCTGTACCTTACATTCCTTACGAACTTCATTTCCACTAGCATTATTATTGTTCTCGGTACCCCCGTACACAAATATCTGGGGGTTCTAAAATAAACCTTACTTTGTTTCAGGAGGAAATTTTTAAGCACGTTCGCTATAGACACGCTGGTGGGAAAAAAAAAGTTCTCTCGCGATCATGGTACGGGTACCAAAAATTTTTTGCTCTCCTCCCTGCTTCACTTTAAAGTTTCCATGAACTCAACCACTATAAACTTTCAAATTATCCCAATTCATATTCAGCATTCTCACTTGAGAGTATCTGAATGTGTCTGAAAAGGGCAGTACGTCCCTGTCTTTTTTAATAATCAAGAGCTTCCTTCTTAGAAGATGATATCTTGTTCATCATTATCATCAGAAGATGAGCATGAATGAATAAAATAGCCCACAATAAGACAAGACTAGGTCCGGATGATGCAGCCAAATGATGAAATACAATTTACAAACCTTATCTACATTATCTGAACTGGATTCTCAAGTTTATTGGGTTTCTATTTGATAGAGAAATAATTGAACCACTGATCTGTGCTGTGTCATTTCACGTCCCTAGGCATGCCTTATGGTGAAGGTCGTAGTATAATTATGTTATATTAACGCATTTTGTATTTATTCCTCTCCAGCAGGTATTTCGTCTTTAAGAATCTTGTTGAGTTTCACGCGTATTTCAGTGTTCTCATCACCTTTCAAACTATCTTGCAAGAAGCTCACATCACAATCTAGTTGAACCATCTCTAAGCACCCTTTCAATACTCCGCAGAGTACATTCGAATACCATAATTTCTTTCTTGCCTCGGTATTTGGTAGTTCAACAAAATCGGCTAACGGGTTTTCCACCAAAATGAGACCAAACGACTTATTATCTGCTGTCCAGTGAGATACCGTTGGAGTGATGTTTAAGAATATTTTAAAGCCTATTTTCGACACAACCTCGGCGGTTTCATGCATATTTGTGCATCTACTGAGTTGCGTCTTTTGTAGAAATTCGTCAATTAGCCGTACTCCAATGTTATAGCCCATTTTATATAATTCGTTATTAACTTGATCATAATTGTTGTCTAGATCTTTGCATAGTTGTGCCACGACCGAACCATATGTGAGTGTAAACAATTCTGAATTGATCTTCTCCACCTGATTCTTCCAAATGTCATCCCCTAGTTGCTTCAGTTGTTTTGACATGATTTGTATGCTTTTGACACAAAATTAATGGAAGTAAACAGTCTAGCGATATACAAAACGTAAGCGATTTTTCAGCGACAAATTTCTCTTGAATAAAGAAACAAACAGATTTGATTTTGAAATGTATAAACTATAAGGCCACTAGGCTTCTTCGATATTCCAATTTACACGTAATTTACAAGTGTGAGATCTTGCACATATCCTCGCTCAGTCTTTTTTTTTATGTACCATTTTTTTTCACTTACTAGGAGATACTCCTCAACTCCGCTTTAGAAGAACAAGCATACATTTTTCTCCATACCCCGGATTTAAATTGTAAAATGTTAAATTGTTGTATATATAATGTGTAAGAATTTAAAGAATTGGGTTACCATAAAAGTTCCTGCTCATAGTATTCGACATGCTTGTGTCTTCTTAAGCATTCAACTGTAGCAACCCTAACGTCGGCATTTAATGTAGATGGACCGCATGCAATAATTGCAGTTGGTCCTTCAAGAGCATAAATACTCTTCAATGTTTCCGTCAAATCTGGTCTCTCGCTAAATTCAATTGAAACTGAGCTCGAACCATTTTTCTCAGCCAAGTCTGCAAGAAACTGCTGCATTTCCACTTTCTGCTGCGAGAGTGCATCCCCGGCTTCTTCTTTATCTTTGCATCCTTCAGTGTGGGCATGAGAGCCATCATGTATTAATGCAGACTCTACAATATGATCAACCTTACGAAGACTAGTGTTCTCCATAGGATCTGTCTCCTGAGCGGTGTGTTGTTCACATGGAATATTGACGTGGTGCCTCGTAACAAAGATCTTCAATTGAAGAATTTCGCTGAACTCTCTCAATCGTTCAACCTCTTCCCTGAAGAGGAGCACTGATTCAAAGTTTGGAACTATCCAAACAACGGAAATGGACTTTTCGTTCGATGTCTTCTGACCCCTTAAAACTTGTGCGCGGTATATTTGAGCAAGATCCATACACATGGAATAAACAACAGTCATTCCAACGCCCCCAGCAATGAACACCGAATGATCATAAGCCTTGAACGGAATATTTGTACCATATGGACCTTCCACTAAAATAGGCATGGAACATTCAGCCAGTGGCAGCTTGGAGATGAAGTTTGCAAGTTGCTTCGTTAGTCCTCGCTTAACCCTGATGATGAATACTAACTGATTGAAATTTTGTTGTGATGTTGTTGAAACTACAGTAAAAGGGTGTGCTTGCCAAGCCATATTCCATCTCATGAAATAAACCCAACAATAGACACCAGGAAATGGTTTCCACCATCCTGAATGATTCACTTCCATCCTAATTGAATGTGGCACTTTCTTCAGTATCTTTTTTCCAGATTCCAGTTGTTCTTCCACCCTATATATCACCTTGCATCTGGCCTTAAGAAGTCCACCGGTGGAAGCAATTTTTGCAATCCGGAAAATGTAATCGGCAGCCCAGATGGAAAATGACACGGCCAAATACTCTATCCAACCAAGAGTTAGGCAATGATACCAGGCACCAACGGTGAATATTATCAAAAGAATCTTGTGAGAAGCTTTGAACCATTCGTAATACCTCCTACGTAAGGAACCCCACACCATAGTAATGCAAAGGGCGGAAAAGGCTGTGTTGGCCATTCTCCATTTTAATAAACCCCATCTTGCAATATAATCACCTCGAGCTCTTACGTAGCTCAAATAGAACACACAATGAAGTAGCAATAGAATAAATGCAATTCTGGAAACCCATTTGTGAAATGTTTGAAATGTTCTGTAGCTAAAACCGGTGATCTTAGTTAATGGATTATTTCTTGCAGCAAACAAAAACACCAATGGAAGCTGGATAGTGCCTATAATTCCTGTCCTGTCAGCATAATCGACAAACTTCTGACCCCTAGGACATCTGAAAATTGTATTTGGACTCACGATCTTATAATCAACGCAGCAAAGAATTGCAACAAGGCAAAAGTAGACGAATATGATCAAAGCGTGGACTCTGACGGGCAGACGATATACTGATTCAAGAATACCTAGATCGTGAGTGTTCTCTGTCTTTTTATTGTCATTTTTAGAAAATAGCTTTAGCCTTGTTAACTGCGAAGGTCTCACTAACTGTGGACAAATAAGACTTCTCCGAAGCCAGTTAACAAATTTGGTTTGCTCAATTCTTTCTGAAGCGTACGGACAACACCAGTGGGCAATATTTATTACTGCGGCAACCAAAAATATGATTGCCCAATAGCCATAAAGAGCCCAACCCATGTATGTCGAATCATTTCTTTGCTTCATTAGATTTACAACACTATCATATGACACGGTAAACGCTTTCTGTGATATTGTAACGGGATTTCTGAGGACTGAGGACGTCTCAATGCTATCCATTGGCTTCAAATATTCAGTGGCATTGTCATAAATACTAGCCACGTGAACCATTCTGTACTTTTGATGACCTTGGCTTGAACATGTGTCTAAAAGATAAGAATATGCCTGGGCCAATGCTTGACTATCCTGAGCATATGTTTCGATACAGTTGATAACTGTTCCCAAAAATGACTTATCGACACACCGACAGGTATATGATAAATCTGGCTGAGGACAATCAAACGGGAAATTTGTAAAATTGTTGGCCACATTCAAGCATGCTGCTCCTTCTGCACTTGTAATACCTCTGGCTAAAGATTTAGCAGCAAAGCTCCAAAGAATAAGAAGCAGTACAACAAACATTTTAAAAGAAACGAATGCCGGTGAAGGTTGTGAAGACTGTGCGAAAAAATGAAGAATAGAAGTAAAGAAAGCAAGTGTAGCGTGAAGGTTGTATAGAGTTTGGTTGACAAAAGCATGAATAATTCCTATTGTAGAGTTTGTCAAGTCACAATCCTTTTTTTCTCCCTTTTTTTTTATATATCCTTTTTTGAGTTTCCACAATAAGCGCTCAACCAATTAATTACTAAGTGAACGAATTTCAATGTATGATAAGTTCATACCAGGGAAACATTAAGCCATTCTTATTTATTTCAAAAAAACTTCTGTAAGTATATAAATCTCTAATGATTATATTTACTTTGGGGCGACAAACAAAATTAAGGCCGCTAGTATGTACATCCAATATTTTTGTATGAAGTTCTTGTCATCGTCATCATTTTTCTCCTCACTACCCTTACTCTTCGAGCTTTTACTCTTTTTGCTGTACGCTTTTTCTCTCTTCTGATCAGCTTTTACAATATTTTTCACACTAGAAAAGTCCACATTCGGTAGCATTTGGGTGCTTTTCACAAAAACTTTGATAGGGGCGCTTTTCCGGCTGTTTTTTCCATCTTTGGGGTTTCCGGGTGTTTGCAAAAAAGCCACTGATTCCACTCCTAGAGCGGAATTCTGTTCAATTTGAAGTACCCCTCTAGTTCTTGGGCCAACTGTAGCATAATTGAAGCACTCCACGCTAACGTTTTCAGGATTATTGCATGAAAGGGAAATGCAATAACGCTTCGTTTCAAAGTCGGATGTAATAAAAGTTGAGTTTGTCGTCCACCCGTTTTCCGTGTACCAAAAGCTTGTAATTGGTATGATGGATATTTTTGCATTACGTTGTAGGGGTTGAAGAACTAAAAAGTATGATGAATCAGGTGTTAAACTAAAAGCCGAGACCTCGCCAAGTAATGTTGATAATAGAAGTATTATTGACAACATAGCTAAAATGAAGTCTAAAATGTCAACTAATTGAAAATGGTACCAATAGTATTGCAGAATCGTTCAATTAAGAAACCACTAATGTTGGTGAATATAAGTCTAAATTTCCCAAGACCGCAATGGATGAATGTATGCTTTTTGTAGTTTATATATTACTGTTATTTTGTATGGGAAAACAGTGCATACCCAGAGTTACATACACTGGATAGAAAAGCTTTTTATTTAATTATTTTTTTTTTTTTTTCGGGGCTACTCCTCACACTTACTTACTCTCGAACCATTAGGGCAACCAGGTAATGTTGAATCATACACATATAATTAAAGCGTAACTAATTTATTCAAATTGTGATATAGAAGACAGGAGCATGACCAAACCGCCGATAGTCATGAAATAATAGCGGGCTCTTTCTTCAAAGGTATATGGGAATGTTTTGAAAAAGAAATCAAACTAAAAGAACAAAGCATGGCAAGGAATGGCAAAAGTGCCAAAAAGGAAGAAGATATTGCCTTCAAAAGCAGAATAAAAGTAAATAAAGTAAATTTTAATGGCGAAATTTGCGGGTGAAAATAAAAGATAACGTCCATGAAGTGGAGTGTTATGATGAGACATAACTTTTCTTTAGGAAGGAAATAGGTACTAATTCATGCTATTTTGAGCAAGATAGTATTACTGCCGAACCGCAATGCATCTTTAATAGAAGACAGAAGTTCGCCATTCGAGCGTAAAGGTTTAAACAATGAGTGCTTCTCATCTTTATAGTTAAGATTGAAATCACTCAGATATTTGTTGATTTGACCAGCAACCGTCAACTTTAGATCATGAACGTTAATATCCTTAGGAAGTCTTAGTACGAAGGAACTTTCCCCATCAAGCACTTTAAAGTTAACCTGAACCTTATTTCTGCTGCTTGGTATCGAAGCACTTGAACTATGGTGACGAACAGATCCTCCGGAAAGCGCAGATGGGGAGGCTTTACAAAATAATGGGGCTGTGGGAGCATCATCGAGTTCTTCATTCATATGAGGAGTGGTGTACATGGCTGTATCATTTGCCAGGGGCCGGGGAATTTGGTTTTGCTTGAATTGTTGCCGTTGTGGTAAACCCGGAACTGAAAGTTGTGGATCAGAATCAAACTTGTTTTTCCCGCTCACTTCTTTAGGGGACAGCAATCTCAGAATTTCGGTTTCTGTTAGATCGGAAGAATGCTCAAAATCTCCTGTTCTGGTTCTCATCCAAGAGAGTATGATTTCCAATAGGAAATTATTCTGCAATTGATCAACCAGAGAAACAACCGAGCACAAGTATCTGTTCAACAAAACGCAGCGTGCGTTCATACCATCCTGCGACATGTTGTCCGCAGGGGATATCAAATTTGGAAGTTTTGGAAGAACATTCACCGAGCCTCCTAGTTTGTCTTGATTCATCATGATCTCAACCTGCAAGTTGTAAAAGTCCTGATAAAAACGACAGAGATGAACGTGCCTACTCTGGGAAACTGCATCTATTCTGTACCAGAATCTATTGCTTGTACAATGTGCAGAGGTAACGCGAATGTTAGAGTACGGGAATCTGTGACGTTCTCTTGGCATTTTCCTGATTGGGGAAGATGAGCGATCCGGTTGGTATGCTTTCTTTCCCACTTGCTGTGAAGTGGGAGCGATTGGAAATGTTTTATTCCGAACAAGATTTGAAAACTTTGGAGTTGATGTCATTGGCACACTTGAAGGCAGTGGAATCCTTTTTGATGGAAGGGGTGTTGCAGGAGGAGTTTCTAGCTGCTTATTATGCGCTGGAGAGAATTCTGATGATGGTAAAGGTGAAGAGTATGAATCGAACTCTTGCCTTTTACCTGAATATTCACTCCGCAATTTCTGCTGCTGTCTTCGTTGCGATTGTTGTTGTTGTTGTTGTTGTTGTTGCTGCAGCATTTGCTGTTGCTGCCTTTGAAGCTGCTGTAACTGCAATTGCTTCTGCTGCTGCTGGTATTCATACCATGGAGTTATCAGGTTCCTATAGTTCAGTTGGCTCATAATGGTATCTTTTGACGATGATGGACTCTCCGTGTAGCTGAAGCATGACGAAGTTGTAGTTGAGGTTGAAGTTGAAGAGTGGGAGGAACTTCCACTGTTGTGACTTTTTGATGGAACAAAGTCAAGAACTTTGACTGTGTCTTTTGGAATCCAGCCTGCACGTCCTTTTTCATAGGTGGAGCAGACAAAAATCCACCCTTTAACAACTGATTTCGAAAGAAGCCGCACTGTGTCTCCCATATGTGTTGTTAACTCGTTTTTTGACTGGCCTTCGAATGGAGCAATACACACAAGAACTGGAGAATCTGTCCCGGACATATGCTGACCATTGGTAACAGAAGGCTGCTCACCTCCAATATCATATGAAGGATTTGCTTTAACAGGTGATGGCACGCTATGCAATTCAGCATTCAAAGTTCCAAGGCCGGATGAATTTGCAGCCACATATGGTTCTTCTTTCTGAATATTTGGAGATGTCAGCTTCTCAATGGGAGTGAGCATTGTGTTTTTCTGCACATTGAAGGGGCCGGAAACAGATATATCTGTTTTAATGGAAAGCGAAGGTGTCATGGCTTTTTGAGAATTGGGATGGTTCTTCTTTTCTTGAAAGAAAAGTGTCATGCCAAAAATGTTATTTTCTAAAGGTTTGTATAAGGTAGATGAAGAGGGGATTGACGATAGCTATCTAAAGGAAGTCAATTCGGATGGGAGTAAAAGGAATGAAGCAAATTTAAAGTATGTGCCCGAATTGCACATATAAGGACCAATTGCACTATGAAAAGAGAAACTATAAGAGGAAAATAACCAACGCAAGACGAAGAGATTTACTGGTAAGAAGGTTGGAAATATTAATGATGAAAAATAGTGGATAGCAAAGATAAATAAGTCTTGAACGATGAAACGAAAATCAGGGGGAAATGCAAAGTATGGGAATGGAAAGTAAATAATCAAGAGCACGGTTTAAAATGACATGAAAAAATATGTACATACACTAACAATAGCCTCTAAATAATCTATATGCTCAATATTAATGTATTTTTACTGTTCTATTCAATAGTGGAGAAGCGTATCCCAAATAAGAAATGTGGGAACGTTTAACGGAAAGAAAGATTCAGGGGAAACAACCAAAAATATCTGGTTTATCCAGTTGGAGTAAACAAAAAACGTGTGTTGGGAATCGGGTGACTCGCTGAAAGTTGGAAAAATACAATCAGGGATTTTAGCTAAGAAAAATAAACAATAAGTTAGTTGCTTGCATTTACGTTGAAAAAAAGTAATAAACAAACCGGAATAATAACCAAGACAATAATAGATAAATAAAGTTGGAAAGAATACTAGTAGGCGCGTTATTGTTTCTCTGCTAAAAAGAGACAAGCAGATGAGAAACATTAGCGAGACTTATTGATGAACACAAAAGCCGTTAGAATCATGGATTTTCATTTCAAAAGTTTTTTGTTCAGGCCAAATAATGGAAATAGTATTGATTATTGCTGATCATATAGTTGCATTGTTTTCCATTTAGATTGTCAAAGTATAGGCATTTTTCCTCTATCGACAAATAATTAAATAATTATGTTTTCTTGTTTAATCATTTTATTTTTTTTTCTTCGTACTTTAGAAGCCACATCATATTTGGGCATTCCCATTAGAGACGCGCTAAATTCCGATGAGCATGAAAAAAATTTTCCACTAATCTCGATTACGATATTGGCGGTTAAGAATGTTAGGATAAAGAATGTAAGAGCATACCGATCAAAATGTTCACGTGCTCTAATGTAGGTCTCGTTCAAAAAAAGAGCTCTTTCCATGTTAAGAGACAACGACTAGAACGTGAATTGTCTGTAACTTTGTCCTCGTTTTGGATGGGACTGCAGTGTTGCTTTTTCATGTCAATTAGGTTAAAAAATATATTCGCGCTTACGTCGTACCAAATATTATATACGCATATCAACAGATATGATGTTGTTTATTTCTCATGAAATTTCCTGAAATTTCCTGGAATTTTGAGATGTAACCTTTACCTACCAAAGGCCTGAAAATCATAATTTGAAATTACGATGTCAACTAAAGATGGAAAATTCCAACTGGTTATTTATCTTGTACCTAGATATTATTTCTCGTTCTCCGAATTAAGCATTTTACTGCCATACAAATGGATAACATATTTGAAATTGAGTAAATATGAATTGAAACCTTCCAGTGTTTCACCATTTTGTTGGCATGTGTCTATCCCTCTGGGTTAACCAATATTTCCCACCAATTTAACTCAGCCTCTGAAGTTTTCTATTGCCAAAAAAGGTCGAATTTAACTGCTTATTTTTTAAATGCTACCAACGTGGTGATACGTCTTCTCTACATTTATTTCGCCATCATGCAGGAACTGCATATTAGTAATATGGTAAAAAACGAGTCTCGATACGATCAATTGGGGAAGTAGCTCACTTCTTTTTACATACCTAATTCTACGGATTAGTTATTCGTACAAAAAAAAATAAGAAAATAAGAAAGAAACTTTCTAACATATGCACTCTTTGAAAGAGAAAATTTCTTTGAATATTATTCGTTATTATTTCAGCTATGCCTATTCGAAGTCTAGAATCTGCATTGTTTCTGTACGGTAAGAAATTAAGAATTGTTAATCAAGTTTAAGATAGAAGGGGTCCGAGTGATACAGGCATAGAATTTTATTAGATCAAAAATGCATTGTATCAATATTTTGAAATTATGCGTCCAAATGCAGTATCTGTTTCCAATTTTTGAAAGATACTGCTTTATTTTTTTTGGTCTCCTTCTGTCTGCATGCTACATCATGCAAAGATAATCTGGAGATTCATTCAAGAACCTTACTTTGTTATATGGCGTGTTTCTGTGAACAGGTGAGAATACAAGCGTGGGCGGAGAAACTTTAAGCAAATATCAAAAATATGAAACATAATCTGATTTTGTAAGAAATTGATATAATGATCCTAACTATAAACAACGTGAACAATTATTAATACGCTTAATGTAAGAGTGTTAAATTCCATTCATTCAATAAAAGCTCAATATTATGCCGTTTGGAATACTACTATAATTTTGCCTATCCTGAAATATTTTCTTCTATTTCCCCTAGCAACTCGTTTTTTCAAACGCAAATGCCAAATAGAATGAACAGGCGTCTCTATCCTCTCCAGAAATTCCATATGTGCCGTCTTCTCTTCGTAATGATTGCATCAAGGGATGGGGAAGACGATGGAAATATTTTGGTATTTCCTTATTGAAAACTTCAAACAGGTTTTTTTTGTAACGAAGCTCCATATTATACTCTTCACATAATGCACGAAGTTTTTCAAAGGGAACAACATACTCAGGAACGTGATCCACAGCATCCGCTAGATAGTATGTGTACAAATTCCCGAAAGCGCTCTCAAAATTTCCATCCTTCGGTGGTACTTCAGGAAATTCAACGGAATATAAGCTGTTACCCCATTTCTTTTCACCTGGGGCCAATCTTCTAATTTTCCATCGTATGAAATCGGAAGATGGCATGGTTCCAATGAACATTCCTCCTAGTTTCAATGACCTTGATATATTTTCGAGGGCATGTCTTGCGGTTTGCTCATTGATAAATGCATAATGAAAGCAAAACTGAAGCGAGACCGTATCGAACTCTAAATTTACTTCATCCTGGAAATTCGTCAAAATATCAGGGAGAGGTGTGTTGTAAGCGTCACCAGTTGCAAATATAGCCCTGAATCCGTATCTTCCTCCTCTGTATCTGTGAATGGCTTCCCTGATAGATTGATCCGATATATCAACACCCACATACGACGCTATCTGTGCCATTTCCCACTTGGCCAAATCACCACCTTTCCCGCATCCAAGATCTAAGACATTTCCACCGCGAACTGCATATTTGTTGATTAAAATATATTTGCAGCAGTTATTAAATGACCGTAATTTATATATCTTGGATTGATTTCTTTTCTGTCTCTTGGACCTAAATGTTTGATCGTTGTAAAAATTTCGGACCATACTTTGATGTTCGACTCTGGTGACCGGTCTTTGAGGAAGAGCGGAAGATGCACCCCCCAAGGCCGATTCCGAAGGGCTATAATTCTTTCTTTCTAATCGAGCCGACAGCTTCGAATGAACGACTTTTAAACTTTGAACTTTGTGTGATTCAGGAGAAGCAAGAACCTCCACAGACTCTAATCTTTTTTTGTATAAATCTTCAGGCATCCACGATGGTCTAGATTCTTTCCTATGTGCCCAGCCATCCGGTGCCATCAAGTTTTTTTTAACTGGTGGCTTCTTTGGAATCACCGGTTGTCCACCTTGCTCCAATTGTGGCCCAACCTTTTCCGGCTTTTCAATATTCCGCTTGTCTTCTTCAGGGTTTGTCCTCTTTCGCTTGAAGCTCTTCAAGTTGTAATAATTGTATGTACTCTTCTTTTTTTCGGTGGCCAAAGCATCTGTATTATTAGCATTGTCCTTCTCTGTCTTCTGTTTTGATGATTCCAACGTGGATCCCTCCTTTCCTTTACCAACCGAATCACTTTTCCCTGAGGACCCATTTGGCTCTGTGACATCTTCCTCTTCCTCATCAGAGATAACCGGATTATAGCGATGTCTTACCGTTTTCGTTAATATAGGTTCGGAAAATCTCTCGATATCCTCTTTGGATGATGATTGAGGCTTCTTCTTTTCGTCTGAATCTGAAACTAAATCTGACATTGAGTTAAGGCTGTCAGGCAATTCAGATAATTTTGCACAAGTTGAAATTTAAATACGCTGTTTGTTTGAAAGCTTGAAGTGGTGGAAAGAGAATTTGTAGCGGATTCAAGGCATAAAGTATGGCAGTACTTTTTCCATGCTCGGCATATGAACTCTTCAGGTAATTTTAAGGTCGATCGACGCTATTATTTTTATTTTTTTTTTTTCTCCGATCATCGAGCCTACTTTTTGTCCGGTGGAAACAATAAACAGAAGGAAGAAGATGTTTGCAATGGAATAGTAAAGACCGTCATAGCATTATTAAAAAAAAAAAAAAAAAAAAAAAAATAAATAAGTAAAAAA
>ERZ746981.346-NODE-346-length-20099-cov-36.667466_pt1 | contig 20099 bp, 14 predicted proteins | sample MGYA00374948_ERZ746981 | MGnify/ENA primary metagenome ERZ746981 (study PRJEB28757, sample SAMN06711160) | food metagenome | host: microorganism | place: China:Harbin | collected 2017-01-30 | study: EMG produced TPA metagenomics assembly of the Analysis of...
TGCCATTGTCGGAAATACGGTGCCCGCGACCGATGGCGTGTGGCGGTATTCGACCGATGGCGGCGCGACATGGACGGTGGTTGCAACCAATGTGTCGGATACGAACGCAATCGTGCTGCCATCGTCGGCCCTCCTCTCGTTCCTGCCTGCGCCGAACTGGAACGGCACGCCGCCCGCACTGACGACACGCCTGATCGACAGCAGCAGCGGCCCCGTGACGGCGGGAACGGGGGAGGATGTATCGGCCAATGGCGGGATCACGGCCATTTCGGCCGGGACGTCGATGCTTTCGACGGTGGTGACGCCGGTGAATGACGCCCCGGTTGCCACGGGGAATGCGACGCTGCCCCCCGTGTCGGCGGATACGACCAACCCGCCCGGGGCCTCTGTGGCATCGCTGTTCACCCCGGTTTTCGATGACCAGACGGATGCGGTGCCGGGCGGGTCGTCGGCAAATGACCTTGCGGGCATTGCCATTGTCGGAAATACGGTGCCCGCGACCGAAGGTGTGTGGCGATATTCGACCGATGGCGGCGCGACATGGACGGCGGTTGCAACCAATGTGTCGGACAGGACTGCAATCATCCTGCCGTCGTCGGCCCTCCTGTCGTTCCTGCCCGCGCCGAACTGGAACGGCACGCCGCCCGCACTGATGGCGCGCCTGATTGACAGCAGCAGCGGCCCCGTGGCGGCGGGGACGGGTGTGGATGTGTCGGCTAATGGCGGGATCACGGCCATTTCGGCCAACCTGTCCGCGCTTTCGACGGTGGTGACGATGCGTGCGCGCAATCCCGTCCTGTCGGATGACACGCAACGCAACGGTTTTTCCGAAGAAGCACTGACCGGCAAGGCCACATGGGACCTGTTCGATCGCTATGACCGCGATAACGTCCATCGTTTGGGAACGCCCATGGACGCAGGATGGGTCGCAGGGTTCGTGTCGCGCAGCTTTGTCCAGGCGGGAAGCCATTTTTCCATCCCGGTGGTGGACGGCGATGTCCTGGGGGCCTCGCCCCATCCTGATGAGAACTGGACGATGGATGTCCGTATGCAGGACGGCGCGCCATTGCCGGCGTGGCTGATTTTTGACCCTGTGACCCGGCGTTTCGAGGGCGATCCCCCCGAAGGGGAATCCTGCGATCTGGTCCTGCATGTCGAACTTGCGGACGGGTACGGCCATCGTGGTTTTGTCGAGATGTTCGTGCATGTCCAGGGCGAGATGGACGGGCTGATGTCGCGGCTTCTGGATGATCGCGCCATGTCCGCGCCGTCGCGCGCGCAGGCCCCGCGGCAGCGTTCGACCCTGCATGACCGGCTGCGTGCCCATCATCAGGCGGCGCGCCATGGCCATGGGCGGCACCTTCTGCGTGGTGGGGGGGCCAGATAACCCGCCGCGCAGGCCGTATGTTTCATTTCCGCAATAATGTCATTTCCATAAAAAGCCCGGCGCAGGCGTCACATCCCGTCCTTCCTGCCTTTGTCGAAGATGTGCGCCCCACCTGTCGCGCCGCCAACCCCGTGAATAGCGAAAGTTCCCTGCCGTCATGACGTTTTGCCATTCTTTGCGTCGGCCACTGGCCCGAACCGTCGGGTTTGCCTCCATCCTTTGCATGACCGCCTGTTCGGTCAAGCCCCAGCCCATGACCCTGGCGGAGAACGTGTTGCGCGCGCAGGAAGACCGCGCCACCATCGACAAACATTATGTGCCGCTGACGGGTGGGCTGAGCATTTCTGGCGCGATCGCGCGTGCCCTGCGTTATAATTACGATATCGAGGTTTCAAAGCTGGAGGTCACGCAGCAGGAAAAGAACCTTGACCTGACCCTGATGACGATGTTGCCGAACATGTCGGCAGATGCAGGATATTCGCATCGTGGCAACAATAATTCGGCCGAAAGCATCTCCCAGCTGACGGGTGAGCATTACCTTGATTATTCCTATTCCGAAATGCCGACCCACGGGACGGGCGATGCCCAGTTTTCGTGGGATCTGATGGATGCGGGCATCAGCTATTTCATGGCCCGGCAGGAAGCCTATCGCGCCCTGATCGCGGTCGAGCGCCGGCGCAAGGCGATCAATAACCTTGTGCGCAACACATCTGATGTGTACTGGCGCGCCGCGACGGCACAGGAACTGTTGCCAAAGATCGACCCGATGATCAACGAGACGGAGGCGATGCTTCGGGCATCACGCACGTCGGAGGGCGAGCATCTTCAGAATCCTGTGGTCTTGCTGGATTATCAGGCGAACCTGATGCGTACGGCGCGTGAACTGCATCGCCTGCGCAACGACCTGCAATCCGCACAGATCGAGCTGCGCTCGCTCATCAATGTCGCGCAAAATACGCCGCTGAACCTGACCACCCCGGTCGAGACGTCGCTGGCAGGTGGGGACATGGACGTGCGCAAGCTGGAGGATATCGGCCTTGTCATGCGTCCCGAACTGCGCATGGAGGCATATCAGCAAAAAATCGACAAGCAGGATGTCTATAAGGAAATCATCCGCGTGCTGCCGGGGATCGGTGGCATTGGCAATCTGAATTTCGATTCCAATTCATTGCTGTATCACAATTACTGGGGGCAGATCGGGGTTCATGCGACCTATAACCTGATGAATCTGGTCCGTGCCCCGGCCGAGTTCTCCAAGGCGCACGGGGCGATCGCGGTGTCACAGCTGCGCCGCCTTGCCCTTTCGGTTTCGACGCTGGCTGAAATCCACCTGAGCGATCAGCAATATATCAACGCACTGGACATGCTGCGCACCGCACGTGATGCGGATGAGGTCGGCCGGCAGATGGAAACGGTGGCGGACCGGGTCGAACGCGCGGGCGCGGAATCACGATCCGACCGCGTGCGCCATCGCCTGTCCGGGGTGCTGGCGGAGGTCGATTGCGCGCGGGCATATGCACTGGCGCATTCATCGCTGGCCAACCTGTATGAATCCGTTGGCATCGACATTGTCCCGGCCAACGCGACGACAGAGGATCTGGCGACGCTTAACAAACAGGTCGATGCCTCGATCAAGGACTGGCTGGCCGGTCGCCTGCCTGAACTGCCGCCGCCTGCCAACCCCGCCCAGATCCCATCCGACCCGCTGCATTTTGGCATGGGGACACGCCCGACAACGATGGAAACCGCCAGAAAGGATGGATTCATAAATTGATCAAAACAGCAATGTCGCTGGGGGTTGCAGGAATGCTGGCCTTCGTCGTTCCCGCCATGGCGGTGGATGCGCCAGCCCCCCAAAATCCGCAGGCGCAGGAACCCCCGAACCAGGGGGTGCAGTTCCAGGCCGTCGCAACCCAGCAGGCGCTTCTTGCCGCGCCGATGGCCGGGATCGTGGATGATCTGCCCCTGCGCGATGGGCAATCCTTTCATAAGGATGACCTGCTGGCGTCATTCGATTGCGGCGTCCAGCGGGCGACGCTCGACCATGCGGTGGCAGAACAGCAGAAGCATGCGGGGCTGGTCACGATCCAGAACCGCTTGCGGCAGTTGAAAAGTTATTCAGAGGCGGACATGCGCACCGCGCAGGCCGAATTGCAGGCGGCCAATGCGGACCGGCGCCTTGCGCAGGCCAATGTCGCGCATTGTACCGTACAGGCCCCGTTTGACGGCGTGGTGTCGGGTGTCAGCGCCCACGCCCATCAGTTCCTTCAGCTTGGTGCGCCCCTCCTTTCCATCGTCAATCCCGGATCGGTCGAACTGGACATGGTCGCGCCTGAGGCGCTGTTGCCCAAAATCCAGCCGGGGGCCGAATTCTCTGTCATGCTTGCCGGGCATACGCAAAAGGTCCGCGCCAGGGTCATCCGCCTCAGCCCGGTCATTGATCCGGTCAGCCGGACGGTGCGGGTCTATGCCGTGCCGGAAGAAGACGCGGCCGCCTTCCTGCCGGGCATGACGGGGGAGGTGGTCTTCCCGTGAATATGTCTCCCCCCCCTGAGGGGGGCTTTGCGGGGGGGGCGTCGGGCGACAGGCTGGTGGTCGAACGCCTTGCGCGGATGGTCAGCCTGATGGACCGCCTTGCATCCCTGCCGCGTAACGAGGCCGGGTTCGAGGCGGTGCAGGGTGCGCGTGACCTGTTTCGCTGTACGCTGTCCTTTCTTTATCTGGAGGACCCGCCCCGGATCGAATGTGTTTCCGGCGCGGGCCTGCCGGATGCCGACGCCCCCTTGAGCGTATGGATGCGCAAGCTGGTGCGCACGGTGGAACCGCACGAGGAGGCACAGGCATTCGACCGGGCCGACCTGCCCCCGCCGATGCAGGATTCGTGGCCGGCCTCGTGGCCTGATTATGGGCTTTGCGCGCCGTTGCGCATGCCGGGCGGGCGTGTGGGCACATGGGTCGTGATGGGGGAAACCCCATGGAGCCGCGCCGACGCCACCGCATTGGGGTCGATGGCGCATGTTCTGGCGCGCGTGCTCATCACACCCGATACGCCGCGCCCGTCGGTGTGGCGGCGGCTTGATCGCTGGAAATGGTGGGCTGTTGTGGCCTGTGCGCTCTTTTTGCTGCTGCCGGTCCGAAGTTTCGTGGTTGCCCCGGCCGAAGTCGTGCCCGTGGTGCCCATGCCCGTGCGTGCGCCCATTGCTGGCACGGTCGCGAACATGGCGGTCGCGCCCAACATGGCGGTTCATGCGGGCGACGTGGTGACACGGTTTGACCGGGCGGTCCTGCAAAGCGAGCGCGATGCCGCGTCCCATGAACTGGAGGTGGCCCGCACACGCTATAGCGAGGCGCTTCAGGGGGGGATGGACGATGCCAAGGTGCGATCGGAAATCGGCCCGCTACAGGCAAGGGTGGGCGAGCAGGAAGCCGAATTGCGGCGCAGACAATGGATGCTGGACCATGCCGATGTCCGCTCGCCGGGCGACGGGGTGGTGATTTATGACGATCCGGCGGACTGGATGGGGCGTCCCGTGGAAAAGGGCGAAAAGCTGGCGCTGCTGGCCCAGCCGGAATCGACGCGCATCGCAATCCATGTCCCGGCCGCGGAAATGATCGCGCTGGCGGATGACGCGCCGGTACAGTTTTTTGATGACCTGCGCCCGGACCGCCCGCATCGTGGCCATCTGGTCTTTCGTGGCTATTTCCCGGAAACCTCGGCGCAGGGGGTCGCGTCCGTCCTGCTGCGCGCGGACCTTGATGGTGCGGCGATCCGGCTGGGCACCAAGGGGGAGGCACGGATACTGGGTGGGCGACGGCCACTGGTCCTGTGGCTGTTGCATCGCCCGATCTTCTGGCTGCGCCCGTGGCTGGGGCTGTAGGGAATGACGGACTGGCCACCACTGCGTGATGACCTTGACCTTGTGCGCGGCCCCATGCTGGACGGGTTGCCGACATGGACCCTGCATGATCCGGTCTCCAACCGGTTTTTTCGACTGAGCTGGAAGGAAACGGAAATTCTGGTTCACTGGTCGCTGGGCGATGCGCAGGCGATCGCACACAGCGTATCGGCCGTCATGGGCCGGGTGTGCGCGCCGGGTGAAGTCATGGCCGTGGCGGAATTCTGCCACAGGATGCATCTGGTGGATGCTGTTTCGCCCGCCACCCTGGCGCATGAACGCGCCGCGCAACGGCAGGGAATATGGCAGTGGCTGTTGCATCATTACCTGTTCCTGCGCATTCCGCTGGTCCGTCCCAATGCCCTGCTTTCGGCCATGTTGCCTTGGTGTGGCTGGATGTTTTCGCGCTGGTTCTGGGGCGGGGTCGGTGTGCTGTCGCTGCTTGGGTTCTGGGGCATTGCCCTGCGATGGGAGGAGTATCGCGCGGGACTGCATGGATTGCTGTCGATGCGCGGGCTGGTTTCGGTTGCACTGGCCCTTGGTGCGGCCAAGCTGGTGCATGAGTTCGGGCATGGCATCACGGCCCGGCGCATGGGATGTGACGTGCCCGCGATGGGGGTCGCATTCCTGGTGTTGATGCCGGTTTTCTGGACCGATACCACCGATGCATGGCGGTTGCAGGATGCGCGCGGGCGGGTGGCGATTGATGCGGCGGGGATGCTGTCGGAACTGGTTCTGGCGGCGGTTGCCTCCGTACTGTGGGCGGTCCTGCCTGATGGCGGCGCGCGGCAGGCGGCACTTGTGCTCAGCGGGTCGGTCTGGATCAGCGCCGTGCTGTTGAATCTGTCGCCGCTGATGCGATTTGATGGGTATTATATCGCATCCGACCTGCTGGGTGTGCCCAATCTGCAATCACGGGGCTATGCTCTGGGACGTTGGCAGTTGCGGACATGGCTGTTCGGACATCAGGCGCCCCCGCCCGAACATATGCGCAGGGGCCGGGCCATCGGGGTGCTGTGTTATGCCTTTGCCTCGATGGTCTATCGCTTCTTCCTGTTTCTGGGCATCGCGGTTCTGGTTTATCGTGAGGTGTTCAAGGCGTTGGGCATCGTCCTGTTCGGGATCGAAATCTGGTTTTTTCTGGTCGGGCCGATCCTGCGTGAAATCCGGCAGTGGGGCAGGCTGATGCAGGCGGCATCAAGGTGGCGGCGGGGCGTCGTACTTGGGGTCATGGTGGTGGGGGTTTTGGTGGCGGTCGTGCCATGGAACCGCACGGTGCGGGTGGACGGGCTGTGGCGCCCGGCGATGCAGGCGCGGCTTAGGACCGCCGAAGCGGGCGCGCTGGTCTGGCTGCTGGCGCCGGGGACGGAGGTGACGCGCGGGCAGGTGGTGGCGCATCTGGTGTCAGAGGACCTGCAGGCCGGTCGCGATGTGGCCCAGGCCCGGCTTCAGACCAGTCTGGCCGAGTTGCGGCGCGCGGGATTCGCGGGCGAGTCCGGCGACCGCGCCATGCTTTCGACAATGGCCGACACGCAGGAGGAGGTTTCGCGGGGACGCCACGACGTGGCCGCAGCCGAAGGGCGCATCGATGCACTGGATATCCGCGCGCCATTCGATGGGGTCGTGGTCGATGTTGACCCGCAGGCGTATCAGGGCGAAGTCTTTCCAAAGCACACGCCGCTGTTCAGCCTTCTTTCACAGGGGCCGGGCGTTGTTGTCGGCTATGTTGGGGAAACCGATATCCGTGGGATTCACGCGGGGACAAAGGGGCGTTTCTGGTCGAAAACGGGTGGTCCGCCCCTTTGCCTGACGGTGGAGCGTGTGTCGGATGCGAATGCGGAAGCCATCGAGGAACTGGAACTGGCGCAGCCATCTGGCGGCCATGTGGCCGTGCATCGTGACCGGCATGACACCTGGCAGGCCGATCTTCCGCTTTATCGTGTGGTGGCCCGCGTGGACGCGCCTGCACCTGCGCCTGCGGCACGGATATTCGGCCTTATGGTGCTGGATGCCCCCTCAAGCAGCTTTGCCCTTCAGGTCTATCGCCGGGCCGCGTCGCTGCTGGTTCGTGAAAGCGGGTTTTAAGGGGAGGGTGTTTGAAAAGTCAGGATCAATAACATCCTGAAATCACAAAAGTTTTTGGTGAAGCTTTTTTCAAAAAGCTTCAGAAGACGCCGCCTTTTTGAAAAATGGCAGCGCCCAAATTTTTCCCAATGGTTTGTTTTTAAACGATTTCTAAAGAATGGGGAAAGTTTCAGGCGTTGCCCTGTCCCTTGAACAAGCACGGCCTTTGCAAAAAATCCCCAAAAAATTTCATTTCATCGCCGGAATCAGAAGTTGACGCGGACATTCCCGGTCACACCCTGATAGCTGTTGGCAGTGCTGAACATACCGCCATAGGACAGGCCGACCGTAACGCCGGGCGCTGCCTGCATCGCCAGGCCCGCGCGCACGACCACGGAATCCGCTGCCAGCGGCACGCCCCAAACGGCAAAGCCGGTATCGTCGCCATTCCCGGTGGACAGGTCGAGCTTCTGCTTGGGCGTTCTCATGCCCGAGGTGCGACGCCAGCCCAACGTGCCCTGCGCGCGCACCGCCATGCGTCCGATACGGAAATCCGTAAAGCTGTGGAAACCCACGGTCGTGAACACGCCATCGGTATTGCCCGCATGGCCCGTCAGCGCGGCCTCGCCCCCGCTTTCACGAAAGCCCGAGGTACGCAGGTTGACATAGGCCGCGTTGGCGAATGGTGAAATCACCACTGGCCCCGCATTCAGCCGGTAGCTGAGTTCCCCGAACCCCTGTTCCCCGTTGGCGTCGTAACGGCCGCGCGGGCTGGCGGAAAATCCGGGCGCCATGACGGACCGGCGGGTGGAGATGTCATGATAGGTATAGGTCGCGCCGAGTTTCAGCCCCAGACGCCCCCACTGCCTGCCGCCATACACCCCGGCATAGACATCACTGCTGGAGCCGGAGGACATGCGTTCGCTGACGTCGAAGTTGGAACGGCTGAACCCCGCCATCGCCCCGATGCGCCAGTGTTCGCCCACGCGCGTATCCGCCCCGAACAGGAAACCGCCAATGGATTGCCCCATCCGCGCGGCGTTGCCGTTGCCGTCATAATGGCCCCACCCGCCAAAGGCCCCGCCCCAGAAGGACAGGCGCCGTGGATCGGGGATGCAGTCCCCCGCTGCGCGGTTTCTGGTCTGCTGGCTGATGCGGCGCGGGGCGTTCGGCCCGATGGAACAGAACGCATCGTTAAGGCGGTCGAACGCGGCGTCCCGGCTGAAGCGGCTGTCATCAAGCATCGCCGCCTTGATCGAGGCATGGATTTCGCCCGAACTCTGGTTCAGGGCTTCGCGCACGCCGGTTGCCGTCGCTTCGGACCCGATCGCGGTCGCCAGCGTGGTGGTGCCTGCCTGCGCGGGGACGATGCTGTCCACCGCCTTGGCCACGCCACGTTCGTTGGCGGTCTGTGCCATGTCGCTTGTCGTGGCGTTCTGCACCACGACAAGCTGGACAGTGTTGGCGTTGTCGATTTCCTCCAGGCCATACAGGGCGGTCAGGTCAAATTCGCCCTGATGCTGGAACAGGGTGCCGCCTGTCGAACTGCCGTTGACGCCGCCACCCGCGCTCAGCACGGTATAGACCGAACCCGGCGTATAGGACCCTGCCACCGTCTTGATCACATCGAGCGTCGCGCCCGATGCGATGGTCGCGGCCCCCGTCACGGCGATCTGGTCCGAACTGTCGGTGCCGGGCGTGACATGGGTGATGTAGGTGGAGCCGCTTTCCTGGTTGTAATTGCCGTTCACGTTCAGCGTGGCCGTGGCGGATGTCGTGCTGGTGGGGGGGACACCGTGCCCCCCGACCGGATGTCCGCCCCGCCGATCGTGCCGTTACCATTCAGGGTCGCACCGGCATCGACCGTCACCATGGAATTCGCCAGCGTCGTGCCCGTGGCCGTCAGGGCGCCGCCCTGCACATCGGTTGCGCCGTCAAAGGCCGTGCCATCCCCCGACACCACCAGGGTGCTGTCATCATCGGCCTTGGTCAGTGTGCCGTCGCCGGACAGGGTATTGGTGAACGTGCCGCCATTGGTCAGGGTCAGGTCGCCACCCGATGCGATGGCGACACCCCCTGTGCCAAAGCTGTTGGTATTACCCTGTAACGTCCCTGCGGAAATATTCGTGCCACCGGTATAGGTATTGGTTCCGGTCAGGACAGTAGTTCCGGTGCCGATCTGGCTAAGCGCGCCGGTGCCGGAGACGACAGCGTCAAAGGTGGAGACATCCGAACGGTTAAAGGCCAGCGTTCCCGCATCTGCGACATCTCCGGTGATGGACCCCGTGGTGGTGCCATCGCCGACCTGCAACGTCCCTGCGGAAATATTCGTACCACCGGTATAGGTGCTGGCCTCGGTCAGGACAGTAGTTCCGGTGCCGATCTGGCTAAGCGCGCCGGTGCCGGAGACCGCACCGTCAAAGGTGGAGACATCCGAACGGTCAAATGCCAGCGTCCCTGCATCCGCAACATCACCGGTAATGGAGCCGGTGGTGCCGCCATCTCCGATCTGCAACGTCCCTGCGGAAATGGTCGTGCCACCGGTATAGGTATTGGTTCCGGTCAGGACAGTCGTGCCCGTTCCGATCTGGCTGAGTGCGCCGGTGCCGTTGATGTCGCCCAGGAATGTGTTCGTATCGGACCGGTCGAATGCCAGTAATCCGTTATCGACGGTAATGCCGCTGATCCAGCCATTCGTGCCGCCCGTGCCAAGTTGCAGCGTGCCGCCGTTGATCGCGACCTGTGCCTGCGTCACGGATGTATCACCCGCCAGGATCAGCGTGCCGTCATTGACATTGACCGCCAGATTGGGGCTGAGGTCGGTTAACGGCGCGGTGGCCGAACCCACGGTCCACGTCCCGCCCTGATCCTTGTCCAGTTCGCCAAAGCCACTGACGGTGCCCGACAGCGTATCCGCACCCGTGGCGCCGGTCAGGACAAGCGTCGCCTTTGAACCGCCGCCATCGACATTGCCGTTGACCACCGATCCGTCATCCATGGTCACGACATTGGCCAGATCACCCAGCGTGATGTTGCCGTTGATCGTGGCGCCGCTTTCGTTGGTGAAATGCACGACGCTGGCGTCGCTGTTGCCGATGACGCTGCCTGTACCGTCCGGCCCGGCGGTGATCGTGCCATAATTGTCGATGGTGTTGACGTTGTTGGTGCCGACCACCGCGTCGGAGCCCTGCAGCCAGATGTCGGCGGCGTTGTTCTTGGTATCGATCAGGCCGTAATTGGTGATCGTGTTGCCATACCCGGTCGGGTTGATGGCTTCGGAATTGGTCGACCCCGTGGCCTCGACAATGACGGAACCGCCCTTGTTGATCGTCAGGTTCGTGGAACTGCCGAATTCGATGGCGTTGCCGCCAATGCCGTCCGGCCCCTGGTTGAGGCCGCCGCTGTCAACCGTGCCGTTGATCGTGATGGTATTGGGGGCGGCCGTCGTGCCGGATGCAAGGCTGATGACCGTGCGGTCATTGCTGACGACGGTGTCGGTGGCGCCCGTCGCGGCCGAACCGATCGTCACGGAATTATACGATGGCGTGTTGTTGCCTTTACCGATCAGGGCGGTGCCGGACGTGGTGACGGTCGTCGTGTCACCCACTTTACCGCTACAGGTCATACTTGAAACCGTGGTCGTGCCCACGGTTGTCGTGGTCGGCACGCATTGCGCAAAGCCCCGGGCCGGAACAACGAAAATCAGGCAGCTTGCCGACAGAAGCGAAACCTTGAGACACGCATGATATGTGCCCCACCGGGAATGGAATGCCTGTTTTGTAAGGAAATTAACGGTGCCTGATCGTAACATTTGACCCTCGGCATGTAATGCGCGGAAAAATGTTGCTTTGAAAACATTTATATATCGGGAATATAATTTCCACGTAGGAGGGTTTTATTTCGAAGTAAAGGAATTTTTCAAATTGAAAAGAATTTTTTCAAAGAGATGCGGTGGTGTATCGCAATAAAATTCGGGGTCAAAAAACAATTACAAGATTTATTTCCTATGTGGAGGTGGATATCTCATGAGAAAACCAAGAGAACCTGTGGTCTGGACCCGCGTGGGGAGTCCAGTTTCGGTGTCTGGAAGTGATGGATTTGTTTCCTACTTGTAATTCAGGAATTTCTTCGTGATGGCAGGTGACGACAAAATATCTGTCCGGCATGCGCGAAGGGAGCCGGTGCGGGGCATGTGCTGTCGCCCCCATTCGCGACTCCTTCGGTCGTTTTCAGGAAAGATCGGATGGTGGGTACATCACGCTTATGCCTTCATGGCATCGGGAAAGGGCGAATGCCGGGATTTCCATGCGGGAATCTGAATAACGATACCGCGTCGTTTATTTGCGGGGGGGGGGTATAGTCCGCGCAAACACTGCGGCCGGGCGTCATTTCACCCTTCCTGAGAGACTGTTTGAAAACAACCCGTTGATAAAAATAGGAAAAGTTTTTGGGCAACGCCTTTCGAAGATTTTTCAAAAAGCTTTGGGAATGGCGACAGTTTTAAAAAACCATCCGGTCCATTGACGAATTCAGGTTATTGCCGGGCCTTGCTTCGTCTTAGCAGGCTGTTTGAAAAGTCAGGATTAATAACGTAATGAAATCATAAAGGTTTTTGGTGAAGCTTTTTCCCAAAAAGCTTCAGAAGACGCTGCCTTTTTGAAAAACGGCAGCACCCAAAAACTTTTCTTGTTTTCTCAACAGGTTGCTTTCAGACCATCCCTTATCGGGGGGAAGGGGACCGGTCCGCGATCTGGTGCTGGTGGCATGGGATGGGGCGATGCCCGGCCATGGTGCCTGTTTTTGTGATGTGGGGAGGGGCCATAAACGACGAAAGCCGCCTTGCGGCGGCTTTCTCGTGTCCGATTGTTTCCTGTAAGGAAACTGGAGCGGGCGATGGGATTCGAACCCACGACCCCAACCTTGGCAAGGTTGTGCTCTACCCCTGAGCTACGCCCGCGCTCCGTGTCGGTGAAGCGGTGTTTACGCAATAAGCATCTGTGGCGCAAGGGGGAAAATGCAGGGTGGGATGTTTTTTTTGATCTGCCCGGTCTGAGGTTGCGCGACGGCGTGGGAATGACAATCTATCGTTATGAAACGCAGGCCACCGGCCCCGACAGGGGATGCGGTGGCGAAGACACAAAGCCAAGGCAGGATCAAGTTTCCATGGACTATATCATCGGTCAGTCCCCGTCCCCCAACACGCGTCCCGGCGCCCCCGCCGCCACGCCGGGTGCGGCGCCGTCCGCCGGGGCGGCCGTGATTTCGGATGGTGACCAGAACACCTTCATGCGTGACGTGGTCGAGGCCAGCCGCACGGTCCCGGTGCTGGTCGATTTCTGGGCCGCGTGGTGCGGGCCGTGCAAACAGCTGACGCCCGTGATCGAAAAGGTGGTGACATCGGCCGGTGGCCGCGTGCGCCTGGTCAAGATTGATGTGGACGCCAATCAGGCGCTGGCGCAGCAGTTGGGCAAGATCGGCCTGCCGTTGCAGTCGATCCCGCTGGTCGCGGCGTTCTGGCAGGGGCAGATCCTTGACCTGTTTCAGGGCGCACAGCCCGAAAGCGAGGTCCGGCGCTTTGTCGAAGGTGTGCTCAAGGCGGCGGGCGGGGCCTTGCCTGCGGCCGACCTGATCGCCCTGGCGCGCAAGGAACTGGACGAAGGGCGGGCGGAGGCCGCGGCCGGCGCCTATTCGCAGGTGCTGGAGATCGAACCCGAAAATCCCGCCGCGTGGGGCGGGCTGGTGCGCGCCCTGATCGTCATGGGGGACGAGGAAGGGGCGGCCGACGCCCTGCGTGACGTGCCCGCGGCCATTGCGGAACATGCGGAGATCAAGGGCGCGCGCGCGGCCCTCGACCTCAAGCGTGAAGGCCGCAAGGCGGCGGAGGAGGCGGAAAGCCTGCGCGCGCGCCTTGTTGCCAACCCCAAAGATTACGAGGCCCGGTTCGCGCTTTCGACCGCGCTGAACGCGGCGGGAAAGAAGGCCGAGGCCGCCGACGAACTGCTGACGATCATGAAGGAAGATCGCGCATGGAAGGATGACGGCGCGCGCCTGCAGCTTATCCGCCTGTTCGAGGCATGGGGCCATGACGATCCCGCGACGGTGGCGGCGCGTCGGCGCATGTCCTCGCTGCTGTTTTCATGACGCCACGCCATGACCGGGTCGGCCATGTGGTCGAACATGACGACATCCCGCGCCGCATCCCGCTGATACAGGACATGACGCTGGCGGATTTTCCGGCGGAAATCGGCCTGTTCCCGTTGAATGAGGCCATGTTGCTGCCGCATGGGAAGCTGCCGCTCAACGTGTTCGAACCGCGTTATGTCGCATTGGTGGAAGATGCGATGCGTGAAGGCCGGATGATCGGCATGATCCAGACGCGCGACTGGCTCGGCATGGGCATGGCGGAACCTATGACGCCCGGTGACGGGGTGTTCGCCGATGGTGACGGCAACGGTGATGGCGGTGGGGCCGGTGGGGCTGGCGGCCTGCCGGGGGGCGCGGATGAAACCCCGCCCCTGTATTCGGTGGGGTGCATCGGGCGCATTACATCCATGACCGAACGCGCGGATGGCACATATGGCATCACGCTGACGGGGCTGGCGCGGTTTCGCCTGCTGCGCGAGGCCGGGATGCGCCGGGGATACCGTGTCGCGCGCATCGACGTGTCAGGCTTTGCCGCCGATGTGACCGACCCGGACGAGGACGTCGCCTATGATCGGGAGCGCCTTTTGGAGTCGCTGCGCCGGTTCTGCACGCAGCAGGGGCTGAGCACGCAGTGGGATGCGTTGTATGAAATGGACGACGTGACCCTGCTGGTGATGCTGCCGATGATCTGTCCGTTCGCGACGGCGGAAAAACAGGCATTGCTGGAATCCGCGACGCTGGCGGAACGCGCCAATACGTTGCGCACGCTGCTGGACATGGCTGGACATGAGCCGGACGAGGGTGCATCCCCGTCCTGATCCAACATGATTTATGCAGGAGGCCGCCCAGCAATGACCGAAAAGCCTACTTTCCCACCGCTCGATCCCCGTCTTCTGTCGGTGCTGGTGTGCCCTGTGACCAAGGGGCCGCTGGTCTATGACCGCGAGGCCGGCGAACTTATCAGCAAGGGCGCGGGCCTTGCCTTCCCGATTCGTGATGGCATCCCCATCATGCTCCCTGACGAGGCGCGTCGCCTGACGGACTGATCTGTGGGCTGGCCTTTCGCCATGTGACGCCCTTGGTGCACGGACCAGCCACGGGCACGGCCCTGACCCAACGCGGTCCTGACCCGACGGGGAGTGCGATCCCTGCCCCCTTCACCCTGTTTATGCCGCAACGGTCTGCAAAAGCCGGATAGCGCCGGTGAAAGTGCGGGGGCCATGCCCCCTGGCGGCATATGCCTGCGCCGTAGAGACTGTTTGAAACGTCAGGCGATATAACATACTGAAATTATAAAAGTTTTTGGTGAAGCTTTTTCCAAAAAGCTTCGAAAGACGCTGCCTTTCTCGATCAAAAGGCAGCACCCAAAACTTTTCTTGTTTTTCATCAATGAGTTGTTTTCAGACAGTCTCTTGGATGTCGGCCGCGACGTCCACCCCGTCGATCAGGCGGACTGAATCCAGCCACGCCGCCGCCAGCAGGCGTGCGGGGGTAGTGGGTGTCTGCGTCATTGGCGCAAGGTCGCGCGCATCGCGCAGTTCGAGGTAGTCGACCGACGCGAACCCCGCCGAAAGCAGCGCGGCATGCGCCTGTCGCAGGGCATCGGCCACGTCATGCCCGGCCGCGATCCGTTCGGCGCAGTGTGCCAGTACCTGCGGCAGGGCGCGGGCGCGGGTGCGGGCATCGGGGGACAGGCGGCGGTTGCGCGATGACATGGCCAGGCCGTCTTCCTCGCGCCGGGTGGGGCAGGTGACGATTTCCACCGGCAGGTTCAGGTCCGTCACCATGCGGCGTACCACATGCACCTGCTGGAAATCCTTTTCACCAAAGAACGCACGGTCCGCCAGCGCCTGCATCAGCAGCTTGCACACCACCGTGGCCACCCCGTCGAAATGGCCGGGGCGCGCGCCACCGCACAGCCCTTCGGACACGCCACGCACGGAAATGGTGGTGGCAAAGCCGGGGGGATACATCTGCGCGGCGTCCGGCGCATACAGCACGTCCACCCCCGCCGTGCGCAGCAGTGCGGCGTCGGCCTCCACCGTGCGGGGATAGGCGGCAAGGTCGGACGCATCGTCGAACTGCGTCGGGTTGACGAAAATACTGACCACCACACGGTCGCATGCCGCGCGCGCGGCCCGCACCAGCGACAGGTGCCCGTCATGCAGCGCACCCATCGTCGGTACCATGCCAACGCGCAATCCATCGCGTTTCCATTGCATGACGCGCGTGCGCAGGTCGTGGACGGTGTGGGCGATGGTCATGTGCGCGGTGGTCGTCATGGGGCCGTGTGTCCTGTTACGGGGGTGGGCGACGGGTGGGCGCGCCGGTGGCATCGCCCATGTGGATCGGTTACGTGTGGATCGGTTATCCGTGCAGCGCGCGCAATATGCAAACGCCACCTGCATGATGGGTCGTGACCGATGGTTCGCTTTTCTGTTATGTTGCCGCCGTGTCCAGCAGGAGGCTTACTTGACCCGCATCGTCCATATCCTTGGCCTGTTCGCCTTCGTGCTTGCGCTTGCCGCATGTGCCTCCACCACGCCGGGAAAGGTGGATAATCGCGCCGACTGGCAACGCTGGGGCTATGCCGAGGGGCTGAAGAAAGTCGCCTCCTACTGATCCTGCGCGCCATGGCGGCTCGTCTGGTGGCAGAGTCGCCATAGTCCGCCCCCGCGTTTTCCCATTGCGTGCATGGCCCGTTCCGTGCGCGCCCCTTTGTGTTCTGGAGCCACCGGCGCGCAGCCGGTGAATGGTGCATGACCCTTTCTTCTTCCGATCCTGCCTGGTTCCCGCTGGCGGTGCGCCTTGATGACGTGCCCGTCCTGGTCGTGGGCGGGGGCGAGGTGGCCGTGAACAAGGTGCGCCTGCTGCTGGCGCACCGGGCGCGCATTTCGGTCATCGCGACCCGTCTGGTGGCGGACATGCGCCGGTGGGTGGAAGATGGGGTGTTGACCCATATCGCGCAGGATGCGTCCGATGCGGCCGTGCGCGCGGCCATTCCCGGTTGCCGCCTGGTCTATGTCGCGACCGATGACCGTGCGCTGAATCGCCGGATCGCGGCGATTGCGCATGACCTCAACGTGCTGGCCTGTGCCGTGGATGACCCGCAGCCCTCCTCCTTCATCACACCGGCGCAGGTTCATCGCGGCGTGGTGCGTATCGCCATTTCCACCGGTGGCGCGGCCCCGGTCCTGGCGCGGCGGTTGCGTGAACAGGTGGAGGCGACGATTCCCGACGGTACCGGTGCCTTGGCCGGTTTCATGCAGGCCGAGCGTGAACGTGTCGGCGCGGCCTGTCCCGACATCGTGCGCCGCCGCCGCGTCTGGGAGGCATTTCTGGACGGGCAGGGCGCATCCGCCGCCCGTGCGGGGGATATGGCGCGCGCGCGCGATGTGCTGGACGCGCTGTTGTCGGGGGACGGGCCGGGGGGAGAGGTCTGGCTGGTTGGTGCGGGGCCGGGGGACCCTGACCTGCTGACGCTGCGTGCGCTGCATATGATGCAGAATGCGGATTGCGTGCTGTATGACCAACTGCTTTCCCCCGACCTGCTGGATCGTGTGCGCCGTGATGCGGAACTGGTGTTCGTGGGCAAGCGGCGCAATCGTCATACCATGCCGCAGGAGGAGATTAACGCCGAACTGGTCCGTCGTGCCCGTGCGGGGCAGCGTGTGCTGCGCCTGAAGGGCGGGGACCCGTTCGTGTTCGGTCGCGGGGGGGAGGAGATCGAGGCGCTGTTGCACTCACGCATTCCGTTCCAGGTGGTGCCCGGCATTACGGCGGCCAACGGGTGTGCGGCCTATGCCGGGATTCCGCTGACGCATCGCGACTGTGCGCAGGCCTGCATGTTCGTGACCGGCCATGCCCGCGCCGATGGGGTGCTGGACCTGCCATGGGCCAATATGGCGCGACCGGGACAGACGATCGTGATTTACATGGGGGTTGCGGCCCTGCCGGTGCTGTGCGCCGAACTGGCGCGCCATGGCCTGCCCGATGACTGGCCCGCGGCCATCGTCGAACGCGGCACCCGCCCGGACCAGCGCGTCTTTACCGGCACGTTGGCCGACCTGCCGGGGCTGGCGCGTGAAAATGGGGTCGGCAGCCCGGCGCTGATTATCGTGGGACAGGTGGTACGGCACCGCGTGGTATCGCCGTCCATCGTAGCGCCGTCCATTGCATCGTCATCCATCGCGTCACCACATGACGCATCGCGAACCGACCCGTAAATTTCCGACCGGCGCGCAACAGGGGCCTGCACGGGATGCCTGTAAAGGGCGTGTGCAAACGGCCCGTTGATAAGACAGCATATATCACTGCGGATGTTTCCCGTTGGGCTGTGGCCTTCCCCTGTTTCGGGGGAGTGTTCCCTTGCGGCATGAGAACCTGCGCGCGGTCCTGTCGTTTGTCCTGGCAAGGGGAAATCCGCGCATGTTCACGCCGAAGTGAGGGGATGTGTGATTTTTATATTGAAAATGATAATCATTATCATCTAATGTCGGCGACATGATAAACCTCTAGGGAGCCGGACTTCGCGTGTCCGGGAATGCCATGTCCAGTTATGCGACCGTTCTGTCCGATCTTCCCTGTGGCGAACGACTGGCGGTATGGACCGTCCGCCGTCTTGTCGGGCCTGTGCATCCGATGCCTTCATGTTCCGGTGCGGCGGGCCTGTCGGTCAATGCGCGTTCGGCGCTTGGGCTGTTCTTGCCATGCAATCGCCGGGAATTCGCCGATGTGGCACAGGCTTTTCACAACGCACTGGCATGGATGGCGCGCCAGCGGCTGCCGCTGCTGGATATCGCGATGGCCGGGGTGATGCATGTAACCGATGTGGAACGCCGCCTGCTGGCGGCCACGGCGGCGGCACAGGCCGGTCATGATGACGAAGCACGCATCGCCCTGCGTGATGTGTCCGACCATGACGGGGTGGTGACGCGCCTGATGCCGGCCATCACGCTGCTTGGCGCATGTCTGGCGGGGGCGGGATACTGGCTGGGGGTGCGGGTGGCGCGGCCGATGCTGCATTGCGCGCCGCATTACACATCCGTGGCGGCTGCCCCCGCCATTGGCCATGCCTGAAGCGGACGGAACCTGCGGGGCGTGCCGCACGGATGTGGTGTTACAGGACGCCACATCCGGGATTCAGGTATTGGAAAAATGAATACCATGAAATATGTGGTAAAATGTTCCGTTACCAGATAATGTTTCATTAAACGTTCATAAACGCAGCGACTGAAAAAAACTATCGTCCCGCGCAGCAAGGAAATTGCGCGAGGTGATGTTGATGTTCGCGAATACAGGGGCCGCGTTTTTACGATATATTCCCCATCGTGCCGGATGTGCGCATATTGTTTTTGTGCTGGCTGTTGCTGTGGCCTCCACCGCGCAGGCCGCGGATGCCGGCAGCACGGGGAAGAAGAAAACCGCGGCGGCTGTTCATGGGACAAAGCCGGCGCCCACCGCGAAAAATGAATATATCCACGTCAATGCCAGCCGTTCGATGCCCGATGGCGTGACGCTGAATGCGCCGGGCGGCGGCCGCATGTCGGTGGAGACGGAGGCCCGTTCGCAGACGACGCTGACACGCGATTACATCGCCAAGCAGTCGCCCACCGCCAATATCAATACGCTGATTGCCATGGTGCCTGGCGTGGTCCTTGGGGCGAAGGACCCGATGGGGATCGAAAGCGACCATATGAACATGCGCGGCCTTGACGGGTCCGAAGTCGGATATGTGTTCGAGGGGATACCATCGTCCAATCCCACAACCTATGTCGCGCATACCCAGATGTTGGTGGATGCGGAAAATATCGGTTCCATCAAGGTTATTCAGGGATCTTCGAGTATTGATTCCCCCGTGTACTGGGCGGCTGGCGGCGAAATCAACACCAGGATGATGGACCCGTCGCACCAGATGCACGGATATGTTTCCGCATCGGGTGGGTCATACGGGTCGAACAAGGAATTTGCCCGGTTCGAAACCGGTGATATCGGTAATACCGGCCTGCGCGGGATGGCGTCGTTTTCCTATACCCGCAGCAATAACTGGTTCGGCGGGGGTGGTGTCTATCGCTACCATGTGGACTCCAAGCTGACCAAGGACTGGTCGATTGGCAATACATCGCTGATTTTCGGCTATACCCGCGAAAATCAGGCCAGTTACCCCACGGTGACGATGGCGAAATGGGATGCATGGCAGAAAACCGGGAAAAGCCCCGGATATAACAAGGATTATTATTTCGGGAATACGAACTGGTATAAACTGCACATGGAGGACGAGAACGAAATCCATGTCATGCTGCCATCCGACCTGCGGCTGAATGACAGCCTGCGCCTGCAGGTCCGTCCCTATTACATCCATCGTACCGGCCCCACGCTCGGCAGTGCCATGGTGCCCGGCAGCGGCGGATATATGGGCAGCGAACAGTACGGCAACCTGAACCTGCCCTATGCGCAAAAGGGCAAGGCAACCGCCGTGGCCTATAACAACTGGCAGGAAGACAGTGGCGGGCTGAGTTCGGAAATCTCTTGGAGCCTGAATCAGAAAGCGGTTTGATTGATTTTTCGCAGAACTCTGCGGATATGGGCAATCATCAACCACGCGTGGG
>ERZ746981.347-NODE-347-length-20099-cov-25.589751_pt1 | contig 20099 bp, 15 predicted proteins | sample MGYA00374948_ERZ746981 | MGnify/ENA primary metagenome ERZ746981 (study PRJEB28757, sample SAMN06711160) | food metagenome | host: microorganism | place: China:Harbin | collected 2017-01-30 | study: EMG produced TPA metagenomics assembly of the Analysis of...
GGCCTTCAAGCTGTACGGTCTCGATTTCCAGCGGTTTGCCCGCTTCAAATGCAACGGCTGCCCTTACGTCCATAACCTTAAACTCCCGGTCTTTTATGAAAAATTCATGCCACGACCTGCCTACCTATCGGTTTGCAGGACACCCAGCATGACCAGATGGTCCCTGATCGCCTGCGCCGCTGCCTGCGGCGTGGGATCAATCATGACCTGTCCCCCCGTGCCCGATGCCTGAGCCTGTATCAGGCGTGGCCGGGCGCGGTAGGGCCGGATCTGCATGTCTGCCCCTGCCATGTCGGCAGGGGGGCTGTCGGCTGTCTCGCCATATGTCAGCACCTCGCCCCGCCGCATGGCGGCGAAGGAAAATGCAGGGGCGAAGGGCGCCATTTCATGCACGCCCAACACGCACGGACCTTTTACATGCGCCCTGCGCCGCACCCCGCGTGGCAGGGCCTGTTCAACCTCGACCACGCCCTGTGTCGCCTGAATGGCAACGATATCGCGCATGATGGGCCAGTCCAGCGCATGCGCCAGCGCGTAGGGAAACAGCCCGCTATCCTCGCCGCCCGAACCGCGTCGCCCGGTCAGCACAAGATCGACCGGCGCGCCGTCAAACGCTGCGCCGGAACGGATATAGGCCGCAAGGGCTTCCACCACCCCCGCCTGCCCTGCCCCAAGGGCGACAATACGTTCCAGCCCGTAGCCTGCATATTCACGCATCGTGGGGCCAGCAGGACCGACATGCACGCCCAGCACTTCGCCACCTAACGCCAGCGCCATGCCAATCGCGCCGATTTCCCCCGCAACGGGTGCGGGCCTGCCTGATACCGTATCGTATCCCGCTGACAGCAGTATGATCGTGCGCATCCTATTCTTCCGTCCCGTTGCGCAGCACGTCCAGCAGGGCTGGCATGACAAGCTGGGCATCCGCGATGATCGCCAGCCCCGCGCGTTCAACCATGGCCGCGTGCAGGTCCGTGTTCACCGCCACGACATGCTCGACCCGTCCCAGCCCCTGCAGGTGCTGCGGCGCGCCGGATATGCCCATGGCGACATAGCATATGGCATCCAGCACCGTGCCCGATGCGCCCACCTGCATCTCCCGTGGCAGGAGCCCTGCATCACAGACCATGCGACTGCCACCGGGGGAGGCATGCAGCGCGCTCACCATCTGCCGGAACATGTCGAAATCCGTTACGCCATTCCCGGCGGAGACAACAAAGGGCGCTTCCGCCAGCGCCATCGTCGCCGGATCGCCCGGCTGGGGCGGGGCGACACGTATGCGCCCCCCGCCATGGACCGGGGACTGACGGTCATCACCATCCATCCCCGTCACGCGGGCTTCGTGCGCATTCCCGCCATAGGGCGCCACCCGATCGGGCGACAGGGCCATGATGCCCGGCAGGGTGGATGCAACCTGTTCCGACCGGCGGGCCATGATGGGACGGATGGCGTTGCGGGGATTGAGAACCTCCACATCACCCATGAAACTGCGTCCGGTCGCAACCGCCACGCGCCGGGCCATGTCGCCGCCATCGGTGCTTTCGCCAAACAGCACCGTCCGGGGCGTAAACCGGGCCACTGCGTCACCGATTGCCGCGACACTGCGTTCGGGGTCGGTGGGGTCCAGCGGCAACGGCAGCACCCGGTCTGCGCCTGCCTGGGCAAAATCAGTATAGGCTGCACTGTCCAGACTGGCGGGACAGCACAGGACAACAGCCCCCTTCCACGCATCGGCCAACAGGCGGGCCGCGCCCATCACCTGCCGGTCAAGACGCCCAGGGCGGCCATCGGGCAGGTCAGGCACCACCATGACCAGACATTGCGGGTCATCAATGCGGATGACCTGACTGCGTGCTTCCTGAACGGGGGTGGCGCTGCCACCCGTGCCTGCCCGCCCGTCACGAACAAGGCGCGCACGGGCCAGACCGGGCACCAGCAGGCGCTGACGTTCCGCGCGAGGGTCCCGACGCAGGCGACCGGACGGCGAGACCTGTCCTGCCCTGTCTGCAAGTGCTGCCGGGACAAGGCGCACGCGCCCGGCCTGCCCCGCCGTCATCCGGCGCAGGCGCAGTGCCCGGGGATCAGGCCGCAGCCGGGTCATGCCCGCACCACGGCGTCAAGAACCAGTTCGGCTATATCGCGCACTTCCGGCCGGTCGCCCGTCACACCTTCCAGCATGGCGGTGCAGCCGGGACAGCCAACGGCAACGATACGCGCCCCCGCATCATGCGCCTGCCCCATGCGCAGGTCGGGTATACGCACCCGCGCGTCAACATCGCTGACCGGATTACCCCCACCACCACCGCAGCACATGGCCTGCATGCCATGGCGTTCCATTTCCACGGTCCGGGTGCAGGCGGCCTGCAGCAGGCGGCGTGGGGCCTGTGTTTCCCCATTGTAGCGCGCCAGATAACATGGATCATGCCATGCGACCGGCGGCAGGTCGCGCGCCGCCAGCACCAGCCTGCCCTGTGTGACCAGATCATCCAGCAGGGCCGTATGATGCCGGACGCGCCATATGCCCCCAAGCGCCGGATATTCGTTACGCAGCATATTATAGCAATGCGGATCGGCAGTGACGATGGTGCTGAATTTACGCCGCCCCAGCGTCGTGATGACGTCCGCCGCCAGCATCTGGAATGTCGCTTCATCGCCCAGCCTGCGGGCCAGATCGCCGCAATCACTCTCGGCTTCACCCAGTATCGCAAAGCGCAGGCCCGCCTGCTGCATCAACCGGACCAGTGCCTGCAGGGTGCGGGCATACCGCCGGTCATACGCCCCTTCCCCCAGCCAGAGCAGGATGTCGGTTTCCTCCCCTTCCTTCAGGACGGGAATATCCATCGCCAGCATGTCCGCACGTTCGGACAGGGGGCGGCCGCCCGGTTCGGCGCTGTCACGCATGCGCCGCAACACCTGTGCCGCGCCGGGGCGGACATCGCCATGCATAAGGGTCTGACCGCGCCGCAGGGCGATGACCGTATCGACATGTTCGATCATCATCGGGCATTCCTCGACACAGGCACGGCAGGTCGTGCATGCCCATAACGTGTCGGGGTGGATCATGGCGTCCGTTCCGACAACCGGATGGTCCATGCCGCCATTCCCTGCCACGGGCGGGGCGTTGGGGGCCGGACTGCCGGTATAGGACGCGCCGCCATCGTCACGCATGGCGCTGACCATGCCCTGTATCAGCGCCTTGGGATTCAGCCTCTGCCCGGCGGCGAAGGCGGGACAGGCCTGCTCGCACCGCCCGCACTGGATGCAGGCATCAAAGCTGGACAGCATATTCCAGGCAAAATCGCCCGGCGTCACCGCCCCCAGCACCGGCTGGGTCAGATCGAGCAGTTGCAGCGCGGTATCGCGCCCGCCACCGAACCGGCCGGGACGGGAATGGGCCACCAGCCATGTGGAACCCGCGAAGGCATGGCGCATCGGGCCATACAGGAACAGGCCCAGCAGGCCGAAACCACCCACCGCCAGCAGCATGGTGGCGAACGCCATTACCCCCTGCCGCGCGGGCGTGTAGGCAAGGACAACCTGACAGGCCGCAAGCACGGCGATCGCCCCGGTCATGGCGGCAAGGACAGGGGCAAGCCAGTTGAACAGACCGCCGGACAGAAAGGACGGCCGCACCGGCACCCGCCGCGCCCGCACCAGCGCCGACCCGGCCATGCCCGCCAGCGCACATGCCAGAACCAGCCCCCAGTAAATCCGGCTTGATCCCAGCGGTGGCAGCATGGCCAGCATCACAAGCACAAGGCTACCCAGCAGGCCACCGGCGGCAAGAACATGCATGCGCCCGGCACCGGGGCGACGTTCGACCACATGGTGCACATCCACCAGATACCGCCGGGGCAGCGCCAGCAGGCCACCGACCCAGTCCACCCGCGCGGGAGCGCCGCGTCGCCACAGGCGCACGAAACCCGCAGCCCCGACCGCAACCGCGATGGCCAGCAGCCAGACCAGCCCGATCATAAGCCATGCCATGGGTGTTACAGGTCCTTGCACAGGCGCAGCGCATCATACAGGGCGGCATGGATATTGCGCCCGGCCACCGCATCGCCGATACGGAACAGCGCATAACCATCCTGTCCTTGGGCAAAAACGGGCTGGGTCCTGCCTTCCAGCAGGGCGGGCAGGTCGGTCTGGCCGTGATTTGCGGCATTTTTCTTGAGCGCGAAATACAGATCCTCACGCGGCAGGTTGCCGTATTCGACAATCACATGATCGACGACGCGCTCTTCCTCCACATCCGTCATGGTGTTGCGCAGCACGGCGACCAGACGGGAATCCTCGCGGTAAACTTCCGTCAGTTCCATGTTGGGCGAAAGCACCACGCCAAGGCGGTAGAGTTCACGCAGATGCACCGGCTGGTTGGTCGTTCCCACTTCCTGCGCGATCAGGCGGTCGCCTGTCGCCATTTCCACCAGACAGCCGCGCGTGGCCAGCACTTCCGCCACGGATGCCGCGTTATGCTGGCCCATGTCATCATACAGCAGCACGCTGCCCGTGGGTTCCGCCGTGCCTTCCAGCACGGCGCGCGCATCATGCACCAGATCGGAACCCGGACGGTCCCCGACCGAGGCATGGCCGCCGGTGGCCACGATCACCACGTCCGGCTTTTCCGCCGCGATCAGTTCGGGCGTGGCGCGGGTGCCCAGCCGCAGGTCAGCCTCCAGCTTGCGCACCTGCGCGTCCAGCCAGCGCACGATGCCCGAAAGCGCTTCACGCCAGCCCGCCCGCGCGGCGATGGTTACCTGCCCGCCCGTCTGGGCTTCCTGCTCGAACAATACGACATGATGCCCGCGCAGCGCACAGACGCGCGCGGCCTCAAGCCCCGCCACCCCGCCGCCCACGATTACCACCCGGCGGCTGATGTCCGCGCGGGGAATATCGTGGGGCATGGTCGCTTCGCGCCCCGTGGCGGCATTCTGCAGGCACAAGGCATCGCCGCCGACGTAAATGCGGTCGATGCAGTACCCCGCCCCCACGCACTGGCGGATATCATCCTCACGCCCCTGCGCCAGCTTGTTGACCAGATGCGGGTCGGCAATATGGGCGCGCGTCATCGCCACCATGTCGATATGCCCTTCGGCCACCGCACGCGCGGCGGTTGCGACATCGGTAATGCGCTGGGCGTGGAAAACCGGGATGTCGACCTCACGCTTGATGCCGCTGGCCAGATGCAGGAAGGGCGCCACGGGAAAGGCCATGTTCGGCAGGCTGACGGCATGCGACATGTCATCGCGCGCCTGACCGCCAAGGACATTGACGAAATCGATCAGGCCACGGCGGGCATATTCGGTGGCGATGGCGATCGCATCTTCGTGCGACACGCCGTCCTTCAGCAGTTCGTCGCCGCTCATGCGCATGCCCATGATGTAATCATCACCCACGGCTTCACGCATGGCGGTCAGGATTTCGATGCCAAAGCGCATGCGGTTTTCCAGCGATCCGCCATAGGCGTCCGTACGGCGGTTGACCCCGGGCGACCAGAACTGGTCCAGCAGATGCCCATGCGCACCCGAAATCTCGAACCCGTCCAGCCCCCCCTGCTGGCACCGCCGCGCGGCATCGGCGAAGGAGCGGATAACGCGGCGGATATCCTCCACTTCCATATCCTTGGGCACCGAGCGCGATGCGGGTTCGCGCACGACGGACGGGGCGATGACCGGTAGCCACGCATCTGTATCCCATCGCGTGCGACGGCCCATATGCGTAAGCTGGATCATCAGTGCCGCGCCATGCTGGTGCACGCGGTCCGCGAACTGCTGGAAATACGGAATGATCCCGTCATCCGCCACCGCAACCTGATTCCACGGCGTTGCCGGGCTGTCGCAGTCAACCGAGGACGAGCCGCCAAACATGGTCAGGCCAATGCCGCCCTTCGCCTTTTCAGCATGATAAAGCTGATAACGCTCCTGCGGCCTGCCATCGCGGGCATAGCCCGGCGCGTGGCTTGTACTCATGATGCGATTGCGAATTACAAGACCCTTGATGCGTAGTGGCTTGAACAGCACCTCTGCATTGGCGTTCATTCAGGGAATCCAGCATTGCTTGGTTGTCGGGAAAGATAATCGTTCAGGCGCGACATGGACGGACGGAGCCGCCGTTCATCACGCGGTGCGCAGCCGAAACGGCTGCGATAGGCCGTACTGAAATGCGCTGGCGATACGAAACCGCAGGCCAGACTGACATTGGTAATCGACATGCCCGTCTGCTGTAGCAGCCGCCGCGCGCGCTCAAGGCGCACACCCACGATATACACCGCAGGCGTGCAGTCGGCATGACGACGGAAAAGGCGTTCAAGCTGGCGGACGGACAGCCCGACATCGGCGGCGATGCCGCTGATCCGCAGGGGGCGGTCAATATCGCGTTCGATCAGGCGCATCGCCCGCATGAGGGCGGGCGGCGCATCCGCCAGCGTGGAGACGGGCTGGGCCTCGTTTCCCGTGCGGCTGCGATCAAGGATGAACTGCGCGGCAACCGCCTGCATCCGCTCGCGCCCGAAACGGGCTTCAACAATGCGCAGCATCATGTCCAGCGGCACGGAACCGCCCGCGCAGGTCAAACGGTCACGGTCGATTACGAACATTTCGTCCGTAATGTCGATTTCCGGAAATTCCTCCCGGATCGCGGACAGGTTTTCCCAATGGATGGCGCATTTGTAACCGCGCAGCAGCCCCGCTTCCGCCAGTGTGAAGGTGCCCGTGCACAACGCCCCCAGCACCACATGCGCCCGGGCCTGCACACGCAGGAAGTTACGCAGCGATGCCGAACTGGCCGCACGGACATTGATGCCGCCGCACACGAATATGACATCGTATGGCCGCGTACGCTCGGGCGCGACGGTGGGATGCAGCATGAGGCCGTTGCTGGCGGTCGCGGCCTCCCCGCTCTGGGTCAGGATGTCCCATTCATAGACATCCTGCTGCGTTACGCGGTTGGCCATGCGCAGGACTTCGATCGCATTGCTGACCGCGATCATCGAATAGCTGTTGAGTGTCAGGAAACCAAAACGGCTCAGCCCGGCGAGATCCAGCTTACGATTCATGATCAGCGTTCGATAACCAGATCGCTGGTCGGTTTCGCGCAGCACAGCAGGATCATGCCGCGGTCGATCTCACGCTGGCGAATGCCGCCATCGTGCTGCATTTCCACCGTACCGGATACCAGACGGCATTTACACGTCCCGCACATGCCCTTGGCGCACGATGCGGGCAGACGCATGCCCGCCGCCCGCGCGGCGGACAGTACCGGCGTATCCGCGCCGCACTGGATATCGCGCTGGCTTTTGGTGAATGAAATGCTGAACTGGGCCGCTTCCAGTTCCTCGATGGCTTCGATGATTTCGGGTTCGTCGGCAACCAGCGTACCGAAATCGAAACTTTCCTCATGGTGGCGGGCCATGTCGAAACCGCCCTGCCCCAGCATGTTCCGGACCGCATCCATAAAGGGCGCGGGACCGCATACGAATACCTCACGCTCACGCCAGTCGGGCACGGCGAGTTCCAGCGCGCTGGCCGACAGCCTGCCACGATAGCCATCCCACCGGTCGGCAGGCGTATCATGTTCGCACAGCGTCACCGTGCGCAGATGCGCGTTCGCCTGTTCCAGTGCCGCCAGTTCGTGGCGGAAGATGCGGTCGCGCGGGCTACGGGCCGCATGGACAAACATGATATCCACATCCGCCGCCATGTCGCTTAACGCACGCGACATGGACATCATGGGCGTAATGCCGCTGCCACCGGACAGGAACAGCATTTTCCGCGCCCTGGACCCCGCACAGGTGAAATCACCCATCGGGCCAAGGGCGCGCACTTCCATGCCCGGACGCAGGTTGTCATGCAGCCAGTTCGACACCACGCCACCGGGCACGCGCTTGATGGTGATTTCCAGCGTGTTGGGCCGCGTGGGGCTGGAGGAAATCGTGTAGCAGCGGTTAATTTCCTGCCCGTCGATCATGACCGTAAGCGTCATGAACTGTCCGGGCGCGTAGGAAAACAGCCGTGCCTGCGGAGCGGTAAACACGAATGTACGGACATCGTGCGTTTCATCGCGTATCTGACGGCAGACCAGAACCTCATCACGTTCAGGATCCCAGAACGGGACCCCCTGGGCTGGTGGGTGTGTCACAATAGCCGACATGGATGCGCGGCCTCCGTTCATTTCACGTTATGGGAGAGGCGGTCGAGGTACCAGCTCACGAATTTCTCAACCAGACCTTCTGTATGGGGCGAATAGGGACCGGGTTCATAGGCCGGGTCCATAGCCCCCTGCTGGCCGATGGCGACAAGGTCGGCGTCCTGCTGGTTGGTGGCGTTCCACACTTCGGTCAGGCGGGTCAGGTCATAATCAACGCCTTCCACCGCATCCTTGTTCACCAGCCAGCGCGTACGGACCAGCGTATGGCCCTCGTCAATGGGAATGGCGGAGAAGGTGACGATATGATCGCCCATGAAGTGATGCCAGGAATTGGGCTGTGTCCAGAACGACAGGCCACCAGCCGCCATGTCGCCTATCGTCCCCAGCGGGATGCGGCATGCGGCGCGGGTGTCCATCGTCTGGCTTTCGCCCGCGCGGTCGATCGGCAGGCGTTCGGTACGAAAGCCGGTGACCCGGTCGCTCAGATGCTCGACCTCACGCGATGGCAGGCCCGCAGCTTCCCATTTCGCACGCGACGATTCACTAAGCTGGTTATAGCGTTCGGCTTCCCTGCGCCCTTCCTCATCAAGGGATTCCGGCGCGAAACCGAAACCATAGGCAAACAGCGGGATGGTCAGTTCGGGATGGTTCGGGCCGCAGTGATAGCACTCGCGGTTGTTTTCCATCACCAGCTTCCAGTTGCCGTTTTCAATCAGGTCAGCCTGATGGGCAACGCGGGTGTTGCGGATGTCATGGGGGGCCAGATACGGCTCCATGATTTCGGCCATCGCGTCGATATCGTCGGGCGCATCTTCGGCCAGACAGATGAACAGCAGCCCCCCCACCGAACGCAGGTGGACCGGCTTCAGCCCGTGGCAGCCCCGGTCGAAATCGGGGGTCATGTGTTCCGCGAATTTCAGGCCGCCGTCCAGCCCGTAGGTCCATGAATGGTAGGGGCAGACAATATTGCCGATGATTGTCTTGCCTTCAGGGATCATGCGCGCGCCGCGATGGCGGCAGACATTGTGGTAGGCCCTGACGGCGCCTTCATCATCACGCACGATGATGACGGAGGAATTGCCGATATTGACCACCATCGCGTCACCTTCCTCGGCTACGTCGGGTTCAACACCGACATAGATCCAGTGACGGCCGAAAATCGCCTCCATATCCATCCGAAAGATTTCGGGACTGGTATAAAACGGCGCTTCCAGCGAAAACCCCGGCTTGCGCCGGGCGATCAGTTCGCTGACTGAAACCACGCTATCCTTGGCCATCGCACGGTGGACCTTTCCTTAGAAATACGCGTTATGCGATTACCAGTATCGTTCCAACACAATAACATCTTATGCGTATATGCGACATATTATTATATCAGAACGACTTTCTTGTATACGGCGCTAACATTCAGGAAATCCGACAGCCAGCCCCCCCTGCGAGGTTTCCTTGTAGCGGCTGCTCATATCCGCACCCGTCTCGCGCATGGTGACGATCACCTGATCGAGCGACACGAAATGCGTGCCGTCCCCGCGCATGGCAAGCGACGCCGCATTGATCGCCTTGACCGCGCCAAAGGCGTTGCGTTCGATACAGGGTATCTGCACCAGGCCGCCAACCGGGTCGCATGTCATGCCCAGATGATGTTCCATGCCGATTTCGGCGGCGTTTTCGATCTGCTGGACATTGCCACCCAGAGCCGCCGCAAGGCCCGCCGCCGCCATGGAACACGCAACCCCGACTTCCCCCTGGCAACCAACTTCCGCGCCGGAAATGGAGGCGTTGCGTTTGAACAGGCCGCCAACCGCCGTTGCGGTCAGCAGGAAGTCATATTCCCGCTCCGGCGTGGCGCCGGGACAGAAGTCACGGTAATACCGCAGCACGGCGGGCACCACGCCCGCCGCCCCGTTCGTGGGCGCGGTTACGATACGGCCCCCGGCCGCGTTTTCCTCATTCACGGCAATGGCGTAAAGGCTGACCCAGTCCATGACCTCGTGCGCCGCGCGCACGTTGCGGAAACGGTCCCCTTTCAGCCGGTCATAAATGGCCGCCGCCCGCCGTCGCACCGCCAGACGCCCCGGCAGGACCCCCTGCTGGTGCATGCCCCGGTCAACGCAACCCATCATGGTTGCAATGATCCGGTCAATCCCGGCGGTGATTTCATGTTCCGGGCGCAGGGCGCGTTCATTGGCCAACACGATTTCGGCAATGGTCAGGCCGGTACGGCGCGTGATCTCCAGCAGGTCGCGGGCCGATGTAATCTCGAAAGGCACATCCGCCGTGGCCACCACCGCATCATGGGCATGGGCCTCGGCCACGATAAAGCCACCACCGATCGAACAGATCCGCTGGCACGCCACCTGTTCGCCAGCCGCATCATAGGCGATGAACTGCACCGTATTGGGATGGACGGGTGGCACCGTCACGCGATCGAATACGATGTCACTGGCCGGATCGAAGGACAGGGTCCGATCCGGCAGCGACAGCCTGTGGGCCGCCCTGACATGGGAGACCAGTTCATCGGCCATGTCTGGATCGACGGTATCGGGCAGATACCCCATCAACCCCAGAATGACGGCCTTGTCCGTCGCATGTCCCACGCCGGTCCAGGCCAGTGATCCCAGCAGGGTGACCTCTATCCGCGCCACATCGGGACAGGCGCGCAGCGCGACCGCGAAGTCATGCGCCGCGCGCATCGGCCCGACCGTATGGGAGGACGATGGGCCGATACCGATCTTGAACAACTCAAAAAGGCTGATCATGCCGTCCCTGTTTCGCTGCTCGCTGCGTCGTCAGAACCTGACATCGCAGGCTACTTTCTGCAGATATTCCGTCATGTAGGGGACGAACGAACGCCACACCTCCAGCCGGAACGATTGCGGCCCCGTGCGCCAGACCATGCCATCCGCCTTGGCCAGCAGCGTGCGCGTGGCCATGCCGACGGGAAAGGCGCGGATGTTGAAATCCATCGGGGAGAGGCTGGACAGAACCAGTTCCACGTCCGGCCCGCTGATATCGATGGCAACCTGCCGGTCGCTGATTTCAACAAGGCTCGAAGGGATGTCCTTCAACCCGGCCTGCAGGGCGGAGTAAATGGCGTCCGCCCTGTCCGGCTCGGCAAAAAAGACCAGTTCGTGCGGGCCGAGGCGGGCGGCAGTACCGCCAGCCACCTGCGCCGTACGGAGTATGTCCGGCACACCGGACAGGCCAAACGCCGCAGCCCCCGCCGCAAGTCCGGCATCGCGCCCCTGCAGCACCCAGCGGCGCAGATCCGGTCCCGCCGCCACATCAAAACGGGCTTGAGACGCTGTCATGACATCAGACATTCAGGCGGGCTCCCTCGACATCATAAAACACGGGATTGGTAACCTTGACCGGGATCGACCGGCCTTCCACGGGCACATACAGCGTCTCGCCCATACGGGCGCGGCCACCGGCCACCATCGCCAGCGCGATGGAATGACCCAGCGTCGCACTGAAATAGGATGACGTGACATGACCCAGCTTGTGCATGGGCACGGCTTCGTCGGGACGGGCCACAAGCTGCGTGCCTTCTTCCAGCACCTCGGACGGGTCCAGCGTCAGCAGGCCGACAAGCTGCAGCCGGTCAGGGGCCTTGAGCGCGGGCAGCGCCAGCGACCGCTTGCCGACAAAGTCCTTCTTGACCTTGCTGACCGCCCAGCCACATCCGACATCATCAGGCGTTGCCGTGCCATCGGTTTCCTGTCCGACGACGATGTAGCCCTTTTCCGCACGCAGCACGTGCATCGTTTCGGTGCCATACGGTGTCATGCCGTGCGGCTCGCCCGCAGCCCAGATCGCATCCCAGATCCTGCGGCCATGCCTGCTGGGCACGTTGACCTCGAAGCCGAGTTCACCGGTGAAGCTGACGCGGAACAGTCGCATCGGCACACCGCAGATGCTGCCTTCGGCCATGCTCATATGCGGCAGGGCCTCGGCGGAGATGTCCAGACCATCGACCAGCGGCGCCAGCACCTTGCGCGCCAGCGGCCCCTGTACCGCAATGACCGACCATTCTTCCGAAGTGGAGGTCAGCCACACATCCAGATCCGGCCATTCGGTCTGGAGATAGTCCTCCATCATGTTCAGCACCCCGGCGGCCCCACCCGTGGTGGTGGTGACGTGGAAGCGGTCCGCGGCAACCCGGCCCACAACGCCATCGTCATACACGAACCCGTTTTCACGGCACAGCAGGCCATACCGGCACCGGCCAACCGCAAGCTTGGTCCAGCCATTGACATACATGCGGTTCATGAACGTGGCGGCATCGGGGCCGACCACCTCGATCTTGCCCAGCGTGGAGGCATCGAAAATGCCCACCGCACTGCGCGTGGCCAGACATTCGCGCCGGACAGCCGCTTCCATGTCTTCCCCGTTGATCGGGAAATACCGCGCGCGCTGCCACAGGCCGACATCCTCGAACACCGCGCCACGATCCCGCGCCCAGCCATCCGCTGCCGTGCGCCGCACCGGATCGAACAGGAATTCGCGCGCATGACCGGCAAAAGCGCCAAACGTGACGGGCGTGAACGGCGGGCGGAAGGTGGTCAGGCCAACCTTTTCCACCGGGCGGCCCAGCGCTTCGGATGCAATGCCCAGCGCATTCACATTGGATGACTTGCCCTGATCGGTCGCCATGCCGGTCGTGGTGTAACGCTTGATATGTTCGATGGAGCGGAAGCCCTCGCGCACGGCAAGCTTTACGTCCTTGGCCGTCACGTCGTTCTGGTAATCGACGAAAGCCATGGCACGCAGGCCCTTGCCGCGTCGCGGCAGCGCACCGGCGAAACCACCCCGGCCCGGTTCGTCCAGATCGCCCGTCTGCCATTGCGGGGCCGATCCGTCGAACCCGGTGGCGGCAGCGGCTTCGGCCCCTGCCCGCGCGCCATCTTCCAGCACCCTGTCCAGACGATAGACGCCACGGCACGCACCGGCGGAACGTTCGCGTTCAGCCGACTGGCCGGGCACGTAAACGCCCAGTTCCTCATCAAACACCAGCTTGCCACGCGACTGGGAGAACATGTGGACGCTGGGCGTAAATCCGCCCGACATCAGCACCAGATCGGCCCGCCACTGGTGCCCCTTGCCCACCGAACCATCGGGAAGCAGTTGCGCCAGTTCCACGCTGCACACACGGTTGAGACCATGCGCGCGCTGGATGGTGGTGTTGGGAAGTACGGTAATGCCCGCACGGATGGCAGCCGCCACCAGCGCGCCATCCGGCGCGGGCCGCAGGTCGGCAATGGCCGCGACCGTTACACCCGCGTCCTTCAGGTCCAGCGCCACGCGGTAGGCGGCGTCATCCGCCGTGACCACGATCGCCCGCCTGCCGCAGGCCACGCCGTAGCGGTTCAGATAGGTACGCGCGGCAGTCGCCAGCATGACACCGGGGCGGTCATTGCCATCGAATACCAGCGGGCGTTCCAGCGCGCCCGCCGCCAGCACGACTTCCTTCGCCCGGACCTGCCACAGCCGTTCTTTTGGCTGGCCGACGGCCGGATGCGCCAGATGATCGGTCAGGCGCTCATTCAGCGCGACCATGTTATGCGGGCCGTAATTGAACGCCGTGCAACGGGTCAGAAGCCGCACATTGGGCATGGCGTTCAGTTCATCAACGACTTCACGCGCCCAGGCGGCGCCCGTCTTGCCATCAATGCGCGATGTCGTGTCCGACAGCAGCCAGCCACCGGCTTCCGCCGTTTCATCAGCCACGATGACACGCGCGCCAGCCCGGCCCGCCGCCAGTGCCGCGGCAAGACCGGCAGGCCCGGCGCCCACCACCAGCACATCGCAGTGTTCATAACGGAAAGCATACTGGTCCGGGTCCGGCGCGGTGGGTGCTACACCCAGCCCGGCTGAGGCACGGATGATCGGCTCGTACACCTTGTCCCAGAAGCTGCGCGGCCACATGAAGGTCTTGTAGTAGAAGCCGGCAGGCAGTAGCGGGGCAGCCAGCGTGTTAACCGCGCCCAGATCGAATTTCAGGCATGGAAAGCGGTTCTGGCTGATGGCGACAAGGCCGTCATGGATCTCGACCTGTGTTGCGCGCAGGTTGGGGGTCTGTAACGCAGGGCCGGAGCCTACCGCGACCAGCGCATTGGGTTCATCCGACCCGGCGGAAACCACGCCGCGCGGGCGATGGTACTTGAACGAACGCCCCATCAGGTGCTGCCCGTTGGCCAGCAGCGCCGATGCCAGCGTATCACCTTCGTAACCCTGGAATTCACGGCCGTCGAAAGTAAAGGTCACGCGCCGCGCAGTATTGACGCGGCCACGGCCGGGAATACGGTACTGCTTTGTCATCGTGCCGCCTCCGCCGCCGCTTCGCTGTCGATGGTGGGGCGTGGCTGGCCCATTTCGTAAGTCATCACAAAACGATCCGTTCGGGTATCACGGATGGCATTGAAAAACCGTCCGCATCCATGGGAATGACGCCACCGTTCGGCAATCAGTCCCTTGGGATTGTCACGCATGTAGAGGTACTGGGCCCATTCCTCATCACTGACCGCCATCGGGTCGGCCGGGCGGACGATGTGGGCTTCGCCAGCATTGGCATATTCGATTTCGGCACGATCACCGCAATAGGGACAACGGATCAGAAGCATGCTGACCTCCTTAGTGGGCGACGGCCGCTGCCGCGGCCTCGTCGATCATGACCCCGTCACGGAAACGCTCTATCGTGAAAGGCGCATTGATCGGGTGCGGTTCATTCCTGGCAATTGTCCAGGCAAACAGGTTGGCAGCCCCCGGCGTGGCCTTGAACCCGCCCGTACCCCAGCCGCAATTGACATACAGGCCAGGGATCGATGTCTTTGCCGTAATGGGCGAACGGTCGGGCGTATTATCGGTAATGCCGCCCCATGACCGCAGCATGCGCAGGCGGCGGAACATGGGGAACAGTTCGCAGATGGCTTCCAGCGTATGGGCAGGAATGTGCAGTCCGCCGCGCTGGGTATAGGATACGTAGGAATCCGTCCCCGCCCCGATCACCATCTCACCCTTGTCCGACTGGCTGATATAGGCATGGATGGTGTTGGACATTACGATGGTGGGAAACGCGGGCTTGACCGGTTCGGACACCAGCGCCTGCAGCGGGTTGCTCTGCAATGGCAGGCGTATTCCCGCCATGCCCAGCACGACCGAGCTGTGACCCGCAACCGATACGCCGATCTTGCCCGTGCGGATATCGCCGCGCGTGGTGTTTATGCCGGTCACTTCACCCGTGGGTGCGCGCATGATGCCCGTCACCTCACAGTTTTCGATGATATCGACACCAAGGTCGCTTGCCGCGCGGGCAAAGCCCCACGCGACCGCGTCATGACGCGCGGTGCCTGCGCGGCGCTGCAATGACGCGCCAAGGACAGGGTAGCGGATATTGGGGGAAATATTCAGCGGCGGGCAGAATTCCTTGGCTTCTTCCGCCGTCAGCCATTCATTGTCGATCCCGTTCAGGCGATTGGCATGAACATGGCGCTTGAAGCTCTGCACATCATGGACCGTATGCGCGACCATAAGACAGCCGCGCTGACTGAACATGACGTTGTAATTAAGCTCCTGCGAGAGGTTTTCCCACAGTTTAAGCGAATGCTCGTAATAGGAAGAACTTTCATCAAACAGGTAATTCGACCGGATGATGGTCGTATTACGTGCGGTATTCCCCCCCGCGAGCCATCCCCGTTCGATCACGGCGATATTACGCAGTCCGTGCTGCCTGGCCAGGTAATAGGCCGTGCCCAGACCGTGGCCGCCACCGCCTACGATAACGATATCGTAGGCCGGTTTGGGCGCAACCGACCGCCACTGGGGCTTCCAGCCAAGATGACCGCCAATTGCCTGGCGCGCTAGTGAAAGTGCCGAAAATTTCTGCATGTTCATCCTACATGCTGCGAGACGATATGACGCCGAGCATGCACCCGCCGCCTGTTTCCCGCTGGTATGGATAAGACGGAAAACTTGAATAATAGCGACATGCTGGTTTTTTTATCGAAACGAATCTGAAAACCCGTCACAGCATGCACGACTGCGCATAATTTTTATTTAATTCAGTTGGTTATGAAATAACCCGCAATGCACGGCTGTAGCCCTTACGACACGGCGCACCATCACGCATGTCGTATCGACCTAAATGATCCTGTGCATAAATGTTCAGCCACGCCGCATCCATACAAACCCTGCGGCGCGTTATGGATCAGGCGTTACGGCGGGCTGTTTTCTAAAGATTGCCGGCCAGGGTAAATCAGCATCCTGTCCAGCAGACATATCCGTTACCATCGCAACAGGAAGATGCGCAGTCAAAACCGCATAAAGTTCCGCCCGCCTCGACTGCCTCCACGCGACATCGCATGTCGTTTCTTCATGACAATGGATGGCTGATTAAACTGTTTTTTCAGGAAACCAGCTATCTGACACCAAAACCGTTACGCCCGTTTGTTCGTTTCCGACATTTTCATGCATGTTAAAGCCATGTAGTTCTAAAACAGGTCACATATTCAATATTTTGAATTATATGATTTCAGTCCGTTTTTCGGCCTTGCATCTGCAATCGGTTCTTATGCAGAATGAATTACCGTCCGGTTTTTCCACAAAGGATATTCCGCCCGTCATGCATCGCCTGTCTCCTTTTCTATTCCTTGCATTGGGAGCGCCCGCCCTTGCCCATGCGGCGGACCCCGCTTCGTGCCGCGCGGTCAGGCTGGCCGATGTCGGCTGGACCGATGCATCCGCCGTTACCGCCGTAGGGGCGGAGGTATTCGATGCGCTCGGTTACACTGCATCCACCCCCATGGTTACGCTCAGCCTCGCCTATCTCAGCATGCAGGACGGTCATATCGACGGGTTTCTGAGCAACTGGGACCCCACGGGCGTATCCGTGATCGCGCCATACCTGAAAAACGGCAGCGTGCAGCAGATCGCGGTCAACCTGCCCAATGGCCATCTGGGCCTTGCGGTACCCGATTATGTAGCAGCCGCAGGGTTGCGGGACTTCAAGGACATCGCGGCATGGGGCGCCAGGCTGCACCATGTCATCTACGGGCTGGAATCAGGCAATGACACGAATGATCATGTCCTGCGCATGATCAATGAAAACATGTTCGGGCTGCAGCATTTCCGGCTGGTTGAAAGCAGCGAACAGGGCATGCTCAGCCAGGTTGCGCGATCGGTCGAAAGCCATCGCCCCATCGTCTTTCTGGCATGGGAACCGCACCCGATGAACATGGACTTCAGGATTACCTACCTGACCGGTGGGGAAAAGGTCTTTGGCGCGGGTGCCCATGTCAATACCGTTGTCCGCACCGGCTATGAGGCCGCATGCCCCAATGCCTACCGGCTGCTGAAACAGATCCGGTTTTCGGTGCCGGGTGAAAACATCATGATGAAGGCGATCCAGGACGATCACGTCCCCCCGCGGGAGGAAGCCCGGCAGTGGCTGCGCGCCAATCCGGATGTTCTGGCCACATGGCTGACAGATGTGACCACTTTTGACGGACAGCCGGGACTGGCCGCGGCCCGCACCTATCTGGGCATTCATTAAGGACGACCTGTCATCATGAAACATATGGAAACCTGGATCACATCGCACAAGCTGCCGGTGGGCGCCGTCATGGCGCAGCTTGTCGATTTCGTGCGCAAGCACTTCATGTTTTTCTTTAACGGCGTAAGCGACGTGGTCGGCTCCCTTGCCGATGGGCTGACGGATTTCCTGCTTGGCTTCCCGCCCCTGCTGCTGCTGGTTGTCTTTACGGTGGGATCTTACGTCGCCCGGCGGTCGGGATGGCTTACGGCACTGGTCGGGCTGGGGCTGCTGTTCATCATCAATCAGGGCTACTGGCAGGAAACGATGGGCACGCTGTCGCTTGTGCTCTTTTCCACCATTATCTGCCTGCTGGTCGGCGTCCCGCTGGGTATTGCCGCAGCCCATCGCCCCTGGCTGGGCCGCCTTCTGCATCCCGTGCTCGATCTCATGCAGACGCTGCCCACCTTCGTCTATCTGATCCCCACCCTTATCCTGTTCGGTCTGGGTACGGTTCCGGGCATGATCTCCACCATCGTTTTCGCCATTCCCGCCCCGATCCGGATGACGGAAATGGGCATTGCCTCGGTCCCGCGCACCCTGCTGGAAGCGGGAGAATCCTTTGGCAGCACGCCACGGCAGCTTCTGTGGAAGATCGAGATTCCCGCCGCACTGCCCATGATCCGCGCGGGGCTTACGCAGTGCATCATGCTCAGCCTGTCCATGGTCGTGATCGCCGCACTGGTCGGTGCCGGGGGGCTGGGGGTGCCGGTTGTGCGCGCGCTCAATACCGTGCAGGTCGATACGGGCTTTGAATCCGGCTTTGCGATTGTTCTGCTCGCCATCATGCTCGATCGCCTGTGTCGCGCAAAAGGAACGTCCTGATGACTACCGCCCTTGCCTTCAGCCACGTTGACATCCTCTTCCACCGCCAGAACAGCAAGGCCGCCATCAACCGCGCGCTGGCCATGCTGGATGAAGGTGGAACGCGCGAAGAAATCGCCCGCACAACACAGGTTACCGTGGGCGTAGCGGATGCGAACCTTGCCATTGAACGTGGCGAGATCAGCATATTGATGGGGCTGTCCGGCTCCGGAAAATCCACGTTGCTGCGGGCCGCGAATGGCCTGAACAAAGCGGTGCGGGGGGAAGTACAGATCGGTAATGGCGTGGCCTATGTCGATCTGTCCAACTGCGATGACGATACGCTGCGTGAAATCCGCAAGACCCGCATTGCCATGGTGTTCCAGAATTTTGGCCTGCTGCCATGGCGCACCGTGCGTGACAATGCCGGGTTAGGACTGGAACTGCGTGGCGTCACCCCGTCCATGCGCCGCAAGATGGTGGACGAAAAGCTGGAACTGGTCGGGCTTTCCCGCTGGGCCAATTCGCGCATAAGCGAACTGTCGGGCGGCATGCAGCAGCGCGTCGGCCTGGCCCGCGCCTTCGCCACGGATGCCGATATCCTGCTTATGGATGAACCTTTTTCCGCGCTTGATCCCCTCATCCGGCGCAAGCTTCAGGATGAACTGCTTCACATCCAGAAGCAGTTGAAGAAAACCATCATCTTCGTCAGCCACGACATCGACGAGGCGCTGAAGATCGGCAACCAGATTACGATCATGCGCGAAGGCCGCATTATCCAGACCGGTACGCCGCATGACATCCTGTTCCGCCCGGTCAATGATTACGTGGGCGAATTCGTACGCCATATGAATCCGCTGCCGGTTCTGGACGCGGCATCGGTCATGCGCGGGCTTGATCTGCCGGGCAAAACGGATGACGGGTTTACCCCCATTGACGAAGCGGGCCTGTACAGGTTCGATTTTGTCGCTGATCAGGTCAGGCATATCGGTGGCAGGGTGCACGCCATCCAGCGCCACATGACCGTGCCCGATACCCATACCTGTGAAATCGGGCCGGGTCTGGTGCAGTGCGTACCCACGGGAACATCACTGCATGCCGTTGCCCTGTTGCGCCAGCGCAGCAACATGCCGGTCCTGATCCACCGGGAAGGCGAAGTTGTTGGCCTGTGCGACCATGGCGATATCATTCGGGGCATGACGCAAATAATGGGTGGCTGACAGAACGCCCGTACAAGCGTAAGAAAAGAATGTAAGGCGTGTTTTATTTTATATTACGCAGGTATCTGTCGTAATCTGAAAATAAAATGACGCCACTTTTCAAAAGCACTGTCCGGGGATACCCCTTCTCCTGTATAAGCACCTTATAACGCGGAGCCGTCCGCCCTCATCCTGTTTTACACTATTTATGGCGGTTCTGCATTTTCTGGAGATTCGATCATGTTGGACACTATTGATCAGGCAGGTCTGCGCCAGTACTTCCATGCCCCGCTGACGGAAGCGGACCCGGATGTTGCTGCGATCATTGGCGCGGAACTGGAACGCCAGCGCGACGGTATTGA
>ERZ746981.348-NODE-348-length-20093-cov-15.013489_pt1 | contig 20093 bp, 10 predicted proteins | sample MGYA00374948_ERZ746981 | MGnify/ENA primary metagenome ERZ746981 (study PRJEB28757, sample SAMN06711160) | food metagenome | host: microorganism | place: China:Harbin | collected 2017-01-30 | study: EMG produced TPA metagenomics assembly of the Analysis of...
AAAAAAAAAAAAAAAAAAAAAAAAAAAAAAAAAAAAAAAAAAAAAAAAAAAAAAAAAAAAAAAAAAAAAAAAAAAAAGCGTAAAAATTAATGCAGTTGCTTGATAATGCTGTAAAAATAAGGCTTATACGAACCAGATAAAGTAAAAAAAAAAAAAAACGAGAGTTTAGATTGATCAAGTATTGAATGGGAAGGATATTTAATATGCTAACCGCGCCAAAACAATGTGGGAGAATCCATTGTTGAGTTGTTTACAGATAATTGTTTCCCAAAAGAATAGAAAATAAAAGTGTAAGCGTATTGGGCCAACAATGCGGGAAGCGTGTGTGTTAAAAGATGTGGACACAATTTGCAACTATCATGTAAGCACACCTATCGAAGACAATAAAATGCAGTATGCGAAGTTAATGAATCCAAATACGGATTAACGGGCCTTGTATGCATTTTTTTATTTTTTTTTTGGCTATTCACCCGCTTCCACTTAGAGCCCATGTTTCTGTCCCAACTTGCATTCACTTTACTGCACACCGGTCATCTTGATGTGTTATTCCCCATCTTCTTTTGGTCTCAATTTCTCAATGTCTGACTCTCTTTATCCTTACGTGTTTATTCACCGCCGTGTTCCATTTGCCGATCCTCTTTTCTTATTTTCTATTTTCCTTTCAAACTTGCTTCTTACACATCCTTTAAAAAGGTTTCGCTTTCCCATCTTTTTCTCACCTCCATATTTCTTATCACCGAGTCTTCATCTCCTTTTGTTCCATTTCCTTTCCTTCCTTTCCCTTCTTCTTATCCCTTTAGTCTCTTCCTTTCTTTCCCCTTCCTCTTCCCATCACTCCGGACTTCCCAAACTTAAATACCAACTATCTTTTCCTGCAATAATCAGTCACTTTTACTCCATTTCTAGCGCTACCAGTTGTTTTTAATCAACGCATCGCTCTGAATGCTTTCAGTCTCACCCATGAACTTCCCAGCCAGAAGAACTGCTCCACTTAGTCTTCCACCGACTAATGTGGGACCCATTTCTAACCGTGCCAACGTCCTTCCTGCTCCCAACCTACCACCCATCTTTCCGCAAATGCATCCTTACACCGTTTCATACCCACCTCTTTCGCCGACCGAATGCACACCACGGAACGTTCCGATTGGGATTCCAATGTTTGGACCTGCATTTGGTCCGCATCCGCAGTCTGCTTTTGTTGGAGCGCCTGGCTTTCCGGTGCTGCAGGCCAAGGGCGCACCCCTGAATGTGGTTTACCGCCGGCCTGGTGACGCTGCCGCCGCATACTACACGTACTATCCGCCCACCCCTGGCGCCACCCCTGGGTCCGCGCCAGCGCAGGCAGTGCAAGCAGCACGGGCGCCAGTTCCAACTCCAGCGCCAACATCCGCACCTGCGCAGGCGCAAGCAAACGCCGGCGCGCAGTTGCTCCCAATGATCTCCTCAGGCCACAGCAGCCCAACCATGCAGCTCGCCTTCATCCCGGAGACCCAGCGCATTCCAGCGTATGCGGGTCCTGGCTACTTCCGCTCCGCAGATGCGCAAGCGTTCCCTGCGCAAGCGCCATGGGTGGTGCCGCTGGCAACCGGCGGCAAGCCTGCGCACCATCCGACGCACAGCTGCCCGCCTTCGCTAGGTAGCGCAACACCGCCATCTTCGGCGCAACCCGTGCGCGGCTTCGTGGAGGTCAAGCCTTTCCAGCGCACCCATCTTAAAATCAAAGCAAAGAAGCTTTTCCGGTGCGATCACTGCGGAAAGGAGTACACAAGAAGACACAATATGTTAGTTCACAAGCTCTCGGCGCACTCTGATGAGAAGCGCTTCGAATGCCATGTGTGCCACTCGAGATTTAAGAGAAAGTCTGACTACATTAGACACAACAAGGAGCAGCATACAAACAGTGTGAAGCGCTTTGTGTGCGCAGGCGAACTTGTGGACGGCACGAAATGGGGTTGCGGAAAGCGTTTTTTCCGCAAGGACCAGCTTAAAAAGCACCTCAACGCCAACAGAGCCCAGTACACGTGTCTCAAAAATGTTCCCAACGGTAAGCCTGCTTCTATAGATGGAATAACTGTTACTAAGGCTTCTTCTTCCGCCGCTGGCCATCCTGCGCACGCCGCTGAGGCGCAACCCGCAGCGCTCACCGAGGTGCCGTTGTCCGCGTGAAAAAATTTTGAAATTTGAAAATTGAAAATTGGAAATTGGAAAAAAAAAAGGATTTAATTTTTTTTTAATGTGCTTTTGGATTCTCTTTATAAAGACACATGGAATGTTATAGATGTCTTCTATTCCTTCAGACATCATTCCCGGTGTGCTATTTCTCCATTTGATTGTCTTTGTATTCACTTTGTCAGTTACTGGTTTTGTTTTGTTCTCGATTCTGGCGTGTATTGTTACTTTTTTGTTGTTATCATAGTTTACTATTATTTCACTGCTATACTATATCATATTTGACCTTCTTTTAATTTTGCACTTATCTTTTTGGCTTTACTTGTTTTTTGTTTTCTCCTCTTCTCTTTCTTCTTTTCCTTTCTATTTTCTTTTCGTCTCCTTTTCTCCTTCTCTATTTTTCTATTTTTCTATCTCTTTATTCCTTTCTTCTCTCTCTTTTCTATGTGGGCTTGCTCTGGTTTCTTACTGGGAATCTGCATTTAATCGGCAGTATAAGGATTATTCTTTTTCTTCCCTAATGCAGTCTATTTAATATAAATTTTGCTGTACGCTTCAGTAGTTTCTGCGTTAATCCAATAATTATTCGAAATATAGAGATGTCTAACAACTGTAAAATGTGGATGTGTGCGTCGCGTCGATCGACCGTGCTATTTTACTGCCATTGGCTGAAGCTCGTTTGTGACATCATACTTGGTCCAAGAAGCAGTGGAAAAAGGGATTGATTTAAGCTCTCGTGACCAACAATAGATCCATAACTCTATGTTGCTATGTAATGTGGTTATCTTCGTTCAAAGAGGGAATTTCCACCATGTTTTGCACAGCCTGGGGGTATTCTTCATATAATTACAGTAAGCATAGAAGCTGGAAGCAGAATATTAGGTATACGAATATCAAGTAAATGAGCATAGTATGAGTAGGGAGCATGAATAGTGAGGATTTATATTGTAAGCAGGAACTAAGTATTGCTATACTATAAGCAAGAAGTAAGTAGTTACTATACTGTGGACATACCATACTGTGTGTATTCATAATATGCTGTGAGTATTCACCTTATTATGGGCATACTATACTGCGATCATTCATCTTATTATGAGCATACTAGTGCGATTATTCACCTTAGTGTAAGCATCCATTATGCTGTAAACATCTGTACAAACCTACAGTAATGCTGTAAGTAGCACCAATACAAACCTACAAGAATGCAGTAAGTAGCATCAATACAAACCTACAGTAATGCTGTAAGTAGCACCAATACAATCGGTAGTCATCGTGATTGTAGTAACACTGCTTCTTTACACCACTACCGCCTACTTTTAACCATAAAATCGTTTCTGTTCATTAGCATAGCATTACATGTCGGCTCTTGATCTGCGCCTGCAGCATTTCTCCAGTTTTCAGTCCCAAACTTTGCCAAAGCACCATCCATCCTGGAGATTCATCTGGATATCTGCACCCAGCTGGTCTGCCCACCTCTCAACCATGCCGGGCTCCTTCAGAAAACCCCTTGCGGCCAAGCAGAGGTCGCAGTAATTTTGTTGCAAGAGGTCTTCGGCGACTTTTCCGTCGGTGATGCCGCCGACGGCGGAAACAAGGCAGGTGCGCTCGACGGTGCGCTTGATACGCCGCGCCATGTCGCGCTGGCTGATGTGCGGGGCGCGCGCAGCCTGCATGCCGCCCGACGACACGTCGATGAGGTCTGCGCCATGCGCCGCAAGAAGAGGCGCCAGCCGCACCGAATCCGCAAGTCGCCAGCTGCGCTCGTTCGACTCGTCGTTGTCGCTAGCGGAGATCCGCACAAAAATCGGGAAGTCGCGCCCGGTCTCCGCGCGCACCTCGCGCACCGCATCAAGCACCTCCATGAGCAGCCGAATCCTGTTTTCAAAGCTGCCGCCGTACCGGTCCGTGCGCTTATTGCCTAATGGGGACATGAACTGGTGGATAAGGAACCCGTGCGCAGCGTGGATCTCGATGAAGTCGAAGCCGCAGTCCACAATCGACGCGCGCGCCGCCTCCTTGAATGCGCTGACGATGCGCGCAATGCGCCCTGCACTCAGCACACGGCTGTGCGGGAACTCGGCGCTGACTGAAGGCCCTTCCACCTCTTCCAGCCATCCTCCTCTCTCGTCATCAACGGGGCAGTCGCACTCGTCATAGAAGAGCGGCAGGCACGATGAGCGCATACCCGCATGCGAGAGTTGCGGCCCAATAACCTTGCCCTGCGAATGGTAAAAGTCGACTATGCGCTTCAACTGCGCCTTTTGCGTATCCGAGTATATTCCGAGACAATGCGGAGTGATGCGCCCTGCGGGTGTCACCGCAACGCTTTCCATAATGACTAGCGATGGGCCGCGAAGCGCATACTGCCCGTAGTGTATTAGATGGTAGTCAGTAGCAGCGCCATCATGGGCCGCTGAGTATAGACACATGGGAGAAACACCAATTCTGTTTGCCAAATGGATGTTGCGGATGCGCAAGGGGGTAAAAAGCAGCGGCGCCTCGTGCGCACCCCGGAACGAGCCGGCCGGCGCAGGCTGGCGCGGTGTGAAGTACGGCACGTGCGGCGCAGCCTTAGTCACGATTTTATCAAAGCTAGGTGCGCGTGGCATTGTTGTTTGCAGTCTGTAGAATTTGCAAAGTTGTAGTCTGTGTACGGCCAGAAAGCAGTGGAAAGATGCAGCGCGCGCTCTTTAAATACGCACCCCCTGCGCGGCATGCAACCCGTCACGGGATAAATAATTATATGCCATGCGCAGCGCTCGGAGTTGCGCCGCCCAATCAAGCGCAGACTCCACCTGAATCACGCGAATCAACTCCGGCTCGGGCGAGGGGCCAGAAAATTTCTCTCTTTTTTTTTTCGTAGGCTGTACGGTAATTGCGTCTATTGACGCGTCTACGTGCGATGTAGGGGTGGTCCCTAGGGACTGCAGAATGTGTTTTGGTAGTGTGCTACCTACAGGTTTGACAAGTACTCAAATATTATTTTAGTACACAAACATTATTTTACTATCCTAAAAAATGTACTGCCCCCATATGAAGTGGAATGCCGTCCGTTACTTATATTTGATCCTTTTGCGTAAAAGCTCAATTACTACAGTAATTATTGTCAGAGGTTCTATGTTCGAAGCTTATCGACACCCTTAATGTATCAAAATAAGATGTGGAGGAACAACAGTGACGCAATAGAAACTTAGAGGGTACTTCTGCAGTGCTTTTGGGTCCTGGACTCACTCTTAAAGCTAACTATATAATGGTAATAAAAAGCATCCTCGCAATCCTAAATTCTGCTTTCAATGCGTACTTCAATAAATTATCATGCTAACTGCTATTAAGCTTCAGACTTGAGTTCAACAAAGTCACTACACCTGACCCAAACACCCTGCTGCTCAGCATGGTACATTTGTTGTTACAATTATTTGCCGTAAATGTGCGAACAGCATAAATGGCTAAGAAAGTACCGAAAATAAGGATTGTATTTGACAGAAAGAAATTGTTATCACATCCATGAACCACTAGAGCATGTTCTGAGCACCCCACCTCCAAAAGCTCATTCTGAACACAGTTTAGGAATGTATGAAGGCAGATTACAAGCTGTTCACAAGTCCACCGTCTGCCAACTGAAAATCACCACAATAACAAATGCAGACGTGACACGACACACATAATGTCGCACAAGCGTGCGACTCGGACCCTGCTTTTAAGTTGTACAACTACAGGTGCAATCTACGGCGGTGTGCATCAGTCTAATTAGTATCATTGCACTAGTCCCAGACCCTGTTCAGGACAAATCAAAACCAGCCTGGGCGTTGATAGAGAAAAGTAGCTTTTGCTTTAGCAAATCCTTGTCGTTATAATCGGGCAACTTGAGCAAATTGACGCACGTGGATGCAGTAGGAAGTCTGGTGCAGTCGCTGCCGGCATTCCGGATGCCGAACTTGGGTGTGAGCTCCTTGAATCCAAGCAATGGCTGCCTGGAGGAGGAAGTGACGAATTTGACGAATTTGGCCTTTTCCTGGGCACTAAACTCGTCGAGAACCTCGAACAAAAACCGCACCGTGTTGCTGGATGGCGTGTAGCCCCCGTAAACAACATTTTTGCGCAAATCCTCAACGTCTATGCCCTTGTCTCCGCCGGAAATCAACGTCTGAAGCTCGTATGGGCTGAAAAGCGTAAGCCAGTACTCATCGATCACCTGGCACAAGCCATCCATAAACGCCCACGTCTGCTCCTGGATTCGAGTGTTGAGCTTGTACTTGGCCAAGGCAAGAACGTACTGCAGCCTGTTTTCGGCGGTGACCGGCTTTTCGGCACCTTTTTCGACCCCATCGTCTAAATTAACGCTCAAAGTGTACTCTGTGCCCCGATACTCGAACTTTTCGGTCACGCAGAAGCTCAAGCCAAGGCCGGCAACGTCGCCCGGAGCAAGACGGAGCAACTTCTCGAGGTTGTCGTAGAGTTCCGGGTCGAAAAGCTGCAAATCGTCGTAACTGTTGCGGAAACTCTCTCTGTCCGTATCTGCAGCACCAGTGAAAGCAGAGCAGCTTTCGCAGCACATCATCAAGTTCAGGAAGAAGGGAGCAAACGACACATCGATGAGAACGTTGTCATAGAGGCATTTTCCCACCACCATGCCGATAAAACGGTAAACACGCTTCATTAAAGCCACAGACTCACCACTGATGACACTTTGCTGCGGATTCTGCTCCATATACTGCTTCTGGAGAAAGTAGTCAGCACTAGGGAACAACTGATGGTTCGTAGTCGTGTCGAAAAACCGGTACCCCCTGTTTTGGGCTATATTTTCACCACTTGGGACAAATACCGTACTCACAATACTTGTCAAAAGCTCTTTTGTGAGTCCACCGCCATCTATTCCAGCCTCCAGTTCGCCGAACGAGTTGACAAACTGGACTGCGAGCGGGCTTTTGAAGGCTGTGCCGGACATTGAGTAAAACTGGTCGAACGCATCGAAAAGAACGTTATCTCTTGAAATCGTGCCGCGGGTGCGCGCTGCGGCCGCATCATCCGCAAAGGTTGCGCGGTCTGCGGCGATGAGCCGGTGGAACACCCCGGCGCGCTGCGCGAAGGGCACCATATAGGGGATGTACGAGAAGACGCAGAGCGCCTGGTACTGGCTGCTGGGGAGAATGCGCCATCCGCCTGCACTGGTCGTGCCTGTTACGCTGGTTGCGCTCGTAGCGCCAATCGCACCAGCGTCGCCGCGCTCCCCGTCAAACATGAAAATGTGTCTGAAGAGGGCCGGGCAGCCGCTTGCGCTGAACAAGGGCTCACCGCGCAAGAGCTGGAGCGTCGGGTTGCCTGCGCCCATGCGTCCACCCCGTGCACTGTCATCCTCGTCGTGCAGATCAATAATGCGGTGCATCTGTGCAATAGCGCCAAGCAAGGGCAACACACCCGCAGCCTTGAAATCGCCGAGCGCCCAGTACTGGTCCGGAAGCATCTTCACGCGCAAGTTGCGCCGGTACACTAGGCGCAGAAGCGCGAGCGCAGCCATGACCACCTGCTCAAACTGCGCATCGAAGCGCACCCCTTGCGCAGACTGCAGGTACTGGTGCGCATACAAAACCGTCTTCACGGCAATATCTTTCGAGAAAAACAGCAGCGACGAAAATGCCGGTTCCCGCAGTAGCCGCACCATGGCGCTGTTACTCATAGATGATACCATGCGTGAATACATCATGAGCGCCACGTACATGCCGCGCCACCACGGAACCAGCGCAGGGTTGCGCATTGCGCAAAAATACTGCGCAATCTCTGCGGTGCCAGAAAGACTTTCGAAGGAGTAGTTGGTCCAAAATTCTTGCGCAACCGAGTCTCTGTGTAGAAAAACTGCGGGTGCACTGGGCCCTGCGCCATTGATGAGCGAGTACAAGAGTGCGCTCTCGAGGCGCGCATTGGCGCCGCCGCGCGCAGTCCCCTGCGGTGCAACAAGCTGTAGCAACTCGTAGATGAATGTCGTACAGAGTACCGGCGCCTCCGCGCAGTACTGAAGCGCCGCGTGCGCCGCATCCCCTGACGTGTACAACTGCGCTATGCCATTTTCCAGGCATGGCGCAATAACGCACCTGCAATTATCATTCTGTATATCATCATCAAAAAATCTATCCTGTCCAGAATCCTGACCGGAAATCTCCGGGTCCTCATCCGTAAAGACAAAGGTACGCTGCGGCGCAAACTGAGACGCAAAGTAGAGCGCACCCCCCTGGCGGTGGCACTGCGGCAAAAGCGCCGCAAAGAACTCGAGATCGCACATACGTATCACGGCACCAGTACGCTGCGGCATGCGCTGGTACAGTCGGCATACGTTGCCAAGAAAAACGACCCTGGCGCCCAGCGCAAGATCAAGGCTTTTGCCAAATTCAACAAAATCCTGCATAAGCGCATCGAGGAACTGCGCCAGCCGCAGTGCATCCGCACCGGGCGCTAGCATTGCGTCCACAACATCTAAATGACGGTATTTTGAGAGAAGAGAAACCAATCCGTGCTTCGGTTTGTAGGCACTGGAAGTGGAAAAGTGGAAAATCCAGTCTATGATGTCTTTTGTGCTTTGTTCAAGCTGTTTTTCCACATGGAAAAGGTCAAAAAGCAGCGCAAGGAGCAGCGAGACCTGCGCTGCAGTCCCACCTGGCTCTGCACCACTCTGCTGCGCTCCAATGCCCGCAATTGCCGTCTGAATGGCTGGAATACTCATTTTGACAAGCTCAACATACTCAGCGGTATTTTCAAAGTCTTTCCCGCCGCATGCGGCAACTAGGCGCATATCCGCGTCCACCAGCGCCCGAGCAACATTCTGGAGCGTCCTAGTGGGCGGTCCGCGCCCCAATTGACCGCCTAAAACGGCCAGTTGGTGTTTAGATGCTTCAAAATCCTGCCGAAGTACAACATATGGATAAAAGAAGCAAAATTCCTCAAGTCTGCCGGCCCACTGAGCACCAAGCTGTCCCCGCTTGCTGTCTAAATCCTCCATGGCCCGTACGGCCGCTTGGATCATCGTTGCGGCACTTATCTTCCTCCTTTTCTGTGCTCTTTCCTCACGGTCTCTTTTCACAGTTTGTAAAAACGACTTTCTGTCATGACCCGAAAGACCCCTATTTCCGAGGTTGATACTCCTGCCTTTGGGCTTCCCTGTAAAGTTGAAGCTCATCGCTGTGTGCTGCTTGCTTCTTGGCCATCGATACCCGGTGTTTGTGCTTGGGGAAGTGCAGAACGCTTCCTTTATATATTATGCACTTTTTTATTTCGCTATTTTATTTCATTTTACTTCATTTTATTTTATTTTATTTTATTTATTTATTTTTTCCATCTGGTGCTATCTGCCATCCGCTGCTTCTAGTGTACGGATGCACACATTCCTACAGATCGGCATGCTTTACTATCCATTATTCGCATGTAGACATGACAAAAATTCATTGTCTATGCAGTGCTGAGACCGCCACATTGCCAGGATCTGCAGAATTAGATCCAAAAACTCGAAAATGGCACTTTTTGGTGGATTCTGGCGCCTTTTTATGTCATTCCCCGTTTTTTGTGCATATAAATTTTCAATGGCGTGATTGGCACGTGACTTACGCGCGAGCGAAGTGACGCGTGAAGATGCAAAAAAAAAAAAAAAAAAAAAAAGGGAAAATGAAAGGCGGAAAAATGCGAGATGTGAAAAAAAAGCAACGAGATCAGAAAGAACTTGAACGTTATCTAATGTGTTTGGCAGGCTTATCTTTGTTATCGGGTAACCAATTAGAGAGCAGAACCTTGAGAACAGCATTAAGCATAAAAGAAGCATGTCAGAGAAACGCAAAGAGCATGAAAGCGGGGCCGAAAATGAGGTTAAAAATGAGGTGGCCGAAAAACGCTCGATTGCAAAAAGCAATGACGAAACAAGGGCAATAAAGAGAAGGCACACGGAGGGACAAACGGACAGGTGCGTGGGATCGGAGATACCGTCGCACGGGTTCAAGATTCCGGTGCACGAGACGTTTTCAACGAAGAAATTGCACCGGAAGTTGACGTCGAAGCAGGTGGATAACGAACCGTCGACTTTTGAGAAAGAGCTTGTTCGAATGTCGAAGTTGGACGGAAAGGGCAACGCGGAGGGCGAGGCATCGCAGGAGTGGGGTCGTCCGGTGTTGCCGGCGATCGACCCGGCGGAATACGACATCGTTTTCCAGCAGTTGGACGCAGACGAGACGATAATTGACGGATACTCAGCAGCGCGTTTTTTCGGCGTTACCAACGAAGGACACTCGGTTTTGTGCAAAGTGGTCGGGTTTCGGCACTACTTCTACGCGCCGGTGCCGAAGGGGTTCGGCCCGGGGGATTTGGGGGAGTTCCGGCGGTACATGGAGGCGAATTACCAGGGAATAGTGGACGTGAAGATCGCGAAGAAGGAATCGATCTGGGGGTTCAACAACAACGTGAAATTGCCGTTTTTTAAAGTTGTGGTGGACAACGCGCGGCACATAGGCCGGGTGCGGGCCGGGTTCGAGCGTGGGGAGGTGCAGTTTAAGGGGCTTTTCCAGCCGGCGGGCCAGATGACATTTGACAATGTGCAGTATCTTCTCCGGCTGATGATCGACTGCCATATTGTGGGCATGGGGTGGCTGACGGCCCCCAGGGGCAAGTACGAGCTGGTGGGCGCGGCGGAGAGGGAGAGCACGTGCCAGATAGAGATCAAGGTGAGCTACAAGGACCTCATTTCGCACGCGGCGGAGGGAAAATGGCAAAAAACGGCCCCCTTGCGTGTGATGTCGTTTGACATCGAGTGCTCGGGCAGAAAGGGCATTTTCCCGGAGCCGGAGCACGACGCAGTGATCCAGATTGCCAACGTGGTGTCGCGGGTGGGCGAGAAGGTGCCGTTTGTGCGAAATGTGTTCACGGTGAAGAAATGCTCGCGGATCGTGGGTTCAGACACGTTTTGCTTCGACAGCGAGCGGGAAATGTTGATGGCGTGGCGGCAGTTCGTGGTGCAGGTGGACCCGGACGTCATGATTGGATACAACATCTGCAATTTCGACTTCCCGTACCTGTTGAACCGTGCAATCGCCTTGGGAGAGGAGAAATTCGCATATTTCGGGCGTCTTACGCGTTCCAGGCAGGAGGTGAAGGACGCGGTGTTCAGCTCGCGGGCCTACGGCACCCGGGAGAGCAAGACAGTGAACATTGAGGGCCGGATGCAGCTGGATTTGTTCCAGTTCATCCAGCGTGAGTACAAACTCCGGTCGTACAGTTTGAACGCTGTTTCCTCGCACTTCTTGGGTGAACAGAAGGAGGACGTGCCGCACTCGATCATCACGCAGTTGCAGAACGGTACGCCGGAGACCAGGCGCCGGTTGGCCGTCTACTGCTTGAAGGATTCGTATCTCCCGCTCCGGTTGATGGAGAAACTCATGTGCCTCGTTAACTACACGGAGATGGCCAGAGTGACCGGTGTGCCGTTCTCGTTCTTGCTCTCGCGAGGCCAGCAGATCAAGGTGATCTCACAGTTGTTCCGCAAGTGCCTCGAGCTGGACATCGTGATCCCAAACATGAAGAGTGAGAACGTAAACGAGGAGTACGAGGGGGCCACTGTGATTTCCCCCGCCAGGGGTTACTACGACGTCCCCATCGCGACGCTTGACTTCGCCTCGTTGTACCCGTCCATCATGATGGCACACAACGTGTGCTACACGACTCTCGTGGACCGGGCGACGATCGACCGGCTCCAGTTGAAGGAAAACGTCGATTACGAGGTTTCTCCGAAGGGCGACTGCTTTGTGACCGCGGCCAGGCGGCTGGGGATCCTCCCAACAATCTTGAAAGAGCTTCTCTCGGCGCGTAAGAAGGCCAAGAAGGCCATGAAGGCGGAAAAAGACCCGTTCAAGAAGCAGGTGTTGAACGGGCGGCAGTTGGCGTTGAAGATCTCGGCGAACTCCGTGTACGGGTTCACGGGTGCAACGATCGGCAAGCTCCCCTGCTTGGCAATCTCGTCCTCGGTGACTGCGTGGGGCCGGAAGATGATCGCAAAGACGCAGGAGACGGTTTTGCAGAAGTACAACATCAAAAACGGGTACAAGTACGACTCGCTGATCGTCTACGGGGACACGGACTCCGTCATGGTGCGGTTCGGCTACCCGGACATGGAAACGTGCTTCCGGTTGGGCCAGGAGGCCGCGGACTATGTGACAACGAAGTTCAAGGCGCCGATCAAGTTGGAGTTCGAAAAAGTGTACTTCCCCTATCTCTTGATCAACAAGAAGCGGTACGCGGGGCTCTGGTGGACGCAGCTGGACCACTTTGACAAGATGGACACCAAGGGAATCGAATCTGTGCGCCGGGACAACTGCCGGCTCGTCCAGAACGTCGTAACGCGTGTTTTGGAGCTCATTCTTGAGGACCGCGATGTGAAATCGGCCCAGGAGTTCGTCCGCCGCACCATCGCGGACCTCCTCCAGAACCGCGTCGATTTGTCGCAGTTGGTCATCACAAAGCAGCTCTCCAGGCAGGATTATGCCGCCAAACAGCCCCACGTGGAGTTGGCGGACAGGATGCGCAAACGTGACCCCGGTTCGGCCCCCACGGTGGGCGATAGGGTTGCCTACGTGATTATAAAGACCGCCGGAGACCGCAACTGGGAGAAGTCCGAGGACCCGTTGTACGTGCTTGAGAATTCGCTGCCCATAGACACCAAGTACTATCTCGAGAACCAGCTCTCGAAGCCGCTCATCCGGATCTTCGAGCCTATCTTGGGCGAGCACAAGGCCCGCGATTTGCTCACGGGGTCCCACACCCGGACTGTCCGCGTGGCCTCGGCAAAATCGGGCGGCCTCATGCGGTTTACGCGGCGGTCCAACACCTGCCGAAGCTGCAAGGCCCCAATTCCTGCCTCCCAGATGCTCTGTGCCAACTGCCGCCCCCTCAGTGCCCAATTCTACGCCCGTGACCTCGCAAACCTGAACGCCTTGCAGGCCAAGTTCAACAAGCTCTGGACCCAGTGCCAGAGATGCCAGGGCTCGCTCCACCAGCAGGTCTTGTGCACAAATCGCGACTGCCCGATTTTCTACATGCGGAAGAAGGTCCAGAAGGATGTTCTGGCGCAGGCCGGCGAGCTCAGGAACTGGGATGCCATCGAGTGGTAGTTATTTATGAACGTATCTGTAGAGTTGTTTAGTGAAGTTAATGTGGGGAACTTGGTCTTCATTGCCTTTATCGAAAGCTAATTATGAAGGTGTTTGCAGTTGTTTAGTGAAGTTAGTATATTGGAGCTTAGTCTTCATTGCTTTTATTGAAAGCTAAATTATGGAGGTTCCTGTAGTTGTTTAGTGAAGTTAATGTACGGGAGCTTGAATCTCTAATTACTTTTATTGTAATTTATGAAGGGTTTGCAGTTGTTTAGTGAAGTTAATATATTGGAGCTTAGTCTTCATTGCTTTTATTGTAATTTATGTTTGTATCCGCCGCTTATATGAAAAGTTGTTTAGTAAACCTAATTTATTGATGCTTTCATTAAAGCATTTATTAATGTATCAGCTGCTTATGCGTAGACTTGGGTATTAAATGTGAAGCTACTCCGGATAGAGTTAAGTCTTTGCTAAGGTATTTAAGATGCCTATGTGTATTTAATGAATGGTTTATGCAGAGCATCAATTGATGCTTATCCTTCAATAATCATCTGCAAACCATTTATGAATATTCAATAAAGTTTAGTTAAGTGTCCTCAGTCTGAGGTTTGAGTATTCAATTGATCTGTTCACGCTCATTCAATTGGTTTATCCGCACTCATTTAATTGACGCTCATTCATGAATAAATAAACTTCCTTTCATGAGCACTTTCAATATGAAGTTCATTATGCTCGCGCAAAGTTGAACAATGAATCAAGACTTGTTCACAACTAAGACTTAGTCTTCAATAGCAGGTTTGTTTATGAGTGCTATTCAACATGAAGTCTATTTACGGGTATCCAGTAATATTTATCCAAGATGTACAGAATGTTCATTTGTATATAGTTGCTATTTAATCTTAGGCTCACTTATGTACAAGTTGGTGTCAGCTAAAAGACTTATCTATGCTTGTACTCAATCCATTTAATAATGAAATTAAGTATGGCTATCAACATTAGTGAATTTGAGTAATAAGAAGTTATCAAGTGAATTTTGATATCCAATGCCGTTTATCAATGAATACAGTCCTGCGTTCAAAAATTTAATGCGAGGCTTGTCTATGTTAATAATCTGCTTACAACTGTTAATCATATGTGCAATTGGATACTCAAAATGCTTTCTATTCAGAAGTAATGTTGAACTTTAGTGGAAATTCTTGCTGCTGATCATATATTTGCGTTCAATAAAAGGTTCCCTAGTATAGCGAGTGATAAGGCATGCATGAAGTTGTGCAGATTTGTTCCTGTATAAGAAAAGTATTCAATACTGGCTTTCCATGTGTATCTTTTTAAAGTTGTGTATGTTCAATATCAGACGTGCTTATAATGCAGATAATAAACTCCTCACTGATTATAGGCCCAATATCGCAAACTCAAGTATGCGCTCAGTGCTGAATAATTTCCTCCATGTCAATCATAATTAAAACGCAATTTATATATTCAAAGAAATGCTCATTCGGGACACATAAGCAACTTCTATAATCCACAAATAAAGTTCACCATCATGCCTGCAAAATTGTGAAATAACAACAACAAAACCTGTAGTCTTTAAATCTCTCATTCATTAAACTTGCGCTCTTTGAAGCTTCAAGTTGAAAGTACAATATTAAACTTTAACTCGCACATCACCAGTGTAAACTGAATATCTGCACTCTGCGTGCTAATTGTTGCAACCAAGCAAAAACCTGTCCCTAAACTATGCTTACCCCAAATACTGAAATTGAAACCTTATACTGCTGAACGCATCCATAATTCGGGAGCACAATTACAATAAAGCATATCCTATTTAATTATTATTTCTCAACGATCAAGTTCAATGCGTCGATGAACGATAGACTTTATGCTTATATGAACATAGCAACTGCCCTGTACCAATTATGACTAAAAAGCTGATTTTATGCGCTATGTACCATGTTTAGATCTGCATCGTTTGATAGGTACATTTTTGAAAAGCAATCACTGTAATACGTATTCAGCAATGCTCTATTCTTGTGAATAATTCCAGCACACCTGACAATACCAATTATGGTTTAAAGCGGTCCATGGCTGATCCCAGCGAGAAGCACTAGAGTGCATTCAATCGTAATCTACATTCACTAGTCCCTCCAATTCCGGAATTACACAAAATACCTAATTAGAATATGTTCGCAACCAAGTCTCATGTTTGGATGTAGAATGACAGACAGCACACACCCTTCCGAATTTTCCCAAATGAAAGCAGCTTCCCCTTTATCTCTACAGTCCATCATACTACATACCAACCACCACTTTCTCAAATAACCACTGTTTCAATTCACTCCCTCACCCATGCCATCCCACCTTATTCCTCCCACTTTTTCGTCCCCTCTTCACTTCTTCACTTCTTCGCTCCATTTCAACCATTGCCGGATAACGCACCAAGCACGCGAAGCCCGCAATTTCTTTTTTACAGTCCCGCGCGGGATGCATCCCTCGAGCCAAGATATATGCCACAGAAGATGCCAGATCCCACTTCAAATCTCCGTCCTCAACAATCTACCATCTGTCGTCCGACATCTTGTAAAATCTAGCAGATATCGGCGGCACATTCGGATCTCGTTTTAAGCTTGGGTGTAATGTGACCATGTAGCAAATGTAGAAAAGGAAACCGAGTGTATTAATAATGGATTGCGGAGATAAGCACCTGCCTATCCGTGGGAGCTGACATATTGCGCCCAGGAAAAAAAGGAATCAAAAAAATAAAACGTTAACTATTACAGCCGCCCCAGGTGAGAAATCCTGCTTTAACAGGCATGCCGCCTCTTTCGGATATAATCTGGTTGCGTAATGCAAATTACGAAATTGCAATTTTATTGCATTAATTTCTGGATCAAAACTTTTAAATTAAGAAAAAAAATTCCATCCAACTTGCCGGTTAGTGCGTAACGGTTTTTTCTCGGCCTCGCGCGCGGTACAAATAATTTTAATTTCCGTTGCGTGGTCTCGGATCTCGGGTGTGAGTAATGAGTTTTCAGAAATCAATACAAGCCCATGCGAATTGTATATATATATATATATGTTACAAATACCGAATCGCACACCTGTCATCGCTTACGATGCATCCTGTCAACCGTTCGGTACTTCCTAAGAGACCATTTGTTTACAGATAACCAAAACAAACACACACACTACGCTATATCGCAACACGAGAAAAAAGTTATACGCTTTGCAAATTTTGCAAAAAATTAGCGGGAGCATCTGCAGCACATCTTTACACCAGAAACAAGATCTTGCAGCTACTACCAATTAAGCACAAGCATGATTCTCAGTCAAACGGGATCAGGCAGCATATCAGGGGCATATGTGCTCGCATCGCGAGTGAAATCGAGACTTACGAGGGAGGCGGTGCAGAACGATGTGAATTTACACCGGTTGGTGTGCCAGGCGAACATGTTGGATAGCTTAATTGAAGAAATAAATACCAAGAACAAATTGGCCGGCAGACTTGGCCGTACAGTTTCGTTTGAATCGATCGCTGTGATGCCCGAGAAGCCCGATAAAGCCAGGGCACGTGATGAGGAGCGCTACGAGGACGATTACGACGATTACTGCGACGCTTTCAGCGATGATGACAGCGATGATGACAGTGAAAGCGACAGCGATGAAATTAGCCACAAAAACGAACATGGGGCCCGGGAAAAGGCCCAAAGCGCACGGTTCTACGCCGGAAGGCAGGGCAAAAGCCAGCTGCATCGGTACAGGACGGACAGGCGGGTCACACGGCGGCCGGAAGTGGGTGCGAGGTCACGTGCCGGCCGGTTTGAGAGGCAGCATAACATGAATAGCTCTGATGGGGATCGGAGGAGCTATGGGCGCGTTTCATACACACCGCACAGGATTTCTGGCGGTGAGGCTGATGGCAAAGTGTCGGCAGTGGACCGGAAAGGCCGCTGGAGTGGTCCGGGTGGAAATAAATCGCGTGATGGATGCAAATATGAGCAAGAAGAGCTCGATGAGGCAGACAGCCCTTTGCACGGCTCTGCAACGCATCAGGACACCAACCGCGAGAGTTACACATACTACAGTGACTCAGACGGCGACAGCGAGTCGTCCGACGCGTCGGATTCCGACTGCGACGAGGATGAGGAGTTGGAAAACTACAGTGATGGTGATTATGACTTGGAATACGACGATGGCTCAGGAACAGATGATTCTGACAGCACAACCGAGCTTGTGCGTGTCGAATCGCACTCTGAGGCATCGTTCTCGGACTCTAGCGTGGGCTATGAGGTCCACAGCAAGGAAGTCGACTCGAGCGACGAAGAAGACGACGCAATTTCGATAGTTTCGTCTTCTGCGACTCTGACCAACATGAAAATTCCTGTTTTACCCGCCGGAGACCGTTGCATGGGTCTCTCATACAGGGGAAACAACCTTATTGGTCAAGCTGCAACGCAAAGATTGGCATCCGCAGCTTGCTAGTGTTGTTCTTCTCTTTTACTTACGCTTCCAAATTCCGAGCTGCTCTCTTTGCTAGGCGCAACTTCCTTTTCCGGAGCTTTTAATGCCATCATGCTTATATTTGTTACGTTACATTGCCTTTATCATGTTCTATTATTGGTTGCTTTTCACTTTATTATCGCGTCGTCTCTTTGTATTTCATAATGTTCTCACTGTCTACTTTGGCTTTAGATTTCGGTTTATTGATACACGTCCCCCGTGTTGCAAGCGGTTGCGACCACCGGGTACGAAATAAAAAAAATGAATCAAACAATGCAAGTACTAGAATTGTAGATGAACAATGTTGGGCAATGTTGGTAAGGCCAAGTACGTCTGAACAATGGAAAGCAAACAGGGAGTTAACAAGTAGTTAGCGAGAAGTTAACGTAATTTCAATACAAGGAATTCTAACGCAAAATAAACTTATCTGTAACTGATCGTTGCACTTCTAAACGACCATTTATGTCACCAGCCATGCCTACTTTAGCTTTACGAGGCCGGAAATACGTTCAGGTCTTTGACGTTTCTTTTATTTCTCTGCATTGTTCACGGTTCCTGGTTTAAACGCAATTCTTTATTCGTAAACAACCCTTTATTTAATGTACGTTACACCTCGTTTGCCCCTGTGCATGAAGCAACACCGCTTTCACGCAGTACCTCTAAAAAATAGTGCTTTCTATATGCAGGTGCAATTCTCGCTTTGCTTTGCATCAACTCAAAACGATTGTATTAAGTATGCGTGAACCACTTTGTTTTTTAAAGTACACCGTCCTATTGTGATCTTTCTGGTATTCAAAATATAAAGCAAGCCTTGTTCAAACGGCTGTGCAAATAAGCAAAATTCTTGCGAACAGTAGCAAAATGCGAATCTGCTAGGTAACATTTCTGTTATTACACGCGACAACAATTGGCACATGCAATGAAATTGAATCAGTCACCAAGTTGATTTTGGGTGCGTGTTTACAGGGCCAAAATTTCTGCATATACTGGTGCGTCATCATATGCTAACAAGAGAGAAGGGACGCGTTTAGTTTTTGTTTGGTACTGATAAACCAGGATTGTCGGACTCCTACCCAACGTATTTTTGAACCCTTTAGAATATTTGGGTTACTTTCCTGTTCGTAAATTTATTGTCTGCCTTTTCTTCTTCTTCAATACAATGCATATTTTTTGAGCGAAATAGTACCGTCCCAAAAGCTGGCGGCACTATTATTTATGCAGGAAGAGAGTGTGCATATAGAACGAGGAAACGGAACAACGAGTTCAGCAGCATTGAATCTGCGGAATACGAAGGAAGAGAATATTTCACTTGTCCTGACTTTCAAAATCCGAACTAAATTCAAGACAATTGATATTTATTATTTTACCCAGACAAAGGTTTTTTAAGCTTAAATTCAAACTTTCAGCCCTTCGTATTTTTAGCTTCGCTAGGTTCTTGTTGTTGTTCTCGTTGTTGTTCTCGTTCTTGTTCTCGTTCTTGTTCTCGTTCTTGTTCTCGTTCTTGTTCTCGTTCTTGTTCTCGTTCTTGTCCTCGTTCTTGTTCTCGTTCTTGTTCTCGTTCTTGTTCTTGTTCTTGTTTTCCTTTTCCTTTTCCTTCTCGTTTTCCTTCTCGTTTTCCTTCTCGTTTTCCTTCTCGTTCTCATTTTTTCCAAATTGTCTTGTCGCGTTTTTTCCGTAATCTTTCCCGCTTTATAAACTAATTCTTTAGGATTATTATTTTTTCCTTGCTCGCTTTTGTTTTGACGCTCCAGCTTAACTCGTAGTCGCGTCGATCAACTTGGACTTTTGCAAAATGCTTCGCACATCCGTACACTGTACATATATTTTCTGCCCTCAACCGTACACCGAACACTTCTTCTTCCTCTTTTCCGATTAGGCCCCGTTGTTTTTCTCGGAGCTCAAATTGTAAAAGGACAAAAAAAATTAAAAATCCGGATTGGATATTAAACAAGAAAGCCCGGGGTTCCAAGAAAACTTCAGCATTAAGCAGCTTCGAAACACATCGGATCTGTAATCGAGATAATTAATTACCAGTTACACACATAACGGTAGAATGTATGTGCCCTTAGCCGTCAGCTTGCCGAATAAAGCCAAGAATCTAGTCTGACGACAGTAGCGGAAGTCTAGTGTTAATTTCCGTGATGACTAAAATTTCAAATCTGCTCAGGGAATCGCTTTTTCTGGGGTCACCATAATTTTTTTTGTACGCTCCTCCGAAGTAGCCCCCGATGAATCGCGAGATACAGCTTAAAAGGAAAAAAATCGTAGTCTACCGGAAAGCCGCCTCGGTACTACGGACTTCTCAGAATATGG
>ERZ746981.349-NODE-349-length-19877-cov-70.028232_pt1 | contig 19877 bp, 20 predicted proteins | sample MGYA00374948_ERZ746981 | MGnify/ENA primary metagenome ERZ746981 (study PRJEB28757, sample SAMN06711160) | food metagenome | host: microorganism | place: China:Harbin | collected 2017-01-30 | study: EMG produced TPA metagenomics assembly of the Analysis of...
GTCGGCCGGACCATCAGCGAATTCATGAAACGGCTGAACATCAGCCAGAACGGCCCATCCCGTGAGGCATTCAGGGCGCAGATGAACGCCTTATGCGCCTGTGAAATGAAGCTCGGGTATGGGTCGCGCAATCTGAACGCCCGACCGGTAGATGAATTCGATGCGTGGACCAAAAACCTCGCTAAAGACAGCACGATCGAGCTGTCCGAGAAGTTCTGGCACGAGTTGAAAGAAAACGCCGTCCCCCTTGATCCTCGTGCGCTTGAGGGCTTGCAGCATTCCGCACTGGCGCTCGACATCTATACGTGGCTTGCCCATCGGCTTCATCGCGTGCGGGGATCTGGCGAACGGCTTACCTGGTCCAACCTTCGGCTACAGTTTGGGCAGGAATATACGGACGACAAGAATTTCAAAAAGGCATTCCTGATAGCATTGAGGCAGGTTTCGGCTGTTTATCCGGATGCGAAGTTGGAGCAGGTTCGAACGGGTCTGAGGCTGATCGCATCGCCGCCTCCTGTCCCGAGACAGACAGTTGTCGCTTTTCAAAAAGTAATTGGATCAGGCGCTTAATCCAAAAATCCGGGGATAATGGGCGGTGCAATCACCACCCCTTGGACGGCGTGTCTCCCGGTTTATCACGGTGCAATCACCACCCTTTTTCGAGCGATCCCAGCCTCTCCGGCGCGGTGCAATCGCCACCCTTTTACATCCGATTCGTCTTCACAAGCAGACGGTGCAATCGCCACCCTTTTTCCAGCGCATCGCCGTAGAAAAGACGGTGCAATCACCACCCCTTTTATCCCCCTCACAGCCACCCAAAACACGGTGCAATCGCCACCCTTTTTGGAGAAAGGCTCGCCTCTGTGGATAAAAAAGTTATCCCGGTGCAATCGCCACCCGGATGCGGTGCAATCGCCACCCCCAAAGACGGTGCAATCGCCACCCGTAAGGACGGTGCAATCACCACCCCCCTAAAACCGGTATGATTCCCGATAAATAAACCGATAGGTTTTTCCGGTAGTTGCCTGCGGTTTTCCGGTGGAATTGTGGACAGTCGCCCAAGGGCGAACGCTCGAAGCGTGTGGACAGCTCTTCGACCTGCCCACACGCTCCGGCTCTGACCACAAGTCCACCGGACAAGTTCAATAAGATTTTTTTGATAGATTTAAGGGAAGGACGCCGCTCGCCTTCGGCGCGGCGCCCTGTATGCTCATACCCGGCCTATAAGCCATTCTGACGCGAGTCTGATTTGTATCCGGATGTTATCCCCTATCGGATATGCTCGATCATCGTACAGGGCCTTCATCAGCCGTTGTAAGCCATGAGTCTTGCATGGCGAAAAGTTGGTAATAGGAAGTCACATCAAACAAGCATTCCACTCGTTCCAAATGTCTCCTTGAGTTAGCTCTCCCCGTTCTATTCTGAGGCACACTTCGTTCGAAAGGACGGATTGTGGCCAATACCGTATTGGTCCAGAGCCATCCCCCCAAAGGTTTGCAAGTCGATAATAATCAGCCAGATCTCGAACCGATGGATCGTTCCATGCGAGACGTTGCGTCAGGTAAGCGAGCATTCCGCCGACTGGCTGAAAATTTTTTCCAGATTCGCTGGTCGCACACGTCATCGTTGACACTGGTCCCCAATCCCCCCCGAAAATCGTCTCCAGCTCTGCTGTGTTAGTGGGTTGAAAAGCTGCCTTGTAGAAGGGCGCCACCAGTTCGCTCCAACAACCAACATCCGCTACGCAGATAAGGTCGATTACATCTGTGGGGTGCTTCGCCTGCTCCATTGCCTCCCGAACCGCCCTTGATACATTGTCCGCAGGTTTTGATGCTGGCGCTTTCCAAGCATGCGAATGCGCGAGGATTCCATAAACCAATGATGATCTGAGTTCTCGGAGTGGACTACCTTCACGGCGTGGGAAAAGAGCCTTAAAGGCTTGGCATCGCTCCGCTGACGCTGAAATATGCTCAGCCCGCAGGGTTGTTTTACATTCAAACACTGCGGCGACGCCGTTCGCGAGCCAAACCTTCTTTTCCTGAAGTTTGCGGGGATAGAACGGTTTAAGGACGAGAACATCAATCTGTGGGGACATTCTTCCGTCGGAACTGATAAGACGGCCCTTTGTTGCAACATGGTATGCGGGAGGAAGCCATTCTCGTAACAGCGTGGCCCAGTTTTCCTCGCCCTCATCGCCTGCCGTCCCAGGATCGTCGCACGTCTTTGCATAGATGCGATCATATTCGGACGCCATTTCGTGAGTAATCTGCGCCATGAAGGTATGAAGGTCATGTTCCGGATTTGTCATACGCTTGGTGATACCTAGTTACATAAAATCTTCGAATTACTTACAGTCGCCCAATCGACCGCAGATGACAAATTCCGTCTCATAAGACGATCGTTAAACGGACACTTTCAAAAGACGTGACAGCGGAACGAAAACCCTACACAAAGTTCGTCTCATAAGGGTGGTACGGTAATAATCTCAATAGAGGGGGGCTTTACGTTACATGATGCTGATCGGTTACGCCCGTTGCTCACGGGACACACAGGATCTGGCCGCGCAACGCGCTGCCCTCGCTACTCTCGGGGTGGATGAAGATCGCATCTATGTCGATTTTGGATATTCTGGCACGAAGCGGGAGCGGCCGGGTCTTGACCAGGCACTGGCTGCGGTAAGGCGGGGTGACACGCTTGTCGTGCCGAAGCTTGATCGCCTCGCCCGATCTGTTCCCGATGCGCGAAGCATTGCCGAAATGCTGACCTCCAAAGGGGCGAAGCTGGCAATCGGCTCGAACGTCTATGATCCGACTGACCCAATGGGCAAGATGTTCTTTAACGTCTTGGCAACATTTGCCGAGTTTGAAGTCGATTTGGTGCGACAGCGAACACGCGAAGGCATGTTAATTGCCAAACAAAAAGGTAAACTAAAAGGCAAAAAGCCAAAACTTAGCGTAAGGCAACAGCAAGAATTACGCAGAATGCACGAAACTGGTGAGTATTCTATCAGTGATTTAGCTGATGTATTCTCTATTTCTCGCCCAACAGTATACAGAACCATCAAACGAAACGTGGAATAATCGTTTATAACGCCTTTTTCCGTATTTATAATATCAGTACGAATATACAAAGTGATACAAATTTATTTTGAGCATGAACGGCATTTCAGCACCATTTTTGCCACGAAAAAAAGTGAAAATCCCACATATCAAATATCGTCGTTCACGCCTGATCGTTTTCTTTACATTTGTCACAATTCCGTTATGTTCGACAGAAGTCGAACGTAATTTGTTCTAAATTTCCACGGATTACCGCTGTTCGAGATCATTTCATCAGCCTGAACGACTTCTCGGACCAAGGCTTTTTTTGTTGCGGCTCGTGAGAAAAATTCGATATTTCTACAAGGCAAGATATTTCGATGCGGTCAGATCGCTGACGATCGGGTGTCTCAAACGAGAGGTTTCGTCCTTGCCATGCGAAATTCTTCGGCCTTGCCAAAACTTAACGCCCCGGTTTGTTTTCCTGCTGGGCCTCTCCGCGTTCAGGAGAAGGCTATTGTAGGAAGGGGGATTGTCACTTGCTGGAACCGTTCGAGCTGGCAGACATCAAGGCCGGACTTCGGGACGGCGGGAAAATTTTGGGCGTTTTCATCGTCGCACGACCGGACAGCGATGAAGGACCGGTCTTTGTGGTCTATTTCCGAGCGGACTGGACACAAAGCCGCACGTTCAGGATTCTTTCCAGGTTCCGAACCGAAGGCGTACGAACGTACAAGAATCTCGGCAGTCTCTATAAGACCATCCGCAGCATCGGCTACGACGGACGGATCACGATTTATCCGTCTGGCGACAACGCGCTTCATACGTTCGTGGGCGTCCTTCCTGAAGATCTCGGCGACCATCCCGCAGATATGGTCACGTCGGAAGGCGACAAAGAGTAATCTAAAAACCGCACACTTTGCTGCTGCCGCGTTATTATTACCGCTCGCAGCGGGCGAAGTGTGCGCGCAGCCTTTGGCAATAAAGGATTTCGGACAGCTCGCGCTGAAATGCGGTCCGAATGTCGCGCCTATTACTTTGGCCTCGATCGCGCAGACTGAATCAGGGTTTGACCCATTTCTGGTTCACGACAACAACACGAAAAAAGCGTTCAATCTGGAAACAGATGCCGAAGCTGCGGAGCTGGCAAGCCGACTGATCTCGATCGGCCATTCGGTCGATCTTGGGCTTATGCAGATCAATTCGCATAACCTGCCCGCTCTTGGATTACGGGTTCAGGATGCGTTTGACCCCTGTGTTTCGATAGGTGCGGCGTCGATTATCCTATCCGATACCTATGTTGGCGGTGAGAGCCACGAGGCGCAGCAGAAGGCGCTTCGGGTAACAATCTCCCGATACAATACCGGAGATGCACAGCGCGGCTTTACGAATGGCTATGTGGGCAAGGTGGAAGCATCTGCCCGCAAGGTTGTTCCTGCGCTCGATGTAGGCATGGGTCAGAGCGGCGTGCCGGCCGCTCCCCAGCCGCAACAGGTTGCTGTTCCTACTGATCCAAACGCCCCCCCGGTGTGGGACGTGTGGGGCAGCTTCGAATACAGCACAGCGTCTGACACCAAGAAAAAAGGAAATGATCCTCGGGCTTCAGATGCGGTGTTGTTTGTCCAGGCTAGGGATGGTTCGGCCGTTTTTCCTCAACTGAGCAAGGAATAAGATATGCTGTCGTCCAGTCATTACGTTGCAGTTCGTAGTCCACGCTTGAAGGCGGGTCTGGTTGCATGGGTGGTTTTTCTATCTGTTCTTCCGGCAGTGGCCCATGCACAGACTGTTTCTGGTGGTTCAACGCCCACACAGATGATTAACAATATCTGCACATTCATCTTGGGTGATTTCGGCAAGAGCATTGCTGTCGTCGTACTCGCGGCTGCCGGATTGATGCTGGCATTCGGCCGTCTTTCGTTGGGTATATTCGCCGGAATGGTTGGCGGTATCCTCTTAATGTTTGGCGCGGCCTATCTCGGGTCCATGGTTACCGGGTGACTCATGGAAAAATTGGAAGAAGACACCCTCTTTCTTGCAGCAACCCGTCCGGCGCTATTGGCAGGGGTCCCTCTGCCGGTAGCTGCACTATTGCTGACGATGATTGGGCTCATAATGGTCCTTCTTCAAAACCCACTATATGAAGCAGTAATGGTTCCGCTTTGGTTCGGATCGCGAATACTTGTCGCGAGAGACTATAATGCGGTTGGCGTGGTAGTTTTGTTTTTGAAGACGGCCGGACGTTCTTTGGATAGTTCCTTGTGGGGCGGGGCATCTGTCAGCCCAAATCCGCTGAAGGTTCATAAACGGGGGAGGGGCATCGTGTGATGTTTGGCAATCCCGGTTATGGCGAACGCTCAGGTGAGATTTATCTTCCGTATGTTGGGCACATTACGGAAAATGTCATTCTGCTTCGTGATGGATCAGTTATGGCAATGGGCTACGTCAAAGGCGTTCCCTTCGAGCTGGAAGATACTGTCGTCCGTAATGGCCGCAAGCGCAATATGAATACTGTCCTTCGGAATATCTCCGATGATAACGTAACAATTACGACTCACATGGTACGGCATTCGGATGTGCCGGGATTGCCAAAGACGCATTTTAGGTCAGATTTTGCGTCGAGACTTCATGAAGATTACAATAGAAGAGTTCTAAAAGATCGTTTGTTTAGAAACGACTATTTTCTCTCTGTTGTGGTGACTCCCCGGAATGCACTCGGCAAGATGGGCAGCAAGCTCTTTCGGGTGGGTAAAGGCGAGGCGACAGAGGCCAGTGACGCGACAGTCAGGCAGCTTGAAGATGTCTGGCAGATCGTTTCGTCTGCTCTCGACAATTATAGCGTGCGGCGCCTGGGGCTGCGTGAGCATGATGATGTCGTCTTCACTGAAATCGGCGAGGCATTGCGTCTCATCATCTCTGCACGCTGGATGCCTGTCCCGGTTGTATCGGGACATCTTGGAGCGTCCATTTACACGGATCGGGTAATCTGCGGCAAACGTGGCTTCGAAGTTCGTTCTCTGGATCGGAGCTATGTCGGTGGCATTTTTTCGTTCCGTGAATATCCGGCCAAGACCAGGCCCGGAATGTTGAATGCCCTGCTCAGTGTGGGTTTTCCCCTCGTGGTAAGTCAGTCCTTTGGCTTTCTGACACGCTCACAGGCTGATGAAAAGCTGACGCTGAAGGGTAATCAGATGGTAAGCGCAGGTGACAAGGCGACCAGCCAGATCGACCAGCTCACGGATGCCGTAGATAAGCTCATATCGAATGAATTTGTCTTCGGATCGCATCATCTTTCATTGGCAGTTTATGCTGATACCCTTGCGCAGCTAGGCGATAATGCTGCTCGTGCGCGGGCACGGCTGACCGATGCCGGTGCAGTAGTCGTACAGGAAGGTATCGGCCTAGAGGCCGCATTCTGGTCACAGTTGCCCGGAAATTGGGAGTACCGCACCCGTCCCGGCGCTATCAACAGCAATAATTTTGCCTGCTTTTCGACCTTTGACAATTTTCCGGCAGGAGCACGCGAAGGCCATTGGGGCACGGCAATCGCCCGTTTTCGGACGGATGGTGCGACGTCTTACGATTATGTGCCTCACGTCAAGGATGTGGGCATGACGGCGATCTTTGGCCCGATCGGCTCGGGCAAGACGACCCTGCTGACATTCATTATGGCGATGATGGAACAGGCGCTCTCTGAGGTGAACGGTGCCGTCGTATTCTTCGACAAGGATCGGGGAGGGCAGCTTCTGGTCCTTGCTACTGGTGGCACGTATCTTGTTCTCAAGCGTGGTGTTTCCTGCGGCCTTGCGCCGTTGCGTGGCCTGACGAACACGCCCGAGGATCGGGAGTTTCTGCGGCAGTGGCTCACCGGGCTGATTGAGAGTGACGGCAAGGACACGGTCTCGTCAGAAGATGCAAAGCGACTGCAACGGGGGATCGAACGGCAGATGTCCTATCCCGTCGAAATGCGCTCACTTGCTGGATTGCGCCAGTTCTTGATGCACGGGCCAGAAGAGGGAGCTGGTGCCAGGTTGGAACGCTGGTGCAGAGGCGGCGCATTGGGATGGCTGTTCGACGGCGAAACCGATGAAGTGGATCTGTCGAGTGCCATAACAGGCTTCGATCTGACGGCTTTTCTCGATCATGACGAAATATGCGCCCCGACGGCTGCGTATCTGCTCTATCGGATCGAGAAGGTGGTTGACGGCCGACGTTTTCTTATGAGCTGCGATGAATTTAGGGCCTATCTTTTGGACCCGAAATTTGCCGCTGTAATCGACAAGTTCCTGCTGACCGTTCGTAAAAACAACGGGATGCTGATTTTGGCGACACAACAGCCGGAGCACGTTCTGGAATCAAAGCTGGGTTCGTCGCTCGTTGCGCAGTGCATGACAAAGATTCTCTACCCGTCTCCCACGGCTGACCGGCACGCCTACATCACGGGACTAAGCTGCACCGAGGGCGAGTATCGTGCTGTACGGGAAGGGATGGTGGGTGATCCCAAACGGTTTCTCATGAAGCGGGAAAACGGCAGCGTCATTTGTGAATTCGATCTGTCCTCCATGCCGGAATACATCGCGGTACTGTCCGGCCGCGCCAATCGAGCGAATTTTGCCGAACGGTTGAGGGCAGAATACGGGGCCGATCCGAGCCAGTGGCTCGACCATTTCATGGCCCGTTACCACGAAGCGAAAGACTGAGGCGAGGGAGGGCACGATGAAGGCATATAGTCTGGTTGCAGTGGTATGGTTTTCTCTCATTGGAGCGGATGCCGCCCATGCGCAGGTAGCTGTATTTGATAATGCAAGCATTGCGCAAAGCGTCACCAATACCACAAATGAAATCAATCAGATGATGGACGAGCTGAAGCAGCTACAAGCGCAATATCAGCTCCTTCAGAACATTCCGAATGTTGCAACGGGGATGCTGACGACTTTCAACAGCGCCAATCTGCAAAATCCTCTGCCGACAGTTACACAAGCAACCGGTCAGATCACGGGAGCAACCAATACACTGAATAGCTATGGTCAGTCATTTATGAGCCTGAACAGGTATTCAGCTACGGGAACAGATCCAGTTGCGCAGTCATATCAGCAGAGAGAAACTTCTTTAGCAAACATTCAAGGTATAGCAGCGCAGAACCTTGATTCTATTAACCAGCGCCTCGCTTCGCTTGATGAAATGAAGCAGGAACTGTCGAACGCAAAGGATATTACGCAGGTCAGCACGATTAACGGTCGGATAGCCGTCGAGAATCAGGCCATCCAGGCACAGGCGGCTGCGGCCCAAAATCTTCAGACTCTCTCTATGGCGCAGATCCGAAATCAGGAATTGCAGGAGCAAGAGGCGGCGCGGAAGGACGACGAAGCGACCGCTGCTTATTTCCCTGCGGCCATCCAGTGAAGGGATATGCTGTGAACGGTTACAAGACCCTTGTTGTGGCATCTTTGGGCGTGCTTGCGAGTGGTGTGGCTTCTGCTCACCCGTTACCCAATGCCGCGGAGCATACAGTGGAATGGTATTCATCGCACGCGGCCGAACGGCGTCAGGTAAACCGTGAGTGCATGAACGACCGGACGTATGAGAATTATCCGGATTGTAGGAATGCCGTTGCGGCTGAGACAGGTGCCGAAGCCCCGGCCCAGCCAGCAACGGACGACATGACGCAGCCGGGTTATTACGTGGACAAGCGGCAGCGTGACATCGTGCTGGCTTTGTGCGGGGTGAACCATCCTCCCCCGGCCGCCGTATGTAGCGCAGCAAGAAACGCAGCCTCGGCAGCCAACAAAAAGGGAAGCGGTCGGCAATAGACGTGAACTTAAAGACGGTGCGCCGTTGACGCGGGGTAAAGACTATGACGACGCCATTTGAAGACTTCGACACAAGCCTACGGACAGCTTTTTCGACCGGGACATCGAATGTCATCAGCCAAGGACTGTCTGCTGTGGCGTCCCCGTTCACGGCGTTGATTGTTCTGTGGGTGATTGTCCAGGGCGTACTCGTCATGCGTGGTGATCTGGATGCCAGACGCGGCATATCAAGGATTATTCGGGTGACGCTAGTTTCCGCATTCATCTTGGAAGCTGGCATATACAACGGTTACGTCGTGAATCTTTTCCAGACTGTGCTTCCGACTTGGGCTGCGAGTTCGGTATCCAGCTCTACGGCTTCGACACCTAAATTGCTGGACGACATCTGGAACAGCCTCGTCAATTATTCGGCAACAATAGATAAGCAACTTCATTGGTTTCAGGTTGTCGATCTGATTGAGCTGGCAATGATAGCGATCGCAGATGGTGCGATGCTGACAATAGCTTTTGCCATCTACATCTGCTCAAGCCTCATGACTGCGGTGATTCTGTCTCTCGGTCCATTCGTCATTGCAGGTTTCCTATTCGATGCGACAAGAAATATTTCCGAACGATGGATAGGAAAGCTGGTGGGCCTCGCTCTCCTGTCATTGCTTGTTGATGTTACGATGATAATCGTGGCGACAGGCATACGGACTTATATGTTGGCCTGTAATCTTAATGCAGTTTCTGCTGCGGGAACGCCGGGTATTGCCATTCAGATTATGGAACAGACGGCGATGTTTATTGCCGTATCGACCTTTATTCTTATTTCGTTGCCGGCTGCTGCTGCTTTTATCGGCGGGGGAGTATCGCTCAATCCTGCTGGGGCAATCCTGAATACAATCATTGGCGGCGCAACGGGTGGTGTTGGGACTGTCGCAAAGGCAGGGGCCAACATCGGCAGGAAGTCTTCTAATAAATAACTAAGTTAAGTTTTAACATTACTAGGGGAGTAAGACGGATGGCAAAGATCCGTATAAGTATTTCTGTACTCATGCTCTCTGTTTTATCGGCGTGCGCAAGTCACGATCCGGTCCCAAAATGCAAAGGACCGACATTTGCTCTGAACTCGGGGCACTGGAAACCGACAGAAGCGGACCTCAAAAAGCCAAAGGAGATTGGGCATAAATGACAGATCAGAAATTTGTCCCGCCCGTTCCGAAGGAAAAGATGGCGGAATATTATGAGCAGGTCGAGAATTTCCAGAAGTCGCGAGCGCGCGCGGTCGTCAAGATCAATAAGTACCTGACGATCGGCTTAGGAATTTCATTGCTGGCTAACGTCGGCTTGGCCTGGTCGGTTGCTTCGCTGTTGCCGTTGGAAAAGCTGGTGCCCATGCCGTTGTGGGTTCGCCCGGACGGAACGGTTGATAGCGAGATCTCCATGTCACGCTTGCCGAAGACAATGGACGAAGCAGTCGTCAATGCAGCGGTGTGGCAATATGTTCGGCTGCGCGAGGGCTATACATATGCCACGGCGCGCTATGCCTATGACACGGTTTCTCTCATGAGCAACGAACAAGTCAGAGAGCAATATCAGTCGTGGTTTAATTTCCCCAACCCCAAGAGCCCACAGGTAACGGTTGGAAAAAGGGGCCAGATCGACGCCGAACGTCTGTCTCTCGCTCCCATTGGCAATAACGTCATTCAGGTGCGCTTCCGGCGCATTGTGTCGATGGAGGGAGCGCGCCCACAGACGACGACCTGGACCGCGACTGTGCAGATTCAGAGGGTCACGGATCTTCCGGCCAGTGCCCGCTTGGCAAATCCGGGCGGTGTGATCGTCACGTCCTATCAGTCGTCGGAGGATGGGGTATGATTCAGCGTCTCGCAGTTGCTGCCTTCCTTGCAGCGACCTCTCTTTCGGTCGTGCCCGCATTTGCAGAGCAAGACCCTCTACCCAGCCGTCATGACACGCGAATGCGGTACGTGCCTTATGTAGCGGATCAGGTTGTTCATCTTTCGACTGCCGTGGGGGCGACACTGGTGGTTGGTTTCAGTCCTCATGAAACCGTCGATCGCGTCGCAGTGAGTGACAGCATACATCTGAAGGCAGCCCCGGCAGGGAACTATCTTTTCTTCAAAGCGACACAGGGGCTTGGCCTTCAGCCTGTTATCGTGTTGACACGAAACGATACCGGTGCCGAGCGGCGATACGTCTTTGAAGTGACGACAGTTGCAAGTGCGTCGCTCGCGAATGCGACGGACGGCGTTTACTACAGCGTGCAGTTCACTTATCCCGCTGATGAAGCCGCAGCGCGTCGTGCAGCCGTCCTGGCCCGGCAGCAACAGGAGCGGGCTCAGGCCGAGGCACGAGCAAAAGAGTTGGAACTTCAGCTCGCGCATGAAAGGATGGAACGGGAAACAAAAGACCCGAATTTCGGTCCCAAGAATTGGAAATACATTGCTCAGGGTGATCGTTCTATTCTTCCTATCGAAGTATGGGACAATGGAAACATCACTGTTTTCCGGTTTCCGGGGAATGTGCGTCTTCCCTCGCTTTTCACGATCAATCCGGACGGCAAAGAAGCGACTGCCAATTATAGCGTGAAGAACGATCCGGCTGGGTGGGGAACACTGATGATTGCCGATCATCTCGCCCCAGCATGGCGTCTGCGAGATGGAAACACCGTCTTGTGCGTCTTCAACAAGGCATTTGATCCGGTTGGTCGTAACCCAGGCACAAATACCATCAGCCCGAACGTGGTCCGCACGCTGAAGGAGGCCGCCCAATGAGCGACGAACAAAACAACAATAGTGGAATTAACGACGGCGGCTCTCTCGTATCAAACAACAATCGACGCGAACTAAACGCATGGCAAAAGGTTGGCATTTTCATACTCGTTGTCGTAGTTGCGCTGGGTTTTATTTGGCTTCGTGCTCTCGATAGAGCGAAGAAAACAGAGGAACAGAATAATCAGCCTGTCGTAGCGGCTGGGACGCACATGCGCAGCGCACCGCTGACACCGCCACCTGCTCTTACAGACCAAAATCTGCCAATGCCGCAGCAAGCTCCGCAGCGGTTTTTTATGCCTGCGCAAGCAACGCATCACGAGGTAACGCCGGCAGAAAGCCCGATTTTTGCCGCGTCAGGAGGCTCGGGGGGAAGCTCTGCACCTCAGCCCGCGTCTGCGCAGGAATCTTCCAAGACGGTGACGGTCAATGGAGCACAGCCCCCGGCCGGACAAGATCCGCAGGGGGATAGGTCACTGGCCGTTCGGCTAAAGCCGACAGTGTTGGAGGAAGCGCGCGCGCGGTTGCTTCCGCACCCGGACTTTCTGGTTACGAAGGGGACAATTATCCCGTGCATTCTTCAGACCAAGCTAAACACTCAACTCGCCGGATACGCGAAATGTGTGATTCCCCTAGATGTGCGGAGCACAACGGGGAATGTGGTTCTCATGGACAAGGGGACGATTGTCACCGGTGAGATGCAGCACGGTTTAATGCGCGGTGAAGACCGGGCATTCGTGATTTGGGATCGGGCAGAGACACCGGAACACGGCATCATTGATCTTGCATCACCCGCGACGGGTGAGCTGGGCGAGAGCGGTGTTAAAGTGACGGTGAACAATCACTGGTGGTCGCGCTTTGGCAGCGCCATTCTTCTAAGCGTGATTCAGGGTGGTCTCGATGCCGGGGTCGAGCTGGCATCCCGGGTTGGTAGCAACAATAGCGGTGCATACTTCAATTCATTCCAGTCAAACGGGCAGACAGTCGCGAATACGGCGTTGCAAGCGGACATCAATATTCAACCAACTGGAGAAAAAGCACAGGGAAAGACGGTCGCTATTTTTGTCGCGCGCGATCTTGATTTCTCGGACATCTATGACCTGAAGCCAACTGTAGGTAGCAATGCTCAATGAAGCAGCGGTACAGCTCCGTTTCCTGATGCAGCCCCTTGCGGGCTGGCTCGAAGACCCGGCGACGGAAGAGATCTGCGTTAATAAGCCCGGAGAGGTTTTTGTTCGGCAGAGGGGTGTGTTTACACAACACGCTCTTCCCTTGAGCTATACGGATCTGGAAGACATCGCGATCCTGGCAGGAGCTTTGCGCAAACAGGACGTGGGTGAACGGCATCCTCTGTGCTCTACCGAGTTGCCAAACGGGGAGCGTCTGCAAGTGTGTTTGCCGCCAGCCGTACCCGCGGGGACGGTGAGCCTGACGATCCGGCGGCCAGGGGGGAGTGTGGCTGCCCTCAGTTCCGTGACAAAGCGGTACAACATTGCGCGTTGGAACCGCTGGGATAAACGGACAGAGGCCGAAGAGAAACGGCACGAAGAGGTTCTGCGGTATTACGATGAAGGCAATTTCGAAGCCTTCCTCGCTGCGTGTGTACGGAACCGTATGACCATGCTGCTGTGCGGGGCGACGGGCTCTGGAAAGACCACGATGGGCCGAACGCTGATTTCGGCCATTCCGCTGCATGAGCGGCTGATAACGATCGAAGACACGTTAGAGCTTGTTATTCCGCACCCCAACCATGTGCGGTTGCTCTATTCAAAGTCGGGAACAGGAATCAGCTCGGTCAGTGCGGAAGACCTTTTGCACGCAAGTCTGCGCATGAGACCGGATCGGATCTTGCCGGCGGAGCTTCGCGACGACGCCGCATGGACATATCTCAATGAGGTCGTATCGGGGCATCCCGGTTCGATTTCTACCATTCATGGCGCAAATCCGGTTCAGGCGTTCAAGAAGCTCTTCTCGCTTATCAAGGGCTCGCCCCAGGGGGCGGCGCTAGAAGACAAAACTCTTGTGGACATGCTCTCCGCCGCGATTGACGTAATCGTGCCCTTCGAGACGACAGGCGAGATCTATTCCATCGGCGAAGTGTGGCTGGCAGCGGATGCGCGCCGTAGAGGCGAGACAGCAGCAGATCTTCTGACGAAATACTGAAAGGAAGCGCACGATGGCGTCAGAAAACAAGTCGATCGTCTTGATCGCCCGGATTATCCTCGGAATTCTGATGGTATTTGTGTCTTGGACCGTTGTCGCGTCTTTTGTTTTTCTGAAGGGAACGGGTTTATCGGGCTCGTTCGAGCATCCTTTCTATCAATGGTGGCTCTATTTTCTGTATGGCCGGGATAATCCGATCGTAGTGCAATGGCTCAAGATCGGCGCGGGGGCAGGCGGTGTTGTGGTTGCGCTGGTAATGCTGGCGGTGATCTTCCGGCGTGGTGCAATCGGCCCTTCTCTGCGCCCGTCCATATTCAGTCGAAGGCAACGGCCTATCCGTGGCGTGACAGAGAATCATGGCTATGCGGACTGGATGACAATGAAGCAGGCCAGGCAGCTCTTTCCACGTCCTTCCGCTGAATATGGAGGTGTCGTTGTAGGCGAAGCCTATCGCGTGGACGAAGACCGGCATGCAAGGGTGCCCTTTCATCCTAAAGAGCCGAAAACATGGGGACAGGGCGGCCGTGCGCCATTGCTCATAGATCCCTGTGAGACAGGATCGACCCACAGTCTGGTTTTTGCCGGACCGGGATCGTTCAAGTCCACGTCGGCCGTCACCACGCTGACCACATGGACGGGCTCTGCCGTGGTGCTTGATCCGAGTACAGAATTGGGGCCGATGCTTCGACCGTTCCGCGAAACGCTGGGTCATCAGGTCTACGAGCTGCGGCTCGGTGGAGATGTTGGCTTTAATGTCTTGGACTGGATCGACATTCGTTCGCCCGAAGCAATCACGAATATACAGGACGTGGTGTCATGGATATGCCGGGAGAGTGGTGCCAAAAAAGACGCCAATAACGAGTTTTTTGACCGGCAGGGCCGCAATCTCGTGACGTGTTTATTGGCGCACATGATGTTTGATCCGGACCTTCCAGCCGAGGAAAAGACCTTGCGGACGCTGAGAAGCGGGGTCTGCACGCCGCAAGAAGAAATGCGGAATCTGCTGAACACGATCCATGCGAGCAGTCCGTGCGCCTATGCGAGCCAGACGGCCGGCGCGCTCAAGGGACTGGTCGATGAGACGTTTTCCGGGGTGTATGGCAATGCCGATGACAAGACAGCCTGGCTCAGTAATCCTGCGTTTGCGGACCTGGTGTCCGGAGACAGTTTTCGCTCGTCAGATCTGGTCGATGGCAAGATGGATGTTTTCGTACAGTTGCCATTGCGGGCTTTGGAAAACACACCCGAAATTGGTCGCACGATTATAGGGGCGTTACTGAATGCCGTTTATGAAGCTGATGGCAATATTCGGAATCGTGTCCTCTTCCTTCTGGACGAAGTCGCACGTCTCGGTCCTATGCGGATCATGGCAACAGCACGGGATGCCGGGCGCAAATACGGTATTACCCTGAGATTGCTCTATCAGTCGGTCGGACAACTCGAAGAACAATGGGGCCGTGAGGGAAAGCGAGCATGGTACGAGGCGGCCGCACATCGGACATATGTTGCGATCTCCGATCTCGATACCGCGAAAGAGCTGGAAGAAACCTTCGGTCAGTATGGTGTCATGGCGACATCCGTGGGCAGCAATACCGGCACGTCGGGGAAAGGCTGGGAAGCGAGCAACCGTTCGCGCGGGGCGAACACGAGCTATCACGAAATCAGCCGTCCGCTGATCCGACGGGAAGAACTGCTGAACGATGTCCGGGTAGATGAAGCGTTTGTGGTGGTGCGTGGTGGTCGTCCGTTGCGTTGCGGGATGCCTATCTATTTTCGACGGCCTGAAATCAGAGAAAAAATAGCGGCCAATCGGTTCAATAAGATCTCGGCCTGAGTGTCAGGGGGACATGAGCAATGTCGGAAACGAACAATGAGAAGCGTCGGGATAAGGCGCGTCAGCAGGGAAGCCAGAAGACGGCCGGTATTGCCGAGGCGCAGAAAGCGGCATCGCGTGAGAATGTCGCTGATCGCTACTGGAAGCAAACAAGCGAAAAGGGACAGACCCCTGGACAGCGGGCGGAGAGCAACAAGCCACGTGCAAAGCCCAAAAGCAGTCCGTAACTAGGAGGCTGACATGCCTGAAGCGGGCTGGCTGTACGTTCTCGAAATTCCGGCATTACCTGGGGTAGTGAAGATCGGGCGCACGTCCAGAGATCCGACGTTACGATGCCGCGGGGTGGGCGGCGCGGATTGCCCCTTTGAGCTGGTTGTCGCGTGGAAGAAACCTGTGCCTGATGCGCAAGCGGCCGAAAAGCAGGCGCATCGGATGCTGGTTGCCAAGCGGCTGCGACGTGCAGACCGGGTGCTTGGTCATGTGGCTTTTGCCCGGTCCCGCGAGTTTTATCGGGCGAATGTCCAGGACGTCACGTCGGTCCTTGAGGTCATTGTTGCTTCTCGCGTGCGCGCGCGATCTTTGCTGCTGGCGGCAGCTCGCCCAGGTCGGTGTCAGCCCTTTCGATCAGGATGGAAAGGGCGACGCAAACTGGCAAGGCATTATCGGCCGACTGGCCGGGCGGCCGGGTTTAATGCGCTCATGGTTCCTATGATGCTTCTTGCTGTCATTATGGCGGTGCGTCCGGATGTGAACTGGCTACCGTGGCCTATAGCGGCTTCGCTCGAATGGCTGGAATCGCTGAGTATGATGCTTTGGTAAAGACAGTGATGGGCGATCAAAAAAAGCCATACAGTAACAGTAGGGCTGTTGATCGGCGGCTTAGGAAGATAAGCGAGGTGTCTGATCTGAGCAGCAAAATTGAGAAAATCGACGGTCATGATCTCCGTTTGCTTGATAGGATACCTTGACTTGTATCCATATATCTGAAAAGCCAGATATATGGATACAAACTCTGCCATTGCCGCACTTAACGCCCTGTCACAGTCCACGCGGCTGGATATCTTCCGCCTGCTTGTGCGCCATGAGCCGGACGGGCTGCCCGCCGGGGACGTCGCACGCCATCTTGATATGCCGCAGAACACGATCTCGGCCCACCTCGCCACCCTAGCCCGCGCCGGCCTGCTGACCTCGCAACGCCATAGCCGGCTGATCGTCTATCGCGCCTGTCTTTCTCGCCTGCACGACCTGATGCTTTTCCTCGTCAGGGACTGCTGTGCAGGCAGCCCAGAACTCTGTGCGCCCCTGATCGCGACCCTGTCCTCCTGCTGTCCGTCCCCGGAATCCTGCTCATGACCATCACGATCTATCACAACCCAGCCTGCGGCACGTCGCGCAACGTGCTGGCACTGATCCGCAACAGCGGTGAGGAACCTCGCATTATTGAGTATCTGAAAACGCCTCCCAGCCGTGAGGAACTGGTCGATCTGATTGCCCGTATGGGCGTTCCGGTGCGCTCGGTCCTGCGGGAAAAGGGCACGCCCTTTCACGAACTCGGCCTCGATAATCCGGCCCTGAGCGATGACGCGCTGATCGATGCCATGATCGCACACCCAATCCTGATGAACCGGCCGATCGTCGTCACCCCGCTGGGTGCGGCACTCTGCCGTCCGTCCGAGGCGGTTCTGGACATCCTGCCCAACCCGCAGAGAGGCGCTTTCGTCAAAGAGGACGGCGAGAAGATCGTCGATGAATCCGGAAAGCGGATCGTCTGATGCTGGCGCTTCTGATTTTCGTTGTCACGCTGGTTTTTGTCATCTGGCAGCCTCGGGGGCTGGGCATCGGCTGGAGCGCAATGGCAGGTGCCGCCGTGGCCTTGGCGGCTGGCGTGATCCACTGGCATGACATTCCTGTCGTCTGGCACATCGTCTGGGACGCGACCTTCACCTTTATCGCGCTGATCGTCATCTCGCTGTTGCTGGACGAGGCCGGGTTCTTCCATTGGGCCGCCCTGCACGTGGTGCGCTGGGGCAAAGGGCGAGGCCGGACGCTATTCCCGCTGATCGTGGTCTTGGGAGCAGCCATTGCGGCTGTGTTCGCCAATGACGGCGCGGCCCTGCTGCTGACGCCCATCGTCATCGCCATCCTCACGCAGCTTCGCCTCAGTCCTGCTGCGGCGCTGGCCTTTATTATCGCCACTGGCTTCGTCGCGGATACCACCAGCCTGCCGCTTGTCATCTCCAATCTGGTGAACATCGTCAGCGCCAATTTCTTTGGTATTGCGTTCGATCGCTATGCTGCGGTCATGGTGCCGGTCGATCTGGTCGCACTTGGTGCAACGCTGGCGGTCCTGTGGCTGTGGTATCGGCGGCAGGTGCCTGCGACCTATCCCGTCGCCGAACTGCCCGCACCTGCCACGGCCATTCGTGACCCTCATGTATTCCGGGCGGCATTTCCACTGCTGGCCCTGGTTCTGGCGGCCTATTTCCTGACGGCGCCGTTTCATATCCCGGTCTGTGTCGTGGCCTGCCTGGCCGCCGGAATCCTGTTGCTCGTCGCCGGATATGGTCGGGTCATCCCTGTTCGCAAGGTGCTGCGGGGCGCCCCGTGGCAGATCGTGATCTTCTCCCTGGGCATGTATCTGGTGGTCTACGGGCTGCGCAATGCTGGGCTGACTGACTACCTTGCGACCGCACTGGTCTGGCTCGGTCATCAAGGGACGTTCACGGCCACCATCGGCACCGGCTTTCTAGCGGCTGTTCTGTCGTCCATCATGAACAATATGCCGAGTGTGCTGGTCGGGGCGCTGGCGATCCAACAGGCTCACGACATCACGCCACTGACACGCGACCTGATGATCTATGCCAACGTCATCGGCTGCGACCTCGGGCCGAAATTCACGCCGATTGGTAGTCTCGCAACACTGCTGTGGCTGCATGTGCTGGCATCCAAGAACCATCGGGTCACATGGGGGCAGTATATGAAGGTCGGACTGGCGATTACGCCGCCCGTCCTGCTGGCAACACTCGCGGCGCTGGCCCTATGGCTGCCCCGGATCAGTCACCCGTAATACACGACAGGACCGATATATATGACCGAACCTGAGCTGCCAGCCTTGCATCCGGAGTATCTCGAACGGGTCGATCTCGCGCGGCTGGAACCGCAACCGCGTGTGGACCATCCGCCGCGTATCCTGCTGCTCTACGGCTCTTTGCGTCCCCGATCCTTCAGTCGGTTGCTGGTGCTTGAGGCGGAACGCATCCTGAAGGTGCTGGGGGCCGAGACACGGGTGTTCGACCCGACCGGCCTACCGATAGCGGATTCCGTGCCTGCCACGCATCCGAAAGTGCAAGAACTGCGGGAACTGTCGATCTGGTCGGAAGGCCAGGTCTGGTGCAGCCCCGAACGGCACGGCAACATAACCGCTGTGTTCAAAAACCAGATCGACTGGTTGCCATTGTCCGAAGGCTCGATCCGTCCGACGCAGGGCCGCACGCTGGCGGTCATGCAGGTCTCAGGCGGATCGCAAAGCTTCAATTCCGTCAATGCCCTGCGGGTTCTGGGCCGGTGGATGCGGATGTTCACCATCCCCAACCAGTCCAGTGTGCCGATGGCCTATACGCAGTTCGGTGACGATGACCGCATGAAGCCGTCCCACCTCTATGACCGGATGGTAGATGTCATGGAGGAACTGATGAAGTTCACATGGCTGCTGCGCGATCGCGCCGACTACCTCGTGGACCGCTATAGCGAACGGAAGACGGAATTCCGTCTCCCGGAAAGCCTGTGATACAGTCGATGGTAGAGCAGTTTGATGTCGTGATGTCCGCTTTACGGAAAGCCGACATGCAGTCACCCCATTATATGGATATTATCAGTGATGTAAATGCTCGGTTTAAAATTATAAAAAACATACACCATCGTTACTTTATAATTAATTGTTAATAAAAAAATTAAATATTAAATGGAAATAACGTAAAAATATTAGTTAATAAAACTAATATTAATCAAATGGTGACAGTGCTTCAATAATTCTGCAATCAGAAATACTGCCCCCACAGCATGATTCTATCATCGTAGAAAGTTCATGGCGTAATGCGATGAGATCCGCAATTTTGCGCTCAATTTCTGCCATATGGTCACGAGCAATTCTATCAACTGTCTTACAATCCTGGGTTCCCTGATCTGTTAGAGCCTGAATCAGAAAGCGGTTTGATTGATTTTTCGCAGAACTCTGCGGATATGGGCAATCATCAACCACGCG
>ERZ746981.350-NODE-350-length-19795-cov-44.577696_pt1 | contig 19795 bp, 21 predicted proteins | sample MGYA00374948_ERZ746981 | MGnify/ENA primary metagenome ERZ746981 (study PRJEB28757, sample SAMN06711160) | food metagenome | host: microorganism | place: China:Harbin | collected 2017-01-30 | study: EMG produced TPA metagenomics assembly of the Analysis of...
GTTCCGCGAGGAACAGCCCCCGCTGTTCCTCTGCCTCGCGGCGAGCAGCGGGGTAGCAACGGCAAGGGCGACCGATGTGGGGAGGGGTATCGCCTGGTCTGCACGGAGCGGAGCGCAGGAAGATCGGGGACACCCCATCGGGCGGCGTCAGCGCGCTGACGCGACCCCTTGCCGGCGCGAGGGCGGAGCCCTTAGCCGGCTCTCTTTTCTGCCTCAAACATCCCGATTTTCTCTGAAAGTGCTGCGAAGATGTCGGGCTTGTCCATCCTTTCGGGAATTTCGAGCAGCGGAATACCAGCCTTCTGCAAGGCCAGACGCTTTACCTCCATTCGAGCATGAGCATCGCCGGACAGGTCGTGGCCCGAACCATTATACTCGACCACCAATACTGGTTGCCCACGGCGATTGATCAGAAGGAAATCAACGCGCTTGCCGCTGTAAGAATTGAAGGCCCGCTTTTGAAGTAGATCATCCGGGGCATAAGGCGTTTTAATGAAGCCACCCATCGCAACCTCGAAGGCGAAACGCCAGTCGGGGCGACTATCCTTGATCCACTCGTCGATCGCGTAGAGCACGCGCACCGCTTCCCGATTGACAGGAGGAACGGCCTTCAGGCTGCATTCACCAACGAAGCGCAACTGGTTCTGCGGATCGGACAGGTCATTCTCCTGTCGGAATTGCCGGCGCCGCTCGTCTTCCTGCTGTCTATCGGCAGCCTGTTTGTTGAGCGTGGCGATCTGTCGACGAAGCGTCTCGATCTGACCGGCAGCCTGTCTTTCGGACTGCACAAGAGCCTCTTTCGCGCGACGATCTCGAATATAGAATCCGATGGCATATCCAATCGCCAGAAGAATGATCACCTTTTCCACGGCCGTCCTGTCTCCCTTTTCTGCGCGATCACCGCCGATTACCGCACGGACCGTCACATGGTCTTCTCAAATCCCCTTGTCCTGTCCTTCATCGGTCCTGTCGCCCCATGACCGGGAAGGTGGACAGGATGGCACGCAGACCCGACAGGATCAGGATCGAGGTGTTCGGCCCCACCAGTGAAGCGGAAACGACCGAAGACGCATTCCGCCCTTCGGATGAGACCATCCTTTCCCTCGCCCGCCTGATCGGCCGGCAGATGGCCCGCGAGCAGTTCGAGCGTGCCCGCGCGCTGGAGCGGAAACAGGCTCGACAGAACCGATCCGGTCCTACGCGGTAGCCTCCTCTCCTCAGCAGCGTTGCCCCCGGCGAAAGACCCATCGCCGGGCACCCATGTATTTTTCTTGTGACCATTATGGTCCCGTGATATAAGGTTAGTCAATGAGGATCATCGCCCGACGCACGCTGAGAGAGTTCGTCGACAGTCTGGCGGGCCAGAAGGACCAGCCGGCCGTGAAGGCGGCGCTGGACGCCTGGTTCGCCGAAGTCGGCAGGGCCGCCTGGACGAGCACCGCCGATGTGAAGCGGCTCTACGCCACGGCCAGCATCGTCAACGCCGAGCGCATCGTCTTCAACATCAAGGGCAATGCCTATCGCCTGGTCGTGGCGGTCGATTTCGAGAAGAACATCGTCTGGATCAAATGGATCGGCACGCACAAGGCGTATGACAGGATCGACGTGACGGAGGTGGAGCATGACGGCTGATCTGAAACCCATCCGCAACGAAGCGGATTATGACGCGGCTCTCGAAGAGGTCGGGCGCCTGTGGGGTGCCAAAAGCGGCACGCCGGACGGCGACCGGCTCGACGTACTGGCGACGCTGATCGACGCCTACGAAGCCAAGCACCATCCGATCGACCCGCCCGATCCAGTGGAGGCGATCCGCTTCCGCATGGAGCAGCAGGGCCTCACCCGCAAGGATCTGGAGCCGATGATCGGCCCGCGCAACCGGGTGGCCGATGTGCTGAACCGCAAGCGCGGCCTGTCGATCGACATGATCCGCCAGTTGCATGACGGCCTCGGCATCTCGGCCGAGGTGCTGATCCGGCCCAGCCGGATGGACAAGGTCGCCTGATAAGGAACATCCCATGACCCGCGTCGCCCTGTATGCCCGCTATTCCTCCGACAATCAGCGCAACGCCTCGATCGAGGACCAGTTCCGCATCTGCCGCGAACACGCGAAGCACGAGAAGTGGAAAATCGTCGGCGCTTACAAGGACGCGGGCATCTCTGGCGCCAGCATGATCCTGCGTCCCGGTATCCAGACCCTGTTGCAGGATGCCCAGGCCGGACGCTTCGACATCGTTCTGGCCGAAGCACTGGATCGCATCTCGCGCGACCAGGCCGATGTCGCCACCCTGTTCAAGCACCTGAAATTCGCCGGTGTGCCGATCGTTACTCTGGCCGAGGGCGAGATCAGCGAACTCCATGTCGGCCTCAAGGGCACCATGAACGCCCTGTTCCTGAAAGACCTCGCCGCCAAGACCCATCGCGGCCTGCGTGGCCGGGTCGAGGACGGCAAATCCGGCGGCGGGTTGTGCTACGGCTATCGCGTCGTCCGGCTGTTCGATGCACGCGGCGAGCAGATCCGGGGCGACCGGGAGATCGACGCGCATCAGGCGGAGATCATCCGCCGCATCTTCCGCGACTTCGCCGCCGGCATTGGGCCACGCGCTATTGCCAAAGCTTTGAACGATCAGGGCATCGGTGGCCCCGAGGGCAAGCTGTGGAGCGACACCACCATTTGGGGCCATGTGAAGCGCGGCACCGGCATCATCAACAATGAGCTGTATATCGGCCGGCTGGTGTGGAACCGGCAGCGCTATGTCAAAGACCCGTCCACCGGCAAGCGCGTCTCGCGCCTGAACCCGGAGTCAGAATGGGTGATCACAGACGTGCCCGATCTGCGGATCGTCGATGATGCGCTCTGGCAGGCGACCAAGACCCGCCAGAGCGTGATTGCCGAGAAATACGTCAACGTCACCGAGGCCGTTCGCGCCCACCACAAGCGGAACCTGCTCAACGGCACGCGCCGCCCGAAATCCCTGCTGTCGGGCCTGCTGTTCTGCGGGCTGTGCGGTGGCCCTTACGCTCTGCGGGGTTCCGATCGCTTTGCCTGCTCGTCCCACGTCACCAATGGTTCCTGCACCAACAGCCGCACCATCCCCCGCCCTGATCTGGAACGCCGGGTGCTCTCCGGCCTCAAGGACCGGATGATGGCCCCCGAGATCGCGGCCGAGGCCATGCGTGCCTATGCAGAGGAAAGCAACCGCCTCAACCGCGAGCGTCGGTCCAATGCCGATATCTGGCAGGTGGAACAGGTGAAGGTCGAGAAACAGATCCGTGGCATCATCGAGGCCATCAAGGAGGGCATGTTCCACCCCAGCATGAAGGCGGAGATGGACGCGCTCGAAGCCCGCAAGGCTGAGCTGGCGACCCTGCTGTCAGACATCCCTGCCGATGTGCCGGACCTGCTGCCTAGTGCCTCAGCGTTCTATGCCCGGAAGGTCGGCCGCCTGACCGATGCCCTCAACCGCCCCGAGGAACGGCTGGAAGCTGCCGAGGCGCTGCGGGCGCTGATCGAGAAGGTCGTGCTGACACCCGGCCCAAACCGGGGTGAGATCGACGCGATGCTGTATGGAGAACTAGGAACGATCCTGAACTGGATCGAGCGTCAAGCCACTGGAAAGGCTGAAAAAAGAAACACTCCCGGAGCGATGCTCACGGGAGTGTCGGTATCAGTGGTTGCGGGGGCGGGATTGGCTCTCAAATTGCAGCAATCGCAATTTGAGAACAATGCAGAGTTAACAGACCGTTTTGACAGACTTTTTTCTGCCTCAGCCTGATCTCATATTTATCTCATCGCCCTACCCTGCCAACACTACAGTAAATCTACCTCACTGGGACACCTACAGTTACCCCAGGCGAATACCCTGTTTTCTAACCGAGTTCTTCTGCTTCCTCATCCGATGGGCCGCCCTTTGTAGTCTGCAGAGATCGGCCCACGTCCCAGTTCCAGTCGTTTATTTTACCGCCGGGCAGACCCGCGATGCTCGTGAATTACCGGGGCCGTTATACCCAGAGTGTTGTATCAAATTCAGACATCACCACGACGGCTACCGAAAAATTATATCTCGCCACCAAGAATAAGCCTCACCCTATGCAAAGCTTGCGTTCTTGACCTTCAGGAGAGGGATGTCGGTCTTCATACTCCGCACGCCTTTGATCCGCGCAAGGTGTTCGCTCTGAAAACATCTCAGTCCTGGAAGGTCTTCTGCAACAACGCGCAACAGGAAATCACAATCTCCCGCGAGTACATGCGCCTCCGTCACCTGTGGAAGTTTCCCGATTTCCTCGACGAAATGCTCGGACTGCCGCTCGTCTTCTCCCGTCAGCCATATCCTGACAAAGGCCGTCACACCGAACCCGGCTTTTGCAGGATTCACAATGGCGACATAGCCCTCGATAACACCACTTTCTTCCAGCATCCGCACCCGGCGCAGGCATGGCGATGGAGAGAGCCCGACGCGCCTCGCAAGTTCATTGTTGAGGCAGCGGCCATCTTCCTGAAGAACACGAAGAATACGCCGATCAATCGCATCCAGTTTCATTGGCATCATATATCACGAATGAAAATTCTGACGCAATCATATGCCAAATATCGATGGATAAATTGGCATAAACGCAACCTCATATCCGCTGGTCCGCGCTATCCTGCCCTCTTTCACGTCGCAAGGATGGCGATCCGGAACATAACCGAAGAGCATGAAAACGCCGTGGGAGCTGGTGAATTTTCTTCTAAAGTGACGCATCTTCGATGAATCTGCATACACTTCTTGTCTTCTGGACGATCTCCATCCTCCTTGCCGCAACCCCAGGCGCTGACTGGGCGTATGTCATTTCCGCCGGAATACGTGATCATGCCGCAGTCGTTCCCGCTGTGTTCGGCCTGTTTCTGGGATATCTCGCCATTACCGGAACAGTCGCAGGTGGTATCGGTGCGCTTGTCGCCAGCATGCCGCTTGCGGTCACCATTCTGACGTTTGCAGGCGCGGCCTATCTCATAAAACTGGGCATTTCCCTGTTGCGTCATCCTCCCGTGCCGAAAGAGGGACATGAACGGGAAACTGGTGCGCGGCGCTGGATTGCCAAAGGGTTCGCCATCAGTGGCCTGAACCCCAAGGCTCTTCTGTTTTTTCTTGCCCTTCTGCCCCAGTTTACAAATCCGGGTTCATCATGGCCGATCTTTTTACAGATCGGGATCTTGGGCATCATTCATACAATGAACTGCGTATCCATCTATCTGATGGTCGGATTTGGCGCGCGGACAATATTAAGCAGCCGCCCCAGAGCGTCCATCGTGACCGGCTACATATCCGGAGTGATCATGATTATGCTTGGTCTGGGTCTGGCGTCGGAAGACATCATAAAATTACTCCACTCATGACGATGGAATACGGAGAGCGAAGATATTGGAAACTGGCTCCATGCACAGGTTCCATGGATCAGAGTGAAGCGCGCTGTATCGATTTCCCGATTTCCATGAATGTCGAGACTGCGGGGTTTTTCGTAGTAATCGGCGCTCGAAGGACAACGTCAAGTTGAGGCGCGTCTGTCAAAGCCCGTGATATCAGCCCCGCCCCCAGTTCGGCACACAGCGATGCGGGGATAAGGGCTATGCCCAGCCCTTTTGCAACAAGCTGAATGATCGTGTGCTGTAATCGCGGTTCAAGCACGACATGCGGGACAATCCCCCTGGCCGAAAAATAGCTGTTGATCGCGGATCGCAGCGCCGGCGCCGTCGCGGCGGATGCGGCGATGATCTTCTCGTCGCGGAGTTCCTCAGGACCGATCTGGCCGACCGTGGCAAGGGGATGGTCCTTTCGCATGATGATGCGTAATCGCTCCCTGGCCAGCAGCATGGTCTGCAGGTGCGGCGCATATCCGCAATCGAATGTTACAGCGGCATCCAGTGTTCCTGCCACCAGCATTTCGTCGATCTCTGTCGGCGTGCGTTCATCAAGAACAAGGCGGACATCCGGCCTTGCCTCCGCATAAAGCTGCACGAGTTGCGGCACGACACTGTGGACGGCATGCATCATGAATCCAAACCGCAATTCGCCCTTCATGCCGCTGGCAACCAGCCTGACATCCCGGCACGCCTCCTCAAACTGCTCCAGTACATTTCGGCAGTCTTTCATGAAGTGTTTTCCGGCCGGGGTCAGCGCCACGTTTCGCGAGTTTCGTTCAAACAGCTTCACGCCCAACGTGTGCTCGATCATGGCAATCTGGCGACTGAACGGCGGCTGGCTCATGTTCATCCGCTCGGCGGCCCGACCGAAATGAAGCGTCTCCGCCAGAGCCATGAAATACCGCATATGTCGCGTGTCCATCTGATACCCTGAAAGCATTGATCGTGAACCATATGAGTATTGGATTGTATCAATAGCCTCCGATAGCGTCACGCTTTTGCTGACCTCCCGAGATTCTTGATGCTGAACAATCTGCTGATCGTCCTGCCTGTCTTTGCCCTCATCTTAACCGGATGGATCGCACGCAAATCGAGTGCGCTGGGCCTCAATGCCACGCGCGAGGTCAATCGGCTCGTAGTTTATCTTGCGTTACCTGCAGTGCTGTTCGACATCGTGGCGAATGCAAAAATGACCGATCTGTGGGAGCCAGGATTCATTGCGGCGTTCACGCTCGGCTGTTTTATCGTGTTCGCGGGGACGCTGTGGTGGCGGATATCGACAGGACATCATCTTGCCGATGCCGCCATTGACGGACTCAACGCGAGCTACGCCAATACGGGGTTTGTCGGTTTCCCGCTTGTCCTGTCTCTTGTCGGCGATACCGGCATGGCGCCAACGCTCATCGCCACGATCGTAACGGTCTGTGTGCTGTTTGTCATAGCAATCGTCCTGATCGAGGCCGGATTGCAAACGGAAGCACGCCGTCGCGATATTGTCGGAAAAACCCTTTTCTCTCTGGCGAAAAATCCGTTGCTGGTAGCGCCAATACTTGGTGGCCTTGTCATGGTATCCGGTGGGCACTTGCCGGGACCCGTTCATGCCTTCCTGAAGCTTCTCGGCGGGGCTGCATCCCCCTGCGCCCTGATCGCCCTCGGTCTGTTCCTTGCCGGAAATTCGGCCGGTGCTGCGTCTGCACGCCCGTCGACTGCTGCCATTCTTGTCGGCCTGAAGCTGATCGCCCAGCCTCTGGTTACATGGATCATCGCAGCGCCCGTGCTGCATTTGCCGCCAGCAATGACACATATTGCCGTGCTTCTTGCCGCACTCCCGACGGGAACCGGCTCGTTCATGCTGGCGGAATTCTATGATCGGGAAGCAGCCCTTACCGGACGGGTCGTTCTGGCCTCCACCGTGTTCTCGATTGCAACGATCTCGCTCTATCTCGCCTTTGCGCCCACATAGGGACACTCACTCGCGTTATGATAGAAGTCGCGGGCCAATAATCTCAACCAGCCAGTCCACGAACACCCGCACGCGCGGAGAAAGCTGCCTGTTGCTCGGATAAAGCACCGAAACCGGCGTTGGCGTGGGTGGAAAATCAGGGAGGACTTCGATCAGCGTGCCATTTGCAAGGTCATCCTCAAGGCCATAGCGCGGAACCTGCACGAGGCCAAAGCCGAGCCTGGCCGCTTCGGCATAGGTATCCACTCCCCCGACCAGCAGGCGTGCCGGAAGCGAGACCTCGATCACATCCTCTCCGCGCGTAAACTCCAATGGCAGGGGCTGGCCGGTGCGTGAGGACACGAAGCCGATCATCTGATGCCCCTCGAGATCGTCAGGAGAGGTAGGCATTCCGTGCCGCGCCAGATAGGCCGGGCTGGCGACCGTCACTTCCCCCATAACGCCCAGCGGCCGGGCGATCATATCACTATTTGGCAGGCTTCCGGCGCGGACCACGCAGTCCACCCCTTCGCGCACCAGATCCACGAACCGTTCGCCCTCGCCAAGATGAACGGTCAGAGCCGGGTGCCGGGCCAGGAAGTCCGGCAGTGCCGGCAGCAGGATCATGCGCGCCAGACGGCCGATCACATCAGCGCGCAACAGGCCGGCTACAGCCCCACTCGCACCACGATCGGCATCTTCTAGGTCCGCCAGAATCGCCACACAGCGGCGATAATAGGCAGTCCCCTCTACGGTCGGCTGCACATGGCGGGTCGAACGGTGCAGCAGTCGCGTACCGAGCCTTTGTTCCAGTTCCTTGATCGCGGCGGTCGCAACCGGACGGGAAACGCCGCAATCGGCCGCCGCGGCGCTAAAGCTGCCGCGGTCAACAATGCGGACGAAGAGATCGAGTGTCGCAAGCCTGTCCATGAGATTATTCCATTGCGCAAAACAATGCTGACGGAAAGAGCGGTCTTATCGAACGGACGACGGTGTGATCAGGATTGGTTCCTCATCATCAAACGGAGAGACCCATGCCCGAAACGAACACCATTGCCATCGTCACTGGCGGCAGCCGTGGACTGGGTCGCGCCACCGTTGAGGCCCTCGCCCGACGCGGCGTCTCGTCCATCTTCACCTACCACACCAACAGATCTGCGGCCGACGAAGTGCTCGACAGTGTCGAACAGAGCGGTACCCGCGCAGTGGCCCTGCAACTCGATACCGGCGACACGCATGCCTTTCCTGCCTTCGCCGAGGAAGTCCGGCGCGTGCTACGCACATGGGATGCCGAGCGTTTCAATTATCTGGTCAACATGGCTGGCACCTCCCATGAGGGGCTGTTCGGCGAGGTGACTGAAGACGATTTCGATGCCGCCTATCACGTGCACGCCAAAGGTCCGTTCTTCCTGACACAGACGCTGTTACCGCTGATCGCGGACGGTGGCCGGATCGTGAACATCTCATCTGGCCTGACGCGCTTTGCTTATCCCGGCCGGATTGTCTACGCCGCCATGAAAGGTGCGGTGGAAGTCATGACGCACTACATGGCCAGGGAACTCGGCCCACGCCGCATCGCGGTCAACACGGTAGCGCCAGGCGCCATCCAGACGGATTTCTCGGGCGGCATGGTACGGGATAACCCGGACATTGCCCGTCACATCGGAGAGGTCACCGCGCTGGGACGCCCCGGATTACCGGAGGATATCGGACCGATGATCGCCTCGCTGCTGTCCGAAGACAATCGCTGGGTGAACGCGCAACGGATCGAAGTCTCGGGTGGTCAGGCCATCTGAAGGCTAGCCGTTCCACAAATGCAATGCCGCACTGATCCGTCAGGACACCAGCAGGCGTTTCCGCGTGATCTTCCCGGACACGGTGGTCGGCAAATGCCTGACGAAGCGGACTTCCTTCAGACCAACCCAGCGCCCGAGGACTTCGTTGACCAGCGCGACGATTTCCTCGGAAGATGGTTCGCAGACGGCCTGGGGGTCAACGACCACATAGGCAACAGGTCGCTGTCCTCGCAATTCGTCAGGCATGGCCACCACAGCACACGCATGAACAGCAGGGTGGATGGCGATGATCTTTTCGATCTGCACGCCCGAAATCCGCCGTCCTGCGACCTTGATCACGTCGTCAGAACGCCCGAGCATATCAACGGCGCGATTGGGCTCGATCATGCCTTCATCGAAGGTGCGATAATATCTGCGTGTTTCATCAAAATACGCTGCGGGAACACGGATCTCCGTGTCCTTCCAGACACCCGCCAGACAGCCAGGTGGCAACGGCAGGGAGAGAACAATTTCGCCACACTGTTCACCCGGCATGGACGGCGCGGTGGCCGGACGGAATCCCGGCGCAGGCCGCCCGATATCATTCATGAGCGAGACCGGCTCACGCTCGGGCAGACCGAAAAAATGGGCGGTGATGCTCCACCCGGTTTCGGTCTGCCACCAGTGATTGACTACAGGTTTGCGAAAATACGACCGCGCCCAGTCCAGCAATGTCGGGTCCGCATACTCCCCGGCCACGAAGATGCGGGCCAGCGCGGGCAGGATGGCCCCTGACAGATGACGGCTTTCCTGCCGCATGAGACGCATCTGGGTAGGTGTTGTGAACAGGCATTTCACTGCGTGTTCGTGACAAAGCGCACGGATCGCAGAAGCTGAAGCACCGCCTTCGACGATCACGCTGGTGCAGCCGCTCATCAGCGGCGCATAGACGCCGTATGAATGGCCAACCACCCAACCCAGATCCGATGTCGTGAAGAAGGTGTCACCGGGTTTGCAGCCGTAAATCAGATCCATGGACAGGGCGAGAGCTACAGCGTGGCCACCATTGTCACGCACAATGCCCTTCGCATTGCCCGTCGTGCCGGATGTGTGAAGAATATACAGGGGATCTTCAGAACGCAGCATGACCGGCTCTGCTGGTGCGGACTGTTCCAGCGTGTGAAAATCATGATCCCGCACCGGCAGAAGCGAGGCCGGGCAGGCTTCGCGCTGCACGATCACGCAGGCCTGTGGTCTGTGCGTCGCCGCAGCCAGCGCCTCGTTCAGGGCGGGCCCGGACGGAATGGGCGTCTGCCCCTGAAAGCTGCAACTGGCGATGATGATGACTTTCGGTGCCACGTCATCGATCCGTCGTGCCAGTTCAGGCCCGGCGTAACCGGCAAAGACCACGACATGGACGGCACCGATCCGCGCACAGGCCAGCATGGCGATGGCCGTCTCGATCATGGTCGGCATGGCGATCAGGACACGGTCGCCTTTCTCCACCCCCAGTGAGCGCAGGCCACCGGCAAATCCGGCCACCCTGCCCTGTAGTTCCCGATAGGTTACCAACTGACGTTCCCTGGTGGCGCAGGAATGCCAGATCAATGCCGCCTGTCCACCGCGACCATTTTCAACATGCCGGTCCACGGCGTTGTGGCAGGTATTGAGCGTGGCCTCGGGAAACCAGTCATGCCAGCCATCCGACCGTGTTCTGCATGCGGTCACAGGTGCCCGCTTCCATGTGACGCGCTGTGCCGCCTTCAGCCAGAACTGTTCCGGCTGGTTCTGTGCCGCATCGTACATCGCCTCGTATGTCATCCATGGAAGCATGGCGCTTTACTCCGTTCAGGCTACGGGCACGTCTTTGCCGGTGATCTGGCTGGCCAGCCACGCGGCATCACGCGAAACGCCGGAGAACCGCCCCGATCCCCATGTGTGCAGCCATGGCAGGCCGAGGAAGTAGAAGCCCGGCGCATCGGTCACACCCCGATGCCAGACGGGCTTGCTGGCTCCGTTGAAGACCGGCACGTCGATCCAGCGATAGTTCGGACGGAAGCCGATGCACCAGACGATCGAGGTGATACCGGCAGTCTTCAGATCCAGCGGGGTGTTACTGCCATCGGGCTCCCACACAGGCACATAAGGGGCTTCGGTTGGGACCGTGATCCCTTCACGAGCGATATAGGCATCAATGGATTTCTTGATATCGGCATTGGTCCTGTCCGAATCATTAAGGTTTTCTTTCAGGTCCGGCGCGAAGTGCGCGACTTCGTCACGGATGGTCTCCAGCGTGCCATGCAGGCCAACGCCCTTCTTTGCAAAGAGGCGCAGATCAAGATCATGGCCTCCATTTCGACCGGTGACATAATGATTGGTCTTATCGCGTGCACCGTCACGAAGAGGGTGATTATCCACCGTCAGGTCATAGAAGTGCATGTCTGCAAGCCAGTCCACTACGTCGCGGCCACGGTAGAAACGCGAGACACGCGGGGCGGACCCGACACAGAGATGGACCTTGCGTTTTTCAAGAAACAGATCCTCGACGATCTGCGCGCCGGACTGACCACTACCCACGACCAGAACGGCTCCTTCGGGCAACTGAGCGGCATTGCGGTAATCCTGTGAGTGAACCTGAAAGATTGATGGATCGATCGCGCTGGCGTAGCCGGGAATCACCGCATCCTGATACGCGCCCGATGCGATGACCACATGCTTTACGTGCCAGGTCTCTCCACCCGCCACCACACGATAGCCACCGGTCTCGTGACGTGTGATGGAGGTGACGGCTGTATGTTCACGCAGCGGTGGGTTAAACGAATTAATAAATCCTTTGACGTAGTCAATTATTTCCTGCTTCACCATGAAGCCGTGCGGGTCGCTCCCTTTGTAGGGATGACCGGGAAGTTCGCACTGCCAGTTCGGTGTGACCAGGCAGAAATTGTCCCAGCGTTCGTCATCCCACGAATGGCAGGCCGTCTTTGCCTCAAAGACAATGTGCTCCACCTTCTCGCGGCAGAGATACCAGCTCATGGAGAGCCCGGCCTGTCCGCCACCCACGATGATGACGGGGATGGTTTTTTCGTTCTGTGTCATGGTTCTTTTCGTCTCAGGATCTGAAAGACAGGACGCGCACCTGCGCATCGGGTCGATTGAGGAAGGGCGCGCCGGCCTGTCGAATGGCGTGAAGCTGACCAAGGGCGCGGCTGCACGGGAAGCCGTAGCGCGCACGAACCCGCTCACTGGCTTCCGTCAGGGCCGTGTCCGCCTTTTCAAGAAACTCCCGGACAGGATAATCCTGACCGGGCGTGAAGTGGTCCCTTATGACCAGCGATGGGGAGTAACAGTTGGTCTCCTTCCCATCGGGCCAGCGCACGCGAAAGGTCATTTCGGGCATGATGACAAAACTCCTGAAGCAGGGACGCCAGCGTGCGGCAGCGCCGCGAGACGCCGGTATGCGGGGAGATGCCGACTGGCGACGCAGCGCCAGTCGAAACGGCGGGCCGTTGCGGGGCCGCTGACCCGGAAACGGGCCGGACTCCGGACGCTCAGAGCGTCGCGTAACGCGCAGGCAAGTGTTTCGGGGTGTTCCGGCTGGCACCAGAATGCCTCGTGAGGATGCAGATACTCCGTGAAAGGTGGTGCCGCCGGCACCATCACGGGGATTCCGCAAGCCAGAGCTTCGAGCGGACACAGGCCGAAGCCTTCGGTCTTTGAAGGATAGGCCAGTACGGAAGACAGCCGATACAATGCGGGCATATTGTCATCCGCAATCGTACCTGTCACAGTCACCGCGTTTGCCAGCCCGCCACTCTGAATCCGCTCATCGAAAAGACGACGGTAGTCGGAATGGTCCAGCAGGGACGCGCCTCCGGCAATCACAAGATGCAGATCGGGCTGCTCCCGATGCAGCATCTCAAAAGCATCAAGGAGAACAAGCGTGTTTTTGCGACGCTCGATCCCGCCGACCGACAGCACAAGACGTGCGTTCCGCGGAAGCCCATACCGTGCGCGAAGTTCCTGATCGCGCAGACCGGGCTCCGGAAAAAACCTTGCCAGATCGACACCATTCCCCACCACTGGCGCATGCCGCCCGTATTCGGTGCGTAACGTGTCTTCCCAGAGCTGACTGACCGTAAAAAGTTCGGTTGCAGCCGTCAGGCCCCGTGTCTGGCGAGCCGCGACACCGGGGTGGGAGAAACGGTCCAGATGATGCACCGTGCGGGCAAAGCCCGGTATCCGCCCCTCTTCCACCAGATCGGCCAGCGCATTGGCGCTGATCGGGTCCTGCGCATGCAGCACGTCAAAATGCTGCCCGCGCAGGGCATCTCTGATCTCGCCAATACGACGCTCCACCAGTGCTGGCAGATCAGGCACAGACGCGGCCGGGATGCAGCGTGTGGCGCAGCGGGGCGTACGGAAAAAACCGGCTCCTGTCACGTCCGGCGCGATCAGCGTTGCGTCATGGCCCGCGTCACACAGGGCTTCCGCCAGCGCCATGCCGTGCACCACTCCGCCGCGCGGATTGGTCGAATGGGTCAGGATGCCGATGGACAGACTCATGGCGCAAATCCCATGAGTGGCGTCCGGGCGAGGTCCCAGAAGGTTTCCTTCTCGTCCACCCATGTAACATCCAGCCGCTGCGTGCTGTCACACTGACCGATGACAGAAGCCGCAATGTCACGTCCGCGAAACCGGGCCATGATCGCTTCAGCATCTTCGGGGCGCGCCGTGAGCAGGTAGCCATAGCTCGGAAATGCGGAGAGCCAGCGCTCCATAGGCGCGTCATCGGGTCGCGGAATGTCATCGAGCGTGATCGTCATGCCCACGTCTGAACATTCGGCCAGCATGAGGGCGGTCCCCAGCAGGCCGGCCATACTGATGTCTTTCGCAGCACGGCTCAGGCCGTCTTCGGCAATAGTGGGCAGAAGTTCGATGTCCCCACGCAGCCGGACCGCTCCCTCAGTGCCGCACAGGGCTGAACTGGCGTCCCAGAACGGGTGCGGATCATGCCAGCGACCGCGCAGGTCGATGGCGGCGATCAGAACCTCGCCCGGCTGCGCATCGAAGCTGGTCAGCAGATGACGGGCACGACCGAGGATCGCCACCGACAGCGAGTTATGGGTACTGCGCATGTTGGTATGGCCACCGACAACCGGCACGCCATAGGTGCATGCGCCTTCATGCAGACCAGTCAGAATTGACGCGGCCGCCTCGGACGTATCGCTCCACAACGCATCCACCACCGCCACGGGATGGCCACCCATTGCCGCGATGTCGCTGACATTGACCATCACGCCGCAATACCCGGCGAACCAAGGCATTGAGCGGACAAAGCTGTCCTGAAAGCCCTCGCTGGCCAGCAGGAGGTAGCCATCGCCATCCGGGATCGCGGCGCAGTCATCGCCGAGGCGGATGACATCATGGCTGGCAGGCTTCAGGATTGCCGCAGTTTCGGCGATGTCCTGTTTACCCGCCAGGGCGCGACTGTTCCGGAGCGTGCGCAGGAGTGTGGCGAGTTCGTGTGCCATCACGCCACCTGTCGTATCCGGGGCTGCGGACGCAGCAGCCAGGTCTGATCCAGACCGTGCGCCGGATAGCGCGAAAGATCGGCCTCCATATCGTGATGCGGCAGACCATGCAGCGTGATGACGCCGAGACTCTTCCAGTGCAGGCGGCGGAAGAACAGCACGTTCTGTGCCTGCACCTGAGCCAGAAACCGCGTGGCCCCAAGCCCGTGCGCCGTGCTGACCGCCATGCGGATAAGTTCCGCCCCGATCCGCCCAAGCTTGCGGTGATCTGCATGCACGGCCAGCCGGGAACCGCGCCAGACGCCGGGTTCAGCTTCATGGATGCGCACGGCGCCCACCACCCGGTCCGGCATGCCCGCCATGCAGCACGCCGCGATGATGGGAATAGCGACCTCATCGATTGCGTCCCGGTCATCATCTGCAAACACCTGCTGTTCGGTGCAGAACACTTCGCGGCGCAGCGCATGGTAGCCAGCCCGTTCCCACGGCGTGCGGGCCAGCCGCACGACATATTCCGTAGGGATGAACGGCCGGTCTTCCACGCCTTCGAGGATCGTGCTCATTGTTCGTACGCCGAAAGCGAGGAGCAGGCGCCGCACCGGCCACATCCGGCCCGGATGTCGGTGGATTTCATGCTGGCTTCCCGGAGCATCCGCCCAAGCGGCACCAGAACGGATTTCATGAAATCGGCTGAAGGCGGCGCATGATTTTCCAGCGGAGTGTCGGAGATAGGCACGAACGGCACCACAAAGGGATACACCCCCAGCGTAATCAGACGCTCGGCGAGGGCCAGAATGTCTTCGGCGCTGTCACCAAGCCCCGCAAGAATGTAGGTATTGACCTGCCCTCGCCCGAAGAGCGGCACGGCGCTGGCGAAAGCGTCCATATAGCGATCGACGCTGACCGTGGCCTTGCCGGGCATGATCTTCTCGCGCACTGCCTGCGTGGCGGCTTCGAGATGCATTCCCAGACTGTCCGCCCCGGCATCCCGCAGACGCTGGAACCAGCCGTGATCGCGTGGCGGCTCGCACTGAACCTGAAGCGGCAGATCCACCGCTGCCTTGATGGCACGGGCTGACTCCGCCAGCACGGCAGCGCCTCGATCAACCACATTGGGCGTGCCCGTCGTCAGCACCATGTCGCGCACGCCGTCCAGTTCCACAGCGGCTTTGGCAACTTCGGCAAGCTGCGCCGGTGTCTTGTAAGCGATCGTCCGGTCGGCCTCCAGCGACTGGCCAATGGCGCAAAACTGGCAGGAGGTGCGCCGGTCGGCATAGCGGATGCAGGTCTGGTGCACCGTGGTCGCCAGCGTGTCACGGCCATGCAGCAAGGCGATCTTCCAGTAGGGAATACCATCTGCCGTGCTCAGTCCGTAAAAGCGCGGGGCCGCCGGGAAATGGATCGTGCCCAGCGTCTGACCATCACGCAGGAGGATGCTGGCGCCACTCTGGTCAGGCGGACTGGCCTGAAACGGAGACCGTCGCGCACCGGACGTATAGACCGGCACCATGACGGTCTGGCCTGCAATGGTAATCGTCTTGTGATCCGAAGGACCGGCTCCGCCTTTGCGGGCGATGCCGCCGGTCTGGTCACCAATCTGAAGCCCAAAGGACTGCAGATCCGTGACGAGCTTACGACCGGAAAGCGTGCCGAGTGTTGGTACGGTCATGGTTTAGCCTCGTCATTGGAGGGACCAATCGGCTCAACGGCTCCGTGCTCACCGACATAATGCACTGTGCGCGCCGGAAGCCGGTCCTGAAGCAGGCTCAGCAGTTCGGGCCGTGCATAATGCCCTACGGAGTCCATCATCCGCTTGCGCTTGGTGATCAGGGCGAAATCGAGATCGGCAATCACCATCCCCTCGCCTTCTGTCAGCGGTGTGCCGAGCAGTTTCCCTTCGGGGGAGACGATGGCCGTGAAGCATCCGCCACGCAGCGGGCCTTCCAGCGCCGGGTCGTGGGCGATCTCCGTGATCTGCTCTTCCGTCAGCCAGCCCGTGGCGTTCACGACAAAGCAGCCGGATTCCAGCGCATGATGCCGGATGGTGACTTCCATCTGGTCGGCAAAGATCTGGCCCACCAGTGAACCGGGGAACTGCGCGCAGTGGATTTCCTCATGCTGGGTCATCAGCGCGTAGCGGGCGAGCGGGTTGTAATGCTCCCAGCAGGCCAGCGCTCCGATGCGACCGGCGGCACTTTCAACGACTTTCAGACCGGAACCATCACCCTGCCCCCAGACCATGCGCTCATGATAGGTGGGTGTAATCTTGCGGCGTTTGAGAAGGATCTCACCCGTCGCATCAAAGATGATCTGCGTGTTGTAAAGCGTGCCGAAATCGCGCTCGTTTACACCCAGCACGACGACCATGCCGGTGTCACGCGCGGCTTCGGCGACCATGTCCGTTACCGGACCAGGAATGACGACGGCGCGCTCGTAAAGTTCCAGATGTTCACCGCCGAAACGGAAAGCCGGCTGGATGAACGAGAAATAGGGATAATAGGGCACGAAGGTTTCAGGAAAGACCGCAAGCTTCACACCTTTTTCGGCGGCTTCGCGGATGGCCTGACAGACTTTCCGGGCAGTTCCCAGACCGTCATCGCCAAGGACGGGACTGATCTGGATGGCTGCGGCGCGAACGATACGGGACATGGCTCGCGGTCCTCCCTTCGGTCTTCAGAGAGTCCAGGTATTGAGGATGAAGGCGTTGTCGCGACGGGCCAGCAGGATGATGTCCAGCACGTCCTGCGGATTGATCGGCGTGATGCCGGGGATCAGGTTCTGCTCGCCGTAGCCGTAGAGAGCCTGAAGCGCGAAGCGACAGGCATAGACTTGTCCGCCCTCTTCGAGGATTTTCGCGATCTGCTTGTTGCAGTTCATGTGCCCCGGAAAGGCTTCGTCGCCCAGACGGGGAAAGCCGCGCTGCACGCCAAGGGTGACACCCGGGCCATACAGCAGCACCGACGTCTCGAAGCCCTTGCGGATCAGACGGGTGGCCTGCAGCAGGTTGACGAACCCGACCGAGCCTTCATTGGCGACGGTGTGGAAGGTGATAAGGGCTTTTTCGCCGGGCTGGGCTTTGACGTCCTCAAAAACCTTGTTCTCATAATCGACGAAGCAGTCGCCATCTTTGTACGGAGCGTGTTCGACTTTCGGCATGGTATGTCTCCCGTGTGCTGCGGTCTCCAGCGAGAAGCCGGAGCTGACCGCTTTGCCGAAGCGAATGTGACATGGGATGACGGGGAGACAAAATATTGTATGCCTGATCTATGCATGACAAACGACGCAAAGCACGTGACAGACCTGCTTGCAGCCAGGACAACTCCATACAAAGAGCGTTAACGAGCATGACAATCGGGAGAAAATTGGATACTTCTTTGTTTTGTAAGGATATTTATTTCACACATTCGTGAACAGAAAGCGATTTTGTTTTTCGCGCAGTCGCGAACAGCCTCAGGGAATCAGGCGATTCCAACCATTCCTGATCGTGCTGTCAGGTCACACAATATCGGCAAAACCGGGAGAACGCTTGTGCTGCAGGACTGACAGGACCCCATGCAGGGATTCCTCAAGGCTTGCGGCATCCGGTGCACTGCCCAACGCAATCCGGGTCCGCTGCGGGGGCTCGCCGCTGATGGTGAAAACAGTGCTGGGCACCAGCGCCAGACCACGCCTGCGGGCGTAGGCCACAAAATCCGCACTGCCCCACCAGTCCGGCAGTTTCAGCCAGATATGCGGACCGTCGGGATTCATGCAATGCCCCTCCCCCAGAACCCTGCGGGCAATGGACTGGCGCAGGCGCAGTTCTTTCTGGATGGCGTGCAGGATCGCATGCGCCTGCCCTGTCTGCATCCATCGCGCCGTGAGCGCGCTGAGCAGACCGGCATTGGTCAGCGCGATCGCCCGGATGGCCGCCGTCACCCGCCGGGTCATATCGGCATTGGGAAGCGCGACATACGCCGTGCGCAGGCCAGGGCTGAGCGTCTTGGCAAGGGTAGCCACGTAGCTGACACGGCTATGGTCGAGGGCCGCCAACGCCGGCAGTGGATTATCCATCAGCAGGCTGTATGGATCGTCTTCAGCAATATGCAGATGATGACGCTGGGCGACCTTCAAAATATCCTTGCGTCGCTGCAGGGACATGGTGGCCGTGGTGGGATTGTGAATGGTCGGGATGCAGTAGAGCAGTCGGGGATGATGCTCGGCGCAGACCCGATCAAGCTGGTCCGGCATCATGCCTTCCATATCGCTGTCCACACCGACCAGAATGAGATCGAACTGTGCCGCGATAGTCCGGATACCGGGATAGGCGATGCGGTCGGTGACAATGACATCGCCGGGCTGCGTATGTGTGCTGACAATCGCCGCAAGCGCACTCTGGGCGCCCGGAGAAACAAGGATTTCATCCGTACGCCGCTGCCCGATGACGGGTACGATCCATTTCGCGCCAAGCTGGCGCTCCTCCAGAGTGCCGCCCGTTACCCGATAGGACATCAGGCTGTTCAGATCCTGCTGCTTCAGGATAGCGGTAATGTCACTCTGAATGATCCGTTGCAGAGGCGGATCCTGCGGGATCGGCGGCAAATTCATGGTCAGATCGACCACAGCGGGTCCCGTATGGCGCCAATGGCTCTCCCCGGCACCGACACGAACGAAGGTGCCCCGGCCGACCGTTGCGTCAATCAGACCGCGCCGACGAACTTCGGTGAACGCTCGGGTCACAGTCGTCAGATTGGTACCGAGATACTCCGCGATCGTTCGCTGGGGCGGCAACCTGTCCCCTTCCCGCAGATCACCCTTGCGGATGGAAAGAGCCAGTGCGTCCGCGATCGTCAGGTAGATCGCATTCGGGCTTCGGCTGATTTCTTCTTTCCAGTGAGCCAGATACGGGTACGCGGACATGGAGTAAGACTTCCATACAATGGAAAGAGTTCCATTTGAACATAGCCCGCACAATCAATGCAATCGCGCCTAAGCCAACCCCCTCCAGTCGACCATTTGTTGTTCTATAAACGCCGTTCGTTCGATGGCACATGCGGCCTGCGTCCGTAGCCTCACAGACCGTGTCACGTAAGAGCGCCTTTCAAAACCATGTTGTGAGGGCTCTGAAGCAGATGAGCGAGCATGCGATCAGTGTGAAGGCGAGGTGGAT